>NNBT01002310.1_pt1 | contig 13349 bp, 14 predicted proteins | sample 1173831 | NCBI WGS metagenome assembly NNBT01 (sample SAMN07173936, study PRJNA388173) | plant metagenome | isolation source: symbiotic tissue sample KVJ10 | place: Norway: Troms, Kvaloya island | reverse complement strand
GGCGGCGGCAATGACGAACGGGCGGCGCCTTGCTCACGGTGCCGAACCGATGTGAATCGAGGAACTGCGCCATGACCAAGCATCACGACGCTCTCGAAACCCGCTCTCCCGATACCCGCGAGGCCGATCTCTTCGCGCGCCTTCCGGCGGTACTGGCAGCGGCAATGCAGGCGCCGGCCTATGCGCGGCATCTCGGCCATATCGATCCCGCAGGGATCACCGACCGCAATGCGCTCTCGACGCTGCCGGTGCTGCGCAAGGCGGATCTGCCCGCGCTTCAGAAGGAAGCCCTGCCCTTCGGCGGCTTCGTCCCCGGCCAGCCCGGCGCCTTCGGCCGGCTGTTCACCTCGCCGGGGCCGATCTTCGAGCCGGAAGCGGTCGGCGCCGATCCCTGGGGTGCGGCGCGGGGGCTGTTCGCGGCCGGCTTCAGGGCCGGCGACATCGTGCTCAACACCTTCGGCTACCATCTGACGCCGGGCGGCTTCATCATGGATTCCGGTGCGCGGGCGCTTGGCTGTGCCGTCATTCCCGCGGGGCCGGGCAATACCGAGCAGCAGATGGAGGTGATTGCCGCCTACCGGCCGACGGCTTACGCCGGCACGCCGGATTTCCTGAAAATCCTGATCGAGGCCGCCGAGAGCCGCGGCGTCGACATCTCCTGCATCAAACGCGCGGTCGTGTCGGGGGCGGCGTTCCCGCCCTCGCTGCAGGCCTGGGTGCGAGAGCGCGGCATCGACGCCTATCAGCTTTACGCCACGGCCGATGTCGGCATCATCGCCTATGAGACGGCCGCCCGCGAGGGGCTGGTGCTGAACGAGAACCTGATCGTCGAGATCGTACGGCCCGGCACGGGCGATCCGGTGGAACAGGGCGAGGTCGGCGAGATCGTGGTCACCAACCTCGATCCGCACCATCCGCAGATCAGGCTCGCCGTCGGGGATCTGACCGCGATCATGCTGGGCTTGAGCGCCTGCGGACGGACCAACGCCCGCATCAAGGGCTGGATGGGCCGCGCCGACCAGACCGCCAAGATCAAGGGCATGTTCGTGCGGCCCGAGCAGGTGGCCGAGATCGCGCGCCGCCACAGCGAGATTCACAAGCTGAGGCTGGTGGTCGGCCGCGCGGACGAGGCCGACACGATGACGCTCAGGGCGGAGATCTACGACGAGCCGCATGGGTTGGTCGATGCGATGACGTCGACCTTGCAGCAGATCACGAAGCTCAAGGGCGCCGTCGAGATCCTGCCGCTGGGCGCCTTGCCGAATGACGGCAAGGTCATCGCCGATGAGCGGCCCGTGGGCTGAGGGCTGAGGCGCTCAGATCGCATCCGTCTCAGGGCTTCGGCGCTTCCGGGGGCGGCGGAGCGCCGGTGGGCGCCTTGGCCGGGTCCGGCTGGATCAGGTCGGCACGCGCCTTGTTCTGCAATTCCGGCTTGTCGGCGCTGAGCACGGCCGCCGCCAGCGGCGACAGCATCATCACCGCGATCAACGCGGCGGCGAGATATTCCTTGGCGTCCATACGCATGGCGTCCTCCTGAAGGTCTGAGAGCCCCTGCCGTTTCGAGCCACAAACGTCGCCGCTGGCGCGGTTGTTCCACAACGGGTCAGGGCTGGTCACCAGCGGATCGGCGCCTCCCCCTTGTCCGCGAGCCACGCATTCGCCTGCGAGAACGGCTTCGATCCGAAGAAGCCGCGCCGTGCCGAGAGCGGCGACGGATGGGCGCTGGCGAGCACGAGATGCCGGCTTTCGTCGATCAGGCCGCGCCTGGTCTGCGCTGGCTTGCCCCACAGGACGAACACGACATGCGGCTGCTTGCGCGAGACTGCCGTGATGACCGCGTCGGTGACGGCGCTCCAGCCGAGCTGCAGATGCGAGCCGGCCTTCGCAGCGCCCTCGCGGACGGTGAGGGCGGTGTTGAGCAGCAGCACGCCCTGCCTCGCCCAGGGCGTCAGGTCGCCATCGGCGGGCGCGGCCGCGCCGAGATCGTCGCTGCGTTCGTGGTAGATGTTGACCAGCGAGCGTGGCAGCGGCGGCGGGCCGACATAGGAAAAGGCCAGCCCATTGGCGTGGCCCGGCGTCGGGTAGGGATCCTGCCCGAGGATGACGACGCGGACGGTGTCGAGCGGCGTCAGGGCCAGCGCGGCGAACAAGCGCTCGGGCGCAGGCGCGATAACATGACCCGTCGCGCGCTCGGCATCGACAGCGGAACACGCCCTGTCGGCCTGCGCGCCGGGCGCGAACACGCCCAGGTCGCGCCAACCCCTGGCCTCGTCACCCGCGAGGAAGGCCGCGAGCGCGGTTCGACAGCTCACTTCAGGACGGCCCGCCCTTCGACCTTGGCGTCGATCGTGCCCATCTTGCGCAGGTAGACCATCACCTCATTGGCCATCAGCTTGCCGTCGGTCAGGCCGATCAGCGTCCGGCCCCGGGCCAGCGCGGTATAGCCGTCGCCGCCCTCCAGCATGAAGTTGTTCGAGGCGACCGTGTATTTCGCGGCCGGGTCGATCGGCTTGCCATCGATCGTGACGGCGGTGACGCGCGAGCCCTGGGGCTGCTTCAGATCGGCCTCGAACTTCAGGCCGGAGACGACCGGGAAGCGGCCGGCGCCCTGCGGCGCGTCGCGCAGGCCGTTTTCGAGCGCGTCCTTGACGTCCTTTCCGGTGATCTCGACCATCACGGTGGCGTTGCCGAAGGGCAGCTCGCTCAGCAGGTCGCGGCGGGTCAGCTTGTGGCCGATCGGATACTGCTTGTTGGCGCGGATACCGCCGGCATTGGTGATGGCGAGCTGGGCGCCGGTGGCGGCGCGGATCGCATCGGCGATGAGATTCCCGATCGCCGCCTCCTGCGTGCGGATGACGCCGGTGCGCGAATCGAGCGGCGCGGCCAGCACCGCAACATCGATGTCCAGTTCCTTCGAGAGTTCGGACTCGTAGCCCTTCACGAGGGCTGCGACCTCGGGGTCGGGCGTGGCGGCGCGCGAGTCGTTGACGCGGAAGGTCGGTGTCCAGGAGACCTGCCGGGCCGCACCCTCGCCGCGGACGCTGACCGCAATGTCGATCGCCGTGACGTAGTTGCCCTCTTCGTTGGACTCCACCATCACGACCTTGCCGTCATAGGCGATGGCGAGGTCGTGGTCGTGGCCGGTGAGGACGATGTCGACGACGCGCGAGCGCACGATCTCGATGTCCATCGCGCGGTCGGCATGGACAACGGCGACGAGGATGTCGGCGCCCTGGCTCTTCAGGGCGCGGGCCTCGCGCCGCAGCGCCTCCATGGTCGAGGAGAACTTCAGGTCGCCGGAATTGGAGATCTGCGGCGTCGGGTCATAGGCCGTGCCGATGACGCCGACCTTGAATCCGCCGAGCTCGAAGATCTGCGAATCCTTGTGGCCGGGCAGGGGTTGGCCGGCGGCGTCGCGCAGGTTCGCAGCGAAGGTGGGATAGGTCTGGGCCGCCGTCAGCTTGAGATAATTCTCCTTGCCGAAGTCGAACTCGTGGTTGCCGGGCACGAAGACGTCGAGCCCCATCTTGTTCTGCATGGCGACGATATGGGCGCCCTGGTCGAAGCCCGACATCAGCGAGGGCGAATAGCAGTCACCCGCATGGCAGAACAGCAGCGGCACGCCCTTGGCGCGCTCGGCTTTGGCGATGCCCGCCGCCCGCGCGAAGCCGCCGCGGCCCTTGTCGTCGCTCATCTTGTAGATGTCGTTGACCAAAAGCAGCGTGAAGGCGGGCGCGGGCGCGGGCGTCTGGGCGATCGCGGCGGGCGTCGTCGCCGCCAGTGCGGCCGGCGCTGCGATGACGCCGAGGGCATTGCGGCGGGTGAGCTTGGTCATGCGGTGGCGCCCCATTTCGAGAATGGCTCCAGACTAGCAAAGCCTGCGCCCCGATGACCAGCACAACCATCGGCGGCGATCGTCAGCCGAGATGTCGCACCCTGTCGTCAAGACTGGACGAAAGCCGGAACTCGTCTAAATCACGTTGCAGATGAAAGAGCTTGCCATGAACTCTGAGCCGTCCACCGTCGCCGCCGGATACGCCGTGCCGCTGCCCGCCGACCATCCGCGGATCAGGACGGGGCGCATCGGCGTGCTGCTGATGAACCTGGGCACGCCGGAAGGCACGACCTACTGGCCGATGCGGGCCTATCTGAAGGAGTTCCTGTCGGACCGGCGCGTGATCGAGACCTCGCGCTGGCTGTGGTGGCCGCTGCTCAACCTGATCATCCTGACCACGCGCCCGAGCCGCAAGGGCAAGGACTACGCCTCGATCTGGAACACCGAGCGCGACGAAGGACCGCTCAAGACGATCACGCGCTCCCAGACCGAACAGCTCGCCGCCCGGCTCGGGCCGGAGCTGGGTGAACGTGTCGTGTTCGACTGGGCGATGCGCTACGGGCTTCCGGATGTGAAAAGCCGGCTCGAAGCGCTGCTGGCCAAGGGCTGCGACCGCATCCTGATGGTGCCGCTCTATCCGCAATATGCCGCGCCGACCTCGGCCACGGCCTGCGACCAGGCCTTTCGCGCGCTGATGACGATGCGCTGGCAGCCGGCGGTGCGGGTCGCGCCGCCCTATCATGACGACCCGGCCTATATCAAAGCCCTGGCGGATTCGATGCGCGCCTCGCTCGCCAAGCTCGATTTCGAGCCGGAGGTGATCCTGTGCTCCTTCCATGGCATGCCCAAGGACTATCTGCTGAAGGGCGACCCCTATCACTGCCATTGCGCCAAGACCTGGCGGCTGCTGCGCGAGGAACTGGGCTTCAGCCGCGAGCGCTTCAAGCTCAGCTTCCAGTCGCGCTTCGGGCCCGACGAATGGCTCAAGCCCTATACCGACGAGACGGTGAAGGCGCTGGCGCAGGGCGGCACCAAATCCATGGCCATCGTCGCGCCGGGGTTCTCGGCCGACTGCCTGGAGACGCTCGAGGAGCTCGATGTCGAGAACCGCGAGTTCTTCCTGCATAATGGCGGCGAGAACTTCGCCTATCTGCCCTGCCTGAACGCCTCGTCCGAGGGCGTGGACGCGATCGAGGCCGTGGTGCGGCGCGAGCTGATGGGCTGGGTCTGAGCCAGGCGCGCATCGGCCCGTCCGGCAACGAAATCCGCCACCATCGCCGCGACCTGGCGCGATTGCAGGATGCGGCGGTGGCCGAGCTTCTGCAACGGTTCCAGCCGCACAAAGGACCCGGCCTCCGCCATTGCCTGGGCATGGGCGAAGGGCACCTCCTTGTCGTCGCGGCAATGCAGCAGCAGCGTCGGCCGCCCGAAGCGCGCCAGCTGGGCGTTGCCCTCGAAATCGCTCACCGGCACGCCGGCGACGGCGTGGATTCGGGCCTCGAGCGCCCGCTGTCCGCGCTCGCCGAGGCCGACGGTCGCGCCGAACCAGCGCGCCACCTCGGCCATTGACGCGGGCGAGGCGAGCAGCGCCAGACGCTCCGCCTTGATGCGGGGCTGGGCCGGGACCGTGCCGGCGAGCGCCGCCAGCGCAATCGAGCCGCCGAAGGAGTGGGCGACGATGGCATGCACCGGCGCAAAGGCGCGCGCGACGGCTGCGAGACTCGCCACGCCGATCGGCACATTGAGCTGCCGTCCGGTGGACTGCCCATGGGCCGGCAGGTCGAAGGCGACGACCCGGAAGCCGGCCCGTTGCAGCGGCGCCACGAAGGTGCTCATGAAGGCAGCCTCGCCGGTCCAGCCATGCACGAGGATCACGCTGCGAACCGGCTCGTCCGTGCCCCCGGGAGCCGGCTCGAAGACATCCGGCTCGAAGACATGCGCCGCCACCGATCCGCAGGGAAACGGCACGGAAAGGCGCGTGGCCGCGTCGAGGCGGGCGCCGATGGACTTGACCGGCGCGGCGCGATTGGTTCCCTGCTTGGTGCGGGGTGGGGTGCAGAAGGCGGTGAAGGCGATGCGCCCGGTCAGTTGCGGAGCGACGAGCGCTGCAGTGCGGACGATCGGCCGGATCAGGCGGAGGGGTGAGATGGCCATGGCGACAGTCCTGATTTGTTCAGCCATGAACGAGTATGTTCAACCATGAACAAAAATCAAGAGGATGTCGCGCCCGTCTCGAAACTCCCGCTGCGGCCCTGGGATCTGCCGCGGTTTCGCAACTGGATCGCCGTGGCGCGCGTCCACCAGATCTGGAAGAAGGTGTTTGGCGAGGCGCTGGCGCCTCTGGGCATCCAGGTCGCGCATTACGACGTGCTAGCCAACATCGCGCATGTGCCGGGGCTGACGCAGCAGGCCCTGGCCGAGAAGCTGCTCGTCGGCCGTAGCGCCATGAGCATGCTGCTCCCCGAACTCGAGCGTCGCGGTCTGATCGAGCGGCGCAGCGACGAGACGGATCGCCGCGTCAGGCGGCTCTGGCTGACGCCTGAGGGCGAGCACCTCACGCAGCAGGCGATGGCGATTCATGTCGCCCGGCTGGAGGCGATGATGACGGTGCTGAGCGACGCCGAATGCGACTCGATCGGCGAGATGATGCGCCGGATCGCAGCCTCGCTGGAGCGATGAGCCGAGGGCGTCTGGCGCGCAGCAAAAAAGGCCGCCAGTAAGAGCGGCCTTTTCGCAGTGATGATTGCAGTCAGGTTTACTTGGCCGGGGCGAAGATGCCGATGCTGCTCGCGGTGATGTCGAAGGAGAGCGAGCCGACCACGGTCGGGTTGCACCAGTTCGAGCTGAAGCTGCCGCCGGCATTGCCACGGTTGATGCCGCGCGGATCGGAGGTCAGCGTAAAGCACTGCGTCTTCGACAGGTTGGTGTCGTGGTAGCGGATATCGGCCGTCAGGTTCTTGTAGGTGTAGGACAGGCCGACGTTCCAGTAGTTGTAGTCGGGCAGGCGGATCGCGACGGGGAAGGCGATGTTGGTGTTGGTCGTGCCGAGCCAATAGCGGCCGAACTCGCCGGACACCGCCAGCCCCTCGAGGAAGGGCAGGGTATACTTGGCGGTGGCAGACGCGTAGGTGCCGTCCGCGCCGGTTCCGAGCCAATCCCAGGCATGGAAGACGTTGGCGCCGAGGGTGACCTTGTCCTCCCAGTTGTAGGAGACCTTGCCGACGACTTCCATGAAGTCGGTGTTGCGCGGAGTCCACGTGACGCCGAGCGAGTCGATGAAGCGCTTCTCGTTGGGATAGTAGTACTGGATCACGCCGAGATCGAAGGTGACCGGGCCGAATTTCGGCCGGATACCGGCGGTGAAGTCGATCTCCGCCGGAGGGCTGGTCGCCAGATCGACATTCGATCCCCAGACGCCGATGTAAAACAGGTTGTCGTAGATCTGCAGTTCGACGCCGCCCTGGATGGCGGGCTTGCGATCGGTCTGCGAGATGCCGCGGAAGTTGTAGTCGGTCACGCCCTTGATGCTGATCGCGGCGTCGATCCAGGTGATGCTCGGCGGGATCGGCGCGATCGGAGCGCCCTTGCGGCTCGGCAGATCGGCGGCTTGGGCCGCGCCGGCGAAAGCGGCCAGCGAAAGGGTCAGTCCGGTGACCGAAGAACGGACGAAATCGAACACCATCATTTGCTCCGTGCCAATCGAACGCGCGTTTGGGCGCTTTTCCGCCACAAAGAAGGCCGGTGTTTGCCGTGTTCGGCAAGGAGAGGTTTTTGGCAGGTTGCCTAGCGCTTAAGCAAAAGGCCCTGCAGAGCAGGGCCTTTGAGCCTGAGAAAAGGTCTAAGCCGACAAAGCTTCGTGATGTTGTATTTCCATCACGCCACAATCTCTGCGGGCAATGTCTTCAGCGCGTGGCGGGCTGGCTGGCGAAGGCGGCTGCCGGCTCGTTGAGCCGGGTGGTCCGGAGCTTGTCCGCACGGCGGGGCGGCAGGGGCGCCCGAACCTGTGTCGGTGTTTCCGGAACGATCGAGGCGACCGGAGCGGCCTCCTGCGCTTCGGCGGGCTTCGTGGCGCCGATCAGCGGGACGAAGCTGAGCGCGCGGCGATAGAAGGGCTGGCTCTCGTCGGACGCCGTCGTGAACGACCCCGTGGTCGCGGAGCCGGTGACGGCGGGTCCCGGCGCTGCGGCGCCCGGCTGAACCCGCGCGAGCTGGGTCACGGCCGGCACGGCCGCGGGCTTCGGGGCTTCCGCCTTGGCAGGCGCCGGCTTGGCGGCTTCCGTCTCCGCGGCTGCCGCGGACACAGCGGCGAGTACGGCCTCGTTATCCGCCGAGGCGGCCCTGATGGTGGTCTTCGCCTTGCCGCTGTCGTCGAGCACCACGACGCGCGGCCCGATGGTCAGAGCGTCGGGCCGGCTGACGCCGACGTCGCGCGACGCCCATGACACCGAGCGATTCAGCGAATCGGAACCGCCGGAGATCAGCGCGGTCTTGAAGGAGCTGTGCTGGTCGCCGTCGTCATAGAGCAGCTTGATGGCGGGCGTGCCCTTGGCGACGAGCGCGGCGACCTGGGTCTCGTCCCGCTGGCGCTTCTGCTGGACCGCCTGGGCGACGCTCGCATCGCCATTGCCGTTGAAGACGTAGCGTCCGCCGGCCACGCCGACCTGAGGCTCGTCGCCGGTCACGTCGAAATAGTCGGTGCCTTCCTTCAGGTTCTTCCAGAAGGCGATGTTGGAATCGAGCCGGTGCTTGGCGAGGTTCTCCGGCGTCATCCGGAAGGGCAGGGCCTGCATCTGCACGGCCTTCTGGCCGGCATTCTGGGCCTCGCGGACCAGCGCGTAGATTTCGCCGATCTGGTCGTCCGTCATCGAGTAGCAGCCGGCCGAGGAGCAGGCGCCATGCACCATCAGATGGGCGCCGGTGCGGCCATGCGAACGGTCATAGGCATTGGGATAGCCCATGTTGAACGACACGTAATAGGCTGAGTTCGGGTTCATCTGCGCCGGGCTGATCGCGTAGAAGCCCTCCGGCGCCATCCGGTCGCCTTCGCGGATCTTGGGCCCGAGCTGGCCCGACCAGCGGCACATCGGGAAGGTCTTGAGCAGCGCGTACTGGCCGCTGGGCTTGCGCTTCCAGATCTCGAGCTCGGACTCCTTCTTGTAGGAGCGGATCAGGATCGGCTGGTCCTTGTTCATACCCTTTTCGGACATGAGCGCGTAGGTCGCGGATGGGATCGGGATGTGGTGCCGCGCGGAGCCGCGATAGCGGTCCTCCTCACAGGCGCCCAGAGCCAACGCAACAAAAGCCACGAGCGCGAGTTGCTTGATTGCCACGTCGTCAATCCCATCGAACGGCCGGCCAGGAGCGCGACCTGTGACTTCGCAAGACGGCCAAATTGTGCCCGCCGTCCTGTTCTAGAAGCGTTAGCCTTGAAGCTTCCTTACCACAGCGTTCGCGATCAAGGCCACATGGTCAAGACGAAGTGAACGCGCGCACCGCCCCATCGGGGCGGCGAGGCGGTTTCGTCTCGTCAGAGATTGCGCCCGATGGCGAGGAACTTGTCGGCGCGCCGCGCGACGATGTCGTCCTTGGACAGCCCCGCCAGTTCCGACAGCGATGAGTGAATGGCGTCGCCGGCGCGCTCGATCGTGGCCTGCCGGTCGCGATGCGCGCCACCCGTGGGTTCGCTGACGATCCGGTCGATGATGCCGAACTTCAGCAGGTCCTGCGCGGTGATCTTCATGCCGGTCGCGGCGTCCTGGGCGCGCCCGGTGTCGCGCCAGAGGATCGAGGCCGCGCCCTCGGGCGAGATCACCGAATAGATCGCGTGTTCCAGCATCATGACGCGGCTGGCGGCGGCGATCGCGATGGCGCCGCCCGAGCCGCCCTCGCCGATCACGAGCGCGATGCTGGGCGTGCTCAGGCCGAGAAACGCATCCGTCGACCGGGCGATCGCCTCGGCCTGGCCGCGTTCCTCCGCCTCGATGCCGGGATAGGCGCCGGCGGTGTCGACGAAGCTCAGCACGGGCAGGCCGAAGCGGTCGGCCAGCTCGATCAGCCGGACGGCCTTGCGGTAGCCCTCGGGCTTGGCCATGCCGAAATTGTGCCGGATGCGGGTTTCGGTGGAATCGCCCTTCTCCTGGCCGATGACGCAGACGGGTTCGCCGCGGAAGCGGCCGAAGCCGGCGACGATCGCCTCGTCCTCGCCGAAGGCGCGGTCGCCGGCCAGCGGAGTGAACTCCTCGATCAGCGCGGCGCAGTAGTCCTTGAAGTGCGGCCGCTGCGGGTGGCGCGCGACGAGCGTCTTCTGCCAGGGCGTCAGCACCCCATAGAGATCCTTGAGCGCCTGGCTCGCCTTGGCGTCGAGCCGGCTGATCTCGTCGGTGAGCGCATAGCCCTCACCCTTGGCCTCCAGGGCCCGCAATTCGTCCGCCTTCGCCTCCAGTTCGGCGACCGGTTTTTCGAAATCCAGATAGCTTCGCATCGTGATCCAGTTCAGGTTCCGCGCCGGGGCGGCCCTCGGCGCATCGAGCGCCATGCGGGACCGGGCTCGCGAAAAGCGGCGGACCTTGTCCGCGAGCCGTCTTTTTTGTCAACCCGGAGGCGCGCCGTCGCGCCCTGCATCGGTGCGCTGCGTCGGGGCCGGCTGGGGCATCAGGATGGGGCGGAAGGCGAAGCTGCGGCGCGTCGCGCGCAGGGGAATCCGGCGATAGACCTGCTTGGTCGCATCGATCACATGAACCCCGGCAAAGGGGAGGGCGAGCCCGGCGCCGATGCGCTCCCACGCCGAAGCGGAGCGCATCACCAGCCGGCGGCGCAGCGGCGGCACATAGAGCGCTTCAGTCCAGTTCTCGGGCGAGAACTCGCCGGCGCGCATCAGCGCCTCGAGCTGCGAACGGCTGAAGGGGCGGCCCTGGCCGAAGGGCGTGCCGTCCATCCGGGCCCACAGCCCGCGCCGGTTCGGCACCACCAGGATCATCCGCCCGCCCGGCGACAGCACGCGCCCGACCTCCTCGATCAGGTCGTCGGGGCTCTCGGTCTCCTCAAGCGCATGAACCAGGACGACGCGGTCGATCGAGGCCGTCGGCAGGGGCAGCAGCGTCGGCTCGACGAGCGCGGAGGCGGACAGGCCGCCCGCGGGCCAGTTCACCACGCCCTGGGCCGCGGGCATGAAGGCGATCACCCGCTCGGCATGAACACCCAGCACGGAGAGATAAGGCGTCGAATAGCCGAGACCGAGCACGCGCTGGCGCGCGCAGTCTGGCCAGAAGCGCAGCATGGCCGTGCCGATGAAACGCCGCGCGACATGGCCGAGCGGGCTGGCGTAAAAGGCTCGCAGATCGGCGACGTCGAGTGACATGAGGCCGGAAGATGTGCTGCCCCGCCCGTGCGCGCAAGGCCCGTGGCTGAACGGGGTTGCATCTGAAAGGCTGGTTTCCCGCTGCGCCATTGGCTATGCGCGATGGACCCGCCCCGCCCCGGAGCTTCCCATGGCCCTCGACCTCCACGTCTTCCGCACGCTCAGCGACAATGCCGGCGCGCTGATTCACGACCCCGCCACCGGCGCCTGCGCGGCGGTGGATGCGCCCGATGCCGGGCAGGTCCTGACGGCCGCCAGGGCGAAGGGCTGGGCGATCACCGACATCTTCGTCACGCACGCCCATGCCGACCACACGCAGGGGGTGGCCGAGCTCAAGCAGGCGACGGGCGCTAAGGTTTGCGGGCCGGCGGACGCGGCCGCATCGGCGCCGCTTGACCGTGTCGTCGGCGAGGGCGACGCGGTTCGCCTCGGAGGAGACGATTTCGAGATCTGGCACACGCCAGGCCATGCCCCCGGGCATCTGAGCTTCGTCTCGCGCAGCGCCAGGCTGGCGCTGGTTGGCGACGTCGTCTTCGTGATGGGTTGCGGGCGCGTGCAGCCCGGGCAGATGGGGGCGATGTGGACCTCGCTGTCGCGGCTGATGGCGCTGCCGGGCGATACGCGTCTGGTCGGCGGTCACGACTACACGCTGTCCAACGCCCGCTTCGCCATGGCGATGGAGCCGGCCAACACGGCGCTGGCAGCACGGTTTGCCGAGGCCGAGGCGGCGAAGGCGGAGGGGCGCTTCTGGGCGCTGACCAGCGTGGCCGAAGAGGCCGCGACCAACCCGTTCTTCCGCGCCGGCGAGGGCGCGCTGGCGGCGACTGTGGGGCTGGTCGGCGCAGCGCCCGGCGAGGTCTTTGCCGCCCTGCGCGAAGCCAAGAACCGCTTCTGAGGGGTGTTGCAATGACGCTGAACGGTCTTACCGCCACCGAGGTGATCCGGCTGCTCGAACTGAAGCCGCATCCGGAAGGGGGGCATTACCGCGAGACGTTCCGGGATCCGAAGGAGGTCGACGGTCGTAGCGTCGGGACCGCGATCTACTATCTGCTCGACACCGGCGAGACCTCGGAGTGGCACCGCTGCGACGCGGCCGAGATCTGGCACCATTATGCGGGTGCGCCGATGGTGATCAGCGTCTCGCCCAATGGCCATGACGCCTCGGCTCATCATCTGGGCACGGACCTTTCGCTCGGCCAGCGCCCGCAATTCGTCGTGCCGGCGGGCTGGTGGCAGAGCGCGACGTCGCTCGGCGCCTGGACGCTGGTCGGCTGCACGGTGGCGCCCGGCTTCATCTTCGAAGGTTTCGAGATGGCGCCGCCCGGCTGGCGGCCGACGCCGCGTCAAGCCGGAGGAGCCGCATGATGGCCGATGCCGTGCCGGAACTCGCCCTCGTGCTCGATTGCGAGCGGCGGATCGTCAACGCCTGGCCGTCGCCGGCGACCCTGCTGATCGGCGACTTCGTCGTGCGCTTCGCCAGCGGCTATTCCGGCCGTGCGAATTCCGCCTCGCCGCTGAAACCCGGCGCCGAGCTGGACGAGGCGACCCTGTCGCTGATCGAGGAACTCTACCGCTCCGACGGATTGCCGCCCTGCATCCGGCTGACGCCGCTGGTGGGGCCGTCGACGCTGGCGATGGTCGAGGCGCGCGGCTATGTCGTGCGTGACGCCTCCCTGGGGCTGATCCGCTCGCTTGATGATATCGAAGCCGAAATCGAGCCGGACCTCCAGATCGAGGCGCGGCCGAGTGCCGACTGGATCGCCGGGGTGGCGGCGCGGCAGAGCGGCATCAAGGCCGATGCCGGCAAGCTTGCGGCGATCGTCGAAGGGGTGCGGCTGCCCGCGGCCTTCGCGACCTGGCTGATCGCGGGCGAGCCGGTCGCCTTTGGCATGAGCGTCGCCGAGCGCGGCATGGCCGAGATCGGCAGCGTCGTGGTCGATCCCGCCCATCGCGGCCATGGCTTCGGCCGGCGGCTCATTGCCGGCCTGATGGGCTGGGCCCGCGCCATGGAGTGCGGGCAGGCTTACCTCCAGGTCGACCAGACCAATGCGGTGGCGCTCGGGCTGTATCGCTCGCBCGGGTTTCGGCMGMYCTACGCCTATGMGRMSCGMGGTCTAGATTTGGGTGCGTAGGCGCTTGTCGGCATTGCGAGCGCAG
>NNBT01003402.1_pt1 | contig 13363 bp, 9 predicted proteins | sample 1173831 | NCBI WGS metagenome assembly NNBT01 (sample SAMN07173936, study PRJNA388173) | plant metagenome | isolation source: symbiotic tissue sample KVJ10 | place: Norway: Troms, Kvaloya island | reverse complement strand
TGCGAAGCGGTTTTCGGATGAGCCGATGCGGAGAGAAAAGATGCCGGACGGCACGGCGGCCGCCCGGCACCGTGACCATCAACGATTGATGTCGTAAGCCGCGATCGCCGCCAGATTGACGATGTCGGTCGCCGTCGCCGACATCGAGGCGATCTGTACCGGCTTGTCGAGGCCGGTGAGCAAGGGACCGACCACCGTGACGCCGCCCAATTGCTGCAGCATCTTGGTCGAGATCGAGGCGGAGTGCGCCGCCGGCATGACCAGCACATTGGCGGGACCGGTGAGGCGGCAGAACGGATAAAGCGCCATCGCCTCGCGCGACAGCGCGACATCGGCGCCCATCTCGCCGTCATATTCGAAATCGACATTGCGCTTGTCGAGGATGGTCACCGCCTTGCGCACATATTCTGAGCGTTCGCCTTTCGGATAACCGAAGGTCGAATAGGAGAGGAACGCCACCTTCGGCTCATAGCCGAAGCGGCGCGCCACCCCCGCCGCCTCTTGCGCGATATCGGCGAGCTCCTCGGCCGACGGCAATTCGTGGATCGAGGTATCGGCGATGAACACGGTGCGCCCGCGCACCAGCGCCATGGAAACGCCGATCGGCTGATGGCCCGGCCGGTTGTCGATGGCGCGCCTCACATTGTCGAGGGCGACCGAGAAGTTGCGCGTCAGGCCGGTCACCACCGCATCGGCGTCGTTGAGCGCCAGCATGCAGGCGGCGAAGACGTTGCGGTCGTTGTTGACCAGGCGCTGGCAGTCGCGGAACAGGAAGCCGTTGCGCTGCAGCCTTTCATAGAGGTAGTTGGCATAATCGATGTTACGCGCCGAGAGCTTGGCATTGGTGATCTCGACATTGTCGGCCAGCTCGACGGCGCTGATCTTCAACGCCTCCTCGATCTGCGCTTCGCGCCCGACGAGGATCGCCTTGCCGAGGCCGTTATTGGCGAAGCTGTTGGCGGCGCGGATCATCCGGTCCTCTTCGCCCTCGGCAAAGACGACGCGTTTCGGGCTGGAGCGCACGCTTTCGAAGATGTTCTGCAGCGTGCCGGCGATCGGATTGAGGCGGGCGGACAGCTCGACCGCATAAGCGTCGAGATCGGCGATGGCTTTGCGGGCCACGCCCGATTCCATCGCGGCGCGGGCGACCGCCACCGGAATGCGCGAGATGAGACGCGGATCGAACGGCACCGGGATGAGATAGCCGGGGCCGAATTGCATCCGCGACCCGTGATAGGCGGCGGCGACTTCGTCCGGCACCTCTTCACGCGCCAAGGCGGCGAGCGCTTCGGCGGCGGCGATCTTCATCTGATCGTTGATGGTGCGGGCGCGCACATCGAGCGCGCCGCGGAAGATGTAAGGAAAGCCCAGGACATTGTTGACCTGGTTGGGATAGTCGGAGCGCCCCGTCGCCATGATGGCGTCGTCCCTGACCTTGGCGACTTCTTCCGGCGTGATTTCGGGATCGGGATTGGCCATGGCGAAGATGATCGGGTTCTTCGCCATGCTCTTGACCATGGCCGGCGTCAGCGCGCCCGCGGCGGAGAGGCCGAAGAACACATCCGCCCCTTCCATCGCCTCGGCGAGAGTGCGCGCCTTGGTCTCGATTGCGTGCGCTGATTTCCATTGGTTCATGCCTTCGGTGCGGCCTTTGTAGACCACGCCTTTGGAGTCGGCGAGAATGACGTTCTGCGGCGGCACGCCCATCGACTTGATGAGCTCAATGCAGGCGATGGCGGCCGCGCCGGCGCCATTGCAGACGAGCTTGAACTTCTTGATGTCGCGCTTGGTGATGGCGAGCGCGTTGATGAGGGCCGCGGCCGAGATGATCGCGGTGCCGTGCTGGTCGTCATGAAACACCGGAATGTCCATGAGCTCGCGCAGCCGCTGCTCGATGATGAAGCACTCGGGCGCCTTGATGTCCTCGAGATTGATGCCACCGAAAGTGGGGCCGAGATAACGCACCGCGCCGATGAATTCGTCGACATCCTTGGTGTCGACCTCGAGATCGATCGAATCGACGTCGGCGAAGCGCTTGAACAGCACCGCCTTGCCTTCCATGACCGGCTTCGAGGCGAGGGGGCCGAGGTCGCCTAAGCCCAGGATGGCGGTGCCGTTGGAAATGACGGCGACGAGATTGCCCTTGGCCGTGTAGTCATAGGCCGTATCGGGGTCTTCGGCGATCTTGCGGACGGGTACGGCGACGCCGGGGCTGTAAGCCAGCGACAGATCGCGCTGTGTCGCCATCGGCTTGGTCGGATTGATTTCCAGTTTTCCCGGTTTGCCGCGCTGGTGGAAGAGCAGCGCCTCCTGTTCGGTAAAGCTCGGCCGGGCCGCCCGTTTATCAGTACTCATAATTTCCCCATGGAGCCCTACCCATAGCGGTCGGAATAACCCCGGGGATCAAAGGCTCAGCTAGACTTGTGCCGGAAAGCTCATTCCCAGCATCCGCAGAGACAGTAAAGGCAGCTTTGTCCGATCTCAAGGTCATTGATTCCGCCGCGATCTGTCGTATCAAGGCGCGATGAACGACATGAACGCGCCCAGGGATGCTGTCGCCGCCACCCCGATGATGGCCCAGTATCTCGAGATCAAGGCCGCCCATCCCGGCTGCCTGCTTTTCTACCGCATGGGTGACTTCTATGAGTTGTTCTTTACCGATGCGGAAGCCGCGTCGCAGACTTTGGGCATCGCGCTCACCAAGCGCGGCCGCCATCAGGGCGAGGAAATCCCGATGTGCGGCGTGCCGGTTCACTCCGCCGACCAGTATCTGGAGCGCCTGATCCGCGCCGGCCACCGCGTTGCCATCTGCGAACAGATGGAAGATCCGGCCGAGGCCAAGAAGCGCGGCTCGAAATCCGTCGTCCGCCGCGACGTCATCCGCCTGATCACCCCCGGCACCTTGACCGAGGATTCGCTCCTCAAAAGCGCCAAGAACAATTTTATCGCAGCACTTTCCCGCATCAAGGCCGATGAGAGCCTGGCGCTCGCTTATGCCGACATTTCCTCGGGCGAATTCGTCGTTCTGCCGGTCTCGGCCGACCGCCTTGCCGCCGATCTCGCCGGTCTCGAGCCGGGCGAGATCATCCATCCCGATACGCTCGCAGAGGCAGGTCTCGACGCTCAGCTCGACGCCACCGGTGCGGCCCTCACGCCCTTGCCGGCCAGCCGTTTCGACAGCACCGAGGCCGAGCGGCGCCTCAAGGCGCATTTCGGCGTCTCGGCGCTGGATGGTTTCGGCGCCTTTACGCGCGCGGAAATCTCCGCACTGGGCACGCTTCTCGATTATGTGCTGCTGACCCAGGTCGGCCGCGCGCCGGCATTGCGCCCGCCCCGGCGCGAAGAGCCCGCCGGGCAGATGATCATTGATCAAGCCACCCGCAGCAATCTGGAGCTGACGAAAAGCCAGAGCGGCGAGACGGGCACCAGCCTGCTGGCGATCCTGGACCGCACCGTCACCGCGGCGGGGGCGCGGCTCCTGGCGCGCCGGCTCGCAGCACCGCTGACCGATCCCGAGGCGATCGCCCGGCGGCTCGATTCGGTCGGCTATTTCGTCGAGGTGCGCGACCTGCGTGACGGGTTGCGCAAGAGCTTGCGCCAGTTTCCCGATATCGAGCGCGCTTTGTCGCGTCTCTTTCTCGGCCGTGGCGGCCCGCGCGATCTGGCGGCGATCCGCGACGGGCTCCGGGCCGGCGCCGAGCTGAACGAGGCACTGGGCCACCCGCAGGGCCTCGCTTCGCTTTCGGCCGAGCTCGGCGGGGCGCAAGGCGTGCTCGCCGATCCGCCGGCGAAGCTCCTCGCCGATCTCGCCGCCGTCCTGGGCGACGAGCTGCCGCTTCTGGCTCGGGACGGCGGCTTCGTCCGCCAGGGTTTCTCCACGGAGCTCGACGATCACCGCCAGCTGCGCGACGACACCAAGAAGGTCATCGCGCAATTGCAGGCCGACTATGCCCAGGAAACCGGCGTCAAGTCGCTGAAGATCCGGCACAACAATGTGCTGGGCTACTTCATCGAGGTGACCGCGCAGAATGCAGCCCAGCTTCAGGCCGCCCCTCACAATGCGAAGTTTTTCCACCGCCAGACGATCGCCAGCGCGGTGCGTTTCGTCACCCAGGAATTGTCCTCGCTCGAGGAGCGCATCGCGTCCGCCGCCAATCGCGCTTTGGCGCTCGAGCTCGAAATCTTCGAGCGCCTCAACGAGGCGACCAAGGACGAGGCGCGCCGGCTCGCCGCCATTGCCGAGGCCGTTGCGCTTATCGATGTCGCGGCAGGCCTCGCCGACTTGAGCGCCCGGCGCAATTATGTGCGCCCCATCGTCGACCGCTCCTTGCGCGCCGAGATCGAGCAGGGCCGTCACCCGGTGGTCGAGGCGATGCTGGCTCAGAAGGACTCGGCACCTTTCGTCGCCAATGACTGCCGCCTCGCCGGCGACGACAAACGCATCTGGCTGCTCACCGGTCCGAACATGGCCGGCAAATCGACTTTCCTGCGCCAGAACGCGTTGATCGTCATCATGGCGCAGATGGGCTCCTTCGTACCCGCCAAGGCGGCGCATCTCGGCATCGTCGACCGCCTGTTCAGCCGCGTTGGTGCTGCCGATGATCTGGCGCGCGGCCGATCGACCTTCATGGTCGAGATGGTCGAGACGGCGGCCATCCTCAACCAGGCGACCGAACGTTCCTTCGTCATCCTCGACGAGATCGGGCGCGGCACCGCGACCTTCGACGGCCTCTCCATCGCCTGGGCGGCGGTCGAGCATCTGCATGAGATCAACCGGGCGCGCGCCTTGTTCGCCACGCATTATCACGAGCTGACCGCCCTGGCCGGCCGGCTCGGCGGCGTCGCCAACGCCACGGTGAAGGTGCGTGAATGGCAGGGCGACGTCGTCTTCCTGCATGAGGTGGCGCCCGGCGTCGCCGACCGTTCCTATGGCATTCAGGTGGCGAAGCTCGCCGGCCTTCCGCCGGCGGTCATCGCGCGCGCGTCGGAAGTGCTGACCCTCCTCGAGAAGAAGGACGAGCCCGGCGCCAATGCCGACTCGCTCTTCGCCGATCTGCCGCTCTTTTCCGCCGCGCGCCCGAAGGGCACCGCGACAGCGGCGGCGCCCTCCGGGCCGAGCGACGTCGAGAAGCGGCTCGCCGACATCTCGCCTGATGAACTGGCGCCGCGCCAGGCGCTCGATCTGCTTTATGAGCTGCGGGCGCTGCTCGCCAAGCGGCCGGGGCCATGACCTCACCCAGGAAGTCCTCTCCTCTCATCGACGGCACGGTACTCAGGGCCCGGCTGGCGGAGCTTCAGCCCGGCAAGGATCTGAGGCCGCGTATCGTCGCCATATTGAAGGAGACATTGGCCGCGGCGCGCGCCGAGGCCGAGCGCCAGCTGATGGCGGACGGCCGCGGCACACGCTGCGCCATGCATCTGGCGCAGGCGCAGGACGAGATCATCCACGCGCTTTATGATTTCGCCGTGAGGAAGCTCTATCGCGCCTCGATCCCGTCGGGAGCGGAGAAGCTCGCCATCGTCGCGGTCGGCGGTTATGGCCGCGGCACGCTGGCGCCCGGCTCCGACATCGATCTGCTCTTTCTTCTGCCCTACAAGCAGACCGGCTGGAGCGAGAGCGTCATCGAATTCATTCTTTATGCGCTGTGGGACACGCGCCTGAAAGTCGGCCATGCCACCCGCAGTGTCGACGACTGCATCAGGCTGGCGCAATCGGATTCGACCATTCTCACCTCCATCCTCGAGGCGCGGTACATTTGCGGCGAGGAATCGCTGTTCGACACGTTGAACCAGCGCTTCCGCAAGGAGATCGCGGCAAAAGGCGCCAAGGCTTTCGTGGCGAGCAAGCTCACCGAGCGCGACGAGCGGCATTTCAAGGCGGGCGAAAGCCGCTATCTGGTCGAGCCCGATGTCAAGAACGGCAAAGGCGGCCTGCGCGATCTCCACACGCTGTTCTGGATCGCCAAATTCCTGTCGGGCGCCAATTCGACCAAGGAGCTCGCCGAGAAGAGCGTCTTCACCCGCGAGGAGCTGGCGCTGTTCGAGAAGAGCGAGGACTTTCTCTGGGCGGTGCGCTGCCATCTGCATTTCGTGGCCAAGCGCGCCGAGGATCGTTTGAGCTTCGACCGCCAGCCCGATCTCGCCGAGCGGCTCGGCTACAAGGCGCATGGCGGGCTGAAGCATGTCGAACGCTTCATGAAGCACTATTTTCTCGTCGCCAAGGATGTCGGCGATCTGACCCGCATCTTCTCGGCTTCACTCGAGGCGCGCCAGATGAAGGCGACGCCGGTCTTCGGCCGCGTGCTCGGCCGCTTCAGCGCCAGGCGCTCGGGCGCCATTGCCGGGGCACCTGATTTCCGCATCGAGGCCAATCGCCTGACCGTCGTCGACGAAGAGGTGCTGATCTCGGCACCCGTCAACATGATCCGGCTTTTCGCGCTCGCCGCCGAGAAGGATCTCGAGATCCATCCCGACGCCTTGAAGGCGGTCCGGCGCAATCTGGCGCGCATCAACAAGGAAGTCTGCGCCGACCCGGAGGCCAACGCGCTGTTCCTGAAACTCCTGACCGAATCGCGCGATCCCGAGACGGCCTTGCGGCGCATGAACGAAGCGGGCGTGCTCGGCCGCTTCATTCCCGAATTCGGCAAGATCGTCGCGATGATGCAGTTCAACATGTATCATCATTATACGGTCGACGAGCATCTGATCCGTTCCGTCGGCATCCTGGCGGCAATCGAGCGCGGCCGTTTCTCCAACGATCATCCGCTGTCGACCGAGATCTTCCCCACCGTGTCGAGCAGGCGCGTGCTTTATGTCGCAGTGTTCCTGCATGACATCGCCAAGGGCCGCAAGGAAAGTCATTCGATCGCCGGCGAACGTGTCGCCAAGACCTTGTGCCCGCGTCTGGGGCTGACGGCGCCCGAAACCGAAACCGTCGCCTGGCTCATCCGCTATCATCTGCTGATGAGCGAGACGGCGCAGATGCGCGATCTCAACGACTTCAAGACCATTCTCGATTTCGCCAATGTGGTGCAGAGCCCCGAGCGCCTGAAGCTGCTGCTCATCCTCACCGTTGCCGATATCCGCGCCGTGGGACCGTCGGCCTGGAACGGCTGGAAGGGCCAGCTCCTGCGCACGCTTTATTTCGAGACCGAGCCGGTCCTGTCGGGCGGCCATACCAGCATCTCACGCAAGGAGCGTGTCGCCGAGGCGCAGGCGAAGTTCTTCGCCCACTATCCGGATTGGACCTCTGAACAGAAGTCGGCCTATGCGGCGCGCCACTATGACAATTACTGGCTCAATGTCGACACCGACAAGCAGGTCGCGCATGAGCGGCTGATGGCGCGCGCCAAAGCCGAGGGCGAGCCGGTCGCCACCGAAGTGCGCACCGACGAATTCACTGCCATCACCGAGCTCACCATCCACGCGCCCGATCATCCGCGCTTCCTGGCGCTGATCACCGGGGCTTGCGCGGCGGCCAATGCCAATATCGCCGGCGCCCAGATCTTCACCACCGCCGACAGCCTGGCGCTCGACACGATCCTGATCCAGCGGCAATTCGCCAATAGCGAGGACGAGGGCCGGCGCGCCGAGCGCGTCGCCACACTGGTGCGCCAGGTCCTGAAGGGCGAGGTCCGGATCAAGGACCTCATCGCCAAGGTCCAGCACCCGGAGGCGCGGCTGCAGGCCTTCAAGGTGGCGCCCAGGGTCATCATCGACAATGACTCCTCGAACCGCTTCACCGTCATCGAGGTCAACGGCCTCGACCGCGTCGGCTTCCTCTACGACCTCACGGAAGCTCTTTACCGGCTCAATCTCAATATCGGCTCGGCCCATATCACCACCTATGGCGAGCGCGTCATCGACGTCTTCTATGTGACCGACCTCACCGGCGCCAAGATCGTGAGCGCCACCCGCCACGCCCAGATCGAACGCCAGCTTTTGGCCGTACTTGCTGATCAAAAGGTGAGTGCCAGCTAAGAGTCTTGTGGGAATCCACCGAGCCAAATAGAACCCTCTCATGTCCCTCTTCAAATCGGCCGCGACCGTAGGCGGGCTCACTTTGGTGAGCCGGGCGGCGGGCTTTATCCGCGACATGCTGACCGCTTCGGTGCTCGGCACCGGGCCGGTGGCGCAGGCTTTCGTCGTCGCTTTCCGCTTCCCCAATCTGTTCCGCTCGCTGTTCGCCGAAGGCGCCTTCAATTCGGCCTTCGTGCCGATGTTCGCCAAGAAGCTCGAAGGCGGCGGCGAGGCCGAGGCGAGGGGGTTCGCCGAGGACATCTTCGCGGTGATGTTCGTCTGGCTCTTGTTCTTCACGGCGGTGGCGCAGATCGCCATGCCGCTTCTGATGTATGTGATCGCGCCTGGCTTCGCCGGTGATCAGGGCAAATTCGATCTGTCGGTAGACCTCACCCGCATCGCCTTTCCCTATCTGCTTTTCATGTCGCTGACCGCTCTGCAGTCGGGCGTGCTCAACAGCCTGCGCCGTTTCGCGGCCGCGGCCTCGGCGCCGATCCTGCTCAACCTGGTGATGATCGCGACCTTGCTGTTCGTGCATTTCATGGGCTGGGGCGATAGCGCCATGACCGGTTATGCGCTGGTCTGGGGCGTGTGCGCCGCCGGTGTCGCGCAATTCATCCTGCTTTATGTCGCCTGCAGCCGCGCCAATATGCGCATGCGCCTCAGATGGCCGAAGCTCACGCCTGACGCGAAGCGGCTGATCCGCCTCGGCATACCGGGCGTCATTGCCGGCGGCATCACGCAAGTGAACATCCTCATCGCCACGATGATCGCGACGACGATCGACCGCGCCGTCTCGTATCTCTATTACGCCGACCGCGTCTATCAATTGCCGCTGGGTGTCGTCGGCGTCGCTATCGGTGTCGTGCTGCTGCCGGAAATGTCGCGCAAGTTGCGGGCCGGCGACGAGGCGGGCGCGCTTCTGAGCCAGAACCGCTCGCTCGAATTCGCCTTGTTCCTGACGCTGCCGGCGACCATCGCGCTGATCGCCATTCCCTTCGCCATCGTCAATGTCTGCTTCGAGCATGGCGTGTTCACGCGGAGTGACTCGGTCGCCACCGCTTACGCGCTCGCCGCCTTCGCCATGGGTCTGCCGGCCTTCGTCATCAACAAGGTCTTCTCGCCCGGCTTCTTCGCGCGGGAAGACACCAAGCGCCCGATGATGTTCGCCATCGCCTCGGTGGTGATCAATGTCGTGTCGAGCTTCGTTCTCTCGCGCTACATCGGCCATGTCGGCATCGCCATATCGACGGCGCTCGCCGCCTGGGTCAATGCCACCTTGCTCGGCGTCACGCTGGCGCGCCACGGTCACTTCACCGCCGATGAGCGCTTGCGCCGCCGCCTGCCGCGCATCATCGCCGCGAGCCTCGCCATGGGCGCCGTCCTTCTGGGGGCCTTCTACTTCACCGCCCCCATCTTCACCGACGGCCATCCGCTCTGGCTGCGGGCACTGGTGCTGTTGGGCCTCGTCGGTCTGGGCGTCGTCAGTTATTTCATCTGCGCCCATCTCTTCGGGGCGATGAAGCTCGACGAGCTCAAGAAGATGATGCGCCGCGGCCCGGCGCCCAATTCTAGCGCCTGAGGCCGATGAGCTCGGCTTTCAATGGACCCGCTTCGCCCTTGAAGCTCTCGATCATGGCTGCAAGGAAGGTATCGGGAGTAATCTTGGTCAAGTCGAGCGGATGGCCCGCGCGCAGAGCGATCATGTCGAGGAAGCTCAACTGTGATCGCCCGTTGCCTTCCCGGAAGGGATGAACTGCATTCAATTCCACCAGGAAACTGGTGGCGGCGTCTATAAATTCCTCGAACGGTGCACCGTGAAATGAGCCGCCTTTGAGACGGTCGAACAGGCGCTCCATCTCTTGGGCAATATGTTCGGGGTAGCAGAAGACATTGCCTCCTTTAGCGGTCCGCACTTTGCGATACTGACCGGCCCAACGATAAACATCCTGAAACAAATGGTGGTGAAGGGCTTTGTAGTGAGCTGAATCGAATTGTCCGTCGGGAAAGGGCTCGGTCGCCCGCAGGGACATCATCTCCAGCTCGAAGTTTTGGAGCGCCAGCGTGTCTCTGAGGGCCAGCCTTGTTCTTGAGGACGAACGTGCCCTTGTAGCAGTAGGGATCAGCGAAGGCGTCATAGCCTCCGTGAATCATTCGCGACCGTTGGAAGATTTGTAGGCGCGCAGAATGGCGGCGCGAATTTCTTCGTGGCTGAGGCCGGCCGTCTTGAGCTGATCCAGTCGCTTCCGACTGGTGGAACTGAGATGCAACCCCTCCACCGCCGAGATGGATGCAAAAGCATCGGTCCCCAAAGTGTAGGACTTTGATCTGCGGGTCCGCTTGCTGCGCGATGAATTCATTCCGAGATAGTACACGTTCCTGCAGGAAGTCGCCATACTGGCTTCATCTCGCCTTGAGCCCCCGCTGCATCAGCACCGTGTCGACCCACTGATCGTGCTTGAAGCCGACCTCGCGGAGCGTGCCGACGAGGCGGAAGCCGAGGCTTTCATGCAATGCGATCGAGCCGGTGTTGCCGCTGTTGCCGATGATGGCGATCATCTGCCGCCAGGGACCTTTCTCGCATTGGACGATGAGCTCCGAAAGCAAGGCGCGGCCGATGCCCTGACGGGCGCATTGGCGGTCGACATAGACCGAATTCTCGAGGGTGAAGCGATAGGCCGAGCGGGTGCGATAAGGCCCGGCATAGCTGTAGCCCAGGATCCGGCCCTCTCTTTCGGCGACGATATAGGGGAAGGACTGGCCGTTGAGCGCACGGAAGCGGCTGCGCATCTCCTCGAGACCGGGCGGCGTCTCCTCGAAGGAGGCGAGGCCATGGGCGACATGGTCGCCATAGATGCGCTGGATGAAAGCCAGGTCGGCTTCGGTCGCGGGGCGCAAGTCGGGTGGGGTGATGAGCGGTTTCATGGTGAAAGGGTCTATACCGATATCGATCAGATGGTGAGGCGCGATCTCGCGGAGCAGGGCGTTTTGCCGCCAGCGCGAGCGGGCGGATCCCGTCAGATAGCGCCAGGCTTCGGCACGAAATTCCCTGATCTCCCGAGCGACGTCCATGGCCGGAGGATTGCGCTCGCTTTCGAGGAAAGTAAAATTTATAGTACTTATACAAATAGTAAGGAAATCTTTGAATGCAGAGGCCAAGCCTCAGCCAGCTCCAGGCCCTGGCCGAAGTGGCGGCGTCCGGGAGCTTCCTCGCCGCCGCCCGCAAGCTTGGCCTGACCCAGCCGGCGGTCAGCCTGCGCATCCGCGAGCTCGAGCAGGCGGTGGGCCTGAGGCTCATCGAACGGGTCGGCAGGAAGGCCACGCTCACCACGGCGGGGACGGTGCTCCTGGGCTTCGTGCGCGAGATCGAGGCGACCCTCGATGAGGCATTGCGGGCGCTGGCGCACCAGGCCGGCGGCGTGTCTGGCCAGGTGCGCCTCGGCACCGGCGCCACCGCCTGCATTCATCTGCTGCCACCGGTCCTGCGCCGTCTGAAGGAGCGTTATCCCGAGATCGAGATCACCGTCCGCACCGGCAATTCGGCCGAGATCCTGGCGGCGCTCGCCGACAATAGGCTCGATGCCGCTATCGTCACCTTGCCGGCGCCGGGCCGCAGCTTCGCGGTGACGCCGCTCGTCACCGATGAGATGGTGGCCATCTTCGCGCCCGTCGATGCGCCATCCGAAGCCGTGACGCCGCCCTTCTTCGTCCGCCAGAAGGCGCTCTTGCTCTACGAGACCGCCGGCAATTCGCGAGGACTCATCGATCAATGGTTCAGGCAGGGCGGTGAATGGGCGAAGCCCGGCATGGAGCTCGGCAATATCGAGGCGATCAAAAAAATGGTGGGGGCGGGACTCGGTCCCAGCATCGTTCCTTTGATGGCGGTGGCCGAGGACCGCGACGGGCTCGTGGTCAGAAGCCTCGTTCCCCGTCTCGAGCGCCGCCTCGGCCTCGTGCTCCGCCGCGACAAGGTGCCGGACCGGGCACTCAAGGCGGTCATCGCCGCGCTGGAGGGGCTCGCCAAAGTGTAATTTGATGGCTCTTCACTTGATCCGAATTTGCGGGCATAAGCAGCCCCTCTTTCAAGGGAATCCACGAATGACCGCTCCGACACTTCGCGTCTTTTCCGGCATGCAGCCGACCCACAATCTGCATCTCGGCAACTATCTCGGCGCCATGGTCAACTGGATCAAGATGCAGGACACGCATGAATGCATCTATTGCGTCGTCGACATGCATGCCATCACCTTGTGGCAGGAGCCCAAGGATCTGCGCCGGCATATCCGCGACGTGACCGCGTCCTATCTCGCTTGCGGCCTCGATCCCAAACGTTCGATCATCTTCAACCAGAGCCAGGTCGCCCATCATGCCGAACTCGCCTGGGTGCTGAATTGTGTCGCCCGTCTCGGCTGGCTCAACCGCATGACCCAGTTCAAGGAGAAGGCCGGCAAGGACAAGGAGGCGGCGTCCGTCGGCCTCTATGATTATCCGGTGCTGATGGCCGCCGACATCCTGCTCTATCGCGCCACCCATGTGCCGGTGGGCGACGACCAGAAGCAGCATCTCGAGCTCGCCCGCGACATCGCGCAGAAGTTCAATGTCGATTATGCCGGGGAGATCGAAGCCGCCGGTTACACGGACGGCTTCTTCCCGCTGCCCGAGCCTTTCATCACCGGGCCGGCGACACGGGTGATGAGCCTGCGCGACGGCACCAAGAAGATGTCGAAGTCGGATCCGTCGGATCTGGCCCGCATCAATCTCGTCGACGACGCTGACACCATCGCCAAGAAGTTCCGCAAGGCCAAGACCGATCCCGATGCTCTGCCGAGCGAGGTCGAGGGACTGAAGGGCAGGCCCGAGGCCGAAAATCTTGTCGGCATCTATGCCGCCCTCGCCGGCAAGTCGGCGGCCGAGGTGCTGAAGGAGCATGGCGGGTCGCAGTTTTCGGCCTTCAAGCCGGCGCTGATCGACCTGGCGGTCGCGAAATTGAGCCCGATCGCCGCCGAAAAGCGTAGGCTCGAGGAAGATCCCACCTATATTGATGGGGTGCTGGCCGATGGCGCGGCGCGGGCGCGGGCGATCGCGGCCCCGATCTTTCGGCAGGTGAAGGAGATTGTCGGCTTCGTGTCGGCCTGAGGGTTCTGTTCCGAGGGATTTGACACAGCTTAAAATCATTCTAAATTAGCCCGGTGAGCGGCCTTCAGGCCCTCGAAAGGATTTGTCCATGTTCATCCAGACCGAAGCCACCCCCAATCCGGCTACCCTGAAATTCATTCCCGGCAAGCCCGTCCTGCCGGGCGCCACCCGCGACCACCGGACTGCCGGCCAGGCGGCGGAATCACCC
>NNBT01002156.1_pt1 | contig 13377 bp, 13 predicted proteins | sample 1173831 | NCBI WGS metagenome assembly NNBT01 (sample SAMN07173936, study PRJNA388173) | plant metagenome | isolation source: symbiotic tissue sample KVJ10 | place: Norway: Troms, Kvaloya island | reverse complement strand
TGCCAAGTGCCTGAGCTGCGGCGAGCGTTACGAGCTCGAATGGGCGCGCGCCCGCATCCTGGCCGAAAGCCGACCACCTTACTGCTCAACTTGCGCCGGCATCGTGAAGACGGCGACGATTTCCTTCGGTCAGCCCATGCCCGAGAACGAGATGGCGCGGGCGCGCGCCGCGACCTTCGACGCCGATCTGTTTCTCGCCATGGGCTCTTCGCTTCAGGTCTTTCCCGCTGCGAGTTTTCCGGTGATGGCGAAGAGCAATCGCGCCAAGCTGGTCATCATCAACCGCGAGCCGACCGGTCTCGACGCGCTCGCCGATCTGGTGATCGCAGGCGAGCTCGGTGCTGTCCTGAGCGCCGCTGCCGAGCGTCTCTGGCGGCACTGAGCGAATCACTTTTGGCTGAATCTGCACGATTCATGCGTGCGAACCTCGTGTGGCCGCGATCATCGCGCGTGCTTCGAGTTGCGCCGAGCAGTGATCGTAGTCGCCGGCACGACAGTCGCGAGACTCACCGCGTGATACGAATCAGCGTTTGTTTTCAGGGCTTTTTCGCATCGCAGAACTGCGCGCGCGGATGCGAAGGAATGATCGCTCAAGCGCATTCTCGTGTTTTCCACATCTCTTGCTCGCCGGCTCTCTGTACAATTGCAAAAGAGTCGCTCAATCTAAGTCATGGCAGCGGGGTATGACTGAGGGCTGCCATTAGTTCGGGTATGCGGTCATGGCGGTTAGCGGGCCCTTTGAGGCAGACAGGGAGCTTGAGCATCAGGCCCCTGATATCAATGTAAAAATTTTCCAGATCAGCGGCTTCGTGAAGTGGTTCGATGTCGGTCGGGGTTATGGCTTCATCATCCCCGACAACGGCATGCCGGACGTGCTTCTGCATCTGAGCTGTCTGAAGCGCGACGGTTTCGACGCGCCTCTCGAAGGCACCCGTGTCTTCTGCGAGGCGGTCGAGCGCCAGAAGGGCTATCAGGCATTGCGCGTCTTGAATGTGGATACCTCGACAGCTATCCATCCGGTTGAGCGGCCGAGCCGCACCCATGTGAACGTCTCGGCCTCGAGCGGCTGGGTCAGGGCGCGCGTCAAGTGGTTCAACCGGGCCCGCGGCTTCGGCTTTGTCAGCGAAGGCGACGGCTCGCCGGATATCTTCATTCACATGGAGACTTTGCGTAAGACGGCGATCGCCGAGCTCCATCCTGACCAATGGATCTTTGTGCGCTTCGGCGCCGGCCCCAAGGGCCAGATGGCCGCCGAGGTTCGCCTTACTCTCGACAACGGACCGCGCCACACCAACTAGCTCCAACGCGGACAGGTCCCATGCGTACCGTCGTAATCGCTTTCCTCTTCGTGATCGCGGCGGTCAACGCCGCTGTCGCCCAGATGCCCTCCGGCATGCCTCTGATTGCCTTGACGATTCAGGGCAAGGACGGGACGGCCAAGGCCGATCTCACCGTCGAGCTGGCCGAAACGCCCGAGCACCGGGCCAAGGGGCTGATGTTCCGCACCGAGCTCGCCGATAATCGCGGCATGCTGTTCGACTTCAAGGAGACCCGCAGCGTCTCCATGTGGATGAAGAACACGCCCTTGTCGCTCGACATGATCTTCACCGACGATCGGGGCGCGGTTCTTTATATCGCCCGCAATACGGTTCCCTATTCGGAGGACATCATCACCCCGGGAATGCCGGTCTATGCCGTCCTCGAGGTCAAGGCGGGCTCGGCCCGCAGGCTGGGCCTCGAGCCGGGTGACCGCCTGGTAACCCCTGTTTTCAAGGCCGGCGGATGATCTCTTGCCCCTTTGAGCCTATTTCGCTAAGCCCCTCCGGAGCATAGGCGGAAACGGGGTGTAGCGCAGTCTGGTAGCGCACCTGCCTTGGGCGCAGGGGGTCGTCAGTTCGAATCTGGCCACCCCGACCACCGCCACCATGCGTCGGAGAGATGAAGGTAACGGCATGACCGCGAAGATCTACAAGCCCGCCCGCAACGCCATGCAGTCCGGCAAAGGCAAGGCCGACATCTGGCTGCTCGAATATGAGCCGGAGACGCGCCTGACGGCGGATCCCTTGATGGGCTGGACCTCGTCCGGCGACATGAAGCAGCAGCTGCGCCTCACATTTGAGAGCAAGGAGCAGGCCGTGGCTTATGCCGAGCGTAATGGCATCGCCTATTGGCTGGAGCCCGAGGCGCCGGCGCGGACGCACCGTAAGTCCTATGCCGACAACTTCAAATGGGGCCGCAACGAGAACTGGACCCACTAGAGCATCGGGAGTTCAGTTGAGTCCATATCCTGCTGCAGCGAAGTAGTTTGAACATTCTTCGGGCGAGAAGAGTGCGCAGATGCTGCCGATGGCCTTCCAGAGCTCATCGATAGTTCTGGCGGCGGCGGCCCGGAGATGAGCCTTGAGCTTGGCGAAAGCCATCTCGATCGGATTGAGGTCCGGGCTATAGGGCGGCAGGAAGAGGAGCCATGCGCCTTTGCTGCGGATAGTCTTCTCGGCCTTCTGGCTCTTGTGGCTGGAGAGATTGTCCAGGATGACGACGTCGCCTGGCTTGAGGGCGGGGGCGAGCTGGGTTTCGACATAGGCCTCGAAGATTGCCCGGTTCATCGGTGCGTCAACGACCCAGGGGGCGATAAGGCCATCACATTTAAGGCCGGCCACAAAGGTCTGGGTGCCCCAATGGCCGAAGGGGGCCCTGCCATTTAACCGTTCGCCGGTGAGCGAGCGCCCACGCAGGCGCGTCATCTTGGTCGTGGTTCCAGTCTCGTCAATGAAGACAAGGCGCCCGCGCTGCTCGCGCATGATGGGCTGGCGGCCTTGTTTCCACTCGGCCCGCGCCTTGGACAATTCAGGCCTGTCTTGTTCGCTTGCCCGAAGAGTTTTTTTTGAAGCTGAGCCCTGAGGCAATCAGGAACTTCGAAAGGCCCGAGGGATCAGCTTTGACGCCTTTCGCCTTAACCAGTTCTTCCGCCAGCTCAGGCATGGTGATGTCATTGCGGGCCGCGACAGTAGCAAGGATGAAGTCCCGGTGGGGCGCCAGCTTGCCATGCCGGAAGCCGCCACGTGGCCGCGGATCAACCCGGCCGGTCGCGTTCCAAAGCCTCATCAAGTTCACGACAAAAGAGACTGATGTCGCGAAGTGAGCGGCCGCCTCATTGCGGGAATGCCCAGCTTGGACATACGACACCACCCGCTCACGCAGGTCATTCGACAAAGGATGCGGCATGGCAAATCACCTCCGCACACCTTGAATCACTTTCAAACTGATTTGGGAATCAATTTCGATTCAAACTGATCTCCCGACGCTCTAGAACGTGATGTTCAGGCTGGCGCCGATGGCGCGGCCATGACCCAACTGATAGAGATTGCCGTAGCCCGGGGCGGTGAAGCCATAAACGGCATAGGTCTTGTCGAACAGGTTGTTGACGAAGACATCCGCCGCCACATGGTCGTTGACCTGCCAGGCCAGGCCGAGATCGACGAGCGCGAAGCCGTCCTGACCGATGCTGTTGGTCTCATCGAAATAGATCTCGCTCGCATAGGTGACACCGGCGCGCGGGATCAGCTGACCGCGCTCATCGGGGAGATCGAAGGCATAATCGACGCTCAGATTCGCCGTCACTTCGGGTGCGTAAGGCACGTGGTTGCCGGTCCGGTCGATACCGGGCGTGACCGGGTTCTTGTAGTCGGTGAACTTCGTCTCGTTGAGGCCGAGGCCGCCCATGATACCGAGGCGCTCGGTAGGCCGCGCCTTGACCTTGAGGTCGATGCCCTTGGCGGTGACCTCGCCGACATTCTGCAGATATTGCACCGGCTGCACGCCGACGAACATCTGATAGTCGTCGGTCACATTGTAGTAGGCGGCGAGCGAGGCTGACAGCCAGCCGTCGGCGGACTGGTACTTGATGCCCGCTTCGCCATTGTAGGTGTTCTGCGGATCATAGGTGAAGGCGATGTTGGCCGGCGTCACATTGCGGGTGAAGCCGCCCGCCTTGAAGCCGGTGGAATAAAGCGCGTAGATCCGCCACTCCTCCGCCAAAGCGAAGCTCGCCGCGAGCTTCGGCGAAACGGCGGTGAAATCATCGTCGTCATCGAGTGAGATGCCGCCCTCGGCGATGGCCTTGGCCTTTTCATAGTCGAAGCGGGCGCCGGGCGAGAGATCGATGCGGTCGGTCACATGCCAGGTCAGATCGGCGAAGGCGGCGAGCGACTCGATCTTCTGCCGCGATACCTGGCTGGCGGCCGGCATGCGGCGCTCGAAGTCGAGATGCTGGCCATAGACGCCGATGACATAATCGATCGTGTTGCCCGCCTCCGGGTTGGAGGCGATGCGCAGCTCCTGGCTGAAGGTCTCCTGAGTCTCCGGCGTGTAAGATCCGAATATGGTGCGATCCAGATTGCGATCCTGATAGCCGGTGAGGGCGGTGATCTTGGCGAAGCCCAGATCGTAGGACGCATTGATGCCGAGGCTCGTCGTGTCGAGGTCGTATTTCGAGGGAACCGGCAGAGCGATGCGGTCGTCGAACATCGATTCCATGACGAACTGCTCTTCGGTCGAATCCACTTCGCTGCGCGCCGCGGTCACCATGATGTCGAGCGGGCTGCCTTCGGGTGCGTAGCGCAAGCGGAAGCGGCCGTTCCAATCCTCGGTGCCGCCGATCTCGTCCTTGCTGCCCAGCACTTCATACTCATCGTCCTCCTTGCGGAAGCTGACGGCGGCATCGGCATAGAGCATGTTGGCGATGACGGGTGTGTTGACCAGAAGACTGCCGTCACCGCCCAGAGTATGGAGAGCGGTATAACCGTCGACGCGGAACTCATTGTCCGGCTTGCGCGTGATGACGTTGATGACGCCGCCGATGGCGCCGCGGCCATAAAGCGTGCCCTGCGGCCCGTAGAGCAATTCGACACTTTCGAGCCCGCCGGGCAGAAGCTGGCCGTAGGTCGCGGCGTCCTGCGGGAGGCCGTCGACATAGACCTGGACGCTCGGATTGTAGAAATCGACCGACGACTGGCCCCTGATCGTGACATTGGTGTAGGCGCGGCTCGATCGTTGCTTGATGCTGGTATCGGCGAAGACCTTGTCGAGCTGACCGAGGCTCGACACGCCCTTGTCGCGCAGCTCCTTTTCGCTCGCGGTGTCGACGGTGCCCGGCACGTCGAGGATATCCTGATCGCGCTTCGTCGAGGTGACGACGATGGTTTCGAGAAGGATCTCGTCCTCCTGGGCGAGCGCCTGTTCGGGCGAGGCCGCGCAGAGCAAGGCGGACAGAGAGACGCCGGTGAGCAGATATCGGATCATGATGCGGATTCCTGGCTGAGCATGGGAGAGGTCTGGCGGCGTGACGCCTGTGCGCTCCTGAGGCGGAGCGCGCGATAGATGGCGAAGGCGAGGAGCAGGCTCGCCACGGCGAAGATCGCGGGGTAGCCCACATGACGGCCGAGAACACCCGCAAGCGCGCCCATGCCGATGGCGAGCAGCGCATCGAGGCTCTGCAGCACGGCGAAGTCGGTGGCGACCTGGCCCGGCGCGCACCAGTTCATCATCGCCGCATAAAGCGCCACGAAGGACATGGCGACGGCGATGTTCTGGAGAAACAGGAGGGCGACAAGGATCTCCGTGCCGGCGATGTATTTGGCCGCGAAGGCCAGAAGCCCGCCACAGGCGAGGAGGTTGAGAAAGGCGAAGGCGGCCAGCGCGCGCCGTGTTCCGAGAAGCTGGGTGATGGCGGCGCCCGCGATCGCCGCGATGATGCCGGCGACCGCCGCGCCGGCACCTTTGATGAGGCCGATCGCCGCCACCGATATTCCGGCATCGACGAGGAAGGGGCCGACCATCGAAATGCCGAGCCGGACGCCGCATTGATAGATGATGAGGAAGACGAGGCCGTGCATGAGCGCGCTGTTGCCGATCACCGCCCTGAAGCTCGGACGCGCGGTGGCCGCAGGCGCGCCGGTCGCGAGCCGCCCCGCCGTCAGCGCCGGCAAGGTCGAAAGTGAGATGAAGCCTGCCATGACCCACATCGAGACCGACCAGCCGGCATAGGCGTAGACCGGCAGCCACACGCCGGCGCCGATCAGGAAACCGAGATAGGCGCCGCCAGTGGAGGCGCCGCTCGCCTTGGCGCGCGTCTCGGGCGTCGTGGCTTCGACGCCCAAAGCATCGGTGGCAACGTCCTGAGTCGTGGCGATCAGCGCCATGATGAAAAGAACGGCCGACAAGGGAATGAGATGCGTCGACGGCGGCAGGAAGGAGGCGACACCGAAGCAGAGGATCAGCCCCAGCTGACAGATCAGAATCCAGAGGCGCTTGCTGCCGAATCGGTCGACCAGAGGCGCCCAGAGGAACTTCAGCGCCCAGGGCAGGAACAGGACCGACAGGTAGCCGATCGTGTCGAGCGGGATACCGGCGTCACGCAGAACGACCGGCAAAGCCGTCTGCACCATGCTGCCGGTGATCGATTGCGCGGCATAAAGGCCCGCCAGCAATCCCAGCACCAGATAAGGCGCGGTGCGCGCGCTCGCCTGCAAGTTCCCCATCGCCCTCAAATCCCCTTTGCGAGGAACCTGCTAGCGCGACGGGGAATAGTTGACTATCGTGATCGGGAATTATGTTGACGCGATCCGGGCCTTTATTTAATCCGGCCCCATCGCCCAAGTGCTTCATGGCGTTAGATTTTTAGAATGTCTCTAGAATTCGGCAAAAGGGCTGTTGCGCAATCGGGGATGCAACGGGTTCCGGTCATCGGCCCGGATCCCGAGCAGCGGCTTGGCCCCAACCAGGATACGAGCGGCAGCTACAAGCTGTTCGCCATCAGGCCCGGCGTCACCGTCACGGTCTTCGATGTCGTGGTCGGCGCGCAATTCGGCTCCTCGCGGATCGCCACCGAGCCCTGTGTCGCCATCGATGTCCTGTTCGAGGCCTCGGGCGAGGGACGGCTGCTGCCGCCCGACGGGTCGGACGGCATCTCGGTGCCGTATCGTCCGGGTCTGCTCTATCTCTTCTATGCCGGCGCCGGAGTCGAAGGAAAATATGACATCCCGGTTGGCTCGCGCTTTCGCGGCGTCGACATCCGGGTCGATCTCGATTTCCTCGAGAAGCTCGGCGCGCAGCCGCTCTTTGCGCAGCTCGGCGCCGATCACCCGCTTTATGCGGCGTCCTGCACCGATTGCTGGATCGGCACCGCCCGGCTCTCCGCCCAGCTGGCGCCCCTGGCGCAGTCGCTCTTCGATCTCGGCGCCAGCGACGGTGACGATCTCAGCATGGAAGCGCGCTGCCTCGACATGATTACCGCCGCTCTGGGACTGTTGCGGGACACCACGCCGCCGGCGCATCCGAGCCAGCGCGACCGCCGCAAATGCGAGGTGGCGCGCGACGCGCTGCTGTCCGACCTCGCCCGGCCCTGGACGGTCACCGAGCTCGCGCGCCATGCCGGCCTGAACGAGAAGCGCCTCAAGGCCGGGTTCCGCGAATTCTTCGGCAGCGCGGTCTATCGCTTCCTGCAGAAGGCGCGGCTCGATGAGGCGAAGCGGCTGCTCGGTACCCCCGATGCCAATGTGACGATCGTCGCCCAGTCGGTCGGCTACAACAGCCCCAGCCACTTCGCCAAGCTCTTTGCGCGCGAATTCGGCTTCCCGCCGTCGGCCTATCATGAGCGCCCATGAAGCGCGCGTTTCGGGCTTTCCAAATTGGGCCTTTCGCCCCTATGGTCAGCGCTACGGCCACCCCTGTTAATCGCCGCGTGCCGAAGATCCCTGTAGTTCCCTGATAATCCGCTGTTAATCCGCTGTAAAAATACAGCGGAATTTCTGTTTCTCCTTTGTCACCCGATAAGGGGGATTTGCGGCGCCGAATTGCGTGGCACATGGCCGCTCAAACGCGGGTCGGGAAGAATCTCGACCGCGGTCTGATAGGGCGTGAAGCCGGAGCGGCGATAGAAGGAGAGGGCGGCCGGATGATCCAAGGTGCAGGTGTGCACCCAGAAACGTTCGATCGGTTTCGCCCAGGCGCGACTTACGGCCTCCGCCATCAGGAAGCGGCCGGCGCCTTTGCCGATCTCTTCCGGCACCAGACCGAAGAAGGCGAGCTCGCATTGGCTGGGCTGGCGGAAATCCAGCTCGAGCAGCCCCGCGACCGTAACGTTGCGGAAGAGGCGATAGACCTCGACATCGGGGTGACGCAGAGTTGCGATGAGCTTCTCATCCGCCATCATCAAACGCGAGGTCCACAACCAGTTCTCACCAATGAGCTTGAAGAGGGCGCGATAGGCGCCGGGATCGGCATCCCTCCACGGCTTGAGCGTGAGATCGGGCGCATTGATCGGCGACGAGCGGTGTTCGGGCGGCGCCGTCATTTCGAGAAAGGTCGCGACATTGGCGAGGTGGCCGGGCGGAACGGCGGTGTAGCCTTCAGGCAGTGGCGGGCGGATGCTGGACATGGCGCGTAACCAGCCTGTGCGGCAGCAAATGTCAAGTCAGAGACTGACTGAGAGGCCACCATCGACGGCAAGCACATGGCCATTCACATAAGAGGCCGCCTCGGAAGCGAGGAACACCACGGCGCCGCCGAGCTCGGCGGGCTTGGCCCAGCGTCCCGCCGGCGTGCGGCTCTCGACCCATTGGGTGAAGGCCTTGTCCTCGAGCAGTGCCGTGTTGAGCTCGGTCGCGAAATAGCCGGGCGCGATGGCGTTCACCGTCACGCCATGGCGGCCGATCTCGGCGGCCATCGAACGGGTCAGGCCATGCAGGCCGGCCTTGGCCGCGGCATAGGCGTGGATCGTCGGGCGGCCGAGGATCGCCGCCACCGAGCCGGTATTGATGATGCGCCCATATTTGTTGGGCAGCATGAACCGCGCTGCATCGCGCGCCAGCTTGAAGCAGGCGGAGAGATTGACGGCGACGACGCGGTCGAAGTCGGCGTCTTCCCATTCGATGAGCGGACGGCGGTGCTGGATGCCGGCGTTGTTGACGAGAATGTCGAGCTTGCCGTGCGCGGCGACGATCTTCGCCAGCGCGTCCTGGCATTGGCGCGTGGCGGTCACGTCGAAGGCGAGATGTTCGGCGCCGAGCTTCGTCGCCGCGTCGCGCAAGGAGGCTTCATCGCGGGCATTGAGGACGACGGTGGCGCCATGTTCGGCCAGAGCTTCGGCCATGGCGAAGCCCAGCCCGCGCGACGCGCCGGTCACCAGGGCCACGCGGCCTTTCAGAGAGAAACGATCGGTCATGATTTTCTTTTTGAGGATGGGGAAGAAGCAGGCGGGACGAGCCCGCCTGCCTGAGTGTGCTTACTTGCCGATGCAGGTGTCGGCGGTTTCCGGCGTGCAGACATCGAGGCCGGTATAGGTCGGATCGGTCGGGTTGCCCTTGCCGTCCTTCATGTCCTTCAGGAACATCATAGTCTTGTAGCCCATCTCGAAGGGCCGCTGGCCGACCTGGCCCTTGGACAAGCCTTCCTTCATCAGCTCCATCTGAACGGGGAGCGTGTCGGCGACGACCAGCGCCAATTTGCCGGAGTCGAGACGGTCCTTATATTTGGAGACCGTCGCGCGATAGGCGTCGGGGATGAATTGCGGGAAGCCGCCGGTCGGCACGAAGGCGTCGAGATCGGCGAGCTTGCCCAGCGTGTCTTCGAGCTGCTGCACGGAGCGTGGGAAGTCGTCGTCGGTGTAGAGCGGGCAGCCTTCGGCCTCGGTCCAGCCATTCTCGCCTTTGAGCGCGTCGCCGGGGGACGCCGCCGACTGCTTGCCGGAGAGCGTGTCGCGGATGCCTTGCATGCGCTCATTGTGGTTGGCCGCCGCGGCACCACCCGACTGGATGCAGATCGTGCCGCCCTTGGGCTTCAAGGTCTGCACGATCTTCGCCAGGTTGACGCCGATGTCGTAGTTCTTGGTGCCGACATAAGCGACGCGCAGGTCCTTGTTCTCGGGCAGCATGTCGGAGTCCCAGGTCAAGACCGGGATGCCGGCTTCCTTCGCCGCCTGCAGCGCCACCGCCATGGCCGCCGCGTTGGACGGCGACACCGCGATGCCGTCGACCTTCTTGGCGACGAGATCCTGCACGATCTGGACCTGCTCGTCGCCGCCGCCATGTTCGCCGGGTCCGATATACATGCATTCGAAGGCGCCGTTCGATTCCGCCTCCGCCTTCTTACAGCCGTCACGCGCCTGGTCGAAGAACGGGTTGTTCATGTTCTTCGGCACCAGCGCAAAGGTGTATTTCTGCTGCGCCATGGCGCCCGCGGCGCCGACAGCGAGAAGTCCGGCGATGATCGCCGTTCCGGTCAGATACTTCAACATTCGGAATCCTCCACTAGCTCTTGCTGTTAGGCCAAATCTGACGGTCCGCACGGGTGCTCCTGCGCGGTCCGTTGTTCTAGCGGTGCTTCTTGGGCAGAATCCTCTCGATAGTGGCGGCGATCAGGGACTTGCCGCCGCTCTGCATGCCGAGAAGCACCGCGAGAATGATGAAGGCGCCGACGAAGGCTCCTTGCCAATTGGAATCGATGCCCGCCATCAGCAGCGCGTTGCGGATGACTTCGAGCAGGGCCGAGCCGACCACGGCGCCGAAGGCGGTGCCGGCGCCACCCATGAGATTGGCGCCGCCGATGACGGTGGCGGCGATGACGCGTAATTCATAGGACTGGCCGAGCGCATTGATGGCCGAGCCGCTATAACCCAGGATCAGCAGCGAGGCGATCGAGGCGGTGAAGGCTGAGAAGACATAAGCGAAGAATTTGATGCGATCGACCGGCACGCCGGTGAGACGGGCGGCCTGCTCATTGCCGCCGATGGCGAAGAGGTGGCGGCCCCAGGCGGTGAAGTTGAAGGCGAAGCCGGCCGCCAGGGCGAAGACGACCATGGTCCAGAAATGCGACGAGAGCTGCGGCAGCCAGGTGGGCAGCCAGCTGTCGGGCGTATGCAGCGGCCAGCGCCACTGGCCGATCGCCTTCACGATCGGCGCGTCGGGGCCGAATTTGTAGAGCATCTGGTTGCCGGAAAAGACGATGGCCAGCGAGCGGGCGATCGCCATCATGCCGAGCGTCACCACGAAGGACGACATGCCGACATAGGCGACGAAGAAGCCGCTGACGGCGCCGCAGATGAGCCCGGCGCCTAGGCCGGCGCCGAAAGCGATGTACCAGGGATATTCCCAGGTGAGGAAAAGCCCGGCCACGATGGCGACCAGGCCCATGATCGAGCCGATCGACAGGTCGATGCCGCCGGTGATGATGACCACCGTCATGCCGATCGCCATGATGCCGAAGGGCGCGAAGTTGCGCGTCATGTTGGCGAGATTCTCGACCGTGCCGAAGGCGTTGGGCTCGTAGAGCGCCATGCCGACATAGAGGACGGCAAGCGCCACGGTAACCCAGAAGGCCTGGCTGGCGAAAAGCTTGTCGAGCAGCGTCTGCTCGCGATTCTCCACAACGTCGGTGATCGCCGCGTGATCGGTTTCCAACGTGGTCTTGGCGGGTTCAGGCGGCACGGATCGCTCCCGTGATGAGGCCGGTGATTTCCTCCGGAGAGGTCTCGGAGGTGTGTTTGTCGGCGACCTTGCTGCCGCGGCGCAGCACGATGATGCGGTCGCTGACGGCGAAGACGTCGGGCATGCGGTGGCTGATCAGCATCACCGTCACCCCTTGCGATTTGAGCCGGCGGATCAATTCGAGCACCTCGGCCACCTGGCGCACCGAGATGGCGGCGGTCGGCTCGTCCATAAGGACAAGTTTCGCCTGGGACAGCCTGGTGCGGGCAATGGCGACCGCCTGGCGCTGGCCGCCCGACATCTTCTTGACCAGGTCACGCGGGCGTGTTTCGGATTTGAGCTCCTGGAACAAAGCGGCTGAGCGCTCGATCATCGCCTGCTTGTCGAGAACGCGAAAGGGCCAGACGCCCTTCTTGATCTCGCGGCCCAGGAACACATTCTCGGCGGCGGTCAGATTATCGGCGATCGCCAGGTCCTGATAGACGACCTCGATGCCCTTGCCGCGCGCTTCGATCGGCTTGTGAAAGTGGCAGACCTCACCCGCGACCGCGATCTCGCCTTCGCTCGGCGGGAAATTTCCGGCGATCAGCTTGACCATGGTGGATTTGCCGGCGCCATTGTCGCCCATCAGGCCCACGACCTGGCCCGGCTCGAGCGCGAAGCTGACCTCGCTCAGGGCCCGGATGGCGCCGAAGTTCTTCGACACGTTGCGGATGTCGAGTAAAGCCAAAAGGGGTCCTCCCATCGCGCCGGCTCTTGGCGGCCGGCTTTTCGAAAAACTACCCGGCTGGAATTTTTGCATAGCTTCGCCGGGCTTGTCGAGCGCCTTCACAGGCGATAGGCATATTTGTCATACTAAAGACTCTTGAGACTTTCCCATCAATCCATCAGTCATTCGGATGAGGCTTCGTAGATGCTGAAGTTTGCGCTTTTCGGGGCAGGGCGGATCGGCGCCATGCATGCGGCGAATATCGCGGCCAACCCGCAGGCCCAGCTGGCCTGGGTGTTCGACGTGAACAAGGACGTGGCGGAGAAGGTGGCGGGCCGGCATGGCGCCAAGGTGGCGCCCAGTGTCGAGGCGGCGCTGGCGGATGCGTCAGTCGGCGCGGTGCTGATCGCGTCCTCGACCGACACCCATGTGCCGCTGATCACGGCGTCGGCCAAGGCCGGCAAGGCGATCCTGTGCGAGAAGCCGATCGATCTCGACATCCAGAAAGTGGAGCAATGCCGCAAGGATATTGCCGGGACCAATGTGCCGGTTCAGATCGGTTTCAACCGGCGTTATGACGCGACGCACCGCGCTGTCCGTGAGGCGGTGGCCAAGGGCGAGATCGGCACGCTCGAAGTGCTGATCATCACCAGCCGCGACCCGGAGCTGGCGCCGATGCCGATCCTCAAGAGCTCAGGCGGCATCTTCCGCGACATGACGATCCATGATTTCGACCTGGCGCGTTTCATCCTGGGCGAGGAACCGGTCGAGGTCTCGGCCACCGGCAGCGTGAAGATCGACCCGGTGGTGGCGACGCTCAACGACTTCGACACGGTGATGGTGACGATGAAGGCCAAGTCCGGCGCGCTCGTCCACATCAACAATTCCAGGCGTTGCGTCTATGGCTATGACCAGCGGGTGGAAGCCTTCGGGTCGAAGGGCATGGTGCAGTCGGACAATCCGATGCCGAACATGCTCAAGCGCTCGGGCGCCGGGATGACGCAGGCGCTGGGCGGGCTGCACTACTTCTTCATCGAGCGTTACATGCAGGCCTATCTCGACGAGCTCAACGAGTTCATCGACCGCACCAATAAGGGGTTGCCGCCGACGGTCGATTTCGAGGACGGCCGCAAGGCGCTGATCATCGCCGACGCGGCTTTCGAATCGACCCGCTGCGGCGAAACG
>NNBT01003445.1_pt1 | contig 13378 bp, 17 predicted proteins | sample 1173831 | NCBI WGS metagenome assembly NNBT01 (sample SAMN07173936, study PRJNA388173) | plant metagenome | isolation source: symbiotic tissue sample KVJ10 | place: Norway: Troms, Kvaloya island | reverse complement strand
AGGGGCAGTGGGGCGGACGCGATCGGCCACCAGGGCAGAGGCATAGTACGGCATCCATGCCAGACGATCGGAGCCCAGGTTGCCGCCGAGCCCGTTCGTTCCCCACGGGCAGTTCAGCGGCGAGACGATCGGCGCAAAGGCGGAGACGCTGCGGAAGCGGCCGGGATTTCGCAGCGCGATGGTGAGCGCGCCGTGCCCGCCCATCGAGTGGCCCGTGATCCCCTGCCGCGACATGTCCGCGACCGCGAATTCACGCGCGATCAACGCCGGCAGTTCATCCTCGACATAACTGCGCATCCGGAAGTTCGCCGACCACGGATCCCGCGTCGCATCGACATAGAAACCGGCCCCCTGACCGAAGTCCCAAGCATCGTCATCGGGCACGTTGTCGCCCCGCGGGCTGGTGTCCGGCGCGACGAAGATGATGCCGTGTTCGGCGCAGGCCCGGCGATACTCGCCCTTGTCGGTGACATTGGCATGCGTGCACGTCAGCCCCGACAGATACCAGAGCACCGGTAACCGCGCGCCTTCCTCATGAGGCGGGACATAGACGGAGAATGTCATGTCCGTACCGGTCGTCGCGGAGCGGTGGCGATACACGCCCTGGACGCCGCCATAGGCCTTGTTCTGGCTGATCGTTTCCATCTTGCCTCTCGTCATTGTTCGCCGCGAACTAGCCGCTCCGCCGCGATACGGCCACTGCTGGGCTATCCCATTGAGCTAACACTAGGGCGCCATGTTCACACAGCCTTCACACAAGGGCGTGACAAGCGCGCGCGGGCAGCGCAAGAAGGCTGTCACGCCTGCGCAACGGCGTGATTCCGCTAGATGCCGGCTGACCGGCGCAACAGGAAGGAATTCAATGGCTACGAAGACCAAGACTGAGGAGGGCAAGCCCAAGACCGGCGGCATTCATGCGCCTGTCCAGCCCTCGCCCGAACTCGGCGCAATCGTCGGCACCGACAAGCTGCCGCGCAGCGAGGTGATCAGCAAGGTGTGGGAATATATCAAGTCCAACAACCTGCAGAATCCCGAGAACAAGCGCGAGATCCTGGCCGACGAGAAGCTCCAGAAGGTCTTCGGCAAGGACAAGGTCACGATGTTCGAGATGAACAAGTACATCTCGGCCCACGTAAAGGCCTGATCGAACGGATGAGCGGGCGTCGCATAGGGGCGGCGTCCGCTCTCCCCCACACTCGGTTCCTCACGTGAGGATATAGCCGGCGCGGCATTGGTGCCCCCGGCGAGATTCGAACTCACGACCTGCGGTTTAGGAAACCGTCGCTCTATCCTGCTGAGCTACGGGGGCGATGGCGGATTCCCTAGGTTTCTGGCTTTTCCTGGTCAATCCCGAACACCCGAAACACGCGACAAGCCACGGTTTAGGGTGGCACAACGGGGGCACATTCTGTTCCCGCTATGATGGCGCCGTCTCTTTACGCGCGGCGTGTCCTGCACCTTCGGTATCATCAAGCACCCGAGGTCGAGTTCCAGGCAAGTGGCACAAAAAGGGCACAGCGTTTGATGCGTGCTGGTCGAAGCTCGGGCGCTCGATTTCGGCCGATTGATCGACCCAGCGTCGCTGAGGCGTTCTACGCCTCAGCAGGGCGGAAGCGACGATACTATTCACGGCTTGGCCCAATATTCTTAGGTGTACGCGGGAGAGAGGTAACATCGGTACCCCCACGGTTTTCCGCCATTTTTGAGGTAACGTCTGGGGTAATATAGCGGTTACCTGATTACCTCCTTTTTCAAGTAACTCTAAAAATAGCAAACCCTCGCGAAAACAATGGGATAACCGTCCGCGCCCGAACGGGTAACCGCAATGTTACCTCTTCCGGGTAATTATTAAATCCCGATTTTTCAAAACCTAAGAAGAAGTTTTCAGCCCACATTACCGAGGTAGCCGCTTTCCCGCCCGTGTCCCATATTCTACGCTTGGCTGCCGGCGACTGAGGCCGCCTGAACAGGGGGGCGTGTTGTTCCAAGAACGAACGGTCATTGTGGTCGGAGCCGGCGCGAGTTGTGAGCTCAATTTACCGGCCGGCGACCAGCTAATGACGAAAATAATGCAAGCTCTAGCGCCGAACCGGAACGCCCATGGGTTCGGCAACGAACCCATCCTCCAAGCGCTGGTCGCACAAATGACGCGCGATCATGGGCACGGTTGGGCTGCACCGATGGCGCGATATCGCGAAGCCGCGAAGAAGATCGTCACTGCACTACCGTACGCCCGATCTATCGACACCTATCTCAATTCGCAGCAGGACGATGATCACACCGTGCTCCTCGGCAAGCTCGCCATCACACAGGCGATCCTAGAAGCCGAGCGCCACAGCTATCTTCGCAGGAGCAACGTTGACCAGGCCGGCGCGATCGACAGTAAGGGACTGACCGCGAGTTGGTACATTCCCCTTGCCAGAATCCTGACATCCGGGCACCGCGCCGACGATATCGATAAGCTGTTCGACAACGTCTCTTTCATCGTCTTCAACTACGATCGATGCCTTGAACTATTCCTTTACCGGATGGTCGTGGAGTATTTCGCGGTAGATCAAGCCTTGGCACAGCAGGCGATAGGCCGAGCTACGATAGTTCACGCATACGGATCGGTGGGCGACTTATTCAAGCGAAATGGCGAAAATCCAACGGTACCGTTCGGAGGAGGCGACGGGGTAGATCTTGAGCAGGTAGCGCTAGGAATAAAAACCTACACAGAGTCTGCCGATGAAGGCACGACCGCCGCGATCCGGACCTTGGTCAGGGAAGCCGAGACGCTTGTCTTTCTGGGTTTCGGGTTCTTAGCGCAGAACATGGACCTGTTGGATCCTGGGGAGGGATCTGGTGCACGTCGGGTCTTTGCAACTGCCTACAATATTTCGAACCAAGACGCCGCTGCGATCGAGCATAAGATGGTTCAAAAGTTCGGCGAGGTTGAGAGGGTGTTGAGACTGCAGGATCTGCACCAAGGCAAGCGGCGAAAGCACTTCGATCTCACATTCGAGAGCGGAACCTGCCGCAACCTGATGGACAACAACATCTTCTCGCTAGCCGATCAGTAGCGCGCCGCCTCAGAGCCTTCGCGGGCGCATCAATCCGTAGGCGCGCCGGACGGCGCAAACCACGCCTGTCGCCCCTTCTGGGCGCATGAGGAGTGCCGATTGCACCAAAGGCCACCCAAAAAGCCTGCGGCGAGGCGGGGGGAATAGCGCGGCTCTTGGGTCTACAGGGGTGCGACCGCCACCCCGGTAGGTGGGAGCTCGACGACTGCAACGCGCCCAATAACGGTCGTTTGCTCCGGTCCCTGCCGATCTCTAAACCGGCGGTTCTTTAAGGTAGCGCAACCACGGCTGCTAATGAATGGCAACCGGTCCGGCGTCCCGAAAGTACCCACGCCCAGCGAAGTGATTTTCGCTCCGATCATGCAGCCGCCGTCCCCGGAAAACAAAGGGCTAAGCGTGCATAGGAGCTGCATTAGCTCTCTCGAGCTTACCTCGAAACGCTACTAGTTGAGCCTGTTGTCGGAACGCGGGAGGCGCTTGGGTCTACCGAGGGCATAGGAGTGTTTCGCAGCATCCTTTGCGCTTCCGCCCGTATGGCGGACTGAACAATTGGGTTGGTCAAGTCGATCGGCCCGGCATTCGGATTGTTCGGGATCGAGCGGCTGGTCGCAACCAGGGATGCGCTTGGTGCGGCAGACCCGTCGGGCATCTTGTAGCGACCGGGCGCGGCGCCGGGGCAGGCCTGTCCTGTCGCAGCGAAGAAGGCGTCCGCGCTCTTCACGTCCTGGCACATACGAGCGATCGCGACATTGTCGAAGCCCATGGCATGCCAGGCCGCCGCATCGGACCGACGCTGACAGCCTTCGTCACTTCTGCCGATGTTCAGATTGAACGCAATTGGCCCACCTGCGGCGCCACCGCCAGTTCCAATGAGGCAGGGATTCGCGCCACCGAAGTAGCTGCCTTGCGCACTCGGCGTTGTCCACGTGTGCCCGTCATAGACAACCTCTTGGCGGACCGGCACCTGCGTTTGAGGCCCGGTAATGGCCATCACGTTCACTGTGCTGTTGGTCTGCGCCTCCATCTGCTGCGCCAGTGCGGGCACCGGTACAACGACGGCTAAGGCGATTACCGCTCGCGCGTAGGCTTTCATGGTCGATCTCCCTTGAAAGATCCGGGGCGGCGAGCGCCGCCCCGGAAAAGCGGTCAGTTGTCGATGTCCCAGCCAAGTGAGCCGAAGCCGAACCCGACCGCGCCCACCGCGCCGGCAGCTGTCCAGTCGAGCTGGCTAGCTGCGAACTCGTCCGTATAATTCGCGTCGAACGCCGAGGTCAGCTTGAAGTCGGCGCTGCTTTGCCCGAAGTTTACAACCTGCATGTCGAGTGCAGCATTGCCGCCGGTGAGGCCGCCATAAAGCGCACCGTTGAAACTGGTGCTGGTGATGCTGCCATTGTTCAGCCCGTCGACGTTAGCGTTGATCGACGTTCCAGCAGTTCCGACGCCGCCCACGACAGCGAAGCTCGAGCCGCCCGGCACCGAGTTGATATCCATCGAGCCGCCGAAGCCGCTGCCTGAGGCGGCAGACATGTCGCGATCCATATCAATGCTGATCGACTGAGAGTTGGTGCCACTCACGGAAGTGGTATCGATCGCGCCGTTGGTGAAGCCACCCAGGCCTGCGCCGACGCCGACACCGCCAGTGACGGTACCCGACGATTGCGCAAGCGCCGGTGCCGCCGCGGCAAGTGCCAGGGCTGAAACTGCTCCACAGATTGCTTTCTTCATCGCTCGTCTCCTGTTTCCGCCCTTCCGGGCGAAGGGTTCGCGCGAAGGAAACTCCATCGCACGGCCGTTCTCGCTGCAGGGTTGGCCATCCCGCACCGGCGGATGAAGTGAGGCTCGTCGACGAAAGACTATCGGCGAGTTCGGGCAGGCATCCGCGACCTGCCTGCGAAGGGGGACAGCGCCATCCGCGACGCGGCAGCAGCCGTCGCAGATGGACACCGTTTGAGGGCAGAGCCGATCCTGGTGCCCGCCGTGACCTGATCCTCGAGTAACCGGTTACGGTGGCTTTCCGGGGAGATGATCGCGCCCAGTCCTCAGAGACCCGCTCGACGGCCACTCGGGGACAGAGAGGCTTTAATAGTCGAGCAGCGGAAGCACGATTGTCCGATCGCCTGCCATTCGTCCAAATAAAGCAACTGGTTACGACTTGCATCGCCACCGCACCTCCTGAGCAGATCTCTACCCTGGAGGCGGCTGGTCTAAAACTCCGAACGATTACCGAAGGACTGTACTTGTGTTCCGAAAAACCACGTAATGGCCGCTGCGCTGTAGGCAGTGATAATGTGGGACGTACTTTGCTGCACAGCTTCATTCATTCGGAGGCGAATCGTGTCACTTCCTAGGGATCATGGGTCGATAATTATCGATATGAGAGACTTGCCATCGGAGTGTGCTGTAATTGCGAATGACAGCAATCTACTATGGCCTCCTGGCGCGGAGCGCAGTGACAATCGAACGACGAGTCAAGCAGATATTCGGATTCAGGTCCTTATCGATCATAGTAAGCACGCTACTCTGCTCATACCTACGAACGACAGTGCTACGACCGACCTTCTACTGCTGCATGAGGCGCAACATCGGGCTCGTAATTTAGTCGCTCTAGTAGTCTCTCTAGCCCATCAATCACTCGCCCCCCTCGCCCGACAGCCCGCGGTGTCCAACTTCATCGACCGCCTGCAAAGCCTCGACCTGGTGGCACGTACCGGTTGTGAGATTGACGGCGACATGTGCAACTTAGGCGTCGTGCTGAAGAAAGTGACCTCGCGATTGGACAATCCCTCCCGACCGCAGATCACGCTGCAGGGTGCGGAGATCGAGCTTGCTGCGCGCTGGGCGCATTTGGTGGCAATCGTGACCCATGAATTGGCCGCCAATGCCGTTCGCCACGGTGCTCTCAGTTTCACGACGGGGCATGTCGATCTGCGATGGTCGATCGTCCGCAATGCGAAAAATAGGGACGTGCTGCAGATCAGCTGGCGTGAGCGCGGCGGACCAGCACCTCCGCGCACGATACGCAGCGGCTTCGGCATGAGGATATTACGGGATCTGCCTAGCGTAAACCGTCGGTTGAACAGCGTTCTTCGCCTGGAACCGATGGGATTGAGCTACGACTTCTCGCTTGAGCTATGCGCTTCCGACATTCGAATGGCGCTCTGACCCGAGCCCCGCCTCGAGACCGATTTTCACGAGATGAGCGGTGCTGCGCGCACCGGTCTTCTCCAGCAATTTGGTCCGATATGTCTCAACGGTGCGGGGGCTGATCCCCAGGTGCCGCGCTGCTTCTTTGCTAGTAGCGCCGCCAATTACCAGTTCCAGAACTTGCCGCTCACGAGGCGAAAGGCGGTCGGCCAAGCTGTCGTTAACCGATGCGCGGTTCAAGGATTGCCGCGCCAGCGCGACGGCGTCGATGATCACATCCGGATCGAACGGCTTTTCCAGGAAGTTTGTCGCGCCCGCCTGCATTGCGGCCACCGCGATCGGTATGTCGGCATGTCCCGCGATCAAAATGACCGGGTCTTGCCTGCCGTTGCTGCGCATCGACTGCAACAACTCGATCCCCGACGTACCCGGCATTACGACATCGCAGATGACGATACCCGGTGCCAGATGATGGACCAGATCAAGGAACAGATCGGCGTTGCCGAACGACCGCGCCGGAATGCCGCCCGCGGCCATCAGCAGCGCCAAAGAGCGGCATACCTCGGGTTCGTCATCGATTATGTAGACCGGAAGCTCGATCGACATCCTCCGCCTCCCTGCTGTTCGATAAAGGTAGGCTGAACGCAAAGCGCGCGCCCCCCAGCACCGGATCCGTATCGCACCAGATCTTTTCTGCATGCGCTTCCACGATCGTGCGACATATCGCCAATCCGATACCGATCCCCTGTTCCTTGGAGGAGCGGAACGGCTCGAATACAGTCGTTCGCAAGCTCGACGGGATGCCAGGTCCATTGTCGCTGACCGCACAAAACAGTGTTTCACCGTCTTCCCAGACACGCACCGCGATCCGACGCACCGGCTGGCTCCTGACAGCATCTACAGCATTGATCATCAGATTGAGGATGACCTGCTGAAGTTGGACGACGTCGACGCAGATTGTTCGGTTCACGGGAGCCACCTCGACTGTCAGTTCGGCATTGACCTCCTTCACCGCTAGCAATCCAAGCCGAACAGCGTCGCCGACTACCTCTGCAGCGTCTACGTCTATCCGATCGAACGCGCGACGGCGGACAAACTCCCGCAATCGCTTCAACACTTGCCCTGCCCGGAAGACCTGATCCAAGGTGTCATCCAGTACCTGTCGAACGGCCGATATGTCGGGATCGGCAGCGGTGAGCAGGGCGCGAGCGACACCGGAATAGTTCGCAACCGATGCAAGCGGCTGGTTCAGTTCATGCGCGATAGATGAACCCAACTGACCTAGTGCCGTCGCCCGCGCGATTTGATACAATTCGCGTTGCGTGCTCGCCAATTGCTCGTGCGCTTCGGTGACTTCCGTTTCATCACCGATGTGAATTGTCTGGAAGTGACGACCCGCCAAAGTCATGCGGGTCGCGGTGACCCGCAGATGCCGGTCGCGACCGCCGATGCCGATCGTTAGTCGTCGGCGGCTCGACCTAAGACCCTCGCCGATCAACGCTGCGATCCCCCTCCCTATCAACGCAGAGGATGGCTGCTCGAACAAACGGCCGGCGGCCTCATTCGCGGCAACGACTTGATCGTTCTCGTCGATGATGAGCGTGATCGCCGGCGATCCGACGAACATTCCCTGCAGCACGCGCTCGCGCCTCCGAGCGATGGCAGCAAACCTTCTCTCGCGCGCGCTGTATCGCAGCAACGCTCCACCAAACAGCGCTATGCACACGCAGAACACTGCCGCTCCGGCGGCGTTGTGGATGGTGACCAGCCGATCAGCGGCTGGTGCCAGAACGATGGTCAGTCCCAAGCCTGTCAAAGATGCCGTCAAAGAGGCGAGCGCACCGTAATGGATCGCCGTAGCGAGGGCAGCGGCCACGCAAAACATGAACGGTAGGTCTACACCGATGTAATGCCGAGCAGCTTTTGCTGTTGCCACTGCAGCGATCCCTGCGAGTGATGCAATGACGATCCCGGAGCCTCTGCGAGGCCGCGCTTGCTCATCATCGATCATCGCCCAGAATCGATGCATCTCTGCTCCTCTGTTGAAGCAGACTGCGCTCTTATCGTTGCGTGTCAAGTAAGGTCCGGAATGGGCCTAAACGACTAGATCTTTGCCAGGGGAACCTTTCCCCTGAAGCGCTAGATGCGGCGGAGGCACCTCCGACGCATGGCAGCGTGACGTGCGATTTCTAAGGCTGCGCTGCAATCTGCTCAGCAGATTAGGCTCGCTCGAAACCCACGCGAGTCCACTTCAGACTCGCAGCGTATGAAAGACAAACGGCTGAGTATCGCCAGCTGGTAGGTGTTTGTAGGATTAATTGACGGTTCGCTCGGTATTGGTCTTCCTCCAGGGAGCCACCGTCGTCGGCTGTCCGGCGCACCAGTTTATGTTAACCGTCCGAAGCTGAGTTCGAAATCTACTCGACAAGCGCGCCTGGTGTTTCGTCCACTGGTTGATTCTAGTGGCCGCTTCCGGGATGATGAACGGCTGGCATTGGGACGACAGCCGTCCTTTGATCCAAGCGGCCGGCTATCGGCCCACTTGCAGACGCAACATCTTCCCCGCACCGCCCCATTCTAGCGGCGCAGCGCTAGACCGATCGATCAGTCGGCCCCACATCGGCCTGAACCGGCACGCCGCTGCCACCATCGATGGCCGCATAGCGGAATGTCGGAGGCTCGGGGCTATCCGCCAGTATCTCCAGCCGCTTCAGGCTTTCGCCGATCACCGCGGCCCCATGCACGCGAGCGCGCAACTGCTCGTCGTGCCGGTGATCGGTCAAGCCAGCACGCTATTCGGCCAAGTGCGGATCGCTGCCTGGATACGGTTGACCAGCTCGTCGTGATTAACCAGCCTCACTTCGCTACCCTGAACTTCGCCCACCGCGGATCCACGCCGCCCAGCTGATATGTCGGCACGCCGAAGAAGCGGCCCAGCGTGTCGTGCGCCTCGTCGTCCAGATCCGTCGGCACGCCATCGCACACGAAACGATGAAGGTAGCGCGGGCGCTGACCGATGATGCGAGACAGGTCGGTAAGCGTAACGCGGTACTGCGCGGCAAGCGCAGGAAGCCGCTCGCACGGGTCCTTGATCTTCAAGCCATCCTCGATTCGGTTGCGAATCATCACCGCCTTCAATTAACGGGCGTTCGCATTTGTTCTATCGGGGGGCCGAGTGAAAGAGTTCAGCCTTGCCCTGGTCGGCATCAATTAACTCAACATCGACCAGAGCAACCGCCGCTTCGAGCTGGCCATGTGCGAGCCAGGCGAGCCGGTGCATCTGGTGCCCGAACCGACCAACGAGCACGATCCGGCAGCTGTCGCGGTGTTCAGCGCGCGCGGCATCCAGATCGGCTCTGTCGAGTGAATGATGCCTGTGGATTGGCATCAAAAATTCGCGCTGGCCTGGAGCATCAGGCGTGTTTCAGGACTGCGGGGAGCACACTGCGATGATTCGCGTGCGCTTCGGGGGCGGGCCGCCCACCCTGCCGGCACCGCGCCCCAAGGAAGCGGTACCGAACGAGGATGATTGGCTCAATCAGGATCCAGCCGGCGACGATTGGAACGACGAACCAATCGAGAGGTGGGCGATGGCCTAAGGGCACCCTGACCGCTCAGCCGCATCAACGCGGGACTGGCGTCACGACACGGACCGACCGGGTAGCTGGTGACACGAGGTACAGCGTCGTGCCTGTTGCATAGCTTGAGCAGAAAACCCTTGAAGACAGTGCGGCAAGCTCAAGTTGCTGCACGGCACTGGCCTGCGCTGACGACAGCTGCCCCTTCTTGATCCAGTTCCTGCGTGTGTTGCTGAGCAGGTTGATTGCCTCACCCGTCGGCAAGAACATTTCACCTCCACTTATGCAGAAGCCGCCTTCCACTGCAAATCCAGTCGTATTGACGTCAGCGACTGACCGAAGGGTTGTCCCGTCCGTCTTATACACCTTCCCGGCGTAGCCAAAGTAGAGCGCGTCTCCGGACCACACCATGTCGGTCGCAACGCCCCCTGTCGGAAGTGTCCAGCTTCTGATTAGCTTGTCCGCGCCATACAGGAACAGCTTGTTGTCCGAGACAACAAACAGCTCCGGATTACTCGGATGCGAGAAGATCGCGGACCCGTCCCCTGGCAAGGGAGGAGTGGCCGGAGTGCTGAAACGGTCAGAAATCGAGTTCGCTTTCGTGTAAGCGCCGTCGTCCTGGTAGATGCTGTAACCGCTATTCCCGACCGTGCTCGGCTGATACCAGAGTATCCACGGACGCGACGCGACCACCCCATTCCGTGCTCCGGATGCTACGAGTTCTATGCCGTATGATCCAAAGCTTCGCTCTTCCGCCACAGTCGAGACGCCGTTCCCGTTTAGGGTGTGCAACCCCCACCGCTCGACCCCATCTCCGCTGAAATCTCTACCCGCCCAATAGAATGTTAGCTCAGAACGGCTCTCTGAATAGACGTTGACCGGTGCGTAATCGCTAACAAACCCGTTTGCCGTGTTGTTGGGTATCGTGCTGTACCACGCGTCGCTGAATGCTGGCGCCCCGCGCAACTTTAGAATGGCGTCAGGCTTCGTTTCGTCATCGTAGTTGACCGCCATATAAAGGCCGCTGTTGGTGACCTTGAAGTTGGTGACTAGGTCATTCGCTCCAACAGGGATGGAACCAAGATCGACTGATGCAACCTGTCCGGTCGCTACAGGTGTCGGAGTTGGAGTTGGCGTAGGTGACGGTGTAGGGACCGGCGGAGGGGCGGGCACAGTGACAATACCGTCATCCGAACTCCCCTCTTCCCCGCCGCAAGCGGATAGAAGCGCTAGTACAATGCTGCTCGCAGTCAACTTGAGCCCGCGACCATAACGCGGCCCCGTGAATTGCTTGATAGCCCCCGCCATTATCCCCCCTCTAGTAAGCTCATATCAGCAGCAACCGGGCTCAACTTGTTGGGCTCGGCGAAGGGCCTACGTTACCGTCGCTCCTTGTGTTCTTCTCTGTGACTTTGCTCACACGCTTATAGCCCGTCAGGCGAAGTCTTGAGCCGCGTCTGCCGACCTACTTGTTCCGCCGATGAGTAAAGGGCAGTGTGGAAAGGCGCGGCGCTTCCTCGACCTTTCAGGTCTTCGCGCTGCGAAGGAAGGAGCGCTCCCTTGCACCACGCTGCCGGCCGGGAACGCCACGGCGTCCTTGCCGCCAGGCACCCACCAGAACGCCCCCTCCTCTACGCCGCGCCGCGTGTAGCGCGCCATCGAATGCACCAGGCGCAGCGGGTCGCCCAGCCGGTTGCGCCGCACTTCGACGAAGGCGTTCCCGAACACGAGATAATCCTGCACCAGCTTGCGCCCGGCGCGCAGTGGACCGGCGACCAGTTCCAGACCGACCGGCTGATGCAGCTGCAGTGGACGTCGATCAAGATGGTCGAGGCGATCCAGGAGACCGGTTACCTCCACCAGCAACGTGTCGTCGGCTATCCCGATCTGATCGCGGCCGGCAAGATCAACCAGGCTGCGGCAGATCGCGCGCTGCGGATCAGCAACGCCATCGCGGCCGAGTGGGCAGCGATCGCCGCGATCGAGCCGGCGCCCGACTGGATCGCCGATCCCGATCGAGGCGGCGCCTTCAAGCGTGAGCGGATCGAGGCGCTCGGCGCCATGGCGATCCGCACCCGTACCGCCGCAGATGAGGATCCCGCCCACGATCGCCTGCGCGCCCTCGCCGACTGCGTCGACGCGCTGCTCTGGTGGGAGGACCGGCACCCGTCCGCCCGCTAGCTCGCGGACATGACGATCGCGCCGCCCGCTCAACTGTCAGCCTCGGAGCTGCAGCATGACCACCGATACCGCCCACATGAGGCGGCTGAAGATCGCCGCTATCATCATCCTGGCGATCCTCTGCCTCCCCGTCACCGTCGCCATGCTGCTCGCCAGCATGAGGGAAAATCGCTGACCGGCGACCGGATCAACGCCTCGGCCCGACCTTCAATTTCCTACTCGAAAGCACGAACAATGATCCTTTGCGGCTCGATTGCGGGTCCGACCCGAGATCCCGCCGAATTACGTCCTCGCCAAATCGGTGCGGTATCGCGGAAGCGCGGAACATAACCGGGCTTTCCTACAGAACCCTTCAGAATCTAGCATCCCTTGGCGCGATTCCCGGCGCCTCGAAACCGTCCGGGCGATGACTGTTCGTGGTGATCGATCTCAAGCGATGGTCGACCCGCGTCAATGGGGCGAAGAAGCATCAATGCCGAAGAATATCTACGAGCGGGGCGGAATCCTCTGGGCGCGTTTCGAGGTTAACGGCGGCGAGGACCGAGAAAGCTTACGAACACGCTCTGAGAAAGTGGCGGAAAAACGCCTGAAGGCCCGACGCGAAGAGATCGAGAACCAGGCGCACTACGGCATCGCCGGCCCTATGAACTGGGTGCAGGCCTTCGTCTCCTGGACTGAGGCCATGGAAGCCGACTTGCGGGCAAAAGCGATCAGCCCCAAGACCGTCCTTCGCTATACCGTCAGCCTGAATGAATGCCGACAGTGCCTCGACCCGTTTGAGGTCCATCAGATCGACGCGGAGCTGGTGAAGGGCCGCAAGGCGCAGCACGTTACCAACGCCACCATCCGCCGCGATCTGACGGCGATCTCCAGCGTTCTCGATCACGCGATCGAAGAAGGCTGGGTGGATGAGAACGCAGCCCGCGCCTACCCACGCACGCGTCTGCAGGAGCGTCGCGACCCGATCGAGCTCCCCACCCAGAGCGACATTGACCTGACGATCGGCCGGCAGCGCACCCGCTTTGGCGACGTGATGTTGCTCGCTTGAGAAACCGGGATGCGTGAGGAAGAAATCGCCGGCCTCGAACACACAATGCTCGATCTGGCCAACCGACACGCGACCGTCATCGGGAAGCGCAACCGCATGCGCACTGTCACCTTATCGGCCGAGGCCGTCGCGATCATTCAGCGCCACCCGCCAGCTTAAATGTCCGTATGTCTTCTACCACCTGGAGGAAGACGCCGACGGTCGTCCCGTTGCGAGCCGCTACCGCAACGTCGCCTCGAACTTCGCGGACTACACGGCGCGCGCCGAAAAGCGCGCCGCCAAAGCGTGCATCCCCTACCGCCGCTTCAGCTTCCACCACCTCCGGCACCTGTTCGCAGTGGAATACCTGCGGGAGGGCAAAGGCG
>NNBT01000045.1_pt1 | contig 13392 bp, 11 predicted proteins | sample 1173831 | NCBI WGS metagenome assembly NNBT01 (sample SAMN07173936, study PRJNA388173) | plant metagenome | isolation source: symbiotic tissue sample KVJ10 | place: Norway: Troms, Kvaloya island | reverse complement strand
GTTGAGAACTGTTTGATCGGAATCTGCCCATGCCAGAGCATCAGCTTCACCTGCTTCTAAGTTTGCTAGTAGATTTGCTAACTTAGCATCGTCAAAAACACCTTTTTTAGAAGCAAACCAACCAGAACAAAAAATTTGATTCCTAATATCTTCTATCGGAAAAATCTCACCTAGCTTATCTTCTGTCCAGTTGAAAATATAATTTAAATCGGATCTATATTGAAAGTCATTGGTAATCCAATCATATTCATCTAACTTTTGATAAACATCATCGAGTGATTTCATCAACAAGGTATCTCCATCAAAGAAGATATACTTGTCAAATGGGCCATCTAGACAACAGAGCTTTCGATGTCTTTCTATGCGATAATTATCTGGCAAGCCATATTCTCGCCATAGCTTTAACGCCCTTGGGTGAGCTTTCCAGATCCGAGAGCCAAAGTCCTCCCAGTAGGCTATGGAATCAGAATTTTCAAATAAAGTAACATTATCTCTAGATGCAATTTCTGCCTTTACTTTGTCTAGCTGGTCATTATATGGAATTACACAAACAGGAATTTCTCTACCAGCATTAGCTTCTATGCTGTTGAGCAAAGCAACTAGTTGGTCATAGACAACATCATTCGCTAAGGTGTAAATACCATCAATCATTGGGATACTCCTAATATTAAGTACGCGCAGAAACAAAGGGAAATAAACGGCGAGTCAGCTTGGGAATGAAGGCAAATTTACCCTCATGAAGATAGCGATAGTGTTCCCACAATTGCCAATAGGGACTACCAGTTTTCATCCGCGTACCAGCCCAGTGGAGATATTTCAGTCGTTGTCCTCGGTCATAGAGGGCGTAATCTTGCTGTTGAAAATTTTGCGAACCTGCCCAACTACCAGGCCCTCCCCCAGGAATTTTGACGAGATTTCCACGTTTAGAAATTAGTTTGAGAACAAGATAATTTAAAATTGGTTGGTCTGTAACTCCTTCAGAAAAATCGAAATATTCGCGATGTGCTGCACACTCGCGCAAAGCTTCATCCATTTGTTGTTCGGTAATAACTCCTTTTCTCGAAGCCCAAAAACCACTGTTGAAAACATCTTGAAGTTGGGCATCGGAAAAAATGTGCTGTTCTTTCACAAATGGGGAAAAAATATTTCGCAGCTTTTCATTAGCATGATGGTAATCACAGCAGAAGAAATCGACTTCTGAAAGTTTGTCTAAATTGTCAGCAATTTTTTCAAAAACGACAATATCCGTATCAATATAAATAAATTCATCTAAAGGTCCAAACCACGCCACCAATTTACGCATTTTGTTGGGTAAGGCGAGGAAATCTCGGTCAAAAATTTCTCCAATGCGTTTGGTAAATGTTTCAATAAGTTCTAAATCTGGGAAAATTTGGACGTTGTGTAAGGTAGCAAGCTGTTCTGCTACCTTGTGATAATTGTCATTAAAAGGTATGAGATAAATGGTAACTTCTGGGTCAGAGTAACGAATGCTATTGAGTAAAGCAATAGCATTATCGATAACGCGGTCATTGGCAACTATATAAATGCCCCTACTCATAAATTATCCTTGGTTAATTAACTTAAGTTTTTGCAAAGCTCTGGTAAGTAAATTTGGCACTGGAGCGTCATTATAATTTTTCGGAGGATTGTTAAAGACTGGACGCTTTTCTGGTTCGTGTAAGTAACGATAATAGAGAAATAACTCTCGATAGGGAAACTGAATATTTTCTCCAGCACAGACTGCTTGATTGATATTAGGAGGAATCCCAATGTAATGGAGATAAGTTAGTTGATTACCGCGATCGTAAAGAATATGTTCTCGTTCCTCGAAGTGTTTAGAACTAGCAGAACATCCTGTTTTTTGATTATCTGGTAGTTGGCGAGCAAAGTTATAAATAGAAAGATTAGACCTCATTACCATATAGTTGATTAATGGTTGCTCGCCAGCACCGCCATACAAAATTTCTGACTCGCCATTTTGTAAATGTGATATTAGCCAATCTCTTTTTTCTGAGTCAAATAGCCCTTGTTTAGCGCCATAAAAGCCTGAGCAAAATATTTCAGAATCAATGCGCTTTTGCTCAAAAACTTTTAGTAATTTGGGAGAATTAACATTATATATTTTACTAACGTCTGTAAATTGGAAATCGTAGACCACAAAATCATAACTATCTAGCTTTTCAAACACTCCTGCGAGTGAGTTCATCACCAAGGTGTCTGCATCTAAATAGATAAACTTCTCGAATGGCCCATCAAAAGCGCAAAAACGACGATGAGCGCCATAAAGACGGGATTTACTGCGATTCAATCGTTCTGGGGCTGCTGCCAGCATAAATTGATCCCAGCGGTCGATTGATTCTCGATCGTCGTAAAGAAACACATTAGGGCGTTTAGCTATTTCGTCAGCAATCCGTTGTGTCCGATCGTCGAAAGGATAGATACAAACGGGAGTTTCTGTCCCTAAGATAAGATCAATACTGTTGAGCAAAGCCACCAGTTGATCGAAAACATAATCATTGCCAAGGGTACAAATACCATTCATAATTTATGAGTGTTTCTCAACAAAGTTTGATAACCAGTTCAGCAAGTTTAATTTGTGTAAAATTATTTGACGTGCTTCTGCGATCGCATCTTTGGCAGCATACCAAGCATCAGGTGTAGCTGTCACTTCTTGGATGTAGGCAATGCCTTTTTCATCTAAACTGGGCAACCGCAAAAAACTACCCGGCGGCAATAATCTATCAGCAGCCGGGCCACCATAGTAAATTGGTAAACACCAAGCAAGTAAACTATCCCAAAGTTTCTCACTCACATACCAATTATTATCAGCATAATTTTCAATTGCCAAATTGTAATAGTATGGTGCCATGCCATACCATTTGTTACCTAGTTCTCCCGAACTGTTCGCCCATTCTGGTAAGTTACGCCCATACAAATCAAATTTCATCCCACTAGATTGCAAAGATTGTAAAAAATCTAAACGCTGGCGATGGTTGGCTGTGCGGCTAATTCCCGAAGTAATCCAACTACATGGGGCAACTTTTGGGGGCGGTGGCATTTCATTTAAATCTTGAAATGAATTTGAGTGATACCAAATAGCAGGCATATAGTCAGGAATGGGAGCAAAATCATCGGGGCCAGAAACGTAGCCGCAATACTTCTGGGCTTCTTGATAATTATGATTAGTTATTTTTACAACCTCATCTAAAGGCGGTTCTCTGAGCAAATAAATAATCCGCTCTTTGTTGACACCACGCAGTAGAGATTCAACATTTACTACTGGTTTTTGCTGCTGTTTGCGAAAACTATCTAACCAAGATTTTTGTGGCGATGCTTGGGGAAAATCAAATTGATATAGCAACATAAAGTCTGGCTTCTGTGCCATTTTCAACATTTGCATATTCTTCCAAACACCAAAGTAGTGCGGAGTTTGTTGCCATAGCCAATCTTTGTTTTTAGCAAGGCCTGAATAGCTGCTAATCATGCCAACAGTTTTAATAGTCATAAATCGTATTTATTCGGTTATTTTTGTACCGTTACTCTAAAATTGGTGGACGCCGATCTTCTTCTACGTAGCTTAATATTTTGGTTATTCTATTCTCCCAAGAAAATTGCTGGGCAAAATCTATACTAGCTGCATAACCCTCTATTTGTCTGGGATAAGTTTCTAAAGTATGTTGAATAGATTGGGCAAGTTTATGCGGGTTATCTGGTGTACACCAACTGGCAATCAAAGGTGATGTTTTGAATTCCATTAAAGGTGGAATCTCAGTTGCAACTATAGGAGTGCCAGCAGCCATGTACTGAAAAAACTTAACTGGATTCGTGAAATCTGCTGATTTTCCAGCGCAGTGAGGATGAACCAAAATATCAGCTGCTTGAAACAAGCTGACTAATCGTTCTCGTGGAAGTATCCAGCCTAAGAATTTAACGTTTTCGACATTTTTATCTCTGGCTATTTGTTGATATGCTTGTACTTGTGCTTCTGTTCCTCCTGTGATGATAAACTGAATTTCTGGCAATTCTTTAGCAGAATCAATTAAGAGATCGACTCCTTTGAAAGGATACAAAGCGCCTGAATAGACAGCTAAATGCTTACGTCCATTGATAAGTAATTCTTGCCGCCACCTTTCGGCTTCTTGGGGCTGTCTGATTGAAAATGATTGATTGAATCCGTTATGTAGCCAAACTACTTTTTCCGGTGGCATTCCATTTTCTATTAGACTTTGCCGGATGGGTTCTGACTGAGTTATCGCTATTTTAAAATAGGGACTGTGGATGATATCCTGCTCAAATTTTCGGTCTTGAAAGTAGTGACGTTCATAGATTGTAGGAACTTTATTTTTGACTGCGGCTTTCACAAAGTTCCAATCTCGCGTATGGACAACTTTAGTATGAGGTAGGATATGAACTGGTAAATAATATTTGGTTACTACTGTACTGGAGTTAGTAAATTTACCACCGATTCGATCGATAGGCCAAGGCATTGGCAATGCTGCAATTTTGAGCTTTTCTTGCACATCGTAAAATTCTATAAATTCTTTTCCAGGTTTTTTGGGTTGATAAGGATAAATTAACGATAGTAAATTAACAGAGGAATTTTTTTTATCCTGATAAATTAAAACTGATGAGTAGCCTAAGTTAGCTGCGGCGTTGGCACAAAGAACATCATGAATTTCGTGTGCTGTATCCGGCTTTAATGATAGCTCTCCGGTGTAAAAAATATATTGATTTTTCTTTGAAGAATTTATCATTTTTTTTGGAGATGATAGGTTTTTAAAGATTGTGGTATAAGTATTTTTGTTCCTGACATTAACTAAAATTAAATTTTATTTTCAAAAAGTTTTAATATATCTAATAGGTAAATAGCAGATTGATAAGATTCTGCAATTAATAGATTTTGTTTTTGGGGTTCGGATTCTAATTTATCGACTAGCAAGTGCAGAGAGCTAATCAGAGGATAGAGACGCGTGCGAAACTCATCTGAGATATGACTAAAATTTTGATACTGGTTATGTTCATCTTGATTTTGGTCTATATCTGACGATAACTGCCAGTTAATTTTCAGGTTAACTACATCGCTGAAGAGATCGATGGCATTGAGAACTCTTAAAGCTGAGTTGTATGATTGGTCAATTAATTCCTGGCGTTCTTGAGAATTGTCTACTAAATCGTCAACTAATAGTCCCAGGAAACCAATCATTGAGTTAAGCCTTGTACGCAGTTCGTGAGAAATGCGGTTAAAGCTAGGATTAGTTTTGGTGGAAACTTCAGTCTGATCGGCAAATTGCATTGAGTAGAGGCGCGAGTAGTAACCACCTTTTTGTAAAAGTGTTTCATGGGTTCCCACTTCTACCACCTGTCCTTGATCTAAAACGGCAATTTGATCGGCTTTTTGGACTGTGGAAAGGCGGTGAGCAATTACAAGGGTTGTACGATCGCGACTGAGATCGTCGAGTGCAGCTTGTACTAAGCGTTCGGAAACGGTATCTAAAGCGCTGGTGGCTTCATCTAAAATCAAAATTTCTGGATTTTGCAGGAGGGCGCGAGCGATCGCTAATCTTTGCCTTTGTCCACCAGACAACATGACGCCGCGATCGCCAATTTGGCTGTCTAATCCTTGAGGTAATTTATCAATAAATTCATAAGCATTTGCTCGTTTGGCTGCTGAGATAATTTCATCTTCTGTAGCTTCAGGTCTTCCATAAGCAATGTTATTTCGCACCGAGTCATTAAAGAGAAATGTATCTTGACTGACAATTCCCATGTGTGTTCTGAGAGATTTGATATCAAAATCACGCAGGTCTGTGCCATCGATAGAGATACTGCCAGATGTCGGATCGTAAAATCTGGGTAAGAGGTCAGCTAAGGTGGATTTACCTGCACCAGAACCACCTACCAAAGCGAGAGTTGTAGCACGAGGTAAAAATAAACTTACATCTTTCAGGACTAACTTTTCATGACTAGGGTAGGCAAAGGTAAGTGAATTGAAACGTATTCCTTCTTTTAATTCTGTGTATATAATATTACCGTTTTTCATAAACGGCTTGCGATCGCGACTTAAAAAATCACTCACTATTTCTACGCTAGTAGCACTATTGGCAAAGCTACTACGAAGACTATTTAACTGAGAGACCAAAGGCAGGAGTCGCAGTAATACTAATAAATATGTCAGCAATACTGTTGAAATGAAAGAAACCTGGTTGGCAAAAAAAGTTTTACTCAAGAATACAATTAGAAGTAAGGCTACTACTCCCATTACCTCACTTATCGGCCCGATCGCTTGTGAGTTTACCTGAGATTGAAAATCTGCTTTTTCGCGATCGCGGATTAATTTGGTAATCTTTTGATATTCTCTGTCTTCATTAGCGGTTGACTTTACCAAACGAATTCCATTCAATGTTTCTAAAACACTGATGGAATAAGATGTAGACATTTCTGATAGTTGTTGACCAAATTTCTTCGCTCTACTAATTGTGTATTGATTGATTAATGTTATAAAACCCAATAAAATTGTTGCTGCGATTGTTAGCTGCCAAGAAATTGCTAATAATAACCCAACAAAAACTAAAATTGTAATTATTAAAATAATTAAATTGATAATACTACCGATAGCGCTAGAAGTACGGGCAGTTTCCGAACCAAGGCGATTAATAATATCGCCTACTTTCGTTTTTGAATAATAGTCTATATCAATATCTAGCAATAACTCTAAGCTAGCTTCGCGAATATCCGCATTTAATCTCCGAGTGAAAATACTCGATGTTAAAATACTAAAATAACTAGATAAGTTTTTTAATAAAATTATAAATATAATTGTTCCAGCCATTCCCAAATTCCGATAATTTTCGGGAAGATTATCAAATGGGAACATCACAGCTTTCAGAATCGGAGGAAAACCAGTTAAATCTACTGGTTGTCCAACAATTCTCAAAATTACTGGCACAATCAAAGTCACACCGACACCATTAAATAAAGCTCCAGAAAATCCCAACAGCATTGTTAGGAAAATTAAACCTGGATAGGGTTTGGCGAATCTTAGTATTAGTTTTCTGGTAGACATTGGGTATTTTTATGCCAATTTAACTTAATTATTAATAATATTCACAATTGAGCAATTACTGACTTGAGCGTAGAAGCCATAGCCTCTATGCTATAGTGTTCGACACATCTTTCTCTTGCCTTGATACCTTTCTGGCTTGCTGACTCTAAATTCTGAAAAATCAATTGAATTTGTTCAGCAATTTGCTCAGGACAACCAGGCTCGACTAAATAACCAGTATCACCTAAAAGTTGGGGAATATCTCCAACACGCGTTGATAATACAGGTTTAGCCATTGCCATCCCATCTGTCAACTTCAAGGGAAATTGAGCGCGAGTTTCTGGAGTATCTCGCTGGGGAACAACTACAATGTGAGCAGCTGCTACCAAGTCAGGCATAACGTCGGCTGGATACTTAGGTAATTTGATAATCCAACGTCCCCATTTTTGTTGAAGTTGTTTATCATAATCATCATAAGGACTACCACCTACAATTACTAGTCTCAAGTCTGGTTGATTAAGTTTATCGAGCGCGATGAGAACATCTTCTAAACCTTTATAAGGTCTTGGCGCACCGGGAAACATTAAAATCCGATATTCAGATAAACCATAACGATTTCTACTGGACTCAGCATCATATTTAGCGGGATCGAATAAGGAAACATCTTTGCCATTCGGAACAAATGTACCACCAAAACGCTGCTGCAAAAATTTAGTATGCACTGTCACAGCATCAGCGTGACTTACCAAACCTTCCATCCATTTCACATATAAAGTATGATGAGGATTTTTGAGTGCGCCCTGTGGTTTCAATAAGTCCCTAGCTAATTCTTTGGGTGTAGGATGATAATGCCAGTTATCACCGCCATGCCAGCTGAGTTCCCAATCATCTATGTCTAAAATTAATGGCTTTCTAGTGAATATTTTCCTTAATAGTCCAACTCCAAAACTTGCTATTTGGGGTTTGATAGCATAAATTATATCGCCATTTATTTTTGGTAAAAATTTTTGAATTTCTCCAAAAAACTCTGGAAAGTCTTTGCCTGGTAAGTTATAAACGTTGAATTCGGATGGTAAATTTAAATAGAAGTTATTTCCAAATAAAAACCCCATAATTTCAACTTCATATCCTAACTGATTGAGAGCTTTTGCTATCAAGTATGCACGCAGAATCGCTGCACTTGATAAATCTGAAACCAACAAGGAGATTTTAGAAAATTTTCTCACTATTTTTATACTTATTTTTATTTAATTTTCTCAGGGTTTGTCAGATGTTGCTAAATCTGCAAATATTAATTTAATTTGTTTTGTCGGAGTTGGAGCAACTAAATAAATTAGGTGTCAATTCATCAAGATACAAAATTTTTCTGAGGAATTTTTAATATTTCATGGTAAAGTGCCAACATCTCTGAGGCAACAGTATCCATTGTACGTACTGGCTGGATACCTTGACGTAATTTAGCTAGTAAATCGGCGTCTTTGGCTAAAGTTGCGATCGCTTCAGCCCATGCTTGGACATCTTTGGCTGGAACCAACCAACCATCAATGCCGTGACGGACTAACTCAGCAATCCCTCCTAAATTTGAACCAAGTACGGGAATGCCCATAGCTTGCGCTTCTAAAGCAACTATGGGCCCAGTTTCTAACCACTGCGACGGTATTGCTAGTATATCGAAACCGGCTAATGCATCTGGTACTGCTTCGCGTGAAAGTGGTTCAGCAATCCGAATCCGGCGATCGCGAGCAGCGATCGCCATAACTTTTTCACGATTGGCAGCACCGTATTTTCCCGGATGAGTAGCATGGAGAATTAACTCTACAGGTACATCATTCGGTAGACTATGTACGGCTTCTACTAAAACTTGTACCCCTTTAGTTTCTTGCCAGCGGCCCAAAAAGCCGATTTTTAATGTAGAGTTTTGTAGTTTATTTGGTATTACTTCACGTTTGAAAGTGTTAGCAACACCTTGTCGAGAGACAGTAAGTTTTTCGGGAGGAACATTGTTTGCAACAAAAGCATTGTATTGCCAATTACTCGTTACAACAATGCGATCGGCTAGTTTTGCTAGTTGCATCAAATTGCGTCTATGTTGAGACACTAGGGTAGGAATACCAAGAGTTTTACCAAGTAGACGCAGCTTGAAACTTTTAGAGGTAAGTAATTTTGTTTCTGCTGCGATGCCAACATCCAAGGGAACTTGACCTAAAGCCTTGAGCATCCAAGGCGATACTTGCTTTGCTACTCCCAAACATTGACTACAATTAACAGAGTCAATCAGCCCATTGCAAGGTTCTTCACCCCAGCGCATCATCGTACCACGCAGACATATAGGCTCAGGTATGTGGACGGTGACTACAGTAGCCATCCCTAATTGGCGGGCGAGAGCAAGATGATGTAAACCGCAGTCAAATCGCCATGAATGTTGATGGTAGACATCGGCTCGATTGTTTTCTAACCAATTAGTAAAAGTTTCAAAGCCGCCGTGGGGTAGCTGCTTGTGTACCTCTATCTTGCTGGGGTTAGGGAAAACAGGATAACGATAAACTGAGATGCCATTGTATTCGTAGGCATCTTCTTCTGTACCTTGTTTAGGAGCAGCAACAATACTTTCTAGTCCATGTACTTGTAAGCCATGCAGTAGTGAATCTAAGTATACTTCAGCACCGGCTGATGTATCAGGAAAATACCAGCTAGTTGTATGGATTAGCTTCATTTATGAACCTGCAAAGAAAAAATTGGAAAGCTCATCTTTTTGTACCACGATCGATTGCTCTATCTAGTTGTTATTAACATCTATCTTTTATAAATAACCCAAAGTGAATCTATAAGATTCCGTATTATCCGTATTAATAGTTAGTATGTACAAGTAAAAATTTTCAATGACTGATTTGGTGTTTTTGAGTAAAAAAGACAATTTAGGACAAAAAGAACAGAATAAATCTAACTTAGCTTTTACACTTCCTCCCAGAGAAATTTTACTGATATACTCAAATCATAATTTATAGTTACTTGTCATATTTTTAAGTATTATTACGGTTGTGTACTATCATAGTATTTATGGACTTTCTCAACCTTTTCTCACTGAGATATTTAAGATTGCTGATAAATTCCAAAGTACTTACTTGAAAGGGAGATATTAATGCAAGTAATCAGGCTTGAGGCACTCTCAGATAACTACATATTTTTGCTGGTGGATCGCCAGAAACAAATTGCTGCGGTTGTCGATCCAGCAGAGGCTGAACCAGTACTAAAGCAACTTGCACAGTTAAAAGCTGAGTTGGTGGCGATTTTCAACACACACCACCACAATGACCATGTAGGTGGCAATCAGCAATTAATAGAACACTTCCCGCAACTAACAGTCTACGGTGGCGTCGAAGATCGCGGACGAATTCCGGGACAGCAGGTATTTTTGGAACAAGGCGATCGCGTCCAGTTTGCAGATCGCACAGCTCAAGTTATTTTTGTTCCCGGACATACCCGCGCTCACATCGCTTACTACTTTCCCCCCGAAAAAGCTGGTGAGACAGGCGATTTATTTTGCGGCGATACCTTATTTTCTGGCGGTTGCGGTCGCTTATTTGAAGGAACACCAACTCAAATGGTTGATTCTTTAAGCAAACTGCGCTCCTTACCAGATGATACACGTATCTGGTGTGCCCACGAATACACTTTAGGAAATCTGCAATTTGCCCTTACTGTGGATGGCGACAATGCCGACTTACAAAAACGCTTCAATGAAGTGAAAACTTATCGTAGTCGAGGAGAAGCTACCATACCCTCATTGCTGGGAATGGAGAAGCGAACCAATCCCTTTTTACGTTGGGATCAGCCATCATTACAATCAACCGTTAAAGGTAGTGATGGAGTGCAAACCTTTGCGCGGATACGGGAAATGAAAAATAACTTTTAGATATTGGGCATTGGGCATTGATTATTCTCCCCTGCTCCCCTGCTCCCCTGCTCCCCTGCTCCCCTGCTCCTCCAACTTTCTAGCGCTAATAGTTGCGATCGCACCCTTCCTTTCGCTAGGATCTGTAAGCTTTAAGGTATGGGCAAAGCTACTTGGGAAAATATACTCATTTCAGGAGTTCTAAGTTCTGAAAAAACACTCGTTATCCAGGACTCTTTACTCAGCACTAGCTCAACGCCCTGCTACAGCTAACAGCACTGGCTCAACGCCCCGCTACAGCTAACAGCACTGTTTTAGTGAGCTATGCTGCTCAAACCCACCCAAATTAATCAGATTTTACAGGAAAAACGAAAAACGATGGCGAAACGCGTGCAGTTAGTTTTAAATCAGGATATCAGCAAGCTAGGAAAATCTGGCGATTTAGTGGAAGTAGCTCCTGGCTACGCTCGTAACTATCTGATTCCCCAGAAATTGGCAACCAATGCCACTCCTGGTATTCTCAAGCAAGTAGAACGCCGTCGCGAACAAGAGCGTCAACGGCAATTAGAACTCAGACAACAAGCTCTTGAGCAAAAAGAATCTTTAGAAAAAGTTGGCAGCTTGACAATTGCCAAGCCAGTTGGTGAAAACGAAGCAATTTTCGGTACTATCACCACCCAAGATGTTGTAGATGCAATTAAGGCAGCCACCGGTCAGGAAATCGATCGGCGTGGAATTACCATTCCCGATATTAACCACCTTGGTACTTATCAAGCCGAAATTAAGCTGCATTCGGAAGTAGCGGCGCAAGTCGATATTCAAGTAGTCGCTAGCTAGGAGACAGCAGTGGGAGCATAGGAAGCAGGGAAAGTAGGGGTAAATACAAACTCCAAACTCCTGTACAGACGCGATTAATCGCGTCTCTAGCAAAATCTCAAAACTAAAATCGTTTATGGCTGAAGAATTGAGTTTTCAAGGCGATGGTAGCAATCGCCTCCCACCACAAAATATTGAGGCGGAAGAAGCGATTTTGGGTGGTATTTTGCTAGATCCAGAAGCGATTAGTCGAGTTAGCGATCGCCTCCTTCCCGAAGCTTTTTACATTAGCGCTCACAAAGATATTTATCAAGCAGCTGTGAGGCTCCACGCCCAACGTAAAGCCACAGATTTGCTCTCAGTCACAAGTTGGCTGACTGACCATGATTTGCTTGCCCGCATTGGTGGTAGAAATAAGTTAGCAACTCTGGTAGACCGCACAGTGTCAGCCGTAAACATCGATGCTTTAGCAGGGTTAGTCATGGACAAATACCTGCGGCGACAGTTAATTAAAGCTGGTAATGAAATTGTGCATCTCGGTTACGAAACAGAAACAGAATTACCAACTGTTTTAGATCAGGCAGAACAGAAAGTATTCGGCGTTACTCAAGAGCGTCCCCAATCGGGTTTAGTTCACATTTCTAAGACTCTAATTAATAATTTCGAGGATATTGAGAATCGAAATCAAGGCATCGCCTTACCTGGGATACCTTGTGGATTTTACGATTTAGATGCCATGACTAGCGGCTTTCAGCGTTCTGATTTGATTATTGTCGCGGGCCGCCCATCAATGGGAAAAACAGCATTTTGCTTAAACCTTGCTCATAATATCGCTGCTTCTTATAAATTACCAGTTGCTTTTTTCAGCTTGGAAATGTCCAAAGAGCAACTGACGCAACGTTTATTAGCTAGTGAAGCGCAAATTGAAAGTAGTTATTTGCGAACTGGCCGCCTGAGTCAAACGCAGTGGGAACCTTTAAGCCGTGCTATTGATATCCTCTCCGAGATGCCGATTTATATTGACGATACGCCGAATATTACAGTTACACAAATGCGTAGTCAGTCAAGAAGACTGCAAGCTGAAATTGGAACTGAATTAGGATTAATTGTAATAGATTACCTGCAATTGATGGAAGGAGCAGGTGATAATCGCGTACAAGAATTATCAAAAATTACGCGTCAACTCAAAGGTTTAGCGCGGGAATTATCTGTACCAGTAATTGCTTTATCTCAGTTGAGCCGCGGGGTAGAAGCGCGTACTAACAAACGTCCGATGTTGTCAGATTTAAGAGAATCAGGTTCGATTGAACAGGACGCGGATTTAGTAATCATGTTGTACCGCGATGAATATTACTCTCCCGATACTCCCGATCGCGGCATTGCAGAAGTAATTATAGCTAAACACCGCAACGGGCCTACGGGTACAGCGAAACTTTTGTTCAATCCACAATTTACAAAGTTTCAAAATTTAAAAATTTAGCCAGACCAAATAGTTATTTGAGCAATGAATGAGCCTGATTTACTCATTAATGATGTATTTTTGCCAAATAGTCATTCTCTATTTGATAGTCTTATATCCATAATTAACTGGGATGAGCGTATACGGGCACGAAAAACAGCTAGCTTTGGTTCACCATATAAC
>NNBT01004670.1_pt1 | contig 13411 bp, 12 predicted proteins | sample 1173831 | NCBI WGS metagenome assembly NNBT01 (sample SAMN07173936, study PRJNA388173) | plant metagenome | isolation source: symbiotic tissue sample KVJ10 | place: Norway: Troms, Kvaloya island | reverse complement strand
GGGCGGTCAGCGCGGCGTGGAGCGCGTCGACGTCCAGCGCCGCATGGATCGCGTCGCGCGCCATCGCATGGGCCCAGCCGAAACGCAGCGTCTCGTCGGTCGGCATGCCCGCGCCGGCGCGGCCCAGCGCCAGCCGCGCGGGGGTGGCCGAGCGCCATTGCGACCAGGGGTTGGGGGTGACCGGTTCGCTGCTCATGACGCCAGCGCGGCCAGCCCGCTCATGTCGGCCAGCAGCCGGTTGGACGAAGGCGGCGCGAGCTGGCCCGCACCGTTGGTGATCTGCATGCGCTGCAGCCAGGCCTCGAACTCGGGCGCGCGCTTCAGGCCCAGCGTTTCGCGCATGAACAGGGCGTCGTGGAACGAGGTGCTCTGGTAGTTGAGCATCACGTCGTCCGCGCCCGGAATGCCCATGATGAAGTTGATGCCCGCCGTGCCCAGCAGCACCAGCAGGGTGTCCATGTCGTCCTGGTCGGCCTCGGCGTGGTTGGTGTAGCAGACGTCGCAGCCGATGGGCAGGCCCAGCAGCTTGCCGCTGAAGTGGTCCTCGAGCCCGGCGCGAATGATCTGCTTGCCGTCGTACAGGTACTCCGGCCCGATGAAGCCGACCACCGTGTTGATGAGAAAGGGCTTGTAGCGCCGCGCCAGTGCATACGCGCGCACCTCGCAGGTCTGCTGGTCGACGCCGAAGTTGGCGTTGGCCGAGAGCGCGCTGCCCTGGCCGGTTTCGAAATACATGACGTTGTTGCCGATGGTGCCGCGCTTCAGGGACAGCGCCGCCGCATAGGCCTCGTCGAGCAGCTCGGGCGTCACGCCGAAGGAGAGGTTGGCTTTTTCGGTGCCGGCGATCGACTGGAACACCAGGTCCACCGGCGCCCCGGCTTCCGCGAGTTTGAGCGTGTTGGTCACATGGGTGAGCACGCAGCTCTGCGTGGGGATCTCGAAACGCTGGATCACCTCGTCGAGCATGCGCAGCAGCTGGCCCAGCACGGGCATGCTGTCCGAGGCGGGGTTCAGGCCGATCACCGCGTCCCCCGCGCCGTAGAGCAGGCCGTCGAGCGTGGAGGCGGCCACGCCGCGCAGGTCGTCGGTCGGGTGGTTGGGCTGCAGCCGCACGGCCAGGTGGCCGGGCAGGCCGATGGTGTCGCGAAAGCGAGTGACGACCGTGCACTTCTTCGCGACCGACACCAGGTCCTGGTTGCGCATGAGCTTGGACACGGCCGCCACCATTTCTGGCGTAAGGCCGGGTGCCAGTTCGGTGAGCGTGGCGGTGGTGGCCGCTTCGGACAGCAGCCAGTTGCGAAAGTCGCCGACCGTGAGGTGCGACACCGGCGCGAAGGCCTGCGCATCGTGGCTGTCGATGATGAGCCGCGTGATGTTGTCGCTCTCGTAGGGAATCAGCGCTTCCGTCAGGAACTGCTTGAGCGGCGTGTCGGCCAGCACATGGCGCGCGGCCATGCGCTGCTGCGCGGTGGCCGCGCCCACGCCAGCGAGGTAGTCGCCGGAGCGTGCGGGGCTGGCCACCGCCATGACCTGCTTCAGGTCGTCGAAGCTGAAGACCTGGCCGGCGATGGTGGTGCGATAGCGCATCGTCTTTCGCTCGCCGTTCAGGCGTTGGTGGCGGATGAAGAAAGCATCTCGTCGGGCGCCGCCGCCTTGCGCTGCGCCGAGGTCAGCAGGAAGTAGCCGTAGGCCGCGGCCATGAGCACCAGGAACAGCACGGTCAGCATGAAGTTGAACCACACCATCGCGCCCAGGCAGACCACGCCCAGGCCGAGCGCGATGGCCGGGAACACGGGGTAGAAGGGGGCTCGGTAGGTGCGCAGCAGGTTCGGCTCGGTGCGGCGCAGCTTGAACAGCGCGGCCATCGAGACCAGGTACATGACGATGGCGCCGAGCACGGCCATGGTCACGATGTTGGCGGTGAGCGTCTGCCCGCCGAACTGCACCCACTCGTCGCTGAAGATGGCAACGACGCCGATCACGCCGCCGGCCAGCAGCGCGCGGTGCGGCGTGTCGAAGCGCGGGCTCAGGCCGGCAAAGTAGCGCGGCAGGTAGCCCGCGCGCGCCAGCGCGAAGATCTGGCGCGAGTAGCCCATGATGATCCCGTGGAACGACGCAATCAGCCCGAACAGGCCGATCCACACCAGCATGTGCAGCCATCCGCTGTTGTCGCCCACCACCACCTTCATGGCCTGCGGCAGCGGGTCGTTGATGTTGGCGAGCTTGCGCCAGTCGCCCACGCCGCCCGCGAAGATCATCACGCCGAAAGCCAGCACCACCAGCGTGACGATGCCCGTGGTGTAGGCGATGGGAATGGTGCGGTGCGGGTCGCGCGCCTCTTCGGCCGCCATGGCCGCGCCCTCGATGGCCAGGAAGAACCAGATCGCGAACGGGATGGACGCGAAGATGCCCGAGATGGCCGCGCCGTTGAGCACGCTGCCGCCGGCCCAGCCGTTGGCCACGAAGTTGGCCATGGTCCAGCCCGGCGCGACGACGCCCATGAACACCAGCAGCTCGAAGATGGCCAGCACGGTCACGAAGAGTTCGAAGGCTGCCGCGATGCCCACGCCCACCCAGTTCAGGCCGATGAAGATCACATAGGCACCGAGCGCGAACCACTTCGGGTTGATGCCCGGGAACTGCACGTTGAGGTAGGCGCCGATGGCCAGCGCGATGGCCGGCGGCGCAAACACGAACTCGATGAGCGTGGCAAAGCCCGCCACGAAGCCGCCGGTCGGCCCGAAGGCGCGCCGCGCATAGGCGAAGGGTCCGCCCGCGTGCGGTATGGCGGTCGACAGTTCGGTGAAGCTGAAGATGAAGGTGGTGTACATGGTGGCCACCAGCAGCGTGGCGACCAGGAAGCCGAGCGTGCCGGCGGTGTTCCAGCCGTAGCTCCAACCAAAGTACTCACCGGAGATGACAAGGCCCACGGCGATGCCCCAGAGCTGGAACGGACCGAGCACCTTTTTCAGGTGGCCTGTGCCGGTGTGTGCGGCGGCTCCGGTCGGTCGGGTCGATGGGCCCGGCGTGGCTTCGGTGGAATGCATGGGGCTTTCCTCTCTTCGTGAATGGTGACAGTGCACATTCAGCAAAGCAAGGGCTGTTCCACCAAGGGGCATGCGGGGGCGCGGGCACCGAATATCCCCTTACAGGGGCGGTGCGGGCGCTGGCCATAATCGGGGTCTCTCAACCTTCGAGGTGTTTCGTGAAGTCTTTTTTCTGTGCCGCGCTCGTGTCCGTTCTTGCTGTTCCCGCTGCCTTTGCGCAGTCCGCCCCGGTGACCACGCCCAGCGGCCTGATCTACCAGTCGCTCAAGGAAGGCACCGGCGCCTCGCCGCTGGCCACCGACGTGGTCAAGGTGCACTACCGCGGCACCTTCCCCGACACCGGCAAGGAATTCGACAGCTCCTACAAGCGCGGCGAGCCCACCGAGTTCCCGCTCAACGGCGTGATCCCGTGCTGGACCGAAGGCGTTCAGAAGATGAAGCCCGGCGGCAAGGCCAAGCTGACTTGCCCGCCGTCCATCGCCTACGGTGCGCGCGGCGCGGGCGGTGTCATTCCGCCGAACGCGACGCTGAACTTCGAAGTGGAACTGGTGTCGGTCGCCAAGCGCTGACCGTCAGATCTGCGCCATGCCGCCGTCGACAAAGAGTTCGACGCCGTTGACGAAGCTGCTGTCGTCCGAGGCCAGGAACACCACGGCCTTGGCGATTTCGTCGGTCGTGCCCACCCGGCCCAGCGGAATGTTCTGGGCCTGTACTTCGATGAAGCCCTTGATCTGTTCCGGCGTGAGGCCCAGCAGGTCGTAGCCTGCAGTGGGCACCTCGCCCGGGCTGACCGCGTTGACGCGAATGCCTGCGTCTTTCAGGTCGACCGTCCAGCTGCGCGCGAAGCTGCGCACGGCTGCCTTGGTCGCGCTGTAGACGCTGAAGGCCGGCGTGCCCTTGACGCTGGTGATGGAAGCGTTGAGCACGATCGACGAACCCTTGGGCATCAGCGGCAGCGCCTTCTGCACCGTGAACAGCAGGCCGCGCACGTTGGTGTTGAAGGTCTTGTCGAAGTGCTCCTCGGTGATCTGCCCCAGCGGCAGCAGGCTGCCGCCGCCCGCGTTGGCGAACAGCACGTCGAGCCGCCCCTTGTCTTTCTGGATGGTGGCGTAGAGCCGGTCGAGGTCGTCGAGCTTCGATACGTCGCCCAGCACGCCCGTCACGTTGCGGCCAATGGCCTTCACGGCCGCATCGAGTTCGGCCTTGCGGCGGCCGGTGATGAACACGTGGGCGCCTTCGGCCACGAAGCGTTGCGCCGTGGCCAGGCCGATGCCGCTGGTGCCGCCGGTGACGAGGGCGATCTTGTCGTCGAGCTTGAGGGCCATGATTTCTTCCTTGAAGGTTGCCGCGGAGCGGCGTTGCCGATGCAAGGAAGTTTGGGCGCGGTACCCGTTCGCACCAAGACGCCGGGCGGCATTTGTCTATTCACCAATTGCCAACAATCCGGCGGTGGAGCAGATCACCGCCATGCGCGTGTTCGTCGAACAGGTCGCCGAACACTTCGCGCCTTGCAACAAGGCGGCTTAGCGTTGAACCTCTGGCCGCATCACCCCGGCTGATACTGATACAACCAGGTCTCCGTCAACGTCTGATCCCCGTTCTTCAGATACAGCCGCATGTCGATCGGCTCGTTGCCTTCGGGCGTGAAGTCGAACTGCGCGCGCCAGTGCCCCGGCACGCCGTTGGGCACGGCCTCGGCAAAGATGTACGAGAACTTGCCGCGCGCCGCCGTCAGCACCACCTCGGGCTTCACGCCGAAGGGCACCGCGGTCAGCGGCTGGCCGATGAACTCCACCATGAACTTGCGCACGCCCTGCGGCCTCGGCTGGCCCGGCTGGCCGCCACGGCCGATGCGGGTGGCCACGCAGCGCGCGAGCGGCGACGGAAAGGGCTCCTGGTCGGTCCAGTGCAGACGGTACTGCAGGCTGTAGCTGGAGCCCGCCTTGGCGTCGGCCTTGGGCACCCAGAAGGCGACCACGTTGTCATGAATTTCGTCGTCGGTCGGAATCTCGATGAGCTGCACCGAGCCCTCGCCCCAGTCGCCCAGCGGTTCGATCCACAGGCTCGGGCGCTTCTCGTAGTTCACGCCGTCCTGGTAGTGGTCGAAGGCGCGGTCGCGCTGCAGCAGGCCGAAGCCGCGCGGCTTTGAGTCGGCGAAAGCGGAGGCGCGTGTCTGCGTCGGGTTGTTCAGCGGGCGCCAGATGCGCTCGCCCGCGCCGTTCCAGATCGCCAGGCCGTCGGAGTCGTGCACCTCGGGGCGCCAATCGATGGCGGTGGGCTTGATGGTTTCGGAGTACCAGTACATCGACGTGAGCGGCACCAGGCCCAGGCGGGACACGTCGCGGCGCAGGAACATGCGCGCGTCGATGTCCATGACCACGGCCTTGTTGCGCTGCATGATGAACTTGAAGACGCCAGTGATGCTCGGGCCTTCGAGCAGCGCGTAGACCGTCATCGAGGTGGTGTTGTTCGCCGCCGGCGTCTCGAAGTAGAAGCGCGTGAAGGTCGGGAATTCTTCCGCCTTGTCGGGCACCGCGACGTCGAGCGCCACGCCGCGCGCAGACAGGCCGTACTGGTAGAGCTCGCCGATGGCGCGGAAGTACGAGGCGCCCAGGAACGCGACCCAGTCGTTCTTCTGCCAGTCGAGCTTGCTCTGGTCGCCCAGGCGGCTTTCCTGCAGGCGAAAACCCGCGAAGCCCGCGCCGGGCGGCAGTGCGCGCGCCGGGCTGTCGGGCGGCATCGAGAAGTAGGAGGCGTTGTAGAGCACTTCGCGCGAGAAGGCGTCGCCGTCGGCGTTTTCCAGCACGTGCATGCGCACGGGGGTCTGGAAGAAGCGGCCGAGGTGGAAGAAGGTAACCGGGAACGCGCCGGGCCCGTCGCGAAAGAGCGCGTTGGCCGGGTCGAACTTGATCTTGCCGTGGGCGTCGTAGTCGATGCGCTCCAGCACGTCGGGCGCGAGGGGCACGGCCGCCACATAGGGCTTGCCCGCGAGCGACTTGGCCTGCGCGACCAGCGCGTCGAACGAAAAGGGCGTGGGCTGGCTCAGCTGCAGCCCGTTGGCGGCCAGCGCCTCCTGGGGCAGTCCGAGTGCGGCGAGTGCGGCGGCTGCGCCACCGGCGGCAAGGAAGGATCGGCGATCAAGCATGTGGTTCTTGAGGGTTGCGAATCTTGCGAGTCTGGGAAAAAGGAAAACGGCACAGCCCGGCCTGGGAGGCGAGCTTCGGAACGATCCTAATGCAGCAAATGGCGCAAGGGACTTTCCGTGACCGGGAAGAGCCGACAGTCTGAAGGCCCGCGCAAGCCGCCCGCGTCAGCCATTCCGCGCACCCCGGGCCGGACAAAGCCGCCAATCCGGAGAATTGTGCGTTTATGTATCGTCGCCGTCGGACGCCCTCAGCGCGTAGACCGCATACAGCGACACGCCGAGAAACATCATGACCATCGGCGCGAACAGCGTGTACGACAGCCCCATGCCTTCGAGCAGGCGGTAGGTGGCTGTGAGCTGCAGCCGCGGATGCGGCTGTGTCAGCTCGGCCGGGCGGCGCACGCCCCATCGAAACTCCGCGCCGGTGGTGCGCACCGAGGGGTGCTGCTTCGCGCGGCCTACCCCGAGCCAGCACATGGCATCGAAGGCCAGCATGGAGCCCGCGGGCGCCCGCTCGCCGAAGGTGGCGAGCACGGCCTGCACCTGCGCGGGCTCCAGGTACATCAGCACGCCCTCGGTGAAGAGGAACACGGGCGGGCCATCGCGGCTCTCCGGCAGGCCCAACTGCTCCCACCAGTCAGGCGCGGTCAGGTCGAGTTCGCGAAGGTCGTGGCGACCGTTCGTCTCGGGGATGAGCTCGCGGCGCAGTTCGAGCACCTCCGGCAGGTCGGCGTCGGTCATGCGGCACCTGCCGTCGTCCAGCCACTGGAAGTAGTGGCTCAGCCCGCAACCCATGTTCACCACCCGCGCTGCGGGGTGGCGCTTGAGGAACTCCTGCGCCAGGCCGCGCAGGCGCCGCGTGCGCGAGAGGATGCTGTAGATGGTCATGCGCTCTTCCGGCAGCGCCTGGCCGTCGTCGCGGATCTGTTCGAGGATGCCGGCGGCGTAGGCGTCGCGCACGGCCACCTGGGGAAACATGCGGTCGCCCGACGCGCGCGCGGCCAGGGGAATCCGCAAGGTGGACGGAACGGCCGACAGGCCCCGCGCGGGTTTGGGAAGGGTCATGAATGCTGCAGCAAAGCCATGCATCGAGTCTGGCGGCTGCGGTCAGACGGGGCAAGTCAGTCTTTGGTTACGCCCGCAGTGGCGCAGCGCGCATCCACGAATGACGAATGCCACGCCAGGCCCGGCGGTTGGCCGGCGTCCTCTAGTGCGCTGACGGTGCGCCGCGCTCCCGTGCGAGGTGGCGGTAGACGGTGCTGCGGTGAACCCCGAGCCGGCGCGCGGCCTTGGCCACGTCGTGCTCGCAGGCCTTGAGCGCCTCGTCGATGGCATGGCGCGTGATGGCCACCAGCGGCTCGGTCGGCGGAGGCGGGGTGAATGCAGCGGCGCCGGTTGCGCACGGCATCTCCGTGTGCGTGTGCATTCCCCGCAGATGGGCAGGCAGCGCCGCGGCCGTCACGGAATCCCCCGCATCGGCCAGCGCAACGACGGCGCGCAGCGTGCTGCGCAGCTCCCGCACATTGCCAGGCCACCGGTAAGCGGCCAGCACGGCGAGCGCATCGGCCTCCAGCCGAAGCTGCCTGGCCGTGCCGCCCGCTTCCATGAACAGCCGCTCGATCAGCGCGTGCCGGTCGCTGCGCTGGCTCAGCGAGGGCAGGGCGACGGTGAACCCTGCCACCCGGTACATCAGGTCGGCGCGAAAACGCCCTGCCGCCACCAGCGCGGGCAGGTGGCCGTGCGTGGCGCAGACCAGGTCGAAGTCCACCGCCACGCCCTGGCCGCCGCCCAGCGGCCTGACCACGCGTTCTTCGAGCACGCGCAGCAGCCGCGTCTGCAGGGCCAGCGGAATCTCCGCGATCTCGTCGAGGAACAGCACACCGCCATCGGCCTCGCGGATGCGGCCCGCCATGCCTTTGCGCCGGGCGCCGGTGAAGGCGCCTTCGTCGTAACCGAACAGCTCCGACTCGATCAGCGTCTCGGGCAGCGAGGCGCAGTCGACCGCCACGAACGGGCCCGCGCTGCGCCGGCTCGCGGCGTGCAGGCGGCGCGAGAACACCTCCTTGCCGCTGCCGGTTTCGCCGTTCACCATCACCGGCACGCCTTCGTTCAGCACGCGCACGGCCTTGTCGAGCAGCGGCTGCACGTCGTCGGCCGCTGGCGTCGGGCCCGGTGCCGAGGCCGTCCGCCGCGCGGTGGCGTTCGATCTGCCCGGCGTCTCGGAACGCTCCATCACCGTGGCGATCTGCCGTCCGCCGGGCAGCGTGAGCAGGCTGCGCCGGTGTTCCATGCGCGGCCAGTTCTCGCCGAGAAAAAGCTCCGCATCGAGGTCGAGCAGCCCCTCCCACGAACGGCCGAAGAGCTCGAGCGCCACCCGGTTGGCCGCGGCGATGCGCCCGCCCTCGATCACCATCAGGCCCTCGCGCGCGGTGCCGATCAGCGCCGGGCGCGCATGGAAGCGCAGCACGTGGCCCCTGGCCTCGGACAGCAGCATGCGGTGTTCGACCTGTTGCGCAGCCATGCGCACCAGGCCCAGTGCATGCGGGTTCACGCGCAGGGTCTCGCCTGAAATGTCGAGCGCGCCCGCCACTTCGCCGCGCCCCGTGAAGATGGGCGCCGCCGCGCAGCCCAGGCCGCCGTTCTGCGAGAGGTAGTGCTCGCCGCCCAGCACCATCAGCGCCTCGCGCTCGGCCAGCGCGGTGCCGATGGCGTTGGTGCCCCGGTGGTTTTCCGACCATTCCACGCCGGGCTGCAGCGCAATGCGCTGGGCCTTGGGCAGGAAGTCGGGGCTGCCGACCTCCTCGAGGATCAGGCCGCTGGCGTCCGACAGCACCACCACGCACCCGTTGCCGATGGCGTGCTCGGCCAGCCCGTCGAGCTCGGGCTGCGCACAGTTCAGCAGTCGAATGGCTTGCTCGCGCCGTTCGTGCAGCAGCGCGAGCGACATCGGCTCGGGGTCGATGGCCCGGTGGTCGACCGGGCGGCTGCGCTGCCACGAGCGCGAGATGTGCGGCGCAATCCACGGCGCCGGGTCGCGGCCCTGCCCGAAGAACAGCTCGCGGGCCTGTTCCATCCTGACCGATGGCCACTGCGCTTCACCACTCATGCGTGTCTCCGATGGGTTGTTCGCCTTGTGCGACATCCTAGTCGCCGTGTTCGCACATGCATGTCGCAGATTGCGAATGGAAACCCTCTGCGACACCGCGTCACGAGGGAGGCGGTGCTCAGGGATTGTCCCGACCCGGGCGGGTATGTGGCTTGCGATGGATCAGGCGGGTCGCCGCATGTCGTGGCGCCATCAAGCAAATGGAGACAAGTCATGGACATGCTCGAACCAGGCAAATTCGGCACCGCGGTGCCGTTCAAGAAGCGCTACGGCAACTACATCGGCGGCGAGTGGGTCGCGCCGGTGGACAACCAGTACTTCGAGAACATCACGCCCGTCACCGGCAAGGTCTTCTGCGAGGTGCCGCGCTCGACCGCGGCCGACATCGACCGCGCGCTGGACGCCGCCCACAAGGCCAAGGCCGCCTGGGGCCGCACCTCGACCACCGATCGCGCCAACATCCTGAACAAGATTGCGGACCGCATGCAGGAGAACCTGGCCCTGCTCGCGGCCGCCGAGACCTGGGACAACGGCAAGCCGATCCGCGAAACCATGGCGGCCGACCTGCCGCTGGCCGTGGACCACTTTCGCTATTTCGCTTCGTGCATCCGCGCGCAGGAAGGCGGCATCAGCGAGATCGACCACGAAACCTTTGCATATCACTTCCACGAGCCCATCGGCGTGGTCGGCCAGATCATTCCCTGGAACTTTCCGATCCTGATGGCCGTGTGGAAGCTCGCGCCTGCGCTCGCTGCGGGCAATTGCGTGGTGCTCAAGCCCGCGGAGCAGACGCCGGTGTCGATCCTGGTGCTGATGGAGATCATCGGCGACCTGCTGCCGCCTGGTGTGCTGAACGTGGTGAACGGTTTCGGCGTGGAGGCGGGCAAGCCGCTGGCGTCGAGCAACCGCATCGGCAAGATCGCCTTCACCGGCGAAACCACCACCGGCCGGCTGATCTCGCAGTACGCGAGCCAGAACCTGATTCCGGTCACGCTGGAGCTGGGCGGCAAGTCGCCCAACGTCTTCTTCGCCGACGTGATGGACAAGGACGACGGCTTCTTCGACAAGGCGCTCGAAGGCTTCGCGATGTTCGCGCTGAACCAGGGCGAGGTGTGCACCTGCCCGTCGCGCGCGCTGATCCAGGAGTCCATCTACGACCGCTTCATGGAGCGCGCACTGAAGCGCGTAGCCGCCATCAAGCAGGGCAGCCCGCTGGACATGGCCACGATGATCGGCGCGCAGGCCTCGAGCGAACAGCTCGAGAAGATCCTGTCGTACCTCGACATCGGCAAGCAGGAGGGCGCGCAGGTGCTGATCGGCGGCGAGCGCCAGAAGCTCGAGGGCGACCTGGCCGGCGGTTACTACGTGAAGCCCACGGTGTTCAAGGGCCACAACAAGATGCGCATCTTCCAGGAAGAGATCTTCGGCCCCGTGGTGTCGGTCACCACCTTCAAGGACGAAGAAGAAGCGCTCGCCATTGCCAACGACACGCTGTACGGGCTGGGCGCGGGCGTATGGAGCCGTGACATGAACCGCGCCTTCCGCATGGGCAAGTGCATCCAGGCCGGCCGCGTGTGGACCAACTGCTATCACCAGTATCCGGCGCATGCGGCCTTCGGCGGCTACAAGCAGTCGGGCATCGGGCGCGAGAACCACAAGATGATGCTCGACCACTACCAGCAGACCAAGAACCTGCTGGTGAGCTACAGCGAGAACAAGCTGGGCTTCTTCTGATGACAGGCGAGGTCCTGCGTGTCACCGCGACCGATACCGCGCTCGCGTTGATCGACAGGCTCGCCGCCAGGCACGGCCCGTTGATGTTCCATCAGTCGGGCGGCTGCTGCGACGGCAGCGCGCCCATGTGCTACGGGCGCGACGAGTTCATCGTGGGCGACTACGACAAGCTGCTCGGCCACATCGGCGGCATGCCGTTCTACATCAGCGGGCCGCAGTTCGAGTACTGGCAGCACACGCAGTTGATCATCGACGTGGTGCCGGGGCGCGGCGGCATGTTCTCGCTGGAGGGCCCGGAAGGCGTGCGGTTCCTGACGCGCTCGCGGCTCTTCACCGACGAGGAATGGGCTGTGCTTGAGGCGACGAAGTAGGGGCGCCGTTCAGGGCTCGCTCACGCCGAGGGGGTGAGCGTGTTCAGGGCTGTCGTCGATCGGCTTCTCCGCCCCAATCCAGAGAGTGCGCAAGTGCACAAAGTCACCTTGTCCGTCGAATGAGAACCAAAGGGCTCGTTTGACATGTTATGTCGGCTCACCTACATTGAGCCCATCGACGAACCGCGCGTTTCGATCGGTACATAACCACAAGGAGAGGTATGCAATCACTGCTCGATCAACTCAAGGGACTGGATGTACTGGCCGGCGCCGAGATGGGGGGGCTGCCCGTGCAGCTGCAGCCCATTCCGGGCAGCACCCCCGTGATCCAGGTGAGCATCGAAGGTCGCGACGAGCTGCCGATCTTCGTCACCAGCTCCGACATGCAGATCATCTGCATCTGCTACCTCTGGACCGACGAAGAAGTGAGGCCCGAGCGCCGCACCGAGCTGCTCGAATCGCTGCTCGACCTCAACCCCTCGGTGCCCTTGTCGTCCTTCGGGCGCGTCGACGGCCGCTACGTGCTCACCGGCGCGCTCGGCCGCGATGCCAGCGTGCAGGACATCGCACGTGAAGTGGCCGTGCTCAGCGACAACGCGCTCGACGCACTCGACGCCCTGTCCGAATTCCTGAATTAAGCGGAGAACCCCATGACAGTCATCAAGAAGCTGGTCACCTTGCTGCGCGGCAGCGCACGCGAAATCGGCGAGAGCGTGGTCGACAGCAACGCCACGCGCATCTACGAGCAGGAAATCATCGACGCCAAGCACAGCATCGAGAAAGCCAAGGGCGACCTTACGGGCGTCATGGCCAAGGAAATGCAGTCGGCCCGCGAAATCGAACGCCTGAAGAACGAAGCGAGCCGCTACGAAGGCCTGGCGCTCGAGGCGCTCAACAAGACGCAAGAGGGCCTGGCGCTCGACGTGGCGTCCAAGGTCGGTCTGATCGAGCAGGAACTCGAGGAGCAGGCCAAGGCGCACGCTTCGTATTCGCTGCAGGTGTCCAAGCTCAAGGAACTGATCAAGTCGGCCGAGGCGCGCATCCGCGAGCACGAGCGCGAGATCGGCATCGCCAAGACCACCGAAAGCGTTTATCGCGCCACGCAGTCCATCTCCGAGAACATCGGCAGCGGCGGTTCGCGCCTGGCCAATGCGCGGGAGTCGCTGGAGCGCATCCGCGCACGGCACGAAGACCTGTCCGACCGCATGACGGCCAGCCAGCAGCTGGACAACGAGTTCGGCCACGGCGCGCTCGAGAAGAAGCTCGCCGCCGCGGGCATCGGCAGCGACGCCGACCGCACCGGCAAGGTGATGGCGCGCATCCGCGCCCGCCAGGCCGGCAACCCGGCGGGAACCGAGGCGGCATAAGCATGCGCGCCAAGCCGGTTCGCTGGCAGGGCTCCGACGAGGCGATACGCGCCGTCCAGGTGGCGTTCGACGTGGAAGAGACCGTGCTCGAGGCCGTGCGCAGCGCGGCGTTCGAGCAGCACGTGTCCACGTCGGACCAGATCCGCCAGGTGCTGGGCCTGGCGACCACCTCGAAGCCGAAGCGGCCGCGCCTCACGGTGTCGTTGAGCGCCACCGACTATGAATTTCTGGCGCAGCGCTACGGGCTCGCCGCAGACGACCGCCTGGCCATCAAGGAGAGGGCCACGCGCGACCTGATCGCCTTCGCGAGCACCGCGACGGCGAGTGCAAAGAAGAACACCGGCACGGGGAAGCCGGGGCGCAAGTAAACAGAACAACGAACAACAACCCGCAAGCGGGAGGATCAATGGGCAATTTCATGGGCGCGGTGACGGGGTACCCCACCGCGATCTACACGGTGCTGCTGGGCGTCGTGGTGATTTACTGGGTGCTCGCGATGCTCGGCATGGTCGACATCGAACACAGCGGGCTCGACGTCGACGTCCACATGCACACGCATGCCGACGGCGACACCAGCGACGTCGGGCAGCTCGCCAGCTATGTGGTGGCCATGGGCCTGAACGGCGTGCCGTTCTCCGTGG
>NNBT01003716.1_pt1 | contig 13417 bp, 15 predicted proteins | sample 1173831 | NCBI WGS metagenome assembly NNBT01 (sample SAMN07173936, study PRJNA388173) | plant metagenome | isolation source: symbiotic tissue sample KVJ10 | place: Norway: Troms, Kvaloya island | reverse complement strand
CACGGGATCGAGGCATTCCCGGAGATGTTCCTGCGGCCAAAGGGTTCGAGGACGCAACGGACCTTATCTGGGGCGCCATCGAGAACCCCTTACAATCGACACCCAACCCCGTGGACGGCACCACATCGGAGATCGACGCATGATCATCACGTCAAAGACCCTGAGACGGCTCGCTATCGTTACAACCGCCCTCTACGTATTCAAGCTTGGCGCTTCGCCGGCGGAAGCGCTGACCGTCTTCGATCCCTGGAATTACAAGGAGAACCTGCTTACCGCCATCCGGGAGCTCGAGCAGATCCAGAACCAGGTCAAGCAGCTCGCCAATGAAGCTCAGGTCCTCGTGAACATGGATAAGGAACTGGCCGGTCTTGGCAGCTCGATCTCCGGCGACCTCACTTCGCAGTTGGGCGAGATCAAATCGCTCATCGACAGGGCAGATGGTATCGCGCTCTCGGTCAACGAGACCGAAACAGCCTACAAGGCGCTTTTCCCGGCCACTTATAAGCAAGCTTTGACAAGCGATCAAAGCCTCAAGGCAGCCGAGACCCGCTGGGACGAAACGCTCGCCGCCTTCAAGCGATCTATGTCGCTTCAGGCCCAGATCACCGAGCGGAATGACGAGGATTCTCGTCAGCTGAGCGATCTCCTGAGCAAATCTGCTTCGGCGATCGGTAATCTCCAAGTCCAGCAGGCTGGCAATGAGCTCATCGGCCTCAATATCAAGCAAGGTATTGAGCTTCAGACGATGATGGCGGCCGAGGCCCGCGCACAGGCGCTCGACCGAGCGCGCGCCCTCTCATCGCAGGAAGAATCCCGGCTGAGGTTCAAGAGCTTCATGGGGGATGGCAAGGCCTACACGCCGCAGAACTGACACCTGAACATTCTGGGCGGCGAAGGCGCCGCCCAGAATGAGATTTCGACACGCAAGGAACACTTCGCGTGAACGGGAAAGCCATGTCGCATGGATGACTTAAACATAATCGATGAGTTCACTCAGACCTTCTCGACGTATATCGATTCGGGTTTCGGGCTGGTCTCGGGTGACGTGGCCTTCCTCACCACGATCCTGGTCACTATCGACATCATCCTGGCCGGCCTCTTCTGGTCGCTCATGGCCGAAGACAATGTCATCGGTCAGTTGATCCGCAAAATCCTCTATGTCGGATTCTTCGCGCTCCTGCTCAACAACTTCTCCTCGCTCGCCGACATCGTCTTCTCATCCTTTGCCGATCTCGGTCTCAAGGCAAGCGGTGCCAGCTTCGGAGCCGACCAGCTGCTGAGGCCCGGCTTCGTCGCCTCGACCGGCTTCACGGCCTCTCGCCCGCTCCTTGACCAGGCGGGCGAACTCATGGGCTTCACCACCTTCTTCGATAATGTGGTTACGATCGTCGTTCTCCTCATCGCCTGGCTGATCGTGCTCCTCGCCTTCTTCATTCTGGCGGTCCAGCTCTTCATCACCATTGTCGAGTTTAAATTGACGACCTTGGCGGGCTTCGTCCTCGTGCCATTCGCCCTTTTCGGCAAGACGTCGTTTCTCGCAGAACGCGTGCTCGGCAATGTCGTCACCTCCGGGATCAAGCTCATGGTGCTCGCCATCATCGTAGGGGTCGGTTCGACTCTCTTTGGCACGATCGTCACCCCACCGACCGGTGACATCACCCTCGAGCAGGCGGCTGCCCAGATCCTGGGCGCCATCTCCGTCTTCGGTCTCGCCATCTTCGCGCCGGGTATTGCAGCTGGGCTGGTCTCTGGAGCGCCGCAACTGGGTGCGGGTGCCGCTGTCGGCACCGCCGCGGGCCTGGCCGCAGCCGGCATCGCCGGAGCCTCTCTGGCCGGGGCTGCCGGCCGGGCCGCTGTTGGAGCTGCATCCGGGGCGGTCAAAGCCGGTGCATCGCTTACCGGGCGGACGCGCGCTGCCTATGAGTCAGGCGGTATGGGCGGCGTCTACCAGGCGACAGTCGCCAAGCCTGCCGGCAATGCCACCTCCCGTATGACCGCGCCCGTCCGCGATGCCTACCGCGAGGGGGCCGCTGCCGGCTACCGCGCGACCGGCAGCCGGGCGCCTGGAGGCTCCGGCTCTGCCTCCAGGAGCCGACCCGAATCGTCCGAGCCCGATTGGGCGAAGCGCATCCGCCGCCACGACAGACTCAAGAGTGCCAGCACCGTGGCCGGCAACACCATCAAAGAGGGCGATCGCGGTGGAGCAAGCGAAGGCCCGGATTTGTCACCTGATGACTGATTAAGGGGGAGAAGCCATGCCATTCAGAAGAGCCTCATTGCGCTACGGGACGACGGAAGCACCCGTCACGCCCTACCAGCGGGCTGCCCAGGTCTGGGACGAGCGCTTAGGCACTGCCCGTGTCCAGGCCAAGAACTGGCGTCTCATGGCCTTCTCGTCGCTGTTTCTGGCAATTGGTCTCTCCGGAGGCCTCGTCTGGATTGGCTCAACGAGCCGCATCGCCCCCTATGTTGTCGAGATCGACAAGGAGGGCAGCATCCGGGTCGCGGGAGCTGCCATCGAGGATTACCGGCCCGTCGATGCCCAAATTGCCTTCCACCTCGCCCGCTTCATCGAGAATGTCCGCTCGGTCTCGATCGATCCGGTCGTCGTTCGCCAGAACTGGCTCAAAGCTTATGACTACGCGACCGATCGGGCCGCCAATACGCTCAATGACTATGCCCGCGAGAACGATCCCTTCACCAAGATCGGAACCCGGACCGTCTCCATCGAAGTAACCAGCGTCGTCCGCTCGTCCGCCGACTCTTTCCAGCTCAGATGGACCGAGAAGACCTTCGAGAACGGCTCGCTCGCAAGGACCGAGCGCTACACGGGCGTCCTATCCATCGTCCTCAAGCCACCCCGCGATGTCGAGACGCTGAGAAAGAACCCTCTCGGCATCTACGTCCACGGCATCAATTGGTCGCGTGATTTCAATAGCGGAGCTCCACAATGAGAATGATCCTGTTGCTTTCGACCGCCCTCACCCTTTCTGCCTGCGCCAGCAAGGAGACTACCTCGACCTTTGCGGATGAGGATTTCAAAGAGGCGGTCGTCGTTCCTGATCCACCCAAGGAGGTGAAGGTTGTCGAGCGACCGAAGCCCCTGCCGCTTCCTGGCCAGCTCAAGAAGGTCGAGGCCAAGAAGGCCAAGCCGGCCGAAGACGAATTTGATGATCCGCGGATGCGTGTCGATGAGGCCAATGCCGCGGCCAAGCTCGAACCGAAGAAGTCGGGCTACATCAACGCCATCCAGGTCTACCCTTTCACCCAAGGCGCCCTCTATCGGCTCTATACCGCCGTCAACCAGGTCTCGGATATCAGCCTTCAGGCCGGCGAGAAGCTCCAGTCCGTCTCGGCCGGCGATACTGTCCGCTGGGTCGTAGGTGATACGACCAGCGGTGAAGGCATTGCCCAACAGGTCCACATCCTGGTCAAGCCCATTGCCGCCGACCTCAAGACGAACCTCGTCATCACGACAGACCAGCGAACATATCATCTGGAGCTCGAAAGCACCGCCGAGACTTATATGTCGGCGCTTTCCTGGACCTATCCGGAGGCCGAGCTATTCGCGATCTCGAAGCGCAATGAAGAAGCCACTGGCACGAACAGTATTCCGGTCGATGCTGGCCTCTCCTTTGAGAACCTCAATTTCCGATACAGGATCGAGGGCAGGGCACCCTGGAAGCCATTGCGCGCATTCGACGACGGCTCCAAGGTCTACATCCAGTTTGGCGATTCCTTGCCAAAGGGTGAGGCGCCGCCGCTGTTCGTCGCGAGCTCCAAGGGCGAGCCCGCTCTCGTCAATTACCGGGTTAAGAACAACACTTACATCGTCGACAGGCTCTTTGCCATCGCCGAGCTGCGCCTCGGCCGCGATCCACAAGCGATTGTTCGCATCGTCCGCACAGATGCGGTTCAACCCAAGCCACGCTTTAACTTCCTCTCCGATCGGAGCCGCAGATGACGGAGAGATCACAGGAAGGAGATCGCCTCAAGATTCCGCCGGAGGATCTCGAGCTTCGGGCAAAGCCCAGACCGGTCACGCGTGTCAATCGCAAGTTTCTCATCGGCGGCACAGCCATCGTCTGCTTGGCATTGTTCGGGGCTGTCCTGTTTGCGCTCGATCCGCCGGACTGGAGAAGCGCCCAAAAACCTGAAGAGCTCTACAATACAGATCGCAAGACGACAGCCGAAGGCCTGAGCAAGTTGCCGCAGTCATATGAAGGCGTACCCCAGCTCGGGCCGCCGCTTCCTGGCGATCTGGGCGATGCCATGCACAAGGCAGAAGTCGGGAAGGGTGCCGAGCTCCCAATCAATCAGCAGCCGTTCCGACCTGACCCTGAGGCCGATCTCGAGCGGGCTGACCGTATCAGGCTCTCCCGCCTTGCTCAGCAGGGTAGGGAATCAAAGCTGTTCTTCCAGGTGAGGACGGTTTCGACAGAGGAAGAGAAGAGCGAGACGAAGCCTGACGAGCCATCGGCAACAAGGCAATCAGCATTCGAGGCGCTTTCGCGTGGGCAACCTGGAGCCGGCGGGGTCGTTGACGCGACAGCCCAGAGCATCGATCCGAATAGTGATTCTAATCGACAGCTCCATAAGCTCAGCTTCCTCGATGGCAAGGCCGATACTTCGATATACAATCCACATCGCCTTGAATCGCCGGTTTCGCCCTATCAGCTGATGGCGGGAACCATCGTTCCGGCAAGCCTTGTGACCGGGCTTAACTCTGATCTCCCCGGCCTTGTCATCGCCCAGGTGACCGAGAATGTCTACGACACGGTCACCGGAAGATTCCTGCTGATCCCGCAAGGTACCCGGCTTATCGGCAAATATGACAGCGTCGTCGCCTTCGGCCAGAAGCGCGCTCTGGTCGTCTGGCAACGGTTCATCCTGCCCGATGGCTCCTCCGTTCTGGTCGACAATCTCCCCGCCACGGACGAGGCTGGTTATGCGGGCCTTGAGGATGAGGTCGATTTCCACACCTGGCAGCTTCTCAAGGGTATTGGCCTTGCGACATTGATTGGTGTTGGGACTGAGCTTTCGTTTGGCGACCAGGAGAACGACCTGGTTGCCGCGATCCGTGAGTCAGCTCAACAGAATACAAGCCGCTCCGGTGATACCCTCGTTCAGAAAACGTTGGATATTCAGCCGACAATCACCGTTCGGCCAGGCTGGCCCGTCAGGATCATTGTTTCCAAAGACATGGTCCTGAAGCCCTACGGAGGAGCGAGATGAGTAAGGGGCTCAAACTCGGCCAGCTTCCTGATCGTGTTCCGGTCAAGATCACGGCGATGATCTCGCCGGATCTCAAGAAGGCGCTGGACGACTATGCCGCCGTCTATGCCAGCACGTATGGGCAGAATGAGACCGTTTCGGAGCTCATTCCCTACATGTTGGAAGCGTTCCTATCTGCCGACGCCAAGTTCCGGGAGGCGCGCAAATCGCTCAACGATGAGATGAGACCTTCGAGACCTCGAAAGCCGCAAACAACGACAGGAGCCGGGTGATGCCTATTATTGGAACGTTTGTCGCGACAACGGATGGTTATGTCGGAACGATTCGGACGCTCGCCATCCACGCCAAGCTCAGGATTGTAGCGGTCGACAAGAAGACGAAAGAAGAGGGGCCGGATTTCAGGATTTTGTTTGGCATGCAAGAAGTCGGAGCGGCTTGGAAATCCAAGACTCATGAAGCGGAGCCTCGAGAATACCTTAGCGCCACGATAGACGATCCCATGTTCGCGGAGCCCCTAAGAGGGGCTTTGTTCGAGGAAGGAGAGAAGATGAATCTCGTGTGGCGCAGGAAGCCATAACTATTGGACTGCCTCTGTTCCAGACCACCATGTTCAGGGACAAACGAATGAGCTTTATCGGGCTCCTTCAATACAAACGCGGGCGGTCTAGAAATCGGCCCAGGAACCTAATCTGGCGCTAGGCAGAGCAATGTGGTTCGGATCGAACGTGCCGGACAACCGACGACTTTGAATGGTGTCGCCCGCCGGATCCCCCTAGTCCTCGTCGTCAGGCTGGTCATCGTCAGAAGCTGGCTTAGGGATAAGTTCTATGGCCAATGGTATGCCAAACTCATCACGAATTCGGGACGCAGCCGTATATAACGAGACCTTACTAAAGAATGGCAATCCGATCGACCCATCGGCGTATGGCTTGCGCATTATCCCATATATAACCTGATAGTCCTCACGTACCACCTTGTCGGTGCTTCTTGGAAGAAGTTCTGCAAAGTCGGCGTTCAAGGTCTTGACCCTTGCCCTCAGCTTCTTTCGAAATTCGGGATCACTGATAAATGCTTGAGCGCTCACAACCCCTTGAAACCAGAGGTGGCTTATGGGGCCAGAAGAGTGGCCGTCCTTCAAATGGATAAACTGCCGTTTGTCAGAGAAGAAATCGCACGGCTCGATGTTAGCATACTTCACGTTAGCAGGGTTCAGTTTGACCTGATCGAGTTTGACCAAATCGGGGCGGTTGGCTTCAAGTTCAGCGATGAGCTCCTGCTCATTAACACAATGAGTTGCCCCAACAATGACGACCGTAGCGATTGAATTAAAAAAATCTTCAACTTGCTCCTTGAAGACCTTCTCTATTCGGTACCATGTTCCGGCGAACAAAACAAAATGCTCAAGGTCTTCTCCGTGTGCCAAAGTCGTTTCGAAGACGAAGCAATCATAGATCCGCCACTTCTCACTAAACTCCTCATCGCCATCGCCTTTTGCGCGAATCCGATGTTTTTCCTTTATGTCGGCAATTCCACCTTCAAAGCCGCAACGTTTGAGTTCTGAGACGTAGTCTTCAATTGATAAACTATGAAAATTGACACCGTGACTACCAAATCCATTGTAATGGAGTTCGCTTCCTTCAGTATAGTCAACGATTTCTGGAGGCGCTAAGTGAAGCTCGGACTCTTCTCCAGCCAATAGCTTCGCTAGCGCGTCGAAAAGCTTTTGGTCAAGCGCCGCAATTCGCTCTTTCTCGCGAACGATCCGCATTTGGTCAATCCAGGAATAGTCCTTCTGATAGATTTCCTTCTTATAGACTTCCAATATTTCCGCGCACTTGTCGTACAATGTATTCAACTCAACTTCGCAAGTGAGAGATAGCGCTTCTCGGCCGGCAATAAATCTGGCGAAATTCAGGTCAGATGGGGTGCCGCCGGCGACTCGTGCTAGGTCGCGCATGGTATCCACGCCAAACTCGTACAAGTCACTGTCTTTGCTGGCCTGGACACGTTTCTGAAATGTGACGGCGTCAGGCGTCGCTAAGTCAAGAGTTCGTAGCTTGCTTCTGGGTACGGAGTTTAAAGTTGTTCTCAAGCCAAATTGTCGATCGAAAGCATCATCATTAAGGGCGAGGTGAATATGCCCGAAGCAGACCCCAAGGATATGTTGGCCGACCGGCAGGAATAGGATTGCTCCTGCGCCCTCGCTAGTCAGGTCACCTGGCAAGTCGGCGAAGCCCGTCTGCAGAAACGGAAGCCAACTTGGATTTTTTGAGAAAATTTGACCAATGAACAGGCGTCCTCCATCAATTCCTGGCCATGGTCTCTCTGTCAGGGCTTTTTCTTGGCCCGCGGCATAGGTGCTTGCAAAAGCGTCATCAATTCCCTTCCCATCCCGCAGAAGGCGAATTGTCAGGGTTCGAACTTTGGGCATAGGAGGTTACCCTTAAGAAGGCGAGCCACCAAACGACGTCTTGACTTTAAAGACGCGCATTAATCCAGTCCCAGATGTTCTTGCCTAACCAGCCTTGATGCCCACCCTTTACGAGGCGCGTAACGAACAGTCGATCGTTAGTATCCATACGTGTCCTGATATCAGCGTCGATCTGATCCGGCGTCGAGTTGGAATTGATGAACCAGACGGAATCCAGTCCTTGATCTTTAATGTGCTCATATCGTGATAGGTGGTCGATGAGATTCTGTCGTGCCTTATCGTAGTTCGGCTTCTGCTTATTAAGGTCCCAGGTGACCAAATACACTGCCATTCGAGTTCTCCCGGTTTTACGATAATCTTACCAACCGCATTGCTTGCGAACGTCCGAAACAGCTTCCTCCATCCTCGTTATTGGAAAGATCGCTTCTGTGGCAGGCTCATTGTACGGCTTTGCTGACACGACCATTTCATTTCCGTTTTGAATTTGTTTTGCGAGCGGAATGCCGGTTCCGTTCCAGAATCCAAATACTCGACCGCCCTCTGAAACGCTTACACGAATTCTCTGAACATCACCCCCATCAACTCGGTAAGCGACCGTTATCGGATCTGATCCCATGTAGTCATTGAAATCAAAGATCAGTCGCGTCTCGTTCTGATGGCACATGAGCTGCATCTTTGCGTATTTGAGGAGGCCAAGTGTGCCTTTCGTCTGTTCTTTCGCGGTGACCACCCAGTAGATGCTGGTTCGATCGGTGAGTGCCGACTTGTCGCTGCCGCGTTGCCAGAGCGACACCGTCTTCGGCTTTGATGGCGGCTGCTGTGGCGCGCTAGCCTGTTCGATCTTGTCGGCGCGCTCCTTCTTTGCGCCAACTCGGGTATCGGGGCTTTGCTGCGGAGGATTTGTTTTCTGTGTGGAGATCTGTAGTTCCGTGGGTCCAGCCTTTCGACCTTCTGGTCTGGTTGAATAAATTGCCAAGGCTCCGAGTAATAGTACGGCGGCGATCGAGGTCAGTCTCGAAGTCCGGATTCCTTTACTGTCTTGAAGAAGAGTATCTCGTGCATTGAACGCAATGGCGCGCGATTTCGATGGCGCCATCAGAGCGTCAAATCGGTTCCCGCAGAAGCGGCAGATTGTTGCTTCTCGCCTGACGATCTCTGCGCACGCCGGGCATTTCTTTAAGTCGACGGGGTCGGTTACGTTGATGGGTCCTGATGAGGACCGCCGGAACGAGGCGGTTGGGGCGCGTTTCAGTGAGGGCATACATGCGATGGCGATCAGCGCGAGAATGCCAAACAGTGCGCCGAGAATGAACCACCCGAAGGCTGATCGCCCCTTCGACCCCGCGATGACCGCACAGAGGATCATAAAGGCAAACCAGAAGAGGAGCAGTGTTTCCATCCGAGCGCTTGTCAGTAATCCGGAACCCGGTGTGTTCTACAGTCGAATGGACCGTCGCTGCCGGATCCTCGGATAGTGGCGTTGTAAAACTTGCCGATTGATGGCGCGGTGAGAAGCTCATTCACAACGTCTGGGCCGATCTCGCAATAGTGGTAGTACGTGCCCTTAAGACTAATCAGCATGTATTGATTGCCGGCGTCGTAGCAGACGCGATGGATGAAGCTGCTGCGAGTTACCGCCTGGCATTCGAACGGCCCTAAATCGAGCTCGCCGCGGTATTTCACGAACACAGTCTCGGCTTTTGCCGAGGGTGTCTGCGTCAACACAAATGCGCATAAAGCCACAGCAATTGAGCTGCGGGCCATCCCATCCTCCCATCCGGCTCTTTTTCTCTGGCATCGATACTGCAACAGGATTACCGTTAGGTCAATTCGGAGAATCGATCCGTGATCGACAGCGATCCCAAAGATTCGGAAAAACAGCGCTGGAAAGGTTGAGCGGATGAAAGCAATCTTGGTCGCATGCGGCTTCTTGGTGGCTGTTCTGCCGATTGTTGCCGAAGCGCATGGCGGCGGGTGTCGCAAGGCCAACCTGCCCAATGCTGTCACATGGACAACAGCACAGGGACTTTGCATTGCCATTGAGCGATCGGGCCTCTCAAGATCAGGCGGACAAAAGACTTTGTAAGCTGAGAGCGCGTGCGGGTGAGAAAGCCTTGACCGCACTTGGTGGAGCGTATTTGCAACCACAGGAAAATAAACGCGTCCCTGAAAGGAAGTGTAAGTATTTGTGATTACTTGATTCTTACTAATTTCTATTGTCACTCTTGATTTTGCCGTTAGGTCATCTAAGCTACTTTTACTTGCAGCGGGGAATCCTCATGAAACGGGCATACTTGCAAAGCTTTGCTCTAATGTTGTCAGTTGCGCAAATTGGCAGCGCTGGAGTGGTGGTGGCCAAGGCTGTCGCACCAACAACTAGTCAAGGACAACTTGATCAACTTACTCTGGAACAACCGGCTACGCCGCAATCAACGCAGCTTGCGGGCCATTCCTCACACTCATCACACGTGAGTCACGGCAGCCATTGCTCGTCATATAGCTACTGCTGATCGATGGATAACGTTAAGCCGGCGCCGACAACGATTGAATTTGACGCGGCCTCGCACAGCTTGATCGCTATCAAGAAAGCGCTTTATCGAATCTCAGATCTTGCCACGGCAGAAATCACCGTGACGGACAATTCGATTTGTTGCCGACTATTGCCCTTGTCCGGAAAAGACCTCTTTACTCATGATCTGGTCAATCGACTACGTCGTGAAGTTTTGGATCAGGACTTGCGAGAAAAAATTGCCGACGAAAGCAAATCGTATCGGGACATTATCTTAGGTTACGTTTTCTCGAAGGCCGGCCTCCAAAGCGATGAGCAAGTTTCTTAGCCGATCGGTTTTCGAAGAACCTCTTGAGCGTGGATACCGACTCTTGCCGTTTCGCTTGAGTCGTCTACTAGATCGTCGGTATCTGATCACCAATGAGGCAGGCGAACACCTAAAGATAGACGAGACCGATCTAGCTGACTTCGTCAATCATCGTTTGACTAGCACCAGCGGTCTATACGGCGATCTGAAATCGAAGCATTTCTTGATTGATGACGATTCGGCCGTCGCCTTTCAGTTGCTTGGCCTCAAGGTACGAACAAAAATCCATCGGCTAGCTGATTTCACGAGCCTGCATATGTTCGTCGTCTCTCTGCGCTGCGAGCATTCATGCCCCTATTGCCAAGTATCGCGTCAAAGCGATGACAAGGTCGCCTATGACATGTCCGAGGAAACGGCGCGAAAGGCACTTGCTCTAGTGTTTCGAAGCCCATCGCCCAACATCAAAATCGAATTTCAAGGGGGCGAGCCGTTGTTGAATTTTGAGAGGGTCAAGCAAATTGTCATCAGCGCCGAGGAAATAAATCTCCGCGCCAAGCGGAATCTACAATTCGTGATTGCCACCAACTTGGCGCCAGTGACGGATGAGATGCTTGAGTTTTGCCGCGTTCACAAAGTACTCATTTCCACGTCGCTCGATGGCCCAGCTGATTTGCACAATGCGAACCGGCCTCGCCCGGGAGGTAACAGTCATCAGCTCGTCGAAGCGAACTTAACCCGCACACGCAATGTGATCGGCCATGAAAACGTCAGCGCATTGATGACAACTACGAAGAGAAGCCTTCCGAGGGTGCGGGAAATTGTCGACGAATACCTTCGGCTCGAATTCCCTGGGATCTTTTTGCGCCCGTTGTCGCCTTACGGCTTTGCCGTCAAGACCAAGTGGTTTGCCTCATATCAGGCCGAGGAGTGGCTCGATTTCTACTTCGACGGTCTTGACTACATTCTCGAACTCAACCGGGCTGGAATCTTCTTCAAAGAATTTATGGCGACCACGATTCTGAAGAAAATCCTCACGCCATACGCAACGAGCTATGTCGATCTAATGAGCCCAGCCGGCATCGGAATAGCTGCTGTAGTCTACAACTACGATGGCGACGTTTACGCATCGGATGAGGGGCGAATGCTAGCCGAGATGGGTGATCACACGTTTAGACTAGGGAACGTCCATGATAACACCTATGAGGAGATATTCACCTCAGAGGCCTTGTTAAAGCCGCTAGAGGAAAGCTTAACTAGATCGGTGCCGATGTGCTCGGAATGTGCTTTCGAGCCGTTTTGTGGCGCCGAGCCAGTATTCCATCACGCTACTCAAGGTGATTTCGTCGGCCACAAACCGACCTCTGCCTTTTGTAATCGCAACATGGCGATCTTCAATCGGCTGTTCACGTTCCTGGATGATCCAGAGAAGCGTCCGATCTTAGAATCTTGGGTGTTTCAATGATCGCATTGAGCAGCCACCTCCCCAGAGTCGAATGTCCAAGTTCAACTGGGCCAAAGGTTCTCCCGTTGACGGCCAATCCGGCTTTGCCGAAGGTTCTTCGGCCGAAATACGGGTACATGGTCGAATCAGGTCGCCCAACTCCGCCCGGCTTTGGAGTCTATTTCAGTCCCGCGAGCGGAGACCAATCAGCAGATAGTCAACTTGGTCCGTATGTCGAGCTGCCGCCAGCTTTAGGTTATCTGCGTGACGGAGATGTTGTTTGGGTTGATTTCAATAGAAAGAGACTAAGGACTCTATATCGCCGATCCTCACGCTTTAATTATTTTCTGCTGACAGAACGTTGCGATCACTACTGTTTAATGTGTTCGCAGCCCCCAAAGAACGTCAATGATAACTGGCTGCTCGATACCGTGCTTGAAGCGATTCCGTTCATAGCCCGTGAGACCCCGTTCATCGGGATAACTGGCGGCGAACCAACGCTCTTGGGCGACCGCTTTCTTGAACTAATTCGCCGACTGAAGTCGTACTTGCCGCAAACTGCAGTCCACATACTGTCTAACGGAAAGCGATTCGCAGATGAACGGTTTTGCGCAGACTATGCAAACATTGGTCACAACGACGTAACGGTCGGCGTTCCGATCTATTCGGATTTGTCATCGATCCACGATTATGTGGTCCAGTGTGACGGGGCTTTCGACGCCGCTCTCCGCGGGATTCTCGAACTGAAGCGGCGACGAATGATGGTCGAGATAAGAATCGTTATCAGCAAACAGACCTATCAGCGGTTGCCTCAATTCGCCGAGTTCATCTATCGCAATCTGACCTTTGTCGATCACGTAGCGTTCATGGGCCTGGAGATTACTGGCTTCGCCAAAGCGAACCTTGATGATCTATGGATTGATCCAATCGACTATGCAACCGAACTCGCAGTAGCAGCGAGCTTTTTGCGCCGGCGTGGCCTAAATGTGTCTATCTACAATCATCAGCTTTGCACGCTTGATCACCATGTTTGGCCGATCGCGAAGAAATCCATCAGCGATTGGAAAAATGAATACATGCCTGTGTGTGACAACTGTGGTGTCAAAGCGGAGTGTGGTGGTTTCTTCGCGACCTCGACGTTGCGCCGAAGCAGGGCGATAGCGCCACCGAAGTCAGCTAGATTAGTTTATGGAGGGCAAGTATGCGGCTAAGGCCGCTTTGCGCGCCCTGCGCACCATCTGGCGGGATGCCACGCTAGTCGACGAAGATCTCCGGGAGCCGCCCACTTATCGCCCCGCGCCGCAGGTGGTTCAAACCGGCACCGTCATGGCCGGATACGTGCGGCMGTCGCTGGATTMCCTAAGGGATTKCCAAGAGAAAGTGACTAGCGTCATTCTCAGCAGGGCAAACATACGCTAGTGTTGGTGCGGAAACTTCTGATTCCGCTACCGGCACAGCGCCCTCCTGCAAACTCCTGTTGACGTTCCTTCTCTA
>NNBT01000153.1_pt1 | contig 13434 bp, 7 predicted proteins | sample 1173831 | NCBI WGS metagenome assembly NNBT01 (sample SAMN07173936, study PRJNA388173) | plant metagenome | isolation source: symbiotic tissue sample KVJ10 | place: Norway: Troms, Kvaloya island | reverse complement strand
GACCAGAGATAATGCAAATAGAGGTGGTTGATGACCACTCCACCAAGGACGATCCTGAAGCTATTGTTAAAGAATTAGCAGGCGATCGCGTTAGTTTTTATCGCCAGCCAGAAAATGTTGGACATGTTAAGAACTTTACCACCTGCCTAGAGCGATCGCGTGGCAAACTCATCCATCTTTTGCATGGTGACGATTGCGTTCGGGAAGGCTTTTATCGCAAGATGCAACAAGCATTTGATACCCAGCCGGAAATAGGAGCCGCTTTCTGTCGTCACATCTTTATGGATGAGACAGGGCACTGGCGACACTTTTCTGAGATATTACAACCTCAAAGCGGCACAATTGATAATTGGTTGGAAAAAATTATAGTCAAACAATATATTCAAACTCCCTCTATTGTCGTTCGCCGACAAGTATATGAAAAGTTAGGTAGTTTTGACCATCGGTTTCGTTTTTATTATGAAGACTGGGAAATGTGGGTGCGAATTGCTGCACAATACCCTGTATGGTACGAAGTTGAGCCACTAGCTATTTATCGGCTACATTCTGTATCTAATACTGGACAAACTGTGCGTACAGGTAAAAATATCCAAGAGGTACGCTGTGGGTTGGAAATTGTACAGTCTTATTTGCCTACTTATCTGCCACAATCAACAGTCGATCGCCTGATCGATGCCAATAAAAAACACTCGGCAATCTGTGCTCTCAGAACAGCCCAAAATATGCTGATGATTGGCGATTTACCTGCTGCGATCGCGCAAATTAAAGAGGCATTTAAATGCAGTATTTCACCAAAGGTTATGGCATATTTTATTTACTTTGCTACCCAAGCTGGATTGAAATGTTCCCTGTCATTTTATCGAAGTTAAATAAACTAAATAATACCAATTGTGGAAAGTAATGAGATAGTCCCTCCAGTCATTGAAATGCTTTCAGGCTTGTTTATTGTTTTACGACTTTAAGACTTACGCACTGTACAAAAGCATTATCTATAGGACTCATATTTGATTTCTGAAAAAACTCAGTACACCTTAGAAAGCTTTCTTTCCTGTTCCCTATTCCCTGTTCCCTGCCTACACAAGTAAATTCAGGAATCAAACCGGATTCCTATAGTGTATTAACTTTCAGAAAGAAAGGTATTGTCAAAATGCAAACTCCAGTTGCGTTCATCATTTTCAATCGCCCAGATAGAACCGCAAAAGTGTTTGAGGCAATTCGCCAAGCGCGTCCACCGATACTCCTAGTTGCAGCGGATGGGCCTCGTGTAAATCGAACAGGAGAGGCCGAAAAATGTGCTGAAACGCGATCGATAATCGATCGCGTAGACTGGCCCTGCGAAGTCTTAACCAATTATTCTGACATCAATATGGGAATGAAGCAGCGGGAAGCGACTGCTTTTTCTTGGGTATTTGACATCGTTGAAGAAGCTATTCTTCTAGAAGACGATTGTTTACCTCATCCGACATTTTTTCCCTATTGCGAAGAATTATTGAGGTATTACCGTCACGATGAGCGGGTTATGACAATTTCTGGAGATAATACCCCCTTGGGCAATCCTAGAAATCGGCAGATTCAGGATAGCTATTACTTTTCGATTTATACCCGAACATGGGGATGGGCAACCTGGCGTAGGGCATGGCAACATTACGATCTGGAAATGAAAAAGTGGTCAACCATTCGCGACGAGGGTTGGCTGGAAGACATTCTCAGAGATTACAGAGAAGTCCAATTTTGGCAAAACCAATTTCAATCTACCTATGATGGTTTTGATACTTGGGACTATCAATGGATGCTCTGTTCTTGGTTACAAAATGCCTTGAGCATTATCCCCACAGTTAATTTGATTAGCAATCTGGGATTCGATCTGGATGGAACGAATACAACAGATCGAGGCGATCCACGCTCCAATGTTCCGACACAAGCCGTGCAATTTCCATTACAACATCCGCCCTTCACGATCCCAGATCGCCAAGCTGATCGCTTCACAAGAGAAAATGTTTATATGCCAAGTCTCTTGAAACGCGTCCAGAGAAAGCTCAGAAAAACATTCAAAAATTTCAAATAATTTGTCGATCTATTAATGTTTAACCATTGAATCTACAATATGCAAATTATTCATACTAGTTATTCTGATTTATCTGGAGGTGCCGCTCGTGCAGCTTACCGGATTCATCGTTGTCTGTTACAGGCAGAAATAGACTCTCAGATGCAAGTTTTGTCAAAGACTTCTGACGATCCAACAGTTAGAGGTAATTCATTAAAAATCGGAAGAATAACAACAGAAATTCGCACAGGGATTGGTTTATTAGCCAAGAAAACCATCAAAAGTTCCGATCCAACGCGTTATTCGGCTGGACTTCTTCCTTCTAATTGGGTAAAATCTTTCCATGCCTCTGATGCAGATGTGATAAATCTTCATTGGGTAGGTGCAGAGACTTTATCCATTAGTGAAATTGGTCAGATTCGTAAACCGATAGTGTGGACGTTTCACGATATGTGGGCATTTTGTGGAGCAGAGCACTATACAAACGATGGACTTAATGCTCGCTGGCGTGAGGGTTATCGAGCAGACAACCGTCCACAAGACGAGTCTGGTTTCGATTTAAATCGTTGGACTTGGGAACGCAAGCAACGTAACTGGAAATATCCTTTTCATATTGTGTGTCCTAGTAACTGGCTAGCAGATTGCGTTCGCAATAGTGCATTGATGGCAGATTGTCCCGTCTCAGTAATACCATATCCCTTAGATTTAGATAGCTTTCGTCCGATTGAAAAAACATTAGCACGACAGCTTTTGAATTTACCTCAACAGCGATCGTTAATTTTATTTGGTGCCTTGGGTGGAACAAATGATCCTCGCAAAGGTATTGATTTATTATTACAAGCTACCAGTTTTCTAGAAAATCAAAAGTCAAAAGATATAGAAATTGAAATAATAATTTTTGGGCAGTCACGTCCGCCACAAGTTCCTAAATTGGGTTTTCCAATTCGATACACAGGACATCTTGCTGATGATATTTCTCTGGCTCTACTCTATTCTGCTGCTGATGTTTTTGTTGCACCTTCTAGACAAGATAACTTACCGAATACAGTTATTGAGGCAATAGCCTGTGGTACTCCTACTGTTGCCTTCAAAATTGGAGGAATGCCTGATTTAATTCAGCATAAGGTGTCAGGTTATTTGGCACAACCATACGAAGCAGAAGATTTAGCAACAGGAATTCAATGGGTTCTACAACAACAAAAGGAAAGTAAATCTCTTAGTTTAGCAGCCCGCCGTCATGCAGAATATATGTTTGACCCAGTTCGGATCGCACAGCAGTACGTTGCGGTTTATAAGGAAGCAATGAATATACAAAAAAAGTAAGTAACTATATAGGGCTTGCTGAAAAATCCCCCACAGTGGATTTAGAATCCACACAGCTTGATAAATACTAGCTTCGTAACCGAGTATCATCAAATTCGTTTAGCAGCCTCCCAGAGAAAGTGCAAGGGTTTTGAGTTTATAGACGTGATAATGTTGCACTTATAATATCTAAAAATTATGCTTCTTAAATTCATCCCAGAAAAAGATAAAATCCATTCAATACATAAAATTTTTTCTTTGTTTGGTAATTTTAAAAATTTTATTTTGATATTTGGTCTAGCTATTTGGGCTATGATTCCGTTATTAGGTATAGTTTTTCTACTTGCATATTGCCAAATTAATGTTTCCCAAAATCAAATACTAGGAAACCAAAAACGTGTACTTAATATATTTCCAATCTTACTAGTATTATTTACAATTACTACATATATAGCTAGCTTTGAGCCATTTCAAGATACAATTGTGTATCTTGATATTTATTCTTCGCTTCAGAAAGAAACAGGGTTGACTATTCCAGATATCGAACTAGAACCAGTCTCTTTCATTTTGCCTAAATATTTGAGTGTATTAATAGGGTCTAGTCAACTGAGTTTTTTATTCCTTCAATCTTTGAGCATGAATACGGCTTTCACCGTTTTCCCAATGCTATTTATGCCCGATTTCTATCCCTTAATCATATTAATTAATGTTACAACTCAAGGATACTATTTTCAACTATTTTGGATGAGACAAATTTATTCATGGATATTTATAATACCTGCTATCTATGTTGATAATTTTGTGATTGCTTGTCTTTGTATATATGTCGGCTATTGGACGCACAAATCTTCTTTAATGTATATTTTTGGCATATTACCTGGACTATTCAAATATAAATTTATTAATCTATTAAATCCATTCAAATCGTTTTCTAAATATTTGAATAACAGATTTAGTATTATTATTTGTTTTGGCTCGATACTTTTATTTTCATCAGTAATAATGAAATCACTGCTAGATTTGACAAGTTCATTGTCATCTTTTGATGGTTCTGTATCTCAGAGAATCGATATTTATGGCGGTGGCGGTGATGATTACAGTTTTGGAGATAAGATTAAAAATCAAATACGCCCTATTCTTGATTATACTATTATCTCTATATTTATCTTGAGAACTGATCTAAGCAAAATAAATAGAGTATATAGCAAAACAAATAGAAGATATATAAGATGGATTACAACATTCTTTTTGCTTTTCTTACTTTATTTTGGGTCTTTGACATATGGATTTAATTTGAGAATTACCAGTATGTTTTTTTGCATACCTGGCTTTTTTTATATTATCGCTCTCTCTTCCGACAAACTTGATGGTACCTATAGCTATGATACTCTTATATTTATATTGGCAATTGTTTTCAGGATGATTTATTTTTTTGCTAGTATTACAGTCCCTCAAAGTTACCTAACTTTTTGGAATGGTGAACCGCTAACTACACCAATCAGTGAATATTTTTACCTTTTTTATCAGTTTGTATTAAACCTCATTAACCATAACTAATATGAATGATTGCCAAGTATCGATAGTGACGATATCCAAAAATAATTACCAAGGATTAGAAAAAACCTTACAATCAGTTAAAGAACAAGACTATAAAATAATAGAGCATATTGTCATTGATGGAGATTCTGATGATGGAAGTAAAGAGTTTTTAGAGTCATATAACCATTCTAAAAGGTATCTTTATTTATCAGAACTAGATAATGGTATATCTAGTGCATTTAATAAAGGTTTAGAAAACAGTAATGGGGATTTAATTTTCTTCTTAAACTCTGGAGATGTATTCTTTTCCAAAACAGTGATTTCTGAAGTTGTGCAAAGCTATATGCAACATAAATGGAAATGTGCTATCGGTGTCACTGTCACTACAAGTTTTGCTGGAGAAACTATATTTTATCGTCCGCCGCAACTTTCATCGAAGTTTCTAAAATACTTTATGTTTTTACCGCACCAGGGTTTTTTCTGTGAAACTTCCCTACATAAAAATTACAAATACAATGAGTCTCTTAAAATTTCTATGGATTACGAATTATTTCTGCGAATGCTTAAAAATATAACAATATTTTATTTGCCTACACTAATATCAATACGCGAACCTGGAGGGATTTCTAGCCAAACTCAAAAGAGAATTAGTGAACATTCACAAATCCGTTTAATCTACGCTCATAAAATACATGAAAAATTGCTAATTAATATTTTGAATACATTAATTTCACTTAAAAATTATCTCAAAATCGACTCACCTTTTGCATCAAAAAATGAATAAATCAAATATTAAATTAGCGAATATTTACTAAGACTTCAGTCATCTCAAATGTTTATTTTTGAAATAACCGCGTTTTTATCCATTTGTGAATTATGCATATAATATATCTTTTTAGACCTAAAAATCCCAGAGTGCATCATTGTTCAGAATCTTTTTACAAAGCAATGACACTAAATATCGATTCTGATATAGCTAGTTATTCTGTAAAATACTTGTATTCCGTCACTTTACGAGAAAGTTGGTTATTAATCAAACAGTTACTGAGTCTAAATAAGCAAGAAGAAATATCAGTATTTTTCTTTTTAATTCAGTTAGATTATTTAGTATTAGCTTTAATTTTAAGAACCATTAGTAAACTTCTAAATAAAAATTTAGAAATTTCTTATTTGATGCATGAACCTAAATTTGAAAAAGGAAGGATTAATCCTTTAAAAGCATATATTGTATTTTTATATCATTTAGTTTTTGGCTACGTAGGAGATAAGATATTATTGCCTAGTAATGAAGCGTTTTTGAAAGCACAAGACTTCGTTAATAATGATAAACTTTACAAGTTAAACTTATCATTTATTTCTCTCCCAAAAGATATTTTACAAAATAATTTAGCGCAACTTAAGTTTAGTTGGGATAATGAAAAAAGTTTCTTATTGTTAGGTCGAGCAGATAGAGATAAAAATCCTCAAGGATTTTTATCTCTAGCAAATTTAATTAATAAAGATTACCCAAAGCAAGCGAGATTTATTCGGGGTGGAAGTGAGAGAAACATACAAGTAAACTACGACGAAAAACTAATAATTAGATTTCCTGGCTTCATTTCAAATAGCGCTAAAAGTTTCCTACTTGGTTTAAGCCACTTTGTTGTGATTCCTTACTCGTTCTCAACTCAAAGTGGTGTGGTGACAGAGGCTTTGAGTTATGGAAAGCTTTTAATTATTAATGATATTCCTACTTTCTCATATTTAAAAGGTCTAAGTTTTGTCTTTTTTACTGATTTTAATGACGAAAGCTCAATGTCTAAATGTGTCCATAATTTATTTAGTATGGACATAAATGATTATGAAAACCGCTATTGGGAAGCAATAAGATACTTCCAAGAAAATCATTCAGAAGCTTATCTTTCAAAAACCTTGCAAGAAATTTTATAAACACATTTTTGTTTTTGAAATATACAGAGGTGAAATACATCCATGTCGAATACAGTACCTACAGTTTCTAGCAATATACAAGCAAGCATTACAGTGGGTATTCCTTTCTACCAAGGTAGCAATATCGCGCATCTTCGTGCTGCTATTGACTCTATCCTATGGCAAAGTTTACCAGCAAAGGAAATTCATTTAATTCAGGATGGTCTGATTCCAAAAAATTTGGAGGAAATTGTTAATGAATATACTGCAACTTATCCCCATATAAAACACCTATTAATTTCTAAAAATATGGGTTTAGCTCATGCGCTTAATATCTCCATATTAAACTCTTCATCTAAATACTACGCAAGAATGGACTCTGATGACATTGCACATCTAGAGCGATTAAGCAAACAAATAGATTTTTTAGAAAGTAACTTAGATATTGATATATTAGGTACTTGGGCTTTTGTCTTTGAGGATGAATTCCCCAGAGAAAATTGCTCAATTAGGATAATGCCTGTATGTAATCAGGAGATACATGCACTGTTTCATTATCAAAATCCCTTGATACATCCATCTGTGATGTTTAGAAGTAGTGTTTTTGCGAAAACAGGACTTTATAACATAGAATTTCGTTCTGAATGTGACTTAGAATTGTGGGCAAGAGCATTGAAATTGAGAGTTGGTATTTCAAATTTATCTGAACCTTTACTTTATTATAGAAATACAGGCGTTATAAGTAGACGGTCTGCGGCTTTAGGACAGCAAATTAAAGCACGATATCAATACAATACTCTTTCAGTAAAATTAAATATTCTCAAAATAATGTCTTTACTATTTCGCATTCTTCCCTATCAAATGCAAGTTTGGGGATACAAAAAATTTAAAAAAGAGAGCAATTTTTATCAAGATACTAGTGAATTTTTAGTTAAATAAAAATCCAAGATTTATAATTAATTATATTCAAACTACAGGTATTAATTATTATCATAAAAATTGGTTTAATATCATATCTATTTGATCTCCGGCAAAAAAATATTTATCATACTGTATCTCTAAGTGGGACAACGCAGTTAAACATAATATAGACTTAATTACGCCACATAGTTAGTTCAAACTTCTTCATCCCCGTTTCTCGGAGTTAAGAGATATGGGATAAGAGGTTTGGGGAATTTAGAGGTCTTATATTTTATTACTAAGCTCATTAACTTATCTTACTTGATACAACTTTACTTCATAAGGATTTAAACGAGCACTGAAACTTGCATTAGGAAATAGGTTATTAATAGTTTTTTCATTAAAAGTAACTATTTTACCAGCTAAACTCTGAGTCAGTTTTACTACGAAATTTATTTGAGTCGAAGTGTGATTAACAGCTATAATTAAAGATTTTGTAGTATTAGGAATAGGAAATAATTTAACTTCTATATTTGGGTTGTTTACTTGTATTGGATTACTGAAATCTTCTCCTCTAACGATTGCAGGAATGTAATCTCGGAATTCTTTAATAGTAGGATACAAAACTGACTCATTCCAGGAAGGTGAAGAGAGGTAGTGTATCCAAAATAACAGCCCATCAGCCCCTGTAAGGACTGATAAATAAAACATATAGCGAAATTCTAACTTTGTTGGTAATCGGAAATCGGTCTGATTTCCTCTATAAGCTTGTATTACGTTCCAAAATTTTTTGTTTTTAACCTCAGCAAGGGAAATGACTTCGTAGAGTGCTTTTCGGTAAAATGATACCCATTGGAATTCTACAACTCCGTCTTTGCAAGGATAACAATCCCACATTAGTATATCCATTGCATCACTGTAAGGTTCAATTTTTTCTATTTTGGTAAAAACTAATGCCACTGGCTTTGATTGATCTTCTTCCTTAATAGCTTTGTATACCTTTTTTAACAAATTTGGAGAAATTGGTCTAGGTTTTTTTATTTCTGGTTCATCATAAAGATACCAAGCATAAACGGAGGGATGGTTTTTATAAGTACGAATAAAGTCTTTCACTCCTGAGATATTTTCTGATTCAATTAAACTACGAGGAATCTCAAGCAGGATTTTTATTTGTGTTTTTTTAGAAGCATCCAAAAATGCCTGTATTTTTGCCCTGCTCTCTTTTTCAACATAGGGCATTAATAAGTCAATTCCTTTAGAATATGCTTTGATTGGTACATCCATATTGTTGATATTGTCATACCAACCTAAGAAAAAGGGTAGACTTCGTTTCCGATGATTTAAATATTTTTTTGGATTTAAACTCACAAGTATGCTGCTACTACTAGCTACTACAAAACCAGGAATTAAAGCTAGAAATTTACGTCGCGTTATCATTATTAAATATGAAATTTAAGAACAAGCTTAATTAAACATCACATTGATTGGTTTGGCAATATTTGGTATTATCTATGAACATATTGCAACTTATTCAAGGACATTATCTTCAATGATGACCCACCTTATACCCCAGTAGCGATGTAAGCAAACTTTTCTCTGTGATAAAATTGGTCGCGTCTAACTTTGGTGATATATGCTGGGTCTCTGAAATCATTGGCAAGATTTAGAATTATAAATATTTTGTAACAGTTTTACTGCGTTAGCATTTTTTGTGGTGAATTTTAGGCGATCGCTACCACTAACAGTTATGCTTTCTTTAGTTGCCGTCCCTTTTTAAGAAGTGACATCAGCATAAAAGTATAAATTTATACATTTGCATTTGTGCTCTCGTAGTCGTGGGCTTCACTGTTGTATCTCAGAGTTGGTATTTGAGGTCTAGTCTTTGCTCACTTGACAAGGTGCTGATGTTTTCTCTGGAAGCGCATTTGCCGGAGTGACAGCGAAAATAATTGCGATCGCAGATAGGGTAGCATTGAATAAATAGTTAAAATTAAAACTTTTGTGCATAGTATTTACCCTGTATGTAAATACTGACTATTTGCAGATTAAACCACCACCAATTAAGAATTACTTACCGTGCAGTGTCAGTTGTGAATATGAGTTTAAAAGTAGCAAAAACAACTTAAAATAGACTAATAAACACTGTCCAGTGACTAAGTACAACATTTCTTAATTCGTAGCTAATTCTCTGCGTGCCTACCCTGCGGGAAGGCGTACCACTTGCCTACGGCACGCTCCGCGAACGTGGAAGCAAGCTACGCGTAGCGTCTCGTAGAGAAGCGCCTATACGTTTAAATAAAAAAGATAAATAAAAAAGAAATTAGTAGACAGTTCCCAACCTACTACTTAGTTACAAAACTTAGACTTAATCTCAGACAAACTGGAGTATGTACTTTTAATACTGGAGACATTTAAGATACAGGTTCTACATACTTCTTAATAAATCCGCCTTGAGAACGCAAAACGTTCTAATCTAAAAGCTAACTGGGTTAATTTACTGGCAGTTTTGCAGGCAATACTCTCAAGCTCATAAAGCATAGACACACCGATGTGTCAAGCCTCAAAACAATCCAGACTTAACATATAAACGCTTATGATGGGAGTTTTACAAATCCGATGAGTGTTAAGGCGAGTGGTGGAAGCTCGGTTGCGCGTCCGCAACTATATCAAACCCTAACTGTATCCACGATTACCCAAGCAGAGCAGCAAGACCGCTTCTTGGGAAATGGTGAATTAAATGAACTGGCAAGCTATTTTGCATCTGGTGCAAAGCGTCTAGAAATTTCTCAGACGTTGACAGACAATGCCGAGATTATTGTGTCTCGGGCTGCCAACCGGATCTTTGTCGGTGGTTCGCCAATGGCTTTTTTAGAAAAGCCCAGAGAAGCAGAATTAGTAACAGCTGGTGGTGGTGGTGCTAACGTTCAACAAGGGATGCAACTGGGAACTGTAACCTACGTTGAAAGTCGTGGTGGGTTCCTAGAAAATTTACGTTCAATATTTAACTCATCCCCCAGCGGCCCGACACCAGCAGGTTTTAGACCAATTAACATTGCTCGATATGGCCCAAGCAACATGGCCAAGAGCTTGCGGGATTTATCCTGGTTCTTGCGCTACGCTACTTATGCGATCGTTGCTGGCGACCCCAACATCATAGCGGTGAATACAAGGGGTTTGCGGGAAATCATTGAAAATGCCTGTTCTGGTGAAGCAACGCTAGTAGCTTTGCAGGAAATCAAAGCCGGGGCACTTTCATTTTTCCGCAATGATGCTGAGGCTACAGAAATTGTGTCTCAGTACATGGATGTTTTGTTAACAGAATTCAAAGCAGCCACACCTTCAAACAAAGTCCGCCAACGCCCTTCTAGCGACCAGCAAGGGTTACAACTGCCGCAAATTTACTTTAATGCAGCAGAACGGCGTCCCAAGTTTGTGATGAAGACTGGGTTATCAAGTAGCGAAAAAAATGAGGTAATCAAGGCCGCATATAGGCAAATCTTTGAGCGCGACATTACCCGTGCTTATAGCCTATCCATATCTGACCTAGAATCCAAGGTGAAGAATGGCGACATCTCTGTGAAAGAGTTTGTCCGTCGTTTAGCTAAATCTCCCCTTTACCAAAAACAGTTTTACCAGCCTTTTATTAACAGCCGAGTCATCGAACTAGCTTTCCGTCACATTTTAGGACGGGGCCCAAGTAGCCGCGAAGAAGTACAAAAATACTTCTCGATTATTTCTAACGGTGGTCTACCAGCCTTAGTAGATGCCTTAGTAGATTCTGCTGAATACAGCGACTATTTTGGTGAAGAAACAGTACCCTACCTGCGGGGTCTGGGTCAAGAAGCACAAGAATGTCGCAACTGGGGGCCGCAGCAAGACCTGTTTAACTACAGTGCGCCTTTCCGCAAGATACCTCAGTTCATCACCACATTTGCAGCTTATGAGCAACCGCTACCAGATCAACATCCCTATGGTTCTGGTAACGATCCCTTGGAAATTCAGTTTGGGGCAATTTTCCCGAAAGAAACTCGCAACCCCAGTACCAGTCCGGCTCCTTTTAGTAAGGATACCAAACGCATCCTGATTCACCAAGGGGCAGGGATTAATAACCAAAATAGTAATCCGAGAGCGCGGGGTGAAGCTCCTGGTACTCTTGGGCCTAAGGTGTTCAAGTTAGACCAACTGCCTGGTACTAGAGGTAAAAAGGCTGCCAAAAATTCTAGCGTCAGATACTCCGAAAGCTCCACGCAAGCATTAATTAAAGCTGCTTACCTGCAAGTTTTCGGTCGCGATCTTTACGAAGGCCAGCGCCCGAAGGTATTGGAAATCAAGCTAGAAAACGGTGATATCTCTGTACGCGAGTTTATCCGTGCTTTGGCTAAGTCGGATGTATTCCGCAATCTCTACTGGTCATCGCTGTATGTTTGTAAAGCGATCGAGTATATTCACCGCCGCTTGTTGGGTCGTCCGACTTATGGTCGTCAAGAAATCAACAAGTACTTTGACATTGCTGCTAAACAGGGCTTTTACGCCGTCGTTGATGCCATTATTAACAGCGTAGAATACAGCGAAGCATTTGGTGAAGATACAATTCCTTACGAACGGTATTTGACTCCTGGCGGTGTATCCGGGCGACAATTACGCGTTGGTAGCATTCGTGATGATATTGCCGCGAAAGTCCAGAAGGAAGTAATACCAAGCTTTGTGACACTGGGTACAGTGACAGAAAAGCGGTCAGAACCAGATATTCAGTTCCGCATTAACCAAGGTGTCAGCAAGCAACGGGAACAGACCAAAATCTTCAAGCTGGTGGCCAATACCAGCGACAAAGTTGCAGTCAAAACTTTGATTAGCGCTGCGTATCGTCAGATATTTGAGCGGGATATTGCACCCTACATCGCCAAAAACGAATTTACCAAATGGGAAAGCAAGCTGGGGAATGGCGAAATTAGTGTGAAGGAATTTATTGAAGGTTTGGGTTACTCTAACCTCTACCTGAAAGAGTTCTACACACCTTACCCCAACACCAAAGTGATTGAGTTGGGAACCAAACACTTCTTGGGACGTGCGCCACTAGATCAAGCAGAAATCCGCAAGTATAACCAGATTTTGGCTACTCAAGGTATTCGTGCCTTTATTGGTGCTTTGGTCGATAGTGTGGAATATAACCAGGTGTTTGGTGAAGATACGGTGCCTTACCGCCGCTTCCCGACCCTCCCGGCGGCAAACTTCCCGAATACGGAGAAGCTTTACAACCAGCTGACCAAGCAAAACGATGACGTGGTTGTACCAAGCTTTAAGCCAGTACAAGCTCGTGTCGGGGTTAGTAACGATACACCGCTTTTGGTACAGGCGATCGCAGATATCGCAGCCCAAACAAATGGTAAGCCATCCTTTGCTGAACTAGGTCGTTCTTACAACGATGCTAGCGGACAAACCGTGGACATGGGTGTGCGTAAACATGCGCGCATTTACCGTCTAACAGAAAACACCAACCAAGACGAAAAACAACAGGCAATCAACGCCATTTATCGTCAAGTATTGGATGTATTTAGCGGTGAAGTGCCTGAGAATTTCCGTCGCACTGACCTAGATAGCAAACTCCAAAATGGTGAAATTTCCGTGCGGGAGTTTGTGCGCGAACTAGCTAGTTCCCAAATCTATCGCCAGCGCTTCTTATCACCTTATCCTCATGCCAAGGTCATTGAGTTCCTCTTCCGTCATCTGTTGGGGCGTACACC
>NNBT01003105.1_pt1 | contig 13458 bp, 11 predicted proteins | sample 1173831 | NCBI WGS metagenome assembly NNBT01 (sample SAMN07173936, study PRJNA388173) | plant metagenome | isolation source: symbiotic tissue sample KVJ10 | place: Norway: Troms, Kvaloya island | reverse complement strand
AAATTAAACTGGGAACACGAAGAAAAAAAATTCCTTAAAAATATTATAGATACAATTGGCAAATAAAAAGCTTTTAATTATTTCTCCTTACTTCCCTCCTTCTAATGCTGCAGACATGCAACGCATAAGAATGAGTTTGCCTTATTTTAAGAAATATGGTTGGGAGCCAGAGGTGGTTGTAGTTGATGAAAGCTATAGTGATATGCTTAAGGATGCACTACTTTCGGATTCTATTCCAAAAGAAATAAAAGTTCATAGAGTAAAAGCTTTTTCAAAAAAATGGACTAGCAAATTTGGATTAGGGAGTATTGCTTTAAGATCGTTGTATTTTTACGAAAAAAAAGTCAACAAACTTTTGAAGTATAACCATTTTGATTTAATCTACTTTTCAACAACTCAATTTCCTGTGTGCATTTTGGGTGCATTTTGGAAGAAAAAGTTCGGCATTCCTTATGTAATTGATGTCCAAGACCCTTGGCACTCAAATTATTATCAGGACAAACCAAAATCTGAACGTCCAAAGAAATATTGGCTATCTTATCGTTTAAATAAATATTTAGAACCTATAGCCATGCGAACCGCAGATGGTTTAATCGGTGTATCTGAAGCATATATTAACACATTAAAAACGCGATACCCTGATTTAGCGCATAAACCTTCTAGCATTATAACATTTGGTGCACATGAGTCCGATTTTGATATTGCAGAACAAAATTCACTTTTATCTGAGTATGTTTACAAAAGGGATAATGGAAAAGTTAATCTGGTTTATATTGGCAGGGGCGGCTTTGATATGCAACAATCGGTGAGTTTATTATTAAAGATGTTTAAAAGAGTAATAGATCAGAATGTTGATGGATTTGAAAAGGTCCATTTTCATTTTATTGGAACCAGTTATGCTCCAAATGGAAGTGGCACGCAAACACTAATACCCATTGCAAAGAAATTGGGCCTATCAAAATATGTTTCTGAATATACAGATCGTATTGGCTTTTATCAAAGCATAAACCATTTACAACATGCTGATGGTTTAATTGTCTTAGGATCAAATGATCCTGCTTATACTGCCTCCAAGCTTTATCCATACATTTTGGCAAGACAAAACTTATTAGCTATCCTTCACCCCAAAAGTAGTGCAGCTCAAATAATTGAAGAATGTAATGCTGGCTTTTTAATCACGTTAAATAGCGACATAGAGCAAGCATTTAATGTGTTTAACTCTTTTCTAGACAATGTGAAACTGAACGTTGCCTCATCAACCAATTGGAAAGAGTTTGATAAATATAGATCAGATTGTCTAACCAAAAAACAAGTTGACCTTTTCAACAGCGTAATATCGACTAACTAGCTTGAAAAAACTAGCCATTATTACTACTCACCCGATCCAATATTACGCACCGGTTTTTAAACTGTTGGCAAAAAAAATACAACTAAAAGTATTTTATACCTGGGGTGAACAATCGATGGATAAATACGACAAGGGGTTTGCCAAACAAATAGAATGGGATATACCATTATTAGATGGATATGATTATCAGTTTTTAGTAAACGCATCAAAAGGTCCTGGAACGCACCGTTTCAATGGCATTAGTAACCCGGGTTTGCTAACCTCACTACAAGATTTTGAACCAGATGCCATTTTAATTTACGGTTGGGCCTGGAAAAGTCATCTAAAAGCTTTGCGTTTTTTCAAAGGTAAAATACCAATTTACTTTAGGGGCGATTCTACCTTGCTGGATCAACAAAAAAACTTCAAAAGCTTACTACGTAAATTCTTTCTTAAATGGGTTTACAGTCATGTTGATAAAACTTTTTACGTAGGAAATGCTAATAAAAAATATTACAGTCATTTTGGTTTAACAGAAAAGCAGTTGGTTTTTGCACCTCACGCTGTAGACAATAGTAGATTTGAAAAAATTGATCATCAGGAAACGATCAAACTAAGAGAAAGCCTGTCTGTTGGCTCCAGTAGCATTCTTATTCTTTTTGCAGGCAAGCTAGAGCAAAAAAAGGCTCCTTTTTTGTTACTGAAAGCCTTTACACAACTTGCAAACCTGAATCTTCATCTTCTATTTGTAGGTAACGGAGAGTTGGAAAAAGAACTGAAAGCAAGAGCCGATAATCTCTCCAATGTCCATTTTATTGATTTTCAAAATCAAAGTAAGATGCCTGCAATTTATCAAGCATGCGATTTATTTTGCTTACCATCGAAAGGACCGAACGAGACATGGGGCTTAGCTGTAAATGAGGCCATGGCAGCAGGAAAAGCAGTTTTAGTTTCGACAAAAGTTGGATGCGCCGTAGATTTGGTTAAGCCTGGTGTGAACGGAGAGATATTTAAATCAGATCACTTAAATGATTTTATACAAAAATTAGGAGAACTAACAGGCAGTAAAGAAAAATTAACAAAAATGGGCATCCAATCCCAACAGATCATTCAAAACTGGTCATTCGAAAAACAAGTGGAAGCCATTGTAAATACTTTTTATAATAAAAATGCAAAATAATACCCCAACCAGACTTATTTTAACCCTGTACGTTCCTGTTCTGGTTTGTTATTTATTAATCAATAGTCCAATTATATCATATTTTGTAGCCTGGTTCGGCTCACTATTCATCTTTTATACTACTATACTATCTCCTGCTGCCATTATTAATCAGGATTTGCCTATACACAAGCAAATTATGCGGCCTATATTTCTTACACAGCTTATTTTTGCCGGCTTTATGTGCACCACCTCTATATTCTATTTTATGGATCATTTAGGTTATCGCTATTTAACTGAAGTTAATTATGGGGCACAATTTAAAGAAAGTGAGCAAACCGCACTCATTGCCAGTTGCCAACGCATGAGTTTACTAGCCCATGCAGCACTTGTTACCGGGATGCTATTGGTTCAAAAAAATAACATCATTATTAAAAGTGTAAAAACATTCGATGATGATGATTTTTTAATCTGGCTCGGCATTATCGTTTTCGGGATTGGTTCATTAGCTCAACGTTTTTCAGGACTTAGCCAAATTGCCCTCCCACTTACTTTGGTCGGAATCTCTTGTGCTGCTGTATTATTTGTTAAAGGCTTCATTACCAAAAACATTAAATATCTCGGTATAGGTGCCACAATTTTCATACTCAACTTCATACACGCATCATTATCTGGCTATAAGGAACCAATTATCATCAACATTATCGTAATTGCCTGTGTATTTTTTCCTTATTACAAGAAGTTAATACTCTACGCAGCAATCCCTGTCGCTTATGTTTTGCTTTACTTTTTGCCAACTTATAACAATACCGTAAGGCAGAGCTGGAGCGGTGAAGTAAGCGCTGAAGAAGCACAAAATCAGGCATTTGAAAATTTAAATTCTAAAAACGAAGAACAAATAGAAGATACCAATTGGGGCTTTCTCACAAGAAGATTAAGTGAAATTGAAATGTTTACGCAATTTGTAGATTTCGTACCCGATCATCATCCCTATTACGATTGGGAAATTGTAGAAAATTCATTGGAAGGGCTGGTTCCCAGGATTTTTTGGGCAGGAAAGCCCAACATGGAAACCGTTTCGATGCAAAGGGTGTATGATGCAGGTGTGGCACATCAAATGTCAACAGTTTCGGCAAAAACACGCCCTGTTGTAGATGCCTATTTAAGTTGGGGTATTGTTGGTGTATTTTTCTTTATGCTATTATATGGGATGCTCGTGCAACATTTTTCTGACCTGGCAGAAAGTTTATTCGGCGGTTACGAGCTCGGCTGCGTAATTATGTTCAATAGCATTTTTCAAGGCCTTTGGAGAGGAAATAACTTCGAATTTATGTTCAACAATATTTTCTGGGGTTATGTGATCATGTGGTTTCTATTTTATCTGCTCAGAACCATCAAGGTATTAAAACCTACATTTGATTAACTAGGAATAAAATTGAAAATCATCCACGTTACGGCCTCATACAAACCTGCGTATATTTACGGCGGACCAATACAGAGCGTAGCGAAATTATGCGAAGCGATGGTAGAGGTCAGTAATGGCAAAGAACTACAAGTATTAACAACCACCGCCAACGGAAGCAAAGAGTTAGAGGTACAAACAGGTAAAGTTAATTTAATAGACAGTGTGCCAGTTACCTATTTTAAACGCTGGACAAAGGATCACAGTCATTTTTCGCCTGAACTATTGATTCAGTTAAGGAAAACGATACTCCAAACACCAAACTCGAAACTCATTGTCCACATCCATGCATGGTGGAATTTAGTTTCGGTAATAAGCTGCCTAATCGCTAAATGGCATAAAATACCTGTGGTATTATCTCCACGTGGCATGCTTACCTCCTACTCTTTTGGTAACCGGAATTCAATTTCGAAAAATTTGATTCATAAATTCATCGGTAAAAGGCTGTTAAAATATTGCCATATCCACGCTACTAGTGAGCAGGAGAAACAGGATATTCTTGAAATAATTACGCCGAAAAGCATCACTGTTATTTCTAATCTGGTTAGTTTTCCATCATCTGCTCCCAGTCTGCAATCATCAGCCAATAATATATTCCAACTACTTTTCCTTTCCCGTATAGAAGAAAAAAAAGGGCTAGAATTACTTTTTGAAGCTTTAACTCTTGTTGATATTCCATGGCAGTTAACGATTGCTGGTTCAGGGAAAGCAGAATATGTGGAAAGTCTGAAATTAAAAGCTGAAAAGCTTAAGCTTGACAACAGGATCAAATGGCTTGGTTTGGTGGATAAAGAAAAGAAATTTGATCTGTTGGCAGATCATGATTTAACCGTACTCACTTCTCACAATGAAAATTTCGCTAATGTGGTCATTGAAAGTTTAAGCGTTGGGACGCCTGTGCTAGTCAGCAAGCATGTAGGCTTAGCTGATTACGTAACAGATAAAGAACTGGGCTGGGTAACAAGCCTGGAGATTCATGAGATCAAAACTGAATTGGTTTCTGCTTACCGAGAGGTTACAAAAAGGGAAAAGATAAGGAGAGAAGCGCCCTCAATAATTAAAGATGATTTCAACGATGTTAATTTGGCAAAAAAATACATTGAACTTTACAATAGGATCTGATTTTAAGCCAGAATGAATAACAATTTCAGTTTCATCATATTAACTTTTAATGAGGAAATTCATCTGCCCAGGTTATTAAACTCTATAAAAAACCTTAATGCGAAAACATTTATTTTGGACAGTGGAAGTACAGATTCTACCCTAAAAATTGCTGAAGCTTATGGTGCAGAAGTAAAACAGAATCCATTTGAAAACCATCCCAAGCAATGGGACTTCGCGCTAAAGAATTTTAAGGTAGAAACCCCATGGACTATTGGGCTTGATGCAGATCATACAGTTACACCTGAACTATTCGAGATGCTGGCCAACTTTAAAGAGGACGAACACAAAGGCATCAATGGCATCTACTTTAACCGTAAGAACTTCTTTCAAGGCCGCTGGATCAGGTTTGGTACATTTTACCCCTTTTACCTGTTAAAAATGTTCAGGACGGGGATTGGCTTTTCTGACGTTAATGAAAATATGGACCATAGGTTTATCGCTCCCGGCAAAACCAAAATCTGGAAGAAAGGCTGGATCCTGGAAGAAAACCTAAAAGAAAATGATATCAGCTTTTGGAAAGCGAAACATGAACGTTACAGTGATCTGGTTGCGCAGGAAGAAATAGAAAGGATGCTGAACCTAAGATCCCAAAGCTTAAAACCCAATTTACTGGGCAGTCCTGATGAAAAGCGGGCATGGTTAAAACGTCTGTGGTGGGAACTTCCGCTAGGTTTACGTCCATACCTTTATTTTGGTTACCGGATGTTTTTTAAACTCGGTATATTTGAAGGCCGCACCGGTATTAAATTCCACTATCTTCAAGGCTTTTGGTTTAGGCGGCTGGTGGATAGAAAAATTAAAGCCATACAGAAAAACAACCGTTAGATTTATAAGTGCAGATAAAATTATGACTCCAGAAGAAGCAAAAAAACAGGCTAATAAAAAAGCCATCAAATTTGTGGTTGCCCTATTTATACTTTATATCCTGTTTAGCCAGGGAAACCTGTTTATGAACAGCGTGATGATGCCAGGCTCAAGGTTTTACAACCCCTTTATCTCTGAGCATTTAAATTATGTACAGGGTTTAAAGTCGGCATTGATCGTACCTGCCGTGTGGATTATCAAAGCCTTTGGCTTTTATGCCATTCACAATGAAATGGATGTAATGGTGGTATCAGGCCCCTATCTTCGGGTCAACTATTCGTGCCTTGGTTTGGGGGTGATGAGCTTTTTAGCTGCTTTTGTTCTGGCATTCCCGGCATCATGGAAATCAACTCTTAAAATGTTGGTGATCGGCTTAGTAGCTATCTATATACTAAATATACTCCGCATTGCAGGCCTGGGTGTATTACTTGGATTTTTTAAATCACAGCGTAACAACTTTACTTATCACCATGAGGTATTCAATATCATTGTATATATATGCGTTTTTACCATGCTATACTTCTGGATCAAAAAAAGCAGTAAACCAACCAAAGCTTAACCCACTTATTATCATTAAATAATTAATATACTTTGTTAAAAACGCAATTACGTAAGGATTTTGATACTGGAAACTTTAAAGTAGGTGCCTCTGTAATCAAACAGTTTTTATGGTATTTTACTGATGTATTCTTTTTTAAAAGCAGGATGATGCCCGTTAGTAGCGTGCTGGTTTTCTTTCTAAAATTATTCGGCGCCAAAATTGGTAAGGAAGTACGCATAAAACCTGGTTTCCATGTTAAATATCCATGGAAGCTGGAGGTGGGCGATTACAGTTGGCTGGCTGATTGTTATATCGATAACCTCGATGAGGTTAAAATAGGTAAAAACTGCTGTATCTCTCAACAAGCAGTTCTCATTACCGGTAACCATAACTATAAAATGACTGGTTTTGATCTGATAACTGCTCCCATTATCCTCGAAGATGGTGCCTGGATCGGTGCAGCAGCAAAGGTTTGCCCTGGCGTAACTTTATATAGCCACTCGGTATTAACGCTGGGAAGTATTGCCACAAATAACTTGATGCCCTATACCATATATCAGGGTAACCCAGCAATTAAAATCAAAGAACGCATCATAAAAGCGTAAAACATAAACTTTATCATTATACTATAAGGCCGCTAACAGCGGCCTTATAGTATAATGATAAAGGGGATAAAAATATAGTGACAAATATCAATTATTCAACGTTCTTTTACATTGTAAATTAGGTATGTATCAACTTTTTTTTTGAAATTTGCAGCGTCTGTCATCATAAAACTATTTAAGTTGGTAAATTTCACACTACTGAAGAACAAGTACTCCTTGTCCTCCAAGCTTATTTTAATTACTTTTTTGATAGGAATCGTAAATCTGTTCCTTTACGATTATGAGAGCACGCAGGAAACTATCATATTTATATTCATCCTGTCCCTGCGCTATATTCTATTCATCCTGATTAAACGTAGGTTTGAATGGAGTAAATATTTATTGCTACTTATTATTATAAGAAGTGTTTACCGGTTGTGGATCGTTATGGGAGATATAGACATAAACCCTGTAACAAAAATAAACCTTACGCTACAGCTGATTATTTCATTACTGGCATTCGCAATCCTCATTGTTTTCCCAAAGCTGAAAGAATGGCTCAGCGATAAAAGGGACTATATAACCCCTCCCCGGATATCCAATCCGCAACACTAACTTTTTCAAAAGAAAATTTCCTGCTCGTAGTACACAGTTTTAGAATCCATACATTAATAGGCAGCTAAAAGCGATTTTAAAGATCTTTATTGAGAAGGTTCAGTCTCCCTGAAATAAATTTAATCTTCTCCGGATAACCAATATTAAACAAAATCATTTTAACTTAATTCTGTATTAGAAATAAGACTTAATTTCAGTATCTTTAGCAAGAGAAACCTCATTTTGGCGTTAATATATGCAGTTTGTAAATTTTCTGGCTGGTACCACCTGTTTTTTCTTACTCCTCATTTCCTTTCATTTATTTTTCGCAAAAACCGGAAACAGAAAACAGAATATTCTATTATCGATCCTGCTATTTGCCCGTTTTGGACAAATACTTAATTCGCTGTTTATTACCAACGGGCATGCACTGCCACTATCCATCTTTTTTCAATTCTTCACACCGCTTTACTTTGCGGCACCGGCATGTTTTTATCTTTACATTACTGGTTTCGTTTTTGAGAAAAAAACAATTGAGAAAAGGGATTTTTTTCATTTCATCCCAGCGGCTCTTGCAATCATACATATTATTCCATGGCCAGGCTTGGCGCCTTTGGACTGGAATTTAATTCTTGTGCAGCTTCATGCCGATACCTACCACTCACTGGAAGCCAAAAGCGGTTTGTTTCCACCGGCCTTTCATTATGCGTTACGCCCCATATTAACCATAGCTTATTTAGGTCTAACCTGGTTCGCGGTAATTAAATCCAAGATTTTATGGAAACAGACCATAGACCATGCCACAAGGGACTGGGTACTTTTTTTACTTAAAATTGCAACCTTCTTTCAGATTTCAGGCCTGATGCCACGGATATTAAGGCTCCTGGCACTTCCGATCGATAATTCCGTTTTTATTGTCATCAATTGTATCTGCATACTGATGATTATTTTATATGCACTGCACAGACCCAGTATTTTTTATGGTTTTTTATTGGTCGCAATTGATTGGAACAAGAACGAATGGAAAGAGAGACTTGTATCTAATCACCTGACCGTTCCCGAAGATTTTGACCTATCAGAGATCATTAAGGTGCCAAGGCCGCTGCTACTCCCTGCAAAAAAACCTAACCTCTCAGAAGCACAGATTTCAGCTTACCTGGAATTGATCAAAAAAGAAATGGAAGATGATTGCCTGTACCTAAATCAGGACCTACAGATTATCGACCTGGCAGCGCGTATCAACATCCCTGTTCACCAGTGTTCCTTTCTAATCAATAACCATATTGGAAAGAATTTCCGCGACTGGATCAATAGCTACCGGATCACATATTTCTTGACCCAATATCCTATCCTTGCAGACAGGATAACCATAGAAGCCATTGCTCAAAAAGCCGGTTTTAAAAATCAGGCCACTTTTTACAATGCGTTTAAAAAAGAGAAAGGCGTTATGCCTACTGCCTATTTTTCTCATGGCGAAAACGTTTCTGGCTAATTTTAGCCTTATTTTGCTCTAACGGCTGAATCATTAGACACATATCGCTGCTTTTAGTTCCATTTTTTAGGGAATAGCCAATACTTTTGGATTAGTCGTTTTCGGGTTACCTAGCGTTGCCCAAAAATATTATTCCCTATCCCCTTATTATGATAATAGATTTTGAGAACCGTCTTTTTATGAAGCCATTTTTCAACTATTTGGAAAAGCTTCATCCCCTATCCAATGAGCTCATGGCGTATTATGGGACAAACTGCCAACTCATTGCGGTAAAAAAATACAAACATATACTCTCTCCCATAGATTCAAATAATGCCATGTATTTTATAAATAAGGGCGTGGTGAGGGGTTTTATTAAAGATAAAAAAAAGGATATCAGCACCTGGTTTGGTTTCGAAAACCAGATCATAGAAGCCATCCGTCATCCCGACCAGCAATCGGCTCATTCTGTTGAGTATCTACAGGCCCTTGAAGACTGCGAGTTGATCCGTATTCCCTATACAATAACCGACTTTTTATATTCTTATTATCCAGAATCGCATATTATTGCCAGAAAGATACTGGAAATACAATATTATCAGGCAGCCGAAAGATCAATCATAGCCAGGATACCAAATGCCTTGGCAAGATACCTGAAGCTGGAAAGTACAGCTTTTGACATTGATCGGATACCGCAACGGTTCTTAGCCAGTTACCTTGGCATGAGACTGGAAACCTTGAGCAGAATACGGAACAGGGCAATTGATCAGGACTTAAAAATGTTGGCTTAATCTAAGTTCAGATTCAGTATAACGAATATCAAAACAAAAAATAGCTGTCTATTTTATAACTTTGCGGCAAGAAATTTACAGAGATGAACGTTATACTGGCCTCAACTTCCAGCCTTTTTGGCGGAAACTACCTGGAATACTTAACAAATGAGCTTACTACCTTATTTAACGGGATAGATGAAATCATCTTTATACCCTTTGCGAGACCCGGAGGTATTTCGCACGAAGCATATACCGAAAAAGCCAGGGATTTCTTCTCCTCAATAAATATTAGCGTAAAAGGATTGCATGAATTTGCCAATCCAACTGAAGCAGTAAATCAGGCCAAAGGTTATTTTACCGGTGGAGGAAATACTTTTCTTTTGGTAAAAACATTGCACGATCTTGGCCTGATGGAGGTTTTGAGCGAAAACACCAAACAGGGTAAAGCCTATTTGGGCTGTAGTGCCGGCAGTAACATTGGTGGCATTAATATGAAAACCACTAATGATATGCCGATTGTTTATCCTTCATCGTTTGACTGTATGGGACTGGTTCCGTTTAACCTTAACCCGCATTACCTGGATCCCAATCCGGAGTTGAAACATAACGGGGAGACCAGGGAAACCAGGATCAATGAGTTTTTAACGCAGAACGAAATAAAAGTAGTTGGTCTGCGAGAGGGAAACTGGATCAGGGTTTTGGGCGATAAAATCACTACTGAGGGATCGGAGATGACCAGGATTTTTGAACCTGGCAAAAGCCCGTATGAGCTTCAGCCAGGTACATTATTGCATTAAAATCGTGATCAATTTTACTTTTCCAACAGCCAGTTTTGGGCAGTTTTTAAAGTAAGATCATCTCCCTGGGTTTCTTTAACCAAAACATCGGGCTGGATTTTTGATTTATATTCTTTTTTATTACGGTCTGCAGTATAACTTACCGCTAAAAGCAATACCGACCCATCTGATAAATTGTATGGCGCATTTGCAGAGGTATAGCCCCCTGTAGCTTGTCCAAATAATTTTGTATTTGCTCTGCCGATGAAAGAAATGGCAGTCATTTCGCCAGAACTTCCTGTACCTCCCCCAACCAGTACCGCGACTTTGCTTTCGGGTTTTCTCAATTGGTATGGTTTATCGATATTCACGCCTAGGCCAGATCCGTTTTTACCTTTTTTTGGATCATAAGACCATTTGTTATAATCCATCTTAGCACCACCTTTAACAAAATATCCAAGGATTCCCTCACCAGTAAGTGGACCCAAGCCTGCAATCATAGGATACATGTTCCCCCCATTATTGCCTCTCAAATCAACAATCCAATAATCGATCTCATTTTCACTATCTAGCGTTTTGATACGGTCCTGTATATCCTTTGCAAAATCATCTTTAGCCTGTTGGTCAACCGAGCCAAAGCCGGGAATTGAAATATAGCCGATATGGTTTTCAATCAGTTTAGAAGAAGTTCTTCTGGGGTTAGTATTTCCTGTTGCATAAGCTTTAGCAACAGTTGGAGACTGGATAAAAGAATGGTTATCGCCGGCCTGGTGCAATTTGCCCAGTATATAATTGACTACGCTTTTGGCCTCATCGATATTTTTCACCCCTCTGGAAAGCTGGCTAACACCTTCATCAATAGCAGACCAGTTCAGCGAATCTTTATAAATTGAATTTTTCTTTACGATAGAAGCGAAATCACTGATGTATTTAACGGCTTCGCTGCTTGGCGGAAAATCAGGTACAGTGATTTCTTCAACCTCAAAATCATCAAACCATACGCTACCTTTTCCCCCAAGGTAGGAACCAAAAAACAATTTCTTGATATCCTGGTCAACCGTTAGGTTCAGGGTATATTTTTTCCATTCACCGCTTCCCGATATAGGCCCTTGCTGTATGCCCAGATTTTGGAAACCAACCTGTTTGTCGTTCTTATCCCAGAGCTGGCACCAGGTTGCTACTTCTCCTTTAACATCTTTTGTTTTGATGTAAACACTGATACCCAATCTTTTCAACTTATTTACAGTGAGCGGAATAACCTGGGAAAAAGTCTGGTAACCTTTAACAGTACTATCTGTATTTGAAATTTTGAAGGAAGATTTTCCAGCGTGTTTTTCTGTTTGGTCTAAGGTTGAAGAGTATCCCTTAACCTGCGGCAGGTTCCAATCTGCAGGTAGTGTTTGAGCATTGACTTTTGCCTGTTCAAAATCTTTATTTTTGATATTCTGGCAACATATTGCTGCGGTCTGCTGCCCGCAGGCAGGAAAAGAAAAGGCAAAACAGACAGATAAAATACTGATCAGTAATTTTTTCATTGAGGCGTTTGCTAAATTTTCAAAATTTTCGGACTGTATATCTTTAACCGAAAATAAATTTAGCATAGTTACAAAAAAATAATTATTCTCAACTTTTTCGCCCCGAAAATTGAGCAGCGGTATTCATTTCTAGTGATGCAGACCTCTTTCTTTCAGGTAGATCAACAAATCAGCCGGGCGGTCGGTTTGCAGGATAACCGGATGATAATTGATCAGCCAGCCCCAGCTTTCTTCTTTCTCCCCTTTTTCAACAGCGCGGTCATCATCATGGCCTCCATTGAGCGATGGCCACAAACTGTTCAGCCAGATTAATGGCTTGCCATTCATTTGCTTTACCAGTTTAAGGTTGGCCAGGGTATCGGTATCAAAAATAGGCTGCACGATTGTTTTTTGGTTAGGTGAATAAGACTTGATGATATCCTGCATTTCATTTTTTTTCACGTTAACCACCACCATCAGATAAGCATCCTGCGGAATAGTGTTTTTTGATTTCAATTCTCCGTATGGCACATCATCGCCCACATTAACGATGGCCTGATCGATGGTAGAGGTTTCGCGCAGTACCTTAAATACAAGATCAAGATGATCATTTCCCTTATCTACGTTGATTAGGATCTTACCCTTTGCCGCCAGCATCATCTCGCTCATGGTTGGGATCTGATTTTCTGTAACACGGCCAAGACCGTTCTTGAGCCTGAACTTTTTTAACTCTTCCAGCGTGTAATCACCCACTTTGCCTTTTGCATTGGTGGTGCGGTCGATTGTATTATCATGCATCACCACCATCTGGCTATCCTTGCTCATCTTCACATCAAGCTCCATAATGTCAAAGCCTTTCCTGATACTGTTGTAAAGTGCATTTAATGAGTTTTCAGGTGCATTTCTCCAATCGCCACGATGTGCGGCAACTAAAATCTGCTTGTTATTCCCTTTAAAAACGGTTTTTAGCTTTTCAGCCGGAGTTTGGGCAAGTGAAACGATTGTAATGGTATTCAACAATAGAAAAAGGATACTACGGGAGGTTTTCATACAAAATTGGAAAAAATGATTGATGCGCAAAAGTATTAACCCACCGTTAAGCTGCTGTTTTGGGAATGTTAATTCTAATGCATTAGAACAACAGCTCTTAAAATCCCCGTAAAAACGAACACTTTTTCGCCTGATTTTAAAACCAGTTGGTCGAGAATTTATCCGCGTTGGTATAATAC
>NNBT01007710.1_pt1 | contig 13477 bp, 12 predicted proteins | sample 1173831 | NCBI WGS metagenome assembly NNBT01 (sample SAMN07173936, study PRJNA388173) | plant metagenome | isolation source: symbiotic tissue sample KVJ10 | place: Norway: Troms, Kvaloya island | reverse complement strand
GGATTACCTCTATTTAAGGGTAGTATCCGTGATGCAGTTGCCTTTCAAAAAGCCGCGTTAGCTGGTGTACCAGTTAACAAAATTTCTGACCCACGCGCCAAAATTGCTTGGCGAGATTATCAAAGCATCGGTCAGGAGGTGATGAAGTGAGCAAATTCAAAGGTATTTTGGATGCAGCAAAGGGTCGTGAACCTGAACCGGAGCCAGAAAATCAAAGCCAGGAAACAGAAATTCAATTGCCAGAAGTTCAACAACCTGAAAAGGTAGAACTCAAGCCAGTTGCCCAATTGCAAACCGAACCGCCAAAACGGGGACGACCCAAAGCCAAACGCTCTGACCCTGACTATGAGCAGGTAACTGCTTACATTAAAAGAAATACTCACACAGCAGTCAAAATTGAACTGTTAAAGTCCAGTCAGAATGGCGAAAAGCGGGAGTTTAGCGAACTTGTTCAAGATTTGCTAGAGCAATGGCTAAATTTGCGTACCTGAAATTTCAGATACTCAAAAACTTGAAAAGTTAAATTTTTAGATATTTGAGTTTTTGACTATGTGACTTAAAGGCGATGCCTACGGCGGTAAACTACGCAGTCCAGTAAAAGCTGAATGTGGCGATGCTTGTTGGTAAGCAAGTCACTGCGCGTCTATGTATGGCTTGCACTGCTTCTCAAAATCCTTATGTTGAAGAAAAATCCATCTGGGAGGTACTGCCCCTCCTATATCTGTGTTATCAGCACAGCGCCTCACTTTTCGGCTTCAGGTGGAAGGCGGAAGATGGAGGAATTGAACCCCCAGGTATTACCCTGCTCTAGTTTTCAAGACTAGTTGCCCTCCCTTGAGCAGCATCTTCCATATAAACAAGGGGTATCTGAGGAGACTTGAACTCCCTAATGACTGGTTCCACAAACCAGCGCCGCGACCGCTTTGGCTTCAGATACCAAAGTGGATACAGGTCGGATTTGAACCCGCTACTTCCTCTTTGTAAGAGAGGCACTCTCCCAACTGAGTTACAGGGCTAAGAAAGCGATCGACGAGATTTGTAGCTTGCTTCCCGCAGGGTACTCGTACCTAGAGTTTGGAAGACTCAAATGCTGCCATTACACCACAATCGCATTGAAGCTGGTGACAGGAGTTGAACCTGCAACCTACTGATTACAAATCAGTTGCTCTGCCAATTGAGCTACACCAGCACTAATTTGGTGACGGGGGCAGGAGTTGAACCCACAGTGAGATGATGAATCTCACAACTGTTTAGCAAACAGCTTGCCCTGCCAATAGCAATCTCTCCATAATGGGCCGGGCTGGAATTGAACCAGCAACACTGAACGCGGCGGTTTTACAGACCGTTACCTACACCAATAGGTGAGCCGACCCAAAAGGTAGTGCAGACGGGACTTGAACCCGCTAATTACACGCTTGAAAGACGTGCCGCTCGGCCACTTCGCTTCTGCACCATGTATACCGTGTAAGTTAAAAAAGCTGTTGATTCACACACAGGAATTGAACCTGCATAGACTGTTTTAGAGACAGTTGCCTTACCATTAGGCGAGTATGTAAGCTTTTTCGGTCAGGACACGGCAACGCACAGACGCTTGTTTTGAACCCAGAACAACAGTTTTGGAGACTGTGGTGTTGCCGTTACACCATCTGTGCATTTGGTCGCAGTGGTGGGAGTTGAACCCACATCGACCAAGTTATGAGCTTGGAGCTTTGCTATTAAGCTACACTGCAATATTTGGAGTCCAGGGTGGGATTTCAACCCACGATTGTCGGTGTTGCAAGCCGATGCCTTAAACACTTGGCGACCTGGACAATTTGGAAGCCTTGACGGGAGTTGCACCCGCTTCTCCTTGACTGAGAATCAAAGCGACTTGTCTATTTGTCCACAAGGCTACACGGGGATGATGAGATTTGAACTCACGATCTTTCGCTCGACAGGCGACTGCTTTAAACCGGACTAAGCTACACCCCCACGTTGGATGGCAATTATTTAATTTTCAAGGTTCAGAAGTGTTTGCGCTATGCCTTTTTGAGAGGCTGTAGTGCTTTACTACATTTATACTACATAACGTATTACAAAATGTCAAGGGCATACTACAAACTTTTTAAAAGAACTGAGAGGGCAGTGTTACGTAATCGAGCTTATTGCCCTCTCTGACTAGGTTTGAAGGTAATTACTCGTTCTCACTCAGGCGTTGTGCGTTCCAAAACTGTTCGGCAAACGCAATTGCTGGGTGAATTGGGGCTTTAGGCTTGCTTTTGAGTACCATTCCAGCTTCATGGGGTAAGCGATCGCTCTTTGTAGAGTTACAACGCTCACAAGCTGTCACAACGTTGTCCCAGGTATGTTGTCCACCTTTTGAACGGGGAATTACATGGTCAAGCGTTAGATGCTTGGTGTTACCACAGTATTGACAGGCGTGATTATCGCGTCTCAAAACCTCACGACGGTTGACAGGCGGGACTTTCCAATGCCGTTCCGGATTACCAACAGTCAAGCGAATGTGTTCAGGTACTTGTAGTACGACGCTGGGCGATCGCACTTCCCACTGCTTTGTAGTACCAAAATTCACTGATTCTGCTTGACCTGTGACTAACAGCACGATTGCTCGTTTGATGTTGATGCGTGCTAGTGGTAAGTAGTTCTTGGAGAAAACCACAACTGAATTTTGTAATATGTGTGGTTGCCCAAAAGGTGGTTGAGCTTCCATAAGTTAATTCACTCCTAAAAAAATAACCCCCGCCTCTGGTTATCAGGTGCGGGGGTCACGTAGTTGATACTTTTTGACCTATATCGGTGCTAGAAAACACTTGCACCTCCCGCTTTGGATAAGTTGATCTAGATTCAGCCATCCGGTAATCGCTCAAAAAAACTCATCAAAAAGGCGATCGCACTGGATCGCCTTTTCTTCTAAGAAACTGATCCCTTTCCCTGCCTGGACAAGGTAAATCTGATAACCTTGGCAGCCGCTGTTCCCGCAAATAACTATACTTTGGCTCAAGAAATATTACGCGGTGTAGCACAGGCACAGCATGAGTTTAATGACAATGGCTTAAATGGTCGATTATTGGAAAGCGGAATATGCCTTCAAGACGTTCAAGTTAACAAAAGTAGTGATTTTCTCTAATCCTGATGATTCATACAGTTTTACTATCACAGGAGAAGTTAGTTAGCGTACAGCTACTAGTTATGACGCTACTCAAGCTTTTATTTGTACATGAATACTTGAGTGTTCATTTCCCTCCTATGAGGTGATGGAAGAGATTTAGCCAAAAACAACTGCGATCGCCTGTTTTATGGACTCAATCCTGACAAAAATTTTTGTGAGAACTCTATTGCTGGGAATAACAGTTAAGCCAAGTTGACAAAGTTAGTAAAGGAGGTGGTGATACTCAAAAAACAAAAACCCCATAACAGCAGAGGTGGGAATTTTAGTTTTAGAAGGAGGTGGTTATCTTTGCTCACTAAACGCTCTTTTTCATCCTGTTACATCAGTTAAAGCTGGTCTGGCGGCCTCGGAAACTACCAAACCAGCATCAAACAAAACTATTTCAAAGGTAAAAGTATGTTTACACCAAAACAGTCTCATCATAAGTCAACTGCCATCATCATTGTTGGTGGTCTAGTTGCTCTAGGTGCGCTTTGGGTTGTGGGGTCTTCCAATTGTGGAAGTTCTTTAGACTTCAACCTGTTACCGTCTCCTAATGTTCAAGTTAAAAAGGAGGCTTGTTTACCAGTTAAATAACTAATGTAGGCGATCCAGTTATGCTAACTGCGATCGCCTTTATCCTCCAAGAAAATAGTTAGTTGAGTGCAGCAGCGATCGCCCTTCATCCTCTAAGAAAAAGTTCTAATTTTCTGGAACTTTCAATCTAGGCGGTGTAGTCCTAATCAGAAAAGCGACTTATAAATAACTTCTATAAATAGCCCTTGGGGAATATAACCCCATCCAAAGCCCAGTCACGACGACCGGGTTTTTTGGTTTTGAAGCGATGTGAAAAGCGGGCTGTGACGCTCGACGACTCGGTTTAGCTTCTCTACCAGACGCTACTCGCGTTCGCTATCGGTGACGCTTTGACGTTATTCTTCATTATTGCCGTATGTCACACAAGGACTATCAATTACAATTGCACTTTGGAATGAATTACAGAAAATGACGGTAGAACAATTAACCCCAAATTCTTCTGGGTGAATGCACTCTATCGCTCCTTCTACTAAGGCATGGAAAGCACAATCATTGCAGATAGTCTGACATTCGCCCACTGTCATTGCTCCTCTATTAAATTAGAACAAGTAATGACTTAATTATCCAATCAAAACCTCGGCAGCACTGTACCCGTGCCCGCGTCTTTCTTCGTGCGGACATAAGCCTTTGTTGTATCGGTTTTACTGTGCCCCAACTGGTTTTGCACCTCAAAAACATTTTTATGCTCGACTGCTCTTGTCGCGTGAGAATGGCGTAACCAGTGACATGAAAACTTCACCTTTGCCACCTCGGAGATATCCTGAATCAACCTTTTTATTGCCCGATCGCTCAACGGCAACCCCTTTTTTGCTGGGTCAGGTGACATATTCGCAAACACGGGCATCTTATCACTAGCCATCCCCCGGTACTTTTTGAAAACGAGCGAAGTCTGATGGTCTAAGCCAATCTCGCGGTACTTGCCACCTTTGCCTCGGAACTTAATCGTATAGTATCCCCGGTTTCTATCCTCTGGTGTCGGGTCGGGATACCACTGGAAATTATGCCAATATAACCCCGGATAATCTTCCTTGGGTTGGCCCGGTTCATCACCCGGAACCGTCACGCGACCCACTTCACCAACCCGCATCCCACTGTAAAAAATCAAACTAAAAACTAGCCAATACTTACCCCCCAACTGCTTGGCTGCATCAGCTAGCTTCTTCATCTCGAAATCTTCTAGATATCGCTCTGCCTTCGGTAAATTACTGAAATTGTCGTAATTTATACTACTTGCAATATTCCGCAAAAAATAGCCAATACTCTCCCCACTCCCATAACTCCAGAGCGATCGCAATATCAGCACTCGGTTACTTTTAGTATAAGGGGAAACCTCACCCCAGTCAGCAATAAATTCTAGTAACAATGGTTGCTGTAGCAATCTTAAATCAGGTATACCTTGATTCCGTACCCAATCAAGCAATTTTTGACCAAATCGGTAGTATTTTCGTTTAGTTTGTTCGCGGTTTTGGCTTCCAGCCCAAGCCAAAATTAACTCCTCATCATTACCCACCGCAGGCGTGCGGTAATAATATTGCCGAATTACCTCCTCTACCAATTCTGGAGTTACTTGAGCATTAGTGTTTTTAATTACACTTGGTTGGGGAGTAGCAGGCAGAATTTCTACAGAGCCAATCTCAATATTAGTAACATCCATCTGGTCTTTAGGGTTACGCGACCATAAAAATATAGCTTCCTGGAAGTGCTGTTTCAGGAAGCTTTTATATTCTACGACAGCGCAGTGAATATACTGCCCGCACTCTTCGTTAATAATTCCAAAAGCCTGCACAAAAGTAGCAAGATCCCTTCTAGGGTGAAAGACCCAAAACACGGCGGACGATTCCCGAACTCTTTTGTGCTTGAATCACCAATCCCTGATATGTTGATAGCATTGCTATCTACTTGATATCGATAGCTGTTGCTATCAATTGCGATATCACTATGTCTGACGAGAACAAACCCAGCGAGATGATCCGCGTACCCACTCCCCTGATTCCAGCAGTTAGGGAGTTATCCCGGCTGCACCGACAAGGACGAACAAGCGAGTTGCTTCACTCTTTGGATGAATTAATACTGGCGTTGGACAGTAACAGTAGAAGCGCCAACCCTACTTCCCAAACGATATTAGCTATTTGCGAACGACTGGATAAGCTGGAATCACAGAACTTCGGTGAATCTAATAGCAACGAAACTGGAGCAATCCATAATCTCGCCGATTTAGAACAAAAAATTGAGGGGATGACAGCCCGAATGACACAGTTTACCGAGGCGATTATTAAAATTCAAAATCATCTCAACAACCAACCAAGGCGGCAGAAGAAATCGTACTACAACAATTCATCCTATCAAGGGCATACTCCGCGAATCCAACCATTAACGGAAGAAGGTTTAGCTTCAAGACTTGGTTTAACGATAGAAACTATACGTGAACAGCGAATTAATCTGCATCCACCGCTTTTTGTGGCATGGTGCAAGGGCAAGGATAGATCAGGTATGGGGTGGGAATTTAACGAAAATACGGGGTTATATCATCCGGCAAGTTAAACGCTCTTTGAACAACTTTCGACCCTGCCTGCTCCGGAGTGCTACCACACCGCAATGGGGACAAGTACGAAATTCGACAAGTGATCTCTTTTCTATGACTAGCACCAATTCAGAAATTGTTGAGCAGCTAAAACGTGCATCCGATGGTTTACTGTTCATGAGTGAGTCGGAATATCCATTTGAGGTTTTTCTTTGGGAAGGTATTGCACCTGCGACACCTGAAAAAGTTGTACAACAGACACATCATTCACAAGATACACCCGTTGAAATCGTGGGGGTTGACGATTTTTTCAAAGTAGCTACGACTCCTGAAGATTGGCACGGCGAAGAAGAGAAAGCAAGCGTTAACAAATTTCAAGCTCTTGTGCAAACACTGAAAGAAAACCTGAGCAATTTGCAGGTGTATCGCCTCGGACACAAAGAGGTTAATGTTTATATTGTTGGTCAAACCCCGGCAGGAAATTTAGCGGGTATTTCCACTCAAGTTGTAGAAACTTGACTTGCTTAAGGACTATCTACTTTGCTTTCAATAACTTCCTGAATATTTGGGGAAACATTAGAGAGAAAATCATAGCCTGTGAGTTTCTCTAATTCGTCAACACTGACCTTATAAGCTCTCCAGTCATTGTTGATTTCTTGTTCATTCGGTACGTTAACCGCGATGATCCGAGTACTGGCGGTAATACCGTCAAGTCCTGAGCCTGGGCTGTCTAAAACCACAATAATCTTCCAAGTTGATTTGGGAACTGTCACCTTACCCTTAAGAGGTTCGCCTTGGCCGCCAAAAGGCCCTGCAACAACATAAAGTTCTTTGCCAAGGCTTACCAGCTCTCGACAATAGTCTTCTAAATTCCCCCAAGTGTTGCGATTATTATCGGCACTTTGGGGCATCATGTTGGTCATTAGGAAAGTTGAGGAATTATCCTCTTTTGTCTTGGTGCGGTCTGCCGATGGCACAATATGTCCTCGGTCGTAACCACTCCCAGAGTACATAGAAGGAGTTACCCGCACCCAACCAGCAGGCAACGTGCCGTCCGGGCGGAAGTTATTTTGGCGCTCAGCTTCCCCTAACCATGACTGGTTAAGCTGCCAGCTTGCCCAATTGGCAGTTCCTTGGCTTCGGTTGTAAGAGAGTGCATACTGATTTTTGACCATAAGGTAATTATCAGGCGTAAGCTTTGTTGGAGTTGCGCTGCTGGGATTTCCCAGGAGTAAATGCACGCTTATTGATGGGGAAAGTTCGGTGTTAGGTGGCACTTGGGATTGCGCTGGCGAACACCCAATCACAAGCGCAACCAAAGCCGCTACACCCCAAAAACGACGGTTTGGCATAAATTTCTGGACTTTTAAAGATTTATTTCACTTCAGCATTTCTGATTGTATTTTCAGACTGCCACTTAGTTTTGCCTTACTGCAAGACTTACAGTCGTTGATGGGTGGCCGCCGAGATACCTGCAATTTGAAAAATGGACTAGGTATCGTGACCCAGGCTCGCTTTGTTGGCGATTTAATGAAGATGATCGGTTATATCATCCTGTAACTTTGTAGGGTAGTCAACTTTAAAAAAAGTAATTATCCCCTTTCTACAAGTTTTTACTTAACTGCTTAAAACCCTTAATCATATAATTGGAGTTTTAAATATTCTCAAATTCTGTTTGAACCAGTCGGAGAGGTTATCCCCGACTTGGTTAGAAATTAATTAATCTACTGATGATTGATGGTTATCTTATAGCGGATTATTATCTGATGATTGATTACTATCATTAGATGGTTTTGGTGCATCTTGAGATAATAACTACCTCAAACATTCAAAACTCTCTCCCGTACCGCCCTAGCCGCAGCCGACGCTATTTCTTCCCAATCTTCATAATTCAAAACTTCATGTAATAAATCGCGCAAAACTTCATGATTTTGGATATATTGCTCTGCATACAAATCTCTTCGTGCCAATATACCTTCTAATACAGGTATCGCTGTTGATAGGGGTGATTGCAAGCGAGATAGTAAACGCGAGCGGGCAACTTGAAACGCAGCATCTTCCCCTACTCCTAAGTTGCGTTCAGCTAGTAAAAGTCGGATTTCACGGTTGAGGGACACCCGCAAACAAGTCAAACGAACCTTGAGAGCGGGATTTTTCAAGAAACCTACAAATACCTTTTCGCTACCCCAATCTAACCCAGCAGCTACGTCGCAATCAGATTTTTCCTCCGCTTGAATTGCTGCTTGCATCGATTCGCGATTAAATAATAGTTCAATTGCTTCAGAGACGCTGATGCTTTCTTCGTCCATATCCCATCCCTCCCACTTCTATAATTGTCGCCGCAATAGTCCGTATTCAAAATAAACTAAATCGTCGTTTTCTTCATCTGGTCCGTAGTTTGTCATCATTTGGTCGTCGTAAAATCTTACGCTTCCAGGCAACGAATGCAATCCTACCCTCCCACCATATCCTAGCTCGACGCTTCGGATGCGGGCATATCGTAATAAATTACTTCCAACTCCACGATATCTTGGTAAACGCTGGATTTCTTTTCGATTCCACGGTGCAGTCGTCAAGTATTCAATATATACTAGCCTCCGTCCCAAGGCTTCAATTGAACCGTGACGTTGCGTTTCTATCTTCATCAATCCCTGCGTACAACCTTCTGCCTCTAAAGCATAACCTTCGTATTCTTCGTTCCTATCAATAAAATCGCGCTTGAAAGCCCAGTCCCAGAATTTATCGTCGGCTTCAACCATACGCAATTGCTCAAGCCATAAATTGGCAAAATCATCTACATGATTCGGCGCGAAATCAACAATAAAGCCTTCAATTAATAGATTATCAGCACGCCTGATTAATTCAACTTTTAGCTGCACCTTTTCTACCTGAAACTTCCTAATTATCATTAGATAATAGCTATTATTGGTTCAATAATTGCGCTCAATTCGTCATCGAAAGTACCAATTAGTAATTATTACCTGCGGGAGGCGGCGCGAACAAGATAGTGCTTGGCGAATTTGTCATGTATAAAGCGCGTAATTCAATTTTAACATTGGGCAGATTCTCTGAAGAATTTAAGAAAATTAATATATCTTGACTGACAAGTAAATAACTAATTTATCAATACCCCCTACACCCCACACCCAGCCGGATTCAGATAAATTTGTGATCTACTGAATTTAAATTAGCTTGATAGTGGAGATATAGGTCAAAGATTTGTTGTTGGATTATCTACTACTTAGAAGTTGGATTGGTGTTGGGGAAGAGAGTGAATTGTTGGATTGGTGTTGGATGCTGTAATTTCGATATGTCAATACTTTTGGGTATGTAGGTTGGTTTTGGATGTGTTGGGTAAGAGTGGATATATTCCCCAAAAAGTGCAATTTATCCAACCCAACCAACAGTCCAACCTAATCGACTAATCTGTAACTATCTTCACCTGTACAAATGACTTTCTCTTTTTGTACAAGTAGGTTGAGTTCGTCGCGGATTTGTGCTTCCGATACGCCCTTGAATTTACTACCAGCATTCTGTTTAATTTGACGTGGAGTCTTTGCACCTTTCCCCTTGAGATAATCAACCAGTTTGGTTTGAATCTCGGTTAGTTTGATGTCTGGGCTGGCTTGATTGTCATCACTAGCATTTTCATCAACCCGATGATTGGTTGTTTGATTAAGCGGACTATTTATATTAGTCGTGGGGACATCAATATCGAATTCCAGCCTGAGTAGATTATCAAGATATTCCGGACTAACTGTATCAAGTTGAATGGCTGGTTTGATTCCTGGTTTATAACTGGTGATATCTGGTAGAATATCTAGCTGCATCGGGTCAACTGAGATAAATATTAGCGGTTGTCCTAGTTGCTTGGATTGTGATTTTAGCTCGGTAAATCTTTCCTTTAATGAGGAACGCAGTACTGCATCTTCTACAATCTTGGCATTATTTATTAGGTTGTACAGTACACCATAGCTGTCATTAACTGTGCCATCTGGCTCGACGTTATAATTGCCTTGAGCGATGATATAGAGGTTTTTTCTAATGTTGCTGTCACCTATACCCAAGGCAGCTAAATTAAACGATTGAGTGTCGATAATCAGGCAAACATTTAGTTCTCTACCGACTGTAATAATGGTGCTGATTTTCTTGAGGTAGGGCTGAAACCATGCTTCATCTTTTACTGTTTCGTAGATTGAATGCCAATCAGCTAGGATTAACCTGACTGGTTGATTATCAAATTCATGGCGGCGGTGTTCCGGTACTCGACGGCGTTGGTCGTAGCTGTTGTAAACTTGGTCAATGGCAGCCATCGCCAGTTGTGGTTCTAGGGGGTCAAATAAAAGTACCCGTCCTTTTTTGTCTAGCCCACAAAAACTGTCATTCTTTTGAGCGATCGCCCAGACATCAGCCTGGGGAAACCGTTTACTGAATTTGGTGAGCATATAGCTCTCAGTCACCGATTTACCAGCACCAGTACCACCTACAATTAGAGTTGAGCGCTTTGCACCCAAGATGCGATTAAGCGGCTCCAGGGTGGGACTTGCATCATTACTAGAAGTCCGATTTTGGGTTGTTTCAGAGATTTCACCCCCTGTCTTCTCACTTTCTAAGCGTGCTTCTTTATCCCCCGAACCTTCTACTTTATCGCTGGGGTCAACTGTTCCTTGTAAAGTTTGGCTTCCTTGCAGGTATGGGGTTTTCTGAGACTTGAGAAAGTTGATGTACTGCTGCTTCTGTTGCTCGCTCATCCCGGCAGTTTCTGCTTCAAACACCGCGTCGTTAGCTGACATCTGGGTTATTTTAATTTCGGTTTCGCCCAAGATTTCAGCTTTTTGGATGTCTACCGTGTGGTCGTTAGCTATCATGTCGAGTGAGGATTGTAACTCAACTTGCGCCATTGCCAATTCACGGTAATCGTCTAGCAATTGCGATCTCGCTTTAAGTTCTGCTTGTGCCACATCTCGTGTTTCTGCTATGGCTTGGAAGTTAGCCAGTTTGCGCTCGTTGTCTTGGAGGTGACGCAACATCCAGCCCGCAGTGGCAAACCCAACGAATGCACCCATCGCCCACAGGGGTTTGTGGGGGTTAGTAGCTTTGACCAAACCCTTGGGTGAAATACCCTCATTGGGTACAACAACCGTGGGCATCCCGTCTTTCTGCCACTGCTGCCAGTGCCATAAGGTCATGCGGTAGGGTCGGTTGTTATTATCGACACACCGTTGTCCTTGGTGGGGAGTGCGAATGCAAAAGTAAATGCGATCGCTCGCTTCCAGAGTCCACGAAGCAGCTGTACAGGTTACGCCGATGGTGAGAGAAACCCCAATGGCTGCAATCTTCTTATCAAAAGGCAGTTGTCGGAACCACTGCATGAAGCTGGACTGCTGCTGACGAGCTAATTGTTCGTGTTTGGGGGTCAAGTAGCTCATCTTCTCCCCCTACTACCACTGGTAATATAAACAACCAAAACAGCGATAACTACTGCAATCCCTACTCCCGTTGTCCAATTTGATTTGTTGGTAGGTGGTGCATACATCTGTTGGATTTCGCTCTGTGCCACAGATTTAGATGTACTTGCTTCCCACCATTCCCCCACAGGTTCTGAGAGGGAACACAGGAGGGCAAGGGAGGCACTACAGCCCGTCATTATATTGGTTACTTGTTTCCCCTTCTCCCCTACTGCCGTTGCGGTGAAGTACAAATGTGCTACACCCAACGCCAGAAGCAGACCAACTGGGTGGACTTGGAGCAGGTGGAAGGTAAAAATCACGGCAGAATTAAGAGACGCTCCAGCCACAATCTCGCACAGATTACCTGCCCGTCGAAATGTCCGTTGCCGGTTGTTTTCTGGTACGGGTGAGGGTTGCGTGTTGGTTTGTTGGGATTTCTGTTGTTGTGGTTGTACCAGCCCCATATACTCAAAAGGGCTGGTGTTAGTCGGTTTATCTTCGGGCTGACGTGCCAACACGACTCTATCCTCCCCTTAGCGCTTACCTAAGCCATCCCAGAAATTAGTCCACCAATTTCCAAAGCCGCGAACTGTGCCACTTGCTGATACAGAACTGGCTGGTGTAGTACTGGAAGCAACTGATACTGGTATTGTTTCCGGTTGCTCTTGGTGGGGGTTCAACGCCCTGGAGCCGTATCGGGCACGGGCAAGTAATTCCTGCCTTCTAGCCCTCAACCCCTCCTGGATGGTTTGACGTTGTTCGCTTACTTGGTGGCGACTTTCGATGGAGGAAATCTTGTTTTCATGCCGCCACAGTTCAGCCTGCAAGTCTTGGTGTAGTTGCGTGGCTATCTCGGTTAGTGCATTCTTCCGCTTTTGCTCAATCCGCAGTAAGTCAGCCCTATCTAGGGCATCAACCTTCTGCATGTCGGCATCAAATTCGGCGTTGAGCTTCCTGATTTTGGCGATCGCGTTCGCAACCTTCGAGCCGAACTGTTTCCTTAGTTCCGTCCAAGTTACCTGCCCGTCTGCTAGCTTCTGCATCGCCTCCAAATACTTTGAGGCGTTTTCCAGAAAGGGGTCAAGGTACTGCGCGAGTTGGTCGGCATTCTGCGCCATGTCTGCAAACTGCTCTAGCTTGCTGACATCGGAGAGGTAAGCAAGGATATCAGCGTCTACACTTCCCCAGGCAAGAGCCTTTTCGTCAACATGGCTGCTGTGCCCCATAGCTGGGTTTTTGATTCCAAAGTCCATAAGTCCTCCTAGAAATTGCCCCAGGTTAACGCCTGGGACGTTGCTTAATGACTATTAACGTCTAGCTATGTCTAGTCAAAATCTTTCTGGTATTGCCCCAACGGATTTGGGCAGTCAGCGCTTCGATTAGCCCTTCTACCTGTAACGACCTGCAATACTAATCGCTCAAACCTGCAATCAAGACATTTTCAAACCAGGATTAACTGCAACTATAATTACGCTTCAGCCAGGATTAATTGCAACTGAACCAGGATTAAATGCAACCAACCTGCAATCATCGGTTTCAACCAGGATTAATTGCAACTATAAATACTTCCATTTTTCTTGCGTTTTTAATCCACTCAAAGCGGCAGCCCTGCCGCTAGCATTTGTTCCTGTAATTCACGCGATCGCGCTGGGTCGAGTTGTCCGCGAAACAGTAATTTAATTTCAGCAGGTTTAGCATTAAACTGTTCCGCCAAGCCCCTCACGTCATAACCATGCCGGGTCAAGGTCTGTCTCTTATACA
>NNBT01003941.1_pt1 | contig 13505 bp, 12 predicted proteins | sample 1173831 | NCBI WGS metagenome assembly NNBT01 (sample SAMN07173936, study PRJNA388173) | plant metagenome | isolation source: symbiotic tissue sample KVJ10 | place: Norway: Troms, Kvaloya island | reverse complement strand
ATGCTGCACCGACACGAACATCGTGCTGCCGTCGGGCGTGAAGGCCGGGCCCGTCGCTTCCGCGTCCGTCGGGCAGCAGAACAACGCCTTGGGCAGCGCCCGCGCCGGTCCTTCGGTGTCGACGGCGAAGATGCCGTCGGCGAGATCGAAGTCATTCATGCCGTCGGTCGCCACGAACATCCGGCCCTTGGGATCGAAGGCGATATTGTCGGGCGTCATGAAGAAGCCGTCGGCGGTCGTATCGGGATGGAATTTGGCGCGGGTCTCGGGTTTCGAGGGATCGCCGCACAGAATGAGGATGTCCCATTTGTATTGGGCTGCCGTGTGGTCGGCGTCCTTGCCGTCGCCCGGCGGGATCATCTCGATGATATGGCCCCATTTGTTTTCCGGACGCGGATTGGCGCCGTCGACTTTGTCGGGCTTGCGCTTGTCCGATTTGGTCAGCACCGCATAGACGCGGCCCGATACCGGATTGGTCTCGAAATCCTCCGGGCGGTCCATGGGGGTGGCGCCGAGCTTGTCGGCGGCGAGCTGCGTCTTGATCAGCACCTCGCCCTGGTCGGCGAAACCATTCTCGGCCGTCAGCGGGCCCTTGCCATGGACGAGCGGCAGCCAGTTGAGCGTGCCGTCGGCCTCGAACTTGGCGACCGAGAGCTCGCCCTCGTCGAGAAGGCCGATATTGGCCTTGCGGTCATTCGGGTTGAAGGACTTGGCCGAGACGAAGCGATAGAGATATTCCTGGTGGTCGTCATCGCCCATATAGACGGCGACGCGGCCATCCTTGTTGACGACGACATTGGCGCCCTCATGGCCCATGCGGCCGAGCGCCGTGCGTTTCACCGGCGTCGAGCCCGCCTCATAGGGGTCGATCTCGACCACCCATTGGAAGCGGTTCACTTCATTCGGCTCTTTCTCGATATTGAAGCGATCGTCGAACCGGGCGAAGCCGTAATAATCGACGGGTTCATAGCCGAGGCGCTCCATGAGCTCCTTATGGGGCGTCTTGGCCGCATCGCCGCCGAAGAATTCATAGGCGAATTCCTCGCAGGTCAGGATCGTGCCCCAGGGGGTATAGCCGCCGCCGCAATTGGCCATCGTGCCCTTGACCTTCGAGCCGCTCGGATCGGCGACGGTCTTGAGCTGGGCATGGCCCGCCGCCGGACCGGCGATCGCCATCTCGGTCTCCACCGTGATGCGCCGGTTGAGCCGCGAATTGGCGACGAGTTGCCATTTGCCGTCCTTCTTCTCGATCTCGGCGACGCTGTGGCCCATGGCCGATTTGCAGATCTCGACCAGCTCGGCCGTCATCGTCTTGCCGAGCGTATCGTCATCCTTGGCGATGAAGCCCGGCACCATGATATGCGGATTGGGATATTCATGGTTGACGCAGAGCAGCCCGTGCTCCGACGAGGCCGAACCGAAGGGCAACGGCAGATAGCCGACGAAGTCGTTATTGTAGCCGAACTGGCGCGCCTGCGTATTGCCCGACTGCTGGGTGGGATCGAACTCGACCGCGTCGGCGGTGAGCTTGTCGCCCCAGCGCAGCAGCACGTCGGCCGTGTAGCCCGGCGCCACATGATGCGTCTTGTCATAGACGCGTTTGAGCTCGGTGAAGGTGAGCGAGGACTGGGTGCCGCCGGCGATCGCCTCGCCGCCGAAGATCGAGCCGGTGAAGCCCGGAGATATGGCCGACGCCGCGGCAAGGGCGGCGCCGCCGCGCAGCATGTCGCGACGCGACAGGCGCTCGCCGAGCACGCTGCGGAAATTGGGGGACGATGATTTTGAACGGATGCTGTCGGGGTCGTGGCGGGTCATCTGCGCCTCCTGGGTTTGCTGGCCTCGGGGGTCGCAAACTTGCCGGCGCAGATGGAGCCGTGATGACGATCGCGTTACGTCCTCATGTCAATCCACAGAGTCGTTTTCCGACTCTGTTTCAAACACTTAACACCATCGCTTGAATCAAATCATCAAGCGCTACTTGCCCAGCACCTGACGGGTCCAGTCTTTCAGATTGTAATGCGTCGAGACGCGCATGATCTTGCCGTTCTTGATCTCGAAGAAGGCGCCAACGCGCAATTTGTAGGTCTGCCCTTTGGCCTTGGGGAGCCCCGGATCGGTCGCGAGATACTTGCCCTTGAGATCGAATTCCGCTGCGGCGCGCGCGCCCGTCGTATCGGTCATCACCACGATATTGGTGAGCGTCTCCTTGTAGCTCTTGTTCATATGGGTGAGGAAATCCTTGAACAGCGCCTTGCCCTTGCGGCGCTCGCCCTGGCTCACCTCATGGACGAAATTGGTGGCGAGGCAGGACAGCATGCCTTCGACATTCTGGTCGTTGAAGGCGGCGTAATAGGTCTGGACGAGCTTGCGGGTCTGGGCGGCGGTCACTTCATGCTCCTTCGAATGAATTCGAAGGCGGGTTTAGCCGGCTCAGGCAGCTAGGGCAATGTTATGCCGAAAGTCTTCTGGAAGCCCTCTATGCCCTTGGGTGTGAAAGTGACAGCGCGGCTGTCGCGGCCGCGCGCGATCCAGCCGAGATCGAGGCAGCGCTGGCACAGCCCGGCGCCGAGCCGGCCGGCCAGATGCGAGCGTCTTTCGCTCCAGTCGAGGCAGGTGCGGCAGAGCGGCCGGAGGCTCTTGGGATCGTCGAGATCGAGGCCGAAATCGCGGAAGAAGCGATGGCCTTCCTCGGTGACGGCGGCGGCCCCGTCGGAGAGCACGATGAACTGCTGGGCGCTCAGCCGGTCGGCGAGCGTGACGGCGAGCCAGCCGGCCAGATGGTCGTAGCAGGTGCGCGCGGTTCTGAGCGCCTGATCCTTGGGCCCGGTCGGGCGGTAACGCCGGGGGCCGTTGGCGGCGACGATCATCAGGGCCTCCATCGCGGTCGCGATCTCGGGCGAGGCCAGGCGGAAATAGTGATGCCGGCCCTGCTTCTCGAGCGCGATCAGGCGGGCCTCGGTGAGCTTGGCGAGATGTCCGCTGGTCGTCTGGGCGCTCACCCCGGCATGCCAGGCGAGTTCACCTGCCGTCAACGCCCGCCCGTCGGCGAGCGCCTGCAGGATATTGGCGCGCGCCGGATCGCCGATCAGGGCCGCCACTTCGGCGAGGCTGTTGCCGGATACGATATTGGTCATGGCGCCGACTATACGCCCCGGCCCCTCCCCGGTCAGCCGCGAATGCTTCGGCCGCGGCCGAAGCATTGGATAGCGACGCCATCCGTGACCCATGTCACAGATCGAGGCCACCGCACCCGTCTAGGATGACCGTCATGACCGCTCCCCGCTCGCTCGTCACCGAACTCCTGCTGCTGGCGCTCCTCGCCACGCTCTGGGGCGCCTCCTACACCTTCATCAAGCTCGGCGTCGCCACCATTCCACCCGTCACTTTCATCGCCGCGCGCACTTTGATCGCCGCTCTCATCCTGCTCGCCGTGCTGCGCCTGCGCGGCTTGCGCCTGCCGCGCGACCGCACGACCTGGAAACGTTTCGCCATCCAGGCGGCGCTCAACAGCGTAATGCCCTTCACCCTCATCGCCTGGGCCGAGCTCACCATCGATGCCAGCCTCGCCGCCATCCTCAATTCGACGACGCCGATCTTCACTTTCCTTCTGACCATTCTCATCACCAGGCATGAGCCGACCAGCTTGCGCAAGCTCTTCGGTGTCCTCGCCGGCATCATCGGCATCTGCCTGATCATCGGCGTCGAGGCGCTGAACGGGCTCGGCCGCGTGCTCGTGGCCCAGCTCGCCATGCTCGTCGCCACCGTGAGTTATGCCGGAGCCGCCATCTTCGGGCGCAACTTCAAGGATCTCGACCCGATGATGCCCGCGTCGGGCTCGATGTTGTGCGGCGCCGCCATCCTCATTCCCCTGAGCCTCATCGTCGATCAGCCCTGGACGTTGTCGCCATCGACGAGCTCGCTTTTGGCGCTGCTCGCGCTCGCGGTCTTCTCGACCGCGCTCGCTTTCTGCATCTTTTTCCGTCTGGTGAACACGCTGGGCTCGGTCGGCACCACGGCGCAGGCCTATCTGCGCGTGCCCATCGGCGTCGCCATCGGCGCGCTGTTCCTCGGCGAGCGTCTCACCGACACCGCCTGGATCGGTCTCGTCTGCGTGGTGGCCGGGGTTGCCGCCATGACGATCCCTCAGCGCAAGCGCGCCGCGAACGCCGCTACGTCTTGACCTTTGGCGGGGCGGGCTTCGCCGGGGCGGGCTTTGGCCGGCTCGCCGCGGCATCTTCCTGCAAGTGGAAGCGATGCAGCATGCGGTGGAAGACCGGCAGCAAAGCGAGGCCGGCAATGCCGAAGACGAAGATGCCGGAGAAGATCGCATAGAGCCCGGCGAAGATCTTGCCGCTCGCGGTGGCGAGCGTGCCGATCGGGCCCATCCCGGAGAGAATCATCGCCGCATTGACGAAGGCATCGACGACGCTCATGCCCTCGAAGCCCATATAGCCGGCCATGCCGAGAATGAGCCAGACGACGATGAGGCCGAAGCTCCACAGGGTGTTGCGCGCCTGACGCCGGAAGAACACGCGCCGCGGGGCGAGCGGATGGGCCTTGGGCTCGAAATGATAGAGTTGATCCACCGCTCTGTGGTGGCATGGACGGGTGGTGACGTCAATCGCCGGGCGTGGCACATTACCGCGATGTCACGCGCCTTGGCCGCATCGGAAGACCGCGTCATCCACCGCCTCGCTTATGAGGGCGAGGCCGGACAATGGGAGATGCTGCGCTGCGCGCCTCCCGCGGCGCTGAAGCCCCATGTCATCGGCTATTCCGGCTATCGCGAGACGCAAGGGGCGGAAATCTGGCGCCGCGAGCTCCCCTGCAGCTTCGTGCCGCTGATCATCAATTTCGGCCCGGCCTTTCATTTCCGCGACGACCCGCAAAGTCCCGATACCCAGACCAGCTTCACCGCCGGCGTCTATACGCGACCGGTCATCGTCGGCTCGAAGGGCGCCGCCTTCTGCCTGCAGGTGAATTTCACCCCGCTCGGCGCCTGGCGTTTCTTCCGCCTGGCGCAATCGGAGCTCGAAAGCCGCATGGTGTCGCTCGACGATATTCTGGGCGCGCCGGGCCGGCTTTTCGTCGCCGCGCTTCAGGACGCGCCAGGCTGGCCCGAGCGTTTCGCGCTGCTCGATGATTTTCTCAGCCGGCGCATTCATGAAGCGCGCGAGCCCAATGCCAATGTGCGCGAAGTCTGGCAGGCGCTCATCGCCAGCCATGGCGCCGCCTCGATCACGGCACTGGCCGAAACCGCCGGCGTCAGCCGCCGCCATCTCGCCAAGCTCTTCCGCGCCGAGATCGGCGCCACGCCCAAGACCATGGCGCGCATCCTGCGCTTCGAGCATGCGCGCAATCTCGCCCATCACGTGCCGCGCCTCGGCTGGGCCGATCTCGCTTATGAGGCGGGCTACGCCGACCAGGCCCATCTCGCCCGCGAATTCAGGGATTTGTCGGGCCTGACGCCGCAGGAACTCCTGCGCCGCGACCGGGCTGACACCGGTATTCTTGAGTGAGAAAATAGGCTCTAAACACTCTCTATCCCGCCCGAATCTTCTGATTCGATCCTCTAGGACCAACAAGGAGCCGCCGTGACCCGTTTCCTGATCGAGGGGCGCCACCCGATCTCAGGCGCGATCGAGCCCAAAGGCAGCAAGAATGCCGCGCTGCCCATCATCGCCGCCACCCTTCTGACCGACGAAGCGGTCACCTTGACCCGTCTTCCCGACATCGCCGATGTGCGCGTGATGGCCAACCTGCTGCAAGGGATGGGCGCCAGCGTCACCTCGATCACCGACAATCGCTGCACTTTCCGATCAGCCACTCTCACCCATTCGGCGCCCGACCGCGCGCTGGCACAGGCGATCCGCGCCTCCTTCCTCCTGGCCGGACCGCTTCTCGCCCGCACCGGCAGTGCGACCTTGCCGCGTCCCGGCGGCGACCGTATCGGCCGGCGCCCGCTCGATGCGCATATCCTCGCCTTCCAGGAAATGGGCGTCGAGGTCGACATCACGCCCGACAGCTACAAGCTGACCGCGCCCAAGGGTCTCAAGCCCGCCGACATCTTCCTGGTCGAGATGAGCGTGATGGCGACCGAGAACATCGTCATGGCGGCGGTGCTCACACCAGGCACCACCCATATCCACAATGCCGCCAGCGAGCCGCATATCCAGGATCTCTGCCGCCTGCTCATCGCCATGGGCGCCCGCATCGACGGCGTCGGCTCCAATGTGCTGACCATCGAAGGCGTCACGTCGCTCCACGGCGCCACCCATGAAATCGGGCCGGATTATCTGGAAGTCGGCAGCTTCATCGGCCTCGCCGCGGCGACCGGCGGTGATCTCCTGATCCGCAATTGCCGCCCGCGCGAGCATCGCATGACGGCCATCGCCTATGGCCGGCTCGGCATCGAATGGGAAGTGCGCGGCGAGGACATCTACCTGCCGCGCCATCCGAAGCTCGAAATCCGCGAAGACATGCATGGCGCACTGACCAAGATCGATGACGGTCCCTGGCCCGCTTTCCCGGCTGATCTCGTTTCGATCGCGCTGGTCGTCGCGACCCAGGCCGCCGGCACCATCCTCATCCATGAGAAGATGTTCGAGAGCCGCCTGTTCTGGGTCGACAAGCTGATCTCCATGGGCGCCCGCATCATCCTGTGCGACCCGCACCGTGCCGTCGTCGTCGGCCGTTCGCCGCTTTTCGCCCAGCGCCTGTCGAGCCCCGACATCCGCGCCGGCATGGCGCTGGTCATCGCGGCGCTCTGCGCCGAGGGCCAGAGCGAAATCCAGAATGTCGAGCAGATCGATCGCGGTTACGAAAAGCTCGACGAGCGCTTGCGGGCTTTGGGCGCCAGAATCGAACGGGTCGACTGACCCACGAATTCGGCGATCAGCCACTCCTCCAGCGCCCGGGCCGCCGGTGCCTGCCCGGTCTCGGGCGGTGCGATCAGATAATAGGGAAAGGCCGCCGGCACCGAGAGCCGGAACGGCCTGACCAGCCGCCGGCTGGCGAGATCGTCACGCACCGTCGCCAGATCTCCCATCGCCACGCCGTAGCCGGCCCGCGCCGCTTCGAGGGAAAGATGCGCGCTGTCGAAATAGACGCCGCGCACTGAGCCCGTCGCGGCAAGACCTGCCGCCGCGAACCAGCGCGACCAGGCTTCATCCGTATATTCATGCAACAGCGTGTGGCCGAGAAGATCCCGAGGCGTCCTCAGTCCAGGCGTCCGCCGCTTCAGCGCCGGGCTGCAGACCGGAAAGAACTCGGCATGGCCGAGACGCACCACACGTTTGCCCTGATGTTCGGCGCTGCCATAGGCGATCGCCAGATCGGCCCTGTCTGCCATTTTGGGGTGGCGCCAATATTCGGTCAGCACATGCACGGCGACATTGGAATGAAGTGAAAGAAACTCACCGAGCCGTGGCACCAGCCAGTTGGCGGCGAGACCTGGCACGCAGGACAGCGTGATCTCGCCTTCGATCTCGCCGCTTTTGATGGCGCTCGCCGCGCGCGTCAGCCGCTCAAAGGAGTCATGCACCGCCGCCAGGAGCTGCGCCCCAGCCGGCGTCAGGCCCATCGGGCGCTGGCTGCGGTCGAAGAGCGGGCTCGCCAATTGCTCCTCGAGGGCCCGGATCTGATGCGAGACGGCGCCATGCGTCACCGCCAACTCTTCGGCGGCGCGCACCAGATTGCGATGCCGTGCCGCCGCCTCGAAGGCGCGCAGCGCGTTGAGCGGCAGGCGGTTGCGCGAGATCGAGGGCGGCATGGGCTGGGCTCACTGTGAACTAAACTCACATTAGTGCAGAAGTTTTCTCGTTTTGCAATGCGGCATCCCAGTGAGACGATAGCTCCGTCAACGGATAAAAAATGGGAGGACGCGCGATGAGTGGTGCGAATGGCGCCGTGGCTTGGGGTGTGTCGGCGCAGACCGGCGAATTGACCGATGTCCTGCTCGGCAAGCCCGATCATTTCCGCTGGGTGCCGCTCAATTCGATCTCAGCCGTCACCTTCGCCAATCAGGAGCAGATGGGTCATCGCTTCGACCAGCAGAAGGCCGTGCACCAGCATCGCCTGATGGTCGATGCCTATGAGAAGGCCGGTGTGCGCTGTCATTTCGCCGAGGCCGATGAGGGCCTGCCCTCCAGCGTCTTCACCCGCGATTCGAGCTTCATGACGCCCTGGGGCGCCGTTATCACCTCGATCCAGACGCCGCCGCGCCGGCGCGATTATGCGGTCGCTTCCGAATTCTACCGCAAGGCCGGCATCCCGATCTGGAAATGGGTGACCGCCGGCCATTTCGAAGGCGGCGACTTCGTCATCCTCAAGCCCGGCGTGGCGCTGCTCGGCTGGTCAGGCGACCGTTCGACCAAGGAAGGCGCCGAGCAGGTCGCCGGCTGGCTGCGCGAGAAATCCTGGGAAGTCCAGATCGTGCCGATCCCGCCGCAATTCGTGCATATGGATGCGGTGGTGGTGATGCTGGAGAAGGGAGTGGCTCTTGTCTGCGAGGATGCGCTGCCGCCCTATGGCCTCGATTACATCAAGAAGAAACACGGCATCGAGGTCATCAAGGTCGCCTATGCCGATTGCGTCAAGCTCGGCGGCAATGTCGTGAGCCTGGGCAAGAAACGCGTCCTGTCGATGAGCCACAATGTGAACGTGAACCGGCAGCTGAAAGAGGCCGGTTTCGAAGTCACCGCGGTCGATTACGAAATGTTCGCTCTCGGTGGCGGCGGTGTGCATTGCTCCTGTCATGAGCTGCGCCGCAATCCTGACTGACACTTCAATAAACACATAATCCTGGGGAGGATGAAATGACGAGAACACTCATGACGAACCGCCGCCAGATTCTGGCAGGCATGTCGGCCTTCGCCGCGGCGGGACTACTCACCGGGACGCCCGCTGCCCGCGCGCAGGCACCGCGCAAAGGCGGCAAGTTCAGATACGCCATTGTCGGCGCCTCGATCTCGGATGCTTTCGACCCCTCGACCTTCGCCGACATCGCACCCGGCATGATGAGCTGGCAGAGCCGCAGCAATCTGGTCGAGCTGGGCCCCGATCTCAAGCTCAAGCCTGAACTCGCCGAAAGCTTCGAAGGTACCGAGCAGGCGCGCAAGTGGATATTCAAGTTGCGCAAGGGTGTCGAGTTCCACAATGGCAAGACGCTGACGCCTGAGGACGTGATCTTCTCGCTGAGCCTCCATACCCGGCCTGACTCCAAATCCTCGATCAAGCCGACGCTCGACGGCATTGCCGACATGAAGGCCGACGGCAAGGACACGCTCATCATCACGCTGAAGGAGCCGAATGCCGACTTCCCCTTCGCGCTCGCCGACTATCACGCCCAGATCCTTCCCGCCGGGACGACCAATTTCAATGACGGCATCGGTACCGGCCCCTATGTGATGAAGACCTTCGATCCGGGTGTGCGCTGCACCGGCACCCGCTTCGCCAATTACTGGAAAGAGGGTCACGGCAATTTCGACGAGGTCGAATGCCTGGCGATTTCCGACAGCACCGCGCGCATGAACGCGCTCACGACCGGCGATCTCGATGCGGTGATGTTCGTCGATCTCAAGACGCTCGGCCTCATCGAGCGCAATCCCGCCATCAAGGTCATCAAGGTGCAGAGCGGCGCCCATATGACTTTGCCGATGCATGCCAATGTGGCGCCCTTCGACAATAACGACGTGCGCCTCGCCCTCAAATATGCGCTTGACCGGCAAGAGCTCGTCGACAAGCTCCTGCGCGGCAATGGTGTCGTCGGCAATGACCACCCGATCCCGCCCTCGAGCCCCTATTATGCCGCCGACATTCCGCAGCGTGCCTATGATCCGGAGAAGACCCGCTTCCATCTGAAGAAGGCTGGGCTCGACAAGCTCACTGTCCAGCTCAGCGCCTCCAATGTCATCCTCGATATCGGATCGGACACCGCCGCTCTCTATCGCGAAAGCGCCGCCAAGGCCGGCATCGACATCGAGACCGTGCAGGAGCCGGCCGACAGCTACTGGTCGAATGTCTGGCAGAAGAAGCCCTTCTGCGCGAGCTACTTCGGTGCCAGGCCGACGCCCGACGGAATCTTCTCTTTGGCCTACGGCACCAAGGCGCCGTGGAACGAAAGCTTCTGGTCGAATGCCCGTTTCGACGAGTTGATGAAGCAGGGCCGCGCCGAGCTCGACGAGACCAAGCGCAAGGCGATCTATGGCGAGATGCAACGCATATTGCACGACGAAGGCTCGACCATCGTTCCCCTCTTCCCGGCGGTGATCGATGCCACGTCCGACAAGATCGCCACCGGCACGGTCGCCGGCAATCTGAACATGGATGGCGGTCGCGCCGCCGATCGCTGGTGGTTCGCCTGACAAAGTCTTCCCTCCCCATCGGCACGCACTGATCATCCGCGTCCCGTCACGATCCTTGCCGTCGTCATGTGTCGAGATGCTTGACGACGGCCGGCAAGGCGGTTAGCTTTCCCTGGTTGCCGGAACGATCCGGCAAAAACGAGCGCAGTCAATGCGACGAACCAATAGGGAGACGCCAGCATGCGAATACACCTGCTCACCACCAGCGTTTTTGCCTCGGTTTTCCTGTTGTCCAGCGTCCTGACGGCTGAACTCCCCTACGCCGCCGAGAACGAAGCCGCTCCGGGCTTCCAGGCCGTGGCGGACAAGAATCTGCCGGCCGGCGGCACGCTGCGCGTCTATCTCGATTACGACACCGTCGCCGCAGCGGGCCTCGATCCGCGCGTCGCCACGACGGCGCGCTCATGGACGCTCATGGGCCTCTCCTATGAGACGCTGGTGAAGGTCGACGAGAAGTTCGGCTTCATCCCCGGCCTCGCAAAATCCTGGAAGATCGTCAGCCCGACCGAATATGTATTCGATCTTCGCGCGGACGCGGTCTTCTCCAATGGCCGGCCGATGACGGCGGAAGACGTCAAAGGCAGCATCGAGATGCTGCAGGAAAGCAAATCCTCCTGGTCTTTGCAGCTCGGCCCGATCGCCGCGGTCGACATCACCGGCCCGCATCAGGTGACGATCCGTCTTTCCGCCCCTTACACCGCCCTTCTCGGCGCTCTCGCCAACACGCCCGCTGCCATCCTGCCGGTGAAGGAGGCCCGTGCCGGCACCGTCGATCTCAGCAAACAGATGGTGGGCACCGGTCCCTATGTCGCGACGGCCCATGTCCAGGATGAATCCTGGACCTTCACCAAAAATCCGCATCACCCCGACGCGGCGAAGTTCGGCATCGACACGATCGACATCGAGATCGTGGCCGACGAGGCCAACCGGCTGGCGGCGATCCGCGACGGCAGCGCGCATTACGCCTTCTTCAACAATGCCGACGCGCTGGAGCTTCTCGGCGGCTCACCCCAGGCGCGTGTCGTCAAGCAGCAGAACACCGATTTCTACTATCTGATCCTCAATTCGAAGAATCCCGCCTCGCCCCTGCGCGATGAGCGCGTGCGGCTTGCCGTCAATGCCGCAATCGACCGGGCCCAGCTCTCTGATCTGGCGCTCGCCGGATTTGGCTTGGCGACCGGTGTGACGCCGGTCACTTTGCCGGGCGCCTGCGATCCCGCCAAGCTGCCCTCGGCGACGCTCAGCGATGAGGAGATCAGCAAGCTCCTTGCCGATGCCGGGGCGACGAACATCAAGCTCAGCCTGACGACCTGGAATGAGGAAAGTGCCCCGGCGCAGATCGCCCAGATCATCCAGCAGCAGCTGCAGCGTTTCGGTATCACGCTCGACATCAAGGTCGTCGATGATCCGGCCTATATCGCGGAATTCTACGGCTCGGACCAGCCGGCAACGGCCGATATCGGCATCAGCTGGTATGCGGGCTATGGCGATGCGGCCATGGTCTCGCGCTGGTGGAACACCGAGCAGGCCACGTTTACGGCCCGCTACATGACCGGATCGCCGGAGCTCAATGCGCTGGTCGTCAAGGCGAGCCAGGAGCCGCAAGGGGCATCGCGCGATCAGGTGTTGACCGAGCTCTGCGCCGCGGTCGACAAGGGGGCCGAGCAGGTTCCGCTGATGACCCGCCCGGGTGTCATCGCCTATCGCACCGACAAGGTGAGCCCGACCATCAACACCAATGAAGGTTACGGCAATCTCCTGCGCTATGTCACCGACTTCCGGCTGACGGGAGCGAAATAACGATGCGCATCCTGCGCTGGCTGCCGGGACGCCTTCTCAGCGCGCTCATCGTCCTCCTGGGCGCGTCCCTCCTCATCTTCGCCGCGGGAAGGAGCCTGCCCGGAGACTATGCCCAGACCGTGCTCGGGCCGCTGTCCAGCGAAGAGGCGCGTGTCGAATTGCGTGAAAGCTTCGGCTTCGACCGCAGCCTGCCGGAGCAATATGTCCTCTGGCTGCGCAACGCGCTCGAGGGCGATTTCGGCCTGTCTCTGGCCAGCCAGCGGCCAGTCCGGGAAGAAATCGCCGCGCGTCTGCCGGTCACCGCGCTCCTCGCCGCCATGGGCATGGTGTTCACCATCGCCATCGGCGTGCCGCTCGGCGTCTACGCCGGCTGCCACGTCGCCGATGGACGGCGCAGTGCCGCGACGCGCATCGTCAGCACGATCGGCATCAGCCTGCCGGAATTCGTCGTCGGCTCGGTCGTGGTGTTCCTGTTTTCCCGCTTCGATCTCGGCCTCACCGTCGGGACCTTCGTGTCACCGGCGGAGGATTTCGGCGCCGGCATCGTTTCACTGCTCCTGCCGGCGCTGGTGATGGCGATCCCCTGCATCGCCGCCACTGCACGAGCGACCCGCAATGCCGTGATCGACGTCCTGGTCGAGCCCCATATCGCCGCCGCCATCACACGCGGTGAGACGCCGGGCTTCATCATCCGCCATCATGTACTGCGCAACGCGCTCATTCCGGTTCTCACCCTCACCGCGGTCATCATGGCCTATCTGCTCGGCGGCGCCATCATCGTCGAACGGGTCTTCAACGTTCCCGGCCTCGGCTCCTATCTGATACTGGCGCTCGGGCGGCGCGACTACCCGGTCATCCAGGCCGTCGTGCTGCTGACGACCGCCATCTTCGTGCTGATGAGCCTCCTCGTCGATATCCTCACCGGCATCATCGATCCCCGGGTTGCCGTCACCAAAGCGGGGCCCGGCGCATGATGGCCGTCGCGCCCGTGACGCGGCAGCGCAGCCCCATGGCGCGGGCCTGGGCCTATGTCGCCTCCTTCGACGGCTTCACGAAGGCCGCCATATGGGTCCTCGCCGCTCTCATCCTTTTTGCCCTTCTCGGCAGTTGGTTCGGGCTCGGCGGCAGCCCGACCGACATCGTCGGCCGGCGGCTGCAGCCGCCCTCGCTGGCCTTTCCGGCCGGCACCGACAATCTCGGGCGCCCGCTTCTGCCGCGGCTCCTGCCCGGCTTCCCCACCACCCTCCTCCTCTCGGCGGCCGCGGTCGTGCTGTCGGCACTCATCGCCACGGGCAGCGGTGGCATGGCCGGCTAGTATGGCGGCAGGAGCGGCGCAACGAC
>NNBT01003200.1_pt1 | contig 13505 bp, 12 predicted proteins | sample 1173831 | NCBI WGS metagenome assembly NNBT01 (sample SAMN07173936, study PRJNA388173) | plant metagenome | isolation source: symbiotic tissue sample KVJ10 | place: Norway: Troms, Kvaloya island | reverse complement strand
AGCGGCGCGGCGAGAGGCAGCACCTTGGGGCGCGGCGCCAAGGCGCGGGCAAGTGCTACGAGCTGCTGCTGGCCGCCGGAAATCTGACTGGTGCGGCGATTGCGCAATTCCTCCATGCGCACCAGCTTCAGCATCTCGGCGACACGCGCCTCGATTTCAGGCTTGGGTTTGCCCAGCATCTCGAGACCGAAGCCGATATTCTGGGAGACGGTCATATGCGGGAACAAGGCGTAGTTCTGAAAGACGGTGTTGACCGGCCGCTTGAAGGGCGGGAGGGGCGCGATGTCCTCACCATAAAGACGGATCTCGCCCTCGGTCGGAAAATCGAAGCCGGCGATCAGCCGGAGGAGGGTCGTCTTGCCGCAGCCGGACGGCCCGAGCAATGTGAAGAACTCATTTTCGCGGATGGTGACATCGACATTGTCGAGCGCTCTTACCGCATCGTCACCATTGCCGAAGACCTTGCTGACGCCGATCGCCTCAATGGCGCTGCGCCGTTCTCCAGAACCGGCTCTACCCAATCACAACTCCCCTGTTGGCCGTTTTGCTTATTATTATTGCCCATGATCCTATGAGGATTGAAGGGCGTTGCCAACAGGGATTGCAATTTTTGCGTTTAAGCGCGGTCGCGCTTGAGAAAAATGATAAATGATCAGCCCGACCAGCCGCCATCGATCACGAAGGCCTGGCCGGTGATGAAGGCCGATTCCTCGCTGGCGAGATAGACGACCAGAGCGGCGATCTCCTCGGCCTGGGCCAGCCGGCCCATGGGCTGGCGGGAGATGAAGGCCTGGCGGGCCTTCTCGTAATCACCCTGCTGGCGCATGCGGTCGTTGAGGGAAGGGGTGTCGACGGTGCCGGGGCAGATGGCATTGCAGCGGATGCCCTTGCCGACGAAATCGGCGGCGAGCGCCTTGGTCAGGCCGATGACCGCGGCCTTGGTGGCGCCATAGACGAAGCGGTTCGGCACACCCTTCACCGAAGAGGCGACCGAGGACATGTTGACGATGGTGCCCTTGCCCTTTGCCAGCATCGCCGGCAGGAAGGCCTTGATCATCCGGTAATGCGCCTTGGTGTTGAGATCGAAGGAGAAATCCCAGGACTTCTCGTCGCAATCGAGAATGGTGCCGTGATGGACGAAGCCCGAGCAGTTGAACAGGACATCGACATCCTTGGCGCGTTCCGCGGCAGCCTGGATCGCTTCCGGCTTGAGCACGTCGAGCACGAAGGTCTCGACGCCCGGCACGTCCCTGGCGAGATCGGCCAGGAGATCCTCGCGGATATCGGTGGCGTAGACCTTGGCGCCCTCGCGGACCATGGCGATCACCGTCGACCGACCGATCCCCTGCGCCGCCGACGTCACGATCGCGGTCTTGCCCTTAAGCCTCTCTCCCATGGATATTGTTCCCTTATTGGCTGCCCAAGACTAGTGTGTCGGCTCGCTCTACCTTGCTTGACCGAGGCTTGTCCATGACCGATGACGATCTCTGCTATTTGCCCGCCGGGCAAGTCCTGAAGCTGTTTCGCGCCCGCAAGTTGTCGCCGGTCGAGCTGCTCAACGCCCAGATTGCCCGCGCCGAGGAGGTCAATCCGGCGATCAACTGCTTCACCGACCGCTATTTCGAGGAGGCGCTCGTCCAGGCCAAGGCGGCGGAAGCCGTCTATGCCAAAAGGAGCGGCCAGCCGCGGCCGCTCGAGGGGGTGAGCCTCGCGGTCAAGGATGCGCAGCGCCTCAAGGGCAAACGCACCACCCATGGCTCGCTCATCTTCATCGACAATATCGACGATCATTCGGACCCGATGATCGAGCGCCTGACGGAGGCCGGCGCCATCGTGCATGCGCGCACCACGACGCCGGAATTCTGCCTGTCGGGTGCCTGCCATTCGCGCGCCTGGGGCACGACGCATAATCCCTTCAACACCGATTACGGGCCGGGCGGCTCGTCGGGCGGCTCGGGCGCCGCCTTGGCCGCCGGCCTCACCACGCTCGCCACCGGCACCGATATCGGCGGCTCGATCCGCATTCCGTCGTCCGCCTGCGGCACGGTCGGCTTCAAGCCGCCGCATGGGCGCAATCCGGACGGCGCGCCCAACTGCTTCGACCGCTACAATCATTGCGGACCGATGACACGTTCGGTCGGCGATGCGGCGCTGATGCAGTCGATCATCGCCGGGCCGCATCCCCTCGATCATGATTCACTGCGCGAGAAGGTGGTGCTGCCGGAACGCGCCAATTCGCTCAAAGGCTACAAAGTCGCCTATTCGATCGACTTCGACTATGTGAATGTCGATCCCGATGTGCGCAAGAACACGCTGAAGGCGCTGGGCCTGTTCCGGGCGCTCGGCGCCGAGGTCACGGAAGTGAGCCTCGGCTGGACCAGCGATGTCGAGACCAATGCGCTCCACTGGTACAATACGATGGATTTCGGCCGCCAGACCGTGTGGTGGAAGAAGACGCATGGCCATCTGATGACCGACTATGCGCTCAAGATGGCGGAGGCGATCGAGAAGACCACCGGGATCGATGACGTCCACAAGGCCTGGGCGCAATCGCATCGCATGTATCAGAGTTTCGGGCCGGTGCTCGACGCGCATGACTTCTTCGTCTGCCCGACGCTCAACCTGCCGGCGGTGCATGCCGATCACGATCCGTGGGATCCGGATTTCCGCGTCAACGGCGTCAAGGCCGACGGCGAATATGGCTGGGTGATGACCCATCAGTTCAACATGCTGCACAACTGCCCGGTGATGGCGGTGCCGTCGGGCTTCGCCGGCAGCGGCGTGCCGACCGGCATCCAGATCGTCGGGCGCACGTTCGACGACGCCACCGTTTTCAAGGCGGCGCTCGCCTATGAAAAGGCGGCGGGCGGCTGGTTCACCGACCGGAAAGGGCGGCCGAAGCTTTGAGATCATGCAGCTTCTCGACAGCTCGGATCTCGGATTGCGGTCGGCGCGGCTGACTTTCAGGAGCAGCAATTCCCCTGTCACCGTAACGCTTTTCCCCATGGTTCATCTGGGCGGGGCGCCGTTTTACGAGGCCGTCCAGAAGGATGCGGGCGCGCACGACGCCTTGCTGGTGGAGGGGCTCAGGTCACCGGTGGTCCAGCGCATCACACGGGCCTATCGATGGATCGAGGGGGCGAAGTGCATAGGGCTCGTCGTTCAGCCCCGTCCTCCCGCGCAGCCGTTCGCGCACGCCGCCATCATCCATGCAGATCTGTCGAAGGACGAATTCGAGCGGCACTGGCGCGAGGTCCCTCTTTATCTGAGGCTGCTGCTTTATGTGGCGGCTCCCCTCTATGCCCTCCATTGCCGGTGGTTCGGCAGCCGGGCAAGGCTCGCCAAGTCCCTCGCGCTCGACGATCTGCGAAGCTGCGATGAAACGCTCGGCTGGCAGCCTGAATATGAAACGATCAATAACGCGATCATAACCGCGCGGGACCAGCGGCTGGTCACGGTGATGGGCGACTATCTCGATGCTGCGTCGGCCGAACCACGCCGCCTGGCTATCGTCTATGGCGCCCAGCATATGCGAGCGGTCATCCAGGAACTGGTGTGCAACCGGAATTTCCACTGTGCCAAGAGCGAGTGGATGCTGATTTTTCCATCGAGCTAAAAATTACAGCGGCTGTTCAACAAGTTAGACGAATTATATATTTAAGTGTTGACTTATTTAAATGATATCTACATTATCTGGCCATGGACACCTTCACGGCCATTTCCGACCCCACCCGCCGCCGCATCATCGGCCTCCTGGCCGAGCGCGAGCTTTCCGCCGGTGCGCTGGCGGAGAATTTCCAGATGTCGGCGCCGGCAGTGTCGCAGCATCTCAAAGCCCTCAAGGAGGCCCGTCTGGTCGCGGTCCGCGTGGACGGCCAGCGCCGCATCTATTCGCTGAACCCGCAAGGCCTGAGCGAGATCGACAGCTGGCTCGATACGGTCCGGCGCTTCTGGCGCGGCCGGCTCGATGCCCTCGAAGAGGCGCTGCGCCAGCCCGAGCCCCGCGAGACAAACAAGGACACTCCCAAATGAGCTACGATGGCGTCTTCCTCGACAACAGCACGGTGCGCTTCGAGCGCCTGCTGCCCGGGCCGGTCGGGCGGGTGTGGGATTATCTGACCAAGTCGGCGTTTCTCGAAACCTGGCTCGCCGGCGTTGCGGGCGACTGGCGGAAAGGCGGCGAGATCACGCTCTCCTTCACCTTCAGCGCCCAGGACGACTGCGGCGACAGCATCGCCAAGGGCATCGTCCAGGATTACGACCCGCCGCGGCTTCTCTCCTATACGTGGCGCGAATTCGATTCACAGGGACGGGAAAAGCCCGCCTCGATCGTGCGCTTCGAGCTTTCGCCCGAAGGCGGCGATGTCCGTCTCGTTCTCACCCATCGCAAGCTCAGCCCGGGTGAGATGCCGGGCTTCGGGGCAGGGTGGGATTCGCATCTGCATTACCTCGCCGCGCGGCTTTCCGGAAAACCTGTCCGGCCCTTCAGCGAACTCTTCGAGCCGGCGCTAACGCATTATTCGATTTTGGCAAAACAGTAAGGAGTATCCCATGGCCAATAGCGATCTCAATTTCCGTGGCGGACGCAATATCGCGATGAAATTGCCGCCGCATCAATATGAAGCGACGATAAAATTCTATCGCGACACGCTCGGCCTCGAGGTCAAGCAGACATCGGAGAATTCACATGCGGTCGATTACGGTCCGATCCGTCTGTGGCTCGACCGCTGCGTGAAGACCTCGCAAGCCGAATTGTGGCTCGATATCGGGACCAACGACACCAAGGCGGCGGCAAAACATCTGGCGCAGAAGGATGTGGTACGCTGCGATGCGATCGAGGAGCTGCCTAAAAACTTCGATGGCTACTGGATCACCAGTCCTGCCGGCGTCGTCCATATCGTCAGTGGCTATGAAGATTCGGGCGTGGTTTAAATGGCCGATATCGAGCACATACAGTATGTCAACGCTCCGGCTGAGCGCGTCTTTGCGGCGCTCAGCGAGGAGAGGGGACTGGGCGAAATCTGGACCAGGACCTTGTCGGTCGAGGCGAAGCTCGGCGCCGTCAATGAATTCAGGTTCGGCGACGAAGTGCCCACGCTGATGAAGATCACCGAGCTGGAGAACGGCAGGCGCATGGTCTGGCACTGCGTCGATTCGGAACCTGAATGGGTAGGAACCGATGTCAGTTTCGATCTCACGGAAGAGAACGGCAAGACTTCGGTGGTCCTGAAACACATGAACTGGCGCGCGGTGACGGAGTATTTCCGCTCCTGCAACTACAACTGGGCCATGTTCCTCTACAGCCTCAAGACCTATTGCGAGGCGGGCGAGGGGTTGCCCTATCAGAAGCGGAAATTCTAGAGCGCTTGATCCGATCTCCGTCATGCCGGCGCGAGGCCGAAATGACGGAGTCATTCGCTAAAGAAGCCTGGGTACGTTCTCCACGCTCCCTTTTTCAGAACCAAAACAACTGAAAATCCTCAACTCTTCCCCTCCGACCTTGGCTTGAACTAGAGTGGAGCCAGGGACGGAGTGGCTGTTCATGGGATGGCTGTATTTTCTGATAGGAGCGGCACTAGGAATAGTCCTGCTCTCGAGAGTCGCAATCTGGGCATTGAGGGCGTGGAAGCTCCAAAGCATTCCGCGCCTGACTGTTGCCCATCTGCTGACATATCTGGCGGCGGCGGTCGGCTCCGCCTATGGCTTTGCGGATGATGGGCCGGTTCAATGGGCCCTGGGTTTCACCAGTTATGCGCTGCCGTGTTTGCTCGTGGCGGCTATCGACACGGTTGCCTTGCTACGGGCGAAGCGGCAGGCGCAAGCCTTCGGCGTCAAGAGCAAAGGTGGCAGTGACGAGCCCGCATGGTTCATCCATGTGAACGGGGAGGAGAGGGGGCCGCTCGGGACTGCTGCGGTCAAGGACGCGCTTGCGGCAGGTACGATGCAGTATGGAGACTGGATCTGGCGTCCGGGCATGCAAGATTGGGCGCAGATTCTCTCTGTCGATCAATTCGCCGCAAGGGAGCCGGAAAAGGCGCCGGATCTATCGGAACGCCGTCGGTTATCCTCAAGCTATTTCCTCAGGCATTGGCGCGGTCAACTCTCTCTTGCCAAGAGCTATTGGCTCAGCGGTATTGCCGTGGCGTGTATCGTAGCCGTGCCTCTTGCTGCCGTTCGATTGATCGGATTTTCGGACTTTCCGCGCCTGATAAGCGCTATCATGATTTTCATCTGGCCAATGTCTGTCATTGCCCAGCTGTGGCTTAGCATCGGCATTTGGCGGTCGGCTGATCGATACACCAACCAGAATCCAAAGAAATATTGGGGTAGCATTGCAAAACTCTCCACAACCCTGGCGGCGATCTCGGCAGCGACCGTCTTTGTGACGGAAGGGCTGCCCCAGATGGGAGGATTCGCGGAAATATTCGCAGATGCCAATCAAAAGCGTTATGCGATCCGCCTGCTTCGCGAGAATACCGAACTGGAGATAGCTGGTCCGCTGGACTTTGGACTTGCTCAGGAAGTCGAGGATTCTTTGGCGTTGCATCCGACGATCACGGTCATTCACCTGCGCAGTCAGGGCGGCCGGCTAGGCGAGGCGGAAAAGCTGGCAAGTCATATCTTGCAGAGGAGGCTGAACACATATGTCAAGGTTTCCTGTGCAAGCGCATGCGTGAATGTATTTGCGGCAGGAAAGGAGCGATGGTTGTCGAGAGAGGCTGTTCTGGGGCTGCATAAGCCTTATTTCCCGGGGCTGGCTCCTGCCGATCTGGAAGCCATGACCGTGGAGACCAGGGCCTTCCTGATATCTCGGGGCGTCAGCACCGAATTTGTCGATCGAGGATTGGCCGTTCCGCATGAGTCGGTTTGGAATCCGACGCATCGGGAATTATTCGAGTCCGGCCTGGCAACTGCCTATGCCACGGATTCGAATGTCGCCATGTCCGGACTATCGAACCGCAAGGAAGATATTGACGAGGGTTTGCAGCGCATTGAGCCCTACAAAACCCTGCGTGACCGTCATCCGGAAGAGTATGCCGCGATCATCGACACTTTCCAAAGAGGTGCCAAAGAGGGGCGAACAATATCGGATCTGCGCGGACCAACATGGGTTATTATCCTGGCCCTCGTGAAGAAGAGTTTGCCGTCGGCGTCCGACGAAGCGCTCGTGAAATTCTATCAAACGACGGCGGACGAAGTCGCGGCTCTCTCGAAGATGAGCGCGGAAGCCTGCGATTCCTTCTTGCGAGGGGATCCTGCGGGATATGACATGAGCGCTTTTCCCGATGATCTCCGGACGCGGGAAGCTGATGCGATTGCGGATCTCATTCGGTCAAAGGGCGCATATACCGGTGCGAAGATTACCGACCAGCAAGTCGAACAGATGTTCACCATGCTTTCGGCCGCCGCCGTCGCGGCAGGCCTGACCGAGGATGAATTCTACCGGGGCGCGGAGCTACAGCTCAGCGCGGCGCAAAATTGCAAGGCCACACTTATTTTATGGGAGACCGTCATGGCTCTCAATCCGACCGATCGCATGTTGGCTCTGCGCTTTATGGCGCAGCAGCCCCAATGACATGGCTGGTGCTTCAGGCCGATGAGCGAGATCGGAATGCGAGGACGAGTTACCTATCCAGGAATCCCTCCAGCACATTCACCGTGTTGATGCCGATGGCTTCCACCGCATAACCGCCTTCCATCACGAACAAGGTCGGCAGCTTGGCTTTGGCGATCGCCGCGCCATAAGTGCGGAAGTCATCCGAGGTCAGCTTGAAGAAACTGATCGGGTCGTCCTTGAAGGTGTCGACGCCAAGCGAGACGACGAGTGCGTCGGGCTTGAAACGTTTGATCTGGCCGAGCGCCGCTTTCAGCGCCTTGCCCCAGACATCATATTTGGCGCCGGGCGGCATCGGATAATTGATGTTGAAGCCTTCGCCCTTGCCGGCTCCCTTCTCATCCTTGTAGCCGAGGAAATAGGGGAAGGCGTCCTCCGGCTGGCCATGCAGCGAGCAGAACAACACGTCGTTGCGCGCATAGAAAATATCCTGCGTGCCGTTGCCGTGATGGAAATCGACATCGAGAATGGCGACGCGCTTGGCGCCCTGATCGCGGAAGCCCTGCGCCGCGATCGCCGCGTTGTTGAGGAAGCAATAGCCGCCATACATGTCGTGATGGGCGTGATGGCCGGGCGGGCGGCAGAGCGCAAAGGCTGAAGGGGCGCCGGCGGCGACGAGCTTCTGCGCCGTCTGGGCGACGGCGGCGGAGGAGACGGCCGCCTCCCAGGTGCCGGCGGTGATGCAGGTCTCCATCGACAGAATGTAATAGCCGACCTTGCCGTCGATATGATTGGGTTTCTTGGCCCGCATGCCGCGCGCGGCGAAGCCGGTCGGGATGATCTCGCCACGGAAGCCGGCCTTCGTCCATTCGTTCCAGGCGGTTTCGAGGAATTCAAGGAAACCCTTGTCATGCACCTTGGCGACCGGCTTCATGTCGAGCTTCGCCGGCGCCATGAGGTCGTCCATCTTGCGCTTCTTCAACTCGCGCAGGATGTATTCGACGCGCGAGGGCCGCTCGAAAGGCGTCACGAACTCACCGCCATAAAGCTCGCCTTGCGGAAAATGCAGACGGTGATCCTCGGAATAGACGACTTTCATGATGGGCCCGTTTCCTTCGTTGTTCCGTCGAGATGTGTAGAGTCCAATAGGCGCCGGCTCAAGGGGCGGCGATCTCGACCTGGACATTGGCGGCGGCGAGCGCGCGGGCGAGATCGGCTGGCGGCTTTGCGTCGGTCACCAGGCAGTCGAGCGTCGCGAAGCCGCAGACATTGACGAGCGCGCTTTTGCCGAACTTGCTGTGATCGGTGACGACGACACGGCGCTCGCCGCGCGCCAGAACGGTGGCGGCGAATTCGGCCTCGGCGAGATTGTAGTCGTTGACGCCGGTCCTGGGGTCGAGGGCGCCCGCAGTGATGATGGCGTGGCGGACATTGAAGCGCTGCACGAAAGCGATGGCCGAATTGCCGAAGGCGGCGCCATTGTCGCCTTGCAGTTCACCGCCCGCCATATGCACCTTGTTGCCATTGACGGTCGACAGCGTGCGGGCGATGTCGGAGGAATTGGTGACGACGGTGAGGCCGCGCTTCTGCAGAAGCTCGCGCGCCAGATAACTCGTCGTCGTGCCGGTATCGAGCATGATGCTGTCGCCGTCGGCGATGGCTTCCGCGGCGCGGCGCGCGATCGCTCTTTTTCCAACTGCATTTTCGCGCATGCGCCGCTCGAACGGCGCTTCGCCGACCGCATGGGGTAGGGCCGCCGCGCCATGCATCTTCAACACCTCGCCGCGCTCGGCCATCAGGCGCAGGTCGCGGCGGATGGTTTCGGCTGACACACCCAGCCATTCGGCAAGGTCGGAGACCGAGGCCGACATGTGGTCATGCAGCATCTGGCGAATTTCGGCGTGGCGGCGGGAAAGGCGATTCATGGTTCCATTGCCCGGTTTCGATCAATCTTCCCCTGAAACGGTCAATTCCGGCAAGATAAATCTCTCAAATCCACAAAATGCCACGAAATTTGCGGTTTGGCATTGACACTCAAGGGTTTGTGCCATGACATTTGCGGCTGCGGACCAAAGCAAAACCAATCGAAGTCCGCATTGTTTGGGAGCCAGGAAGAGGATTCACATCCATGAGCAGATTGCGCGTAAGACGTGCCTTGCTTGGCCTTGCCGCTCTGGCGGCGACGGCGCTGACGCCGATGACCTCCTATGCCGTCGAGTCGAACGATCCGATAAAGATCGCTCTGTTCGACTGGACCAGCGTCAATCTCAACGCCAAGATCCTTGGCGGCATTCTCGAGAAGCTCGGTTACACGGTCGAATATCCGACCGCCGACTACCTCTCGAGCCTCACCACCGGCCTCACCAATGGCGATCTGACGGTCGGCGTCGAATTCTGGGACACGACGGCGGGCGAGGCGATGAAAGCCTCGGACGCCACCGGCCAGACCGAGAAGCTCGGCGCGGTCGGGCCCAAGGCCAAGGAAGAGTGGTGGTATCCGCTCTATATGAAGGAGAAATGCCCGGGGCTCCCCAATTGGGAAGCGCTCAAGGACCCGAAATGCGCGGAAGCCTTCTCGACGCCGGAAACGGCGCCCAAGGGCCGCTATCTCGGCGGACCGGTGACCTGGGAAGGTTTCGATGACGAACGCGTCGTGGCGCTCGATCTGCCCTTCACCGTCATCCATGCCGGCACCGACGCGGCGATGTTCGCCGAGCTCGATTCCGCCTATCAGCGCAAGGCGCCGATCATGCTGTGGATCTATTCACCGCACTGGGCGCCGGCGAAGTATGAGGGCGAGTGGGTGAACTTCCCGGAATATTCGGCCGAATGCTACGCCGACCCGAAAGCCGGCATCAATCCGGACAAGGCCTATGACTGCGGCAAGCCGCATGGCGAGATCTGGAAATATGCCTGGGCCGGCATGAAGGACAAATGGCCGGTCGCCTACAAGGTCGCCAAAGCCTATCAGATCGACACCGGCGAGCTGAACAAGCTCTCCGGCCAGGTCGACCTCGACGGCAAGTCGATCGAGGAGGTCGCGGCCTCGTGGATCGCCGCCAATGAAGCGAAGTGGAAGGCCTGGGCGCAGTAAAGCCGGGCTGTCGCCACCGCTCGACCCCTACTCCTGACCTCTCCCCGCAAGGGGAGGGGAAAGGGAGGGTGAGCGAGGTGCTTGGCGAGCAATGACACGGAACGATTTGCAATGACCGATGTAAAGCGGCCGGTGAAGCTTTCTTGCCGCAATCTGTGGAAGGTGTTCGGCGCCGGCGCGGAGGAGTTCATGCGCCGCAGCAACGGCGCCGCCTCGGCGCGGGCGATTAGCGAGGCCCGTCTCATCGGGGCGGTGCGCCAGGCCAGCATCGATGTGCATGAGGGCGAGATCTTCATCGTCATGGGCCTGTCGGGCTCGGGCAAGTCGACGCTGCTGCGCTGCCTGTCGCGCCTGATCGAGCCCACCTATGGAGAGGTGAATTTCGACGGGCACGACCTCCTGAAGGCGAGCGAAGCGGAGCTCATCGAGATCCGCCGTCACAAGATGGGCATGGTGTTCCAGCATTTCGCGCTGCTGCCGCATCTGACCGTGCTTGAAAATGTCGGCTTTCCGCTCTCGGTGCAGGGCGTGCCGAAGCTCGAGCAGAAGAAACGCGCCCAGGCGGTGATCGACCTGGTCGGGCTGAAGGGCCGCGAGCATCATTATCCGCGCGAATTGTCGGGCGGCCAGCAGCAGCGCGTCGGCATCGCCCGCTCACTCGCGGTCGAGCCCGAAATCTGGTTCCTCGACGAGCCCTTCTCGGCGCTCGATCCCCTGATCCGGCGCGAGATGCAGTCGGAGCTGATGCGGCTGCAGAATGTGCTGAAGAAGACGATCGTCTTCATCACCCATGATTTCGACGAGGCGATCAAGCTCGCCGACCGTATCGCCATCATGAAGGACGGCGAGATCATCCAGATCGGCGCGCCGGAAGAGCTGGTGCTCAATCCGGCGACCGACTATGTGGCGGAATTCACCCGCGACGTGAACCGCGCCAAGGTGATGTCGGCGCAGAGCCTGATGCGGGCTGGCGCCACGGGCGGCCAGTATGCCGGCAAGGTCGACGCCAAGGCGAAGGTCGAAACCTTCGCCGCCGACATCGTCGGTGGCAAGCTGCCTTTCGCGGTGACGGATGGCAAAGGCGCACTTCTCGGCGAGGTGACGCCGCAAGCGGTCATCGACCTGCTCGCCGGGCGCCATGTGAAGCAGGCGCAGCCATGACCGATGCGGTGCTGACCCATGACGCTACGCGCCTCAGCGCGCTGCCGGGCTGGCGGGTCGCGGTGCTTTTCGCCGGGCTGGTGGCCGCCGCCTTTGCCATTTCCTGGATCGTGCCGGGCGCCTGGGACTATCCGGCGCAAGCGGTCATCCCCTTCGCCGAGTGGATCAGCGCGATCATGCTGTGGCTCAAGGCGACCTTCACCTGGCTGACGCGCGGCCTCGCCGATCTCATCAACATTCCGCTGCAGCTCGCCATGGGGTTCCTGGCCAAGGGCTATCGGATCAATCTCACCGAAGGCTTCATCACGCTGCCGCGTTTCTCCTGGGTCGGCGTCTGCGCCGTCGCCGCCTTTGTCGGCTATCGCTTCGGCGGATTTAAGCTGGCGCTGCTCAGCGGCCTCTCCTTCCTCGCCATCGCGCTGTTCCGGCAATGGGACAGCGCCATGCTGACGCTGGCGCTGATCCTGGTCTGCGTGCCGATCTGCGTGGTGACCGGGCTTCTCCTCGGCATCTGGGGTTATCTCAATCCGAAGGCGAACAAAGTCCTGATCATGCCGGCGCTCGATCTCCTGCAGACGATTCCGACCTTCGCCTATCTCATTCCGATGCTGCTGCTGTTCGGCAACAGCCCGGTTTCGGCCCTGCTCGCCACCGGCCTTTTCGCCACACCGCCGATGGTGCGCGCCACCGTGCTCGGCCTTTCGAAAGTGCCGCAGGACATCAAGGACTTCGCCGACATGGCGGGCTGCACAAGGCGGCAGAAGCTGTGGCGGGTGCTGGTGCCGAGCGCCAAGCCGTCCTTGATGCTGGGTGTCAATCAGGTGATCATGCTGGCGCTCAACATGGTGATCATCTCCTCGATGATCGGCGCCGGCGGCCTCGGTTATGACGTGCTCCTCGCCTTGCGTGCCCTCAAGGTCGGCCAGGCGATGGAAGCGGGCCTCGCCATCGTTGTCCTCGCCATCGTGCTCGACCGGGTGAGTCAGGCCGCCGCCCTCAAGCGCCCCGAGCAGGACGCGACGCCAAGACCTTGGCTGCAGCGCCACGCCAGCCTCATCGCCATTCTCGCCATCCTTCTCGCCACGACGCTCGCGAGCCTCGTCCTTCCGGCCTTCGCCAAAGTGCCGAACGAGATCACCTTCACCACCGCGCCGGCCTGGAAGGCGGCGGTCGACTGGGTCACGGTCAACTACTTCAACGTCATCGAGGCAGTACGCATCACCTTCCTGCTTTATGTGCTTAATCCGCTGCGCGCCTTCTTCGAAGGCCTGCCCTGGCTCGGCGTGGCATTGCTCCTGGCCTTCGCCGGCTGGCGGCTCGGCGGCGTCTGGCTCGCCGCCATCGTCGCGCTGCTCGCCGCCTTCTGCGCCGCCACCGGACTCTGGGTGCAGACCATGGCGACGCTTTATCTCTGCGGTGTCGCGGCGCTGATCGCGGCGGCCATCGGCATTCCGATCGGCGTGTGGGCATCGCGCTCCGACCGGGTCGAGAAGATCGTGACGCCGTTCATCGATACGCTGCAGACCATTCCGTCCTTCTGCTTCATCATTCCGGTGGTGATGCTGTTCCGCGTCGGCGACGTCACGGCGCTGATCGCCACGGTGGCTTTCGCCGTCGTGCCGGCGATCCGCWACACCAATYACGGCATCAGGCAGGTGCCGCAYGAGCTGAKCGAAGCCKGCACCGCGGCGGGCT
>NNBT01000313.1_pt1 | contig 13506 bp, 11 predicted proteins | sample 1173831 | NCBI WGS metagenome assembly NNBT01 (sample SAMN07173936, study PRJNA388173) | plant metagenome | isolation source: symbiotic tissue sample KVJ10 | place: Norway: Troms, Kvaloya island | reverse complement strand
AAAGTTTGGACAAGCCAAAAGACGATTTAGCCTTGCTAGAGTGATGGCTAAACTGTCTCACACCTCTTTGTGTGCAATTGCTATTACTTTTTTAGTGATGAATCTTTCTACTCACTTGTCACGGCTTTTTTACGCTTTTTTATGTCTATTTTTGAAAACCACACCTTTTTCCCGGTCTAATATAATTGCACTTTATAGTTGAAGCATTTATAGTCAACAAAAACTTATGCTTGACCGGATCTGAATAACTAGTCAACCCTTAAAATTGCTTTTTTATGACTTTTTCAGCAAGCCCTAACTACACCAGGAGAAACCATGAGTACTCAAATTTTCGTCAACCTACCCGTCAAATATCTCCAGCAATCCATCGAGTTTTTCACCAAACTTGGCTTTCAGTTCAACCCCCAATTTACCGATGAAACGGCCACCTGCATGATTGTGTCCGAAACCATCTTTGTGATGCTTTTGACGTATGAGAAATTCAAAACATTCACGCCAAACCCGATTTGCGATGCCACAAAAAGTACCGAAGTGTTGACGTGCTTATCAGTTGAGAGCCGAGAAAAAGTGGATCAGCTGGTTCGTGAAGCTGTTGTTGCTGGTGGCACAACCTACAACGAACCTCAAGACCACGGATTTATGTACGCGCATGGATTTCAGGATTTAGATGGTCACATTTGGGAACTGATTTACATGGAACCCGAAGCAACCCATCCAGTTGAGGCTGAAAGGGAAGCAGCAGGAGTGTGAACCACAACAGAACAACCAGTGGAACACAAATTCGCGAACTCATCGAAACATGAGCACACCCATTCATACAAGAAGATGAAAGATATTTGCACATCACTGAGGTTGATTCATGAAACTCTATGAATTTGCTCCCACGCGATCAATTCGAGTTCGCTGGGTTCTCCAGGAACTTGGGGTGGAATTTGAAGCAATCTCCATCAACATGCGGGCAGGTGAACACCGTACACCCGATTTTCTCACCATTAATCCCACTGGCAAGCTCCCTGTACTCATCGATGGCGAACATATCATCACTGAATCTGTAGCCATTGCTTTGTACCTCGGTGAGAAGTACCCAGAATCTAACCTGGTACCTACAGACTTGCTTCTGCGAGCACAGCTTTATCGTTGGCTCCTCTTTACTGCCACCGAATTGGAACAGCCGCTATGGCGTATCGCTCGCCACACGTTTATATACCCAGAAGAGTTGAGATTGCCTGCTGAAATACCTCTCGCTCGGCAAGACTTCACCAGTATGGCTGTCGTTTTAGAGAACCATCTGTTGGATCGGCAGTTTGTAGTGGGTGAACACGTCACAGTGGCTGATTTTGTGCTTGCTTACACACTGGATTGGGCGAATGAAGTTCAGCTACTCACCACTTTCCCCACGCTGGTGGACTACATGGAACGAATGTACAAACGACCAAAGGCATCTGGGCGAATCGCAGCTGCACTTGCAAGTCTCAACCAGACCTCACAATGATTCACAAAAGGAGATAACCCAATGGAACCCAACCAAGCTGAACAAACCTCACCCATGCCTGCTCAACCGCAAAAAGAAAGAACATCAGTGGCTCCAGAAACTCGTCGGTGAGTGGACGTATGAAATCGAAGCGATGATGGAACCCGATCAACCTCCCGTAAAATCAACGGGAACAGAGACTGTGCGTTGCCTTGGGCACAGCGAAAGCTGCTCACTAAAAATGAGTTACCTACTGAATACTTATGCCTACAGCGAGTTTAAAGATACGAGAAACTCTTCCTGAATTAAACGGTCAATATGTTCCGCCACTTGATGAGCTATATCTTCACCGTGAACTAGTAGTCCCATTTCCATATTTAATGTCAGAGCGTACTCAGTGAGGTTAGCACTGGAAATAAACAGGTGCTTTCTATCGGCGATCGCACATTTAACGTGTAAGGAACCATACTTTCCTTCTGAATCTGTAAGCCGCTTATTTCGTGGCCAAATAAAAATGTGTGCTTGTTGGGCAATTTCCAGTCCCAATGCTGCACTGACTCCAAAAGGTATTTTACCCTTGCTAGATTCGGGGGTTTCAGCAATAATTCGCACAGTGACTTCTCGTTTCATTGCTGTTAACAATGCTTTTGCAATCTCTGGAATCTTATAAACAGCAAAACTGACAAGAATTATTTCCCGTTGCGCTTCGTGAATTAATTGTAATAACACTTGTTCTGTTCTGCGAAGTGGTATTCCCTCACTTGTGGGGCCAGTCCAAACCAACTCAACAGACAACTCATCCTTTGCTGCCACCTCACAGGAAATTGCTGTGGCTAAGGCAGACGCGATCGCACTACTGTCCAAATAAATAGCTTCCCGACACCATGTTTCTAACAATTCCCCTACTAGTCGGCGAAAATTAGTATTGGGCAGTTGTTTCAAGATTGATGCTTTCAACGCAAAATCACAATATCTTGCTGGAGTAGCTATCAGCAAATTAATTACAGCATCTAAAACAGGAGATGGAAGTTGTTTGGCACAAGTACGAATTTGAGCCAATAAAAGCGGTGGTAAAAAGCTCACGTTTTCTCCTCTGGGAAGAACGCTAAGTCTGCGGATAGTACAGTGGGAATAAGTACCGCGCGATCCAGATACTTATTGCCGCGTTCACAGGAGGTTTCTGGGCTAAACAGACAAGCATGGCAAGCTGCCCAATGTAGTGATGTAGCTCCTTTAAAGGGAGTATGTTCTGCACACAAGGGATCAGAAGCACATAACCGCATTTGTTCTAAAGCTTGGTCTATATGGTATCCAAGTATTTTAGGCTCTCCCAAACTGACTAAACCACCCAAGGTACCTTCACTATCAGGTGCGGCGGTATAAATTAGTATGCCTGCCATTGGGCCGCCTTCGTCTTCTGGTCGTTTGGAGTAAATTCGCTCCTTTAAACTAGCAGCATTGTAACCACACTCAAGTGCCATTTGCCGCATCAGGGCGTGAGCAAAGGAGTGTAGTAAAATGTACCGTACACCGGGAAATTTAACTTTGTCTGGATCGAGAGAACGAACATTACACCACTTTTTATGAGCATCGAATGCTTGACGTTCATAATCTTGCAACAGTTGATTTTGCTCCCATTGATGAAGTGTCGTTTCTTTGAACTGGATAAAGATACCCTCGCCTTTTACTTCACTTGCCGGTACCCATTTAGGTTTGCTGCGACTCAATGGAACCCGATGCTCTGTGAGAATTTCTCCAGAGTCGATAAAATCACCTGGGGATTGAATGCGTGTAAAGCCAATTAAGGCACGAACTTCTCGCAATCTTTCTACCAACACTACCTGCGAAAAGTAATTTTTATACCCTGGCTGCACCACTAACGCAAAAAGTCATCCCAAAAGATGAGGGAAACATCGTTTCAGCAGGTGGTACACTAATCTCAGTTGTGCCTTCCTCGACAGTACCTTTACCAACTACAGCCAATTCATCAAGAAGTTCTGGTTGTTGATAGTCAACTTCTCTAAATAATTCGTCTTGCACTTCGTCAGCCACAACCGATTTATTTACAGTCTCAGCACTGATGCGGCGTTGTTGCGGTGCGAGTAACCCTACAAGATAGCGATCGCTTACACTATCCTCATCTACTTCTTCTTCCTCACCACCCGCAGGCCCAAGCAAATCTGCCAATACTGCTTTTTCTAATTCATCACGGATTTTATAAGGTGTGGGTAACTGCGATTCCAGAATTTTACTAGTTTCATCTGCTTTTGCTTCTAGCTTTTCCTCAACAACCGGATCAATCGCAAGTATAAATTTTTCTTCTAATAATTGACCTTCGTTTGTTGAAGGTATAAATTGCGTTTCTAATAGTTTCCTCTGTTCCCAAAGTTGAGGAGTTACTTTAGTTTCTAGCGGCTTTTTCTTAGAACGCGATTTTTTAGCTTTAGGCTTCTGCTTGTTAAAGAAATTGATAATATCAGTGGCAATCTTCTCTGCAATATCTCCATTTATCAACCAATCAGCATCTTCTACTTGATCAATTCCGTCCAGCAAAACCACAAGCTGAGATTCTGGTGCAGACACAACCGCACTCCAATCAAGCTGAATTTTATGTTCCCGCAATTCTTTATTGATATTTAGTAAATTTAATTCACCTGGAAGTACCGAAGGAAGCTTAATAATTTCCATATTGCTGATAAAAGTAATAACCCACTAAATATTAATAATCATTCTATTCCCCATTCCCTATTCCCTATTCCCTATTCCCAAGATTCCACAATTGAGAATCAAATTTTTCCAAGAGGAGAGAAGAGTTGCTTGCAGGAACAATAACCAACAATGCTCGCATGGCGCGAGTCATACCAACAAACAAAGTCCGGCGATCGCGTGCTAAAATTTCTGTAATTTCATCCTCCGGTGTACCTTTGGGAATTGTTGGATAGGTTGCATCCAAAAATCCTGCGATCACTACAATGGGAAATTCTAACCCCTTGGCAGCTTTAAGCGTAATAACTTTAACACCTTGTTTATTTAAGTCCAAGTCTTTGCTAGACATGAAATGCGCTTCTAAACCTAAGTATGAAAGTTGACCAGCTATTTTTGTACCAGCACTTTCTGTCGGCACAATTACGGCACAAGCGTTAATACCCAACCGAAATTCACGGGCAGCACTTTTGCAAAATCGTACCAGTAGTTCTGCTTCATCCCCTGGATTATTTACGGCACGGACAGCCGGTGGTGGGCCATTGTGGATATAGTCTCTACTTGGAGAATGGGAAATTTCTCCGATTCCCAATTCCCTATTCCCCATTCCCTCATCATCTAAAATCGAATTTGCCAAGTAAGATATTGCGGCTTCGTTAATTTCGCGGGTGGTGCGGTGATTAACGCGCAGTACTCCTGTGCGTCCGACAAATTTCAAGTCTTGGCTAACGTCACTCCACCGGAAGCTACTACCATATATGGATTGATTGGCATCGGCGGTAATAAACAGGCGGTTAGGGTGACGGCAGACTTGAGTCAAAATACGTAAAGTATTGGGGTCTAAATCTTGGGCTTCGTCAATTACCACTGCATCATAAATCGGCGGGTTATCCATCTCCCGTAATGTTTCCAAGGCACGGGTACGGACTTGCTGCCAAGTTTCGAGTTCTTGTTTTTCTAGCAACTGGTAAAATTGTTGACGCAAGTGCCAGATTGCTTGACGTTGCGTTTTGTTAAGGGAAATTGCCCTACCGCTTCGTGGCGTTGCTTGATATGCTTCGAGAGTTTTGATTTCGCGTGCTTCGATAACTGTAGCAATTTCATCGATGAGATAATCAATACTCAGACGTTTTAACGTTTGTTCTTGCGCTTGACGTTGTAGTAGGTTGCCTTCTAGAGAATCAATTGCATAGATTAGCGCTTGCTTGATGGTTTTTCGCAGGACATCACCAGAAGCAATATTGGGTTTTCCGGTACTTTGGGAAATGACTGACGCAATTATTGCATCGGCAGTTTTGACATTAAGATACTGTATATCTTCGCCTAGCAGACTTGCTAAAAGTTGTTGAGAAAACGCAACCAGTGCATTTGTATAGGTTGTAAATAGGATTTTAGGTTTTTCGATTCCGTTGGCTTGGAGGATTTCTACCAACGCACGAACACGGTAAAGTGCAACGGTACTTTTTCCCGTACCAGGGCCACCTTTTAGCAGTGTAGGGCCAGAAGCGTTGATTGCCCAACTGACGAACTTTTCTTGTTCGGGATTGAGTTTGAGTAAAAATCCCAGCAACTCACCTTCAGTGAAGCGCAATAAATCATCAGTGCTACCCGTAACAAAGCTGGGTTGGTTCAGAACTTGGTCAAAGTTGGGTTCAGCGATACAATCAAAAATGCGATCGCACCACTTCCCTGGTAAATTGACTGCCATTAAATCATCTAATGTCCGACACGCGGTTAAAGTTGTCCAATATTCTTCCGGTAGTCGCAACCTATGAAGCAAATCTTCGGTAATTTCCACGGGTAGCGGGCTTTCTGTGTTGGAGGTATCAGGCAAAACCAAGTTTGGGGTATAAGTTGGTTTTACAGCCAGCAATGCTTCTACATCTGGCAGAGTGCTGATATCAATATCGGTTGTTTCAGCAACTAGCTTATCGCCTTTGTATACATCTTTACGGGCATCTACACCCAGCAAGATTACCCATTGATCGCCAAAAGTATAAATTATGCGATAGTCGCCTGAACGCAAGCGATACACATCACCCTTATAGCCATGTAATTTCTTCTTTAAATTACCGTGGGGTTTGGGATCATCCCGCAATACTTCGATTTTTTCCAATATTTGCACCACATACTCTTTAGGAATAGCCAAGAGTTGGTTAGTGAAGGTAGGTTTATGGATGATCTCGAAGGTCATTATAGATAAGTATTTATACGTAGAATTTATAGGTGTGTTTAAACACTATTATAAATTATACTCAATCTTCAATGAGGAATGGGGAATTGGTAATGGGTAATGGGATAAAAAACCCTTTTATCTGCTTTCTGCAAATGATTTAAATGCCAGCAAGTTAAAGTTTTACTCATTTTTAAAATGTAATATTTAGTTGATAAATATAGTAATTTATTATTATAAAATTTTTATTTGTTAGCCAGAAAATTATAAAATTGTATTGGATTAAATTTGGGTGTAATTAGTGTCTTTTGATAATGTTTGTAAAATATTAGCAGAGAAATATCCAACGGATTTTGCCCGATGGCTGCTACCTGATGAACCGCGACAAATCAAAGTATTAAAGACTGAATTAAGCATCGAACCAATTCGAGCAGATTCTGTTACGTTTTTACAAACAGAGAATCGGATTTTACATTTGGAATTTCAAACAAGAGCAAAATCTGAAACTCCCATTCCTTTACGAATGTTGGATTATTTTGTTAGGTTAGTGCGACAGTATGATGTTCCAATAACGCAAGTAGTGATTTTCTTACAAGAGACAAGTAACGAAATCGCTTTTACTGAAGAATATGTAAATGAGATGACACATCACCGCTATCGTGTTGTGAGAATGTGGGAACAAGATTCAGCGTTATTTCTAGATAATCCTGCATTATTACCGTTAGCACCTTTAACACAGACAGATTCACCCCAAAGGTTATTATCGCAGGTTGCCCAGAGTGTTGCTAGAATCTCAGATAGGGAAACTCGGCAGAATATCGCCGCTTACACAGAGATATTAGCAGGTTTGAAGTTTGAGAAGGATTTAATTCAGCAATTTTTAGGAGAGGAAATTATGCAAGAATCTGTAATTTATCAGGATATTTTGCAGAAAGGAGATAAGCAAGGTGAAGAACGTACAATTATACGCCAGCTTAATAGACGGTTTGGCGAAATAGATTCATCATTGATTGATAGAATTAGAGTGCTATCTGTTGAAAAGCTAGATGATTTAGCAGAAGGATTACTAGACTTTTCAGAAGTATCTGATTTAGTAGCTTGGTTAGACGAACAAGAAAAAAATTAATTTCAGGTGTTGATAAACTATAAAGTGATAAAGTCGGAGTTTTTAACTCCGGCTTTTTATATAGTCCGTATTCATATAAATTAAAGTAAATCTAAGTTACTTAATATTTTTACAACACTAGACTATTTATTTTATGGTAACAATGTACTATGTTACTATCTGATCAATTATTGAGTGAAGATTTTATGCAACAGTCAGTCAATGATGAAGATATTTTATATCCAGGTGCGTATCATTTATTTAATTGTTTAGTTCGTAGTCGTTTTTGTGATATTAGTGAACTTGAGGAAGAAATACCTGGAATATCCGAACGCATTCGCGGATTGAATCTGCAACAGTTAGAAGGATTTGCAATAGCTTTTATGGAATTTAATGATGCAATTGATTTAAAGGTTTGGTTAGATGAATATGAACATGAAAAGGATTGGGAAAATCGGTTTGTCAAAAAGGTATTTAATTGGTGAAAGAGGGTTCATCTTCTATATTATCAACCTAAAATAAACTCAACTGTCCATTATCATTATCTTGCTTTTTAGATTCCGCTTGCGCTTTTTTCTTACCTCCAGATTTACCTTTTTTCTTACCTTTATCATGTAAACCCTGTGCTACCTCTTCAGCATAGCGTTGGTGATTTAATTCTAATAACCTATCTAGCACTTCTCGCCGTGCAGTTTCGCTGATGGTGAAGCGTAAGCCTTGTTTAGTTTGGTGGAAACCATGAGATAATTCTAAATCTTGCCAACCGTAAGCAGCAGCTACAGCATTATCCATCTCTATGTGCAATTCGCGCAATTGTTGAATATCGGCGGCGGTTTCGTCGGGGTTGTGGAAGCGGTTGTAGGTTTTGGTTAATCCTTCTTGGCGTGTTTGCATGATATTTTGGCGATGATTGTAGTAGCGATCGCCTATCTCTTCTAGATTTGCGGTTGATACGGGGAAAGGGAAGGTTTCAAAACTATCACTTATTGAAAATCTCAAACGAGTCTCCATTGTACTAGAAGTTTCTCTTGTCCAAACTTCAAAAATATTAGAAGACAAGTAAGAAAAATAGAGCTTTACAGGTAAGCAATAAACAGCTAAATCTACAGACATTATTTGATTACTGGGTAATACGCTTACGCAAAAAAACTTAGTTACTCTAGTTGAAGCTAATACGAAAGGCTTATTGGCAATAGCTGTATATAGTTCTGGTCTTGAACGTTCATATTGCCACCATTTTTCTCGTGCTGATTTACTATATTTGTTAACTTCTCTTTCTGGTTTAACTTTCTCTTCTATAATTCGTAGACAATCAGTATAATCTGCTGCATAAGGTCTACCTTGTGGTTGTTTTGGATCATCATGTTCAGCATCTAAAGCCCAACCAAAGAAATTAATTACGCAACGACTAGGTGATTGATCTGAACGGGAATTTAAATCTTCACCATTCAAATAGGGAAACAGAACATCTTGATTGCGAGGATCTTTTTCAATGAGGGCTTTTGCTTCTTCGGGCGACATAGTAAAGCCTAAACCCAAAATAATTGAACCCTGAAATGCTTTATCTTTATTGGCTATCAATTGATAAGGTTTACCTGTGATTTTTCGTATAGCTGTTAAGAATGGACTAATTCCATCAACAGACTTGTCATTTAAAACGAACTCACTCAACCAATTACCTTGTCGTAACCATACATAAGCAACTTCTAAATTAGCAATACCCAGCCATTTTCTACTTGGTACAGCACGAGTAATTACACATTTATCAGCAACTAATTGGTCTAACCCAACTTCTCGCGTATCGCCTTGCGCTATCGTGTTTGTAGCAATTAAACCAAATCCACCATTACTATTTAACAACTGCTTGGCGTGTAAGAAAAAATAAGCACAAAGGTCAGCACTACCTCGCTTATCATTCGCAATCCATTGAACTAAAAAATCTCGATAAGCTGTACCCAACGCACCTGTAATTTTTTGTCCACCCATAAACGGCGGATTTCCGACAATCGCATCAAACCCTAACTTTTGATTTTCGTTCGTAGTCAGCACTTTAGTGCTTTTCTTGCCACCCTTATCATTATTAAGCGATGAATCGCTCACTACAAAAACCTCTGGAAATTCCAACTCCCAATGAAACGGACGCAACTTTTCAAAATCAGGTAAAGCCTTACCCATCCCATCAGGAATATCTGCACCATCCCGAAAAGTAGTTAACAAAGTCTTCCTTAAACCTTCCCTTTCCTTCTCCGACCAATCATTAAAATAACTCCCAACCAATAAATCGCAACCTCTGCGTAAATCAAAACTTCTCGCATCCGCCTGCGCTAACAAATACACCTTGCGATTTTGATCTTCCCTCGTCAACACCGGAAGCGATGCAATCTCTCGCCGTAACTCAATCACCTTATCAACTTCCCGCCGAATCTCCTCAGCAAATAACTCCGGTGTCCCAGTTGTGTCTAAATTCCAATAACGCAACTGTTCCAAACTCACCCCAATCAGCGAATCCCCAAACTTCAGGGCATGATCCACAAAGGTAAACGGACGATTCTTTTGCAAGGTTATCAACCACAGCGATAACTTTGCCATTTCCACCGCCAAGCGGTTTTTATCCACCCCATACAAACACCTGTCCGCAATTATCCGCCGCGCCACCATCAACCGTTCATCCGCATCCTTGGGAATTACACACTCCTCTGGACGCGACTTAGATAAAGTTCCCTCCGGTGCTGTCACCACTTTCCCCGGATTCGCCTTTTCCGCATTTTCCCACGCTTCCACCAACCGTTCCGCCAAATAGCGACAAGTCTGCACCAAAAACGCCCCCGAACCCATCGCCATATCGCAGATTTTCAACTTTAATAATTCTGCTGCTGACTTGAGTTTCCACTGTTCTTTCGGCTTCCCCTCAGCCACACCCTCATACACCAACGGTTCCAAAGTGTACTGCACAATTTCTTCCGTCAAACTGCGCGGCGTGTAGTGTGTCCCCGTCTCCCGGCGATCGCTTCCCTGCGTCACATACACGCTTCCCGTAGGAATCACCACTGGATAACCTAAAGTATCTAATCGTACTAACCCAGCAAAAGGTAACACGCGGTTAAATAATTCCTGGTCATTATTACACGCCGTCAACAAACGTTGTTCTTCATACGCCGTCAACTCTTGCTTTAAAGCCTTCTGCAAAGCAGACTGCGATCGCCCAGCCTCCGCTTTCAGAAATTTAATCAATTCCCCATCCCCAATTCCCTCCAACCTCTCCAAAGAAACTTCCGGTTCCTGATCCCGTGTTCCCATCAACCCCAAAACAGGCGTAGTTGCCCTTACTGCTGTATGGTCGAGTAAACCTTCATAAACATGACCAATTTGTCCAATATCCAACGCCCGGAAGGATAGCCTACGTGGTTCTACAGTACCAGCCACCTTAACTTGTAATATTTGCAAAGCTTCCAGCAGGTGCAACACAATCCGGTTATTCACAGGAATCGGGTCAGCAGAAATTTCTTCCCAGCGTGTCCCCGACATTCGACCTTCTAAAAATGGGAACCTGTCAGGGTCAAATAAACTACCACCATAGGCGGGAAGCTGCAAAGTATCATGCTGAACACCGCCATAAACTGCCCGAAATGTCGCCAACAGCCGACACCAAGCATCATAACGCCGTTCTAATACTTCTTCACCTTCTTTATCAGCCCGTTGCTGCAACTGTTCCCGCAGAGTGGAAACAGCATAATACTGGTCGTAAAGGGGATCGCCCAGTAGCAACAAACCCCGTTCTTCCGCCGAAAACAAAAACACCAGCCGCATCATCACCGTCAACGCAGCTTCGTAAAGGTCTGTTTCAGAAATACCTTGAAGGAGAGTGCGGTTTCTATCTTGGTCGATGTGGTCTAACGCCTCTACCAACACCTCCACCGCCTTGCGGACTTGATAGCCAAGTTGGTCGGTAACTTCTTGCTGGTCGGTAACACTTGCTTGCAGCAAAGCCTCCAAGCTTTCCGAGTCATCTACCCCAAAAAAGCGCTGTACACCCAGCAAACTCCGAAATGCCCGCAGTGTGATGTGTTCTTCCAGCCACAGCACCCCATACCAGGAAATAAAACCAGTCGTTTCCCCCCGTGGGGCGTTTACCAGCAGCCAATGTTCTCCATTCGTCACCAATCCCAACCGTACATTACAAGCGTGCAGCAACTCCATCATCCGCGTCGCTGGACTTGCTTTCCAACGGCGGTCTTTGAGGGGTTTTTCTAAATTCTGCTGAGGCGATACAATCTGCACTAATAAGCGAGGTTTGTTCCCATCCGGTTCAACTACCACCCAGTCGGGACGCAAAGTTTCACCCTGTTCAGCAATTGTGGCAGCCAGCCCCGTGGGGATGCGTTGACCTGTTAATAAAACTTCATCCGGCAATTCTAAAGTCTGCCGCAGCACAAAATCTACCCACGCCCGATGAATTGCTGGTTCAGGTTTTGCCCCTAATTGATTATCTTGCCATTCTTCGTATGCTAATCGTAACAGCTTTAAGTGTTCTGGATCGTGGGCATCTAAGCCATTAGGAAATACTTTGAGGAGTACAGGTAGACTGAGAAAGGGGCCAGAAGCTTCAACTAGCGATAACCATTCGGCGTGGTGACGGGCTGTAGACATGGGAAATAAATAAGGGAGAGATTATAATTTGAAGAGTTACATGATCAAGTTAGCGATAAGTTTGAAACTATTTCTCATCTTTATTAACTGGTTTTAATAATCTTGGAATTAGAATATTTTTTCTTTCCATTTCCTTTATCATTTCTTCATTCTTAGACGAAGTAATATTGTCTTTTAACAAGTAATTTATGATTTCACTCCCAAAACTATAAATCTTTTGTAGCGAAACCTCTTTATATTTCACATCGGATTTACATGAACGTTTAATAGGTTTACCTGTACCTTTAAATACTATTTTTACATCTTCCTGGTTCATTCTTTCTAAATGAGGAGAGCTTGCAATATCACTCCAAATAGCTCTACTTTTTTGTGGTTTTATATAAATCTTATGCCCTATCACTATTTTAGTGACTTCCAAAATAATAAAGTATTTATGCTCCCTTAAAATAGTCGAGTCTATTTCTTTTTCTTGTTTTAAATATGGAATTCTATCTAACCCGCGTACAGCATATCGTCTCGCCGAAAATTCAATTTCTAATGACTTTGGATTTTGCGGATCTATTTCTCCTGCTTGGATGATTTTCGCTTCATAAATATATTCTTTACCGTTATCTACATCTAAAACCTGAATAATAATTTCTTTTCCTAATGTATCACCTATATCGTTATTTCCAACACCTAATAACTGTATCGTTTTCTCTTCAACGAGGTTATCTACATTCTTACCAACTAATTCTAGAACCCATTTAGCACTATCTTCTTCTTGTTGCCCTTGCAATTTCTTATAAAAATCTACATCATTAACATCAAAAACAATACAATTATCTTTAATAAAAGTAAGATAATCTAATACATCTTTGTATATTTTGCTATCCTTCTTGCTTTTAAAAATAAAAGAAGATTCAATATTCACCCCAAGAATAGCTCTTTGAGTGAAATTATGGCTACCTAACCAAATTTCAACATTGTTATCAGGCATCTCAAACAGAATTATTTTGGAATGTAATAAATAAGATACTTTCTTTTTGTCTTTTAGCTCATAATTCTCTGAGTTTTGTTTAATCTCGTAATTATGTAAAAAAATATTAGAGCCAGAACGTTTAAAATTTGCTAAATAGACATCTCCAAAATAGTAACATTCTGTGGTAAAAGAACATCAAATAGCTTTTTTGACACAGAAACATGAGCGACATACTGAATCATATTGAACAAAATCCTAAAAAAACAAAGCGGTTAATTGGTCTGGAGTATGAACAGTTACAGCAATTAATTCAAAATGCGGAGCGATTACATCATGAGAAACAAGAGTTATTAGAATCCAAAAAAGTTAGAATTATTGCTGGTGGTGGAGGTCGTAAACCAAAACTATCGCTGAAAGAACAAATAATTTTAACGTTGGTTTATCTC
>NNBT01003638.1_pt1 | contig 13533 bp, 11 predicted proteins | sample 1173831 | NCBI WGS metagenome assembly NNBT01 (sample SAMN07173936, study PRJNA388173) | plant metagenome | isolation source: symbiotic tissue sample KVJ10 | place: Norway: Troms, Kvaloya island | reverse complement strand
GGGCGGCTCGCCCCAGGTGCGATAGACATCGACATGGTCGGCGGCGACCTGGTTGCCGGCGTCGGACGACCCGCCGAAATATCGCGGCGGATCAGGCTTCTGCTCAGGCGGATAGAGGGGCTTGCCGTTCTCGATCTTCAGATGTTTGCCGGTGCAGGTGACGTCCTCGCCCTGCAGCAGGCGGCGCCAGACKGTGAGKAACTCKTCCGTCACTTCATAACGCGCGTCATGGTCAAGGAAGACGCCGTCGCCCTTGAGCTCCARAGGATCACCGCCCGTCACCACATTGATGAGCAGGCGCCCGTTGGACAAACGGTCGAGCGTCGCCGCCATGCGCGCGGCGAATGCCGGCTCGGTCATGCCGGGCCGGACCGCCACGAGATAACGCAGGCGCTGGGTGAGCGGCACCATGGCGGAGGCGATGACCCAGGAATCCTCGCAGGACCGCCCGGTGGGCAGGAGCACGCCGTAATAGCCGAGCTCGTCGGCGGCACGGGCGATCTGGCTCAGATAGGAGAGCGTGACATGGCGGGCGCCGATCTCGCTGCCGAGATAGCGGCCGTCGCCATGGGTCGGCAGGAACCAGAGGATATCGGCGGCATCAGCCGATGGGGGAAGGTCGAGCTTGGCTGTCATGATCTATGCTTTCAGATGGCGCCGTGGCGCGGCGGATTGATGCTGTTGAGCCAGTAATTACCAATGACGCGATATTTCCAGCGCACCGGATCATGCACCGTATGGGTGCGGGCATTGCGCCAATAGCGGTCGAGGTTGAATTCGGCGAGTGTCGAGCGCGAACCGCCGAGCTCGATGAGCTTGCTGCCGGCGAGGAGCGACACTTCGGTGGCCGCGACCTTGGCCGAGGCCACGGCGATCGAGGCGGCGGCGACGGTTTCGGCAGTCGGGTTGGCGGTGGCCTCGTCGACGAACCGGGCGGCGCGGCCGAGAAGTGCCTCGGCGGCATCGAGCCTGACCTTCACCTCACCGATATCGGAGATGATATGCGGATCCTCATAACCATGCTCGAGGCCGCTTTCCTTCCATGGCCGCGTATATTGGCGCACGAAACGCACGGTTTCGGCAAAGGCGCCGCGCGCGATCCCCTGGTCGACGGCGGCATGCATGATCTGGGCATGCGGGCCCATCGGCGACGGCGTCTCGAACAGAAGATGAAAAGGAATGACCGAGAAGGGATGGACGGCGACATTGTCGAGTATGGTGGTGCCGGATCCGGTGGTGCGCTGGCCGAAACCCGACCAGTCGTCGACGATCGTCAAGCCTTCGGTCTCGCGCGGCACGATCGCAAGGGTGCTCTTGCCGTCGTCGTTGTTCGCCACGACCGCGATCCAATGGGCGAAGAGAGCGCCGGTCGAATAGAATTTCCGGCCGTTGAGGCGGAAAGCCTCGCCATCGCGGGTGATGCGAGTGGCATGATCCTGCGCCGTCTTGGTGCCGGCCTCGGACAACGCATTCCCGAGCCGCTCGCCCGCCAGCACGGCCTTGTAGAAGAACTGCTTCTGCTCGGGCGATCCCTGGAGACGCAGGCCTTCCAGCATGAAGAAATGATTCTGCGGGATCTGTCCGATCGACCCGTCGGCGGCGGAAATGAGGGCGATCACCTCCGCCAGCGTGCTGGTGGCGACGCCGGCGCCGCCGAACTCCTTGGGCACCGTGATGGCGAGAAGTCCACGGTCGGAGAGGAGATCCATCTCGGCATAAGGAAGCTTGCGGTCGCGGTCCCGCTCGGCAGCACCCTCGGCCAGGATCGCCGCCACGTCATGGGCAACTTCGATCGCCTCGCTGTCGGAGCGGATGACAAAAGCGTGCTTGTCGCGCGGCTTCGGAACGGGGAAGGCGGCGACGGCTTTGGCGGGTTGTACGGTCATGCGGTCGATGCTCCTCAAGTGAATCCGCCATAACGGCCGCCGCCATAGACCAGCGGGGCGCCGCCCTTGACGGTGATGGCCTTGACCGCGCCGATGACGATCGCGTGGCTGTGCCGCTCGATGAATTCCTCGACCGCGCAATCGATCGCGGCGACAGCGTCCGCGAGGACGGAGGCTTCGGTGACGAGCGTGTTCCAGACGGCGCCGTCATAACGGGCGGGTCCCTTGATGCCGCCGCGGCCGGAAAAACGTTCCGCAACGTCGCGATGGGTGTCGCCCAGGATGTTCACGCAGAAATGGCGGTATTTCTGGATGACCGGCCAGGAGGATGCGCCGCGATTGACGCAGACGATCATGGTCGGCGGCTCGACGGAGAGCGAGATCGCCGAGGTGACGGTCAGGCCGGTGCGCTCCTCGCCGGTGCCGGCGGTGATGACGCTGACGCTGCCGGCAAGATGGCGCATCGCGTCACGCAGCGATGCGGGATGATGGGTGAAATCCTGGGGCGACTTCACGGCAATGGTCATGATCTGCTTGTTCCCTGCACGCGCGATCACGCGGTCGGCGCGTTTCGATGGTGTGAGACTAGTTCATCGCCGCCGATCCCGGGTCTCAGTTTTGTTTGTCCGGCCCTTTAGCAATTCTCAATTGTTGTGCACTGCGGGAGCGGTCTAGCAAATGCGCTCCCATCCGAGTGTTTGCCGGAGTGTTTGCCCAATGACCCGCCAGATCCGTTTCAACGCCTTCGACATGAACTGCGTCGGCCATCAATCGCCAGGCCTATGGGCGCATCCGCGCGACCGCTCGTGGAAATACAAGGATCTCGATTACTGGCAGGATCTGGCGCGCACGCTCGAGAAGGGCGTGTTCGACGGCATCTTCATCGCCGATGTGATCGGTTATTACGACGTCTATAAGGGGTCGAACTATCACGCGATCCAGCAGGCGGCGCAGATCCCGGTCAACGATCCGCTGCAGCTCGCCGCACCCATAGCGCTCGCCACCGAACATCTCGGCATCGGCATCACCGCGTCGACCTCCTTCGAGCATCCCTATACTTTCGCGCGCCGCATCGCGACCGCCGACCATCACAGCAAGGGCCGAGTCGGCTGGAACATCGTGACTTCCTATCTCGAAAGCGGTGCGAAGAATATCGGTGAGGGGGGACTGCGCCGCCACGATAACCGCTACGAGGTGGCCTCCGAATATGTCGAGGTGCTCTACAAGCTGCTCGAAGGCAGCTGGGAAGAAGGTGCGGTGGTGCGCGACGGCGCCAAGCGCATCTTCACCAACCCGGAAAAGGTCCATGAGATCGGCCATAAGGGGAAATTCTTCGACGTTCCCGGATATCAGCTGACCGAGCCGTCGCCGCAGCGCACGCCGGTGATCTATCAAGCGGGCGCGTCGGGTCCCGGCAAGGACTTCGCCGCGAGCCACGCCGAATGCGTATTCGTCGCGGCGCCGACCAAGCCGGTGCTCAAGGCTTATGTCTCCGACATCCGCCAGCGCGCCATCAAGGCGGGCCGCGATCCGCGCAAGCTCTATGTCTATACGCTCGCCACCATCATCACCGCCGAGACCGACGCGAAGGCACAAGTGAAGTTCGAGGAGTACAAGAAATATGTCTCCTATGACGGCTCGCTGGTCTTCATGTCGGGCTGGAGCGGCATCGACTTCGGCCAATATGCGCCGACCGATCTCGTCAAGAAGGTCGAGACGAATGCGATCATCTCCATGGTCGAGCATCTGGCGCAGGGCGACAAGGCCTGGTCGATCGACGAGCTGGCGCAGTTCGGCGGCATCGGCGGCCTGGGGCCCGTCTTCGTCGGATCGCCCGCGACGATCGCCGACATATTGCAGCAATGGGTCGCGGATACCGATGTCGACGGCTTCAATCTCGCTTATGCGGTGACGCCCGAAAGCTTCGAGGATGTTGTCGAGTTCATCGTGCCCGAATTGCAGCGCCGCGGCGTCTATCCCAAGGCCTACCGGTCCGGGACGCTGCGCGACAAGCTCTTCGGCGAGGGGCCTCATCTCCAGGCGCCGCATCCCGCCGCGCAATATCGCGACATCGAGGCGGTGAAACGCCGCGAGGCCGCCGCCCGGCTGGCGCCCAAAAGCGCCGCTTCCCGTGTTCCTGAAACCGTTTGAGGCACGCCATGCCAACTTCCCATGCGCTCTCGCAAGATATTTCCTTCCTCGACCGACTGATCGCCACCGCGCGGCGCAATGCCGGGCAGCCCGCTCTGCTGCATAAAAGACGCGGCGTGTGGGTGGTCAGGCGCTGGGCCGACGTGCTCGAGGAGATCGATCGCCTGGCCGGCGGGCTGCGCCATCTGGGCGTCGGCGAAGGCAGCCGTGTCGCCGTCGACGGCGAGATCACCGCGCGCCTGCTGCTCTCCGCCGCCGCGATACGCGCGGTGGGCGCGGAAATCGTTTCGGTCCCGCTTTCGGCATCGCCTGAGGAGCTCGACCGTGTCGTGGCGGATCCGACGATCGGCCTGGTGATCGGGCAGGGCCGCGAGACGGTCGAGGAATGGAGCGAAGCGACACGCAACCGGCGCGACGTGCCGATCGTCTTCGATCATGCGACACCCGACAGCCAACCGCCGCGCCACGGCATCGTGACCTTGCCGCTGCTCAAGATGCTGGGCAGGCCTTTCGGCTGGGCGAAGTCCGTCGACAGAAAGCCGACGGATGCGAAGCTGCCAGTGACCTGGGTCGAAGAGTCGACCGAGTGGGCCGACGGTCTCGAGATCGTGCTCGACCATTGGGTTTCCTCCGGTGAGCCGCTCGCGCTGCCCGAGCTCCTCGCCGCCGCTGCGCGCGACCGGCGCGAAATCGCGCCGCAAAGATGGATCGCCTCGGCGGCTCGGCTTCAACAGAACGAGGCCGCGATCCGCGAGCGCCTGCCGGACCGCAAATCCCTGTCGGGATGGCTCGTCGGCGGCGCTCTCACGGGAGCGACGGCGCCTTGGTTCGCACTGACGCGCGCGCTTTTGCGAAACCGTCTGGGCTTCCGGCGTCTCATTGCCATCACCGCGCCGGCGGAAACCAGCTCACCGCAATTATACGGCAGGCTCGGTCTCGCTTTCGACAATCTCGGGCAGCCGGCACGTGTGGTCGTGCGGCCTCAGCCCAAAGCCTATCCACGCGAACGGCTTGTCGCGGTGGCGGCGGCGCGATGAGCGAGACCCTGCTTTCGATCCGTGACGTGTCTCTGTCGTTCAAAGGCATCAAGGCGCTCACTGCAATCTCCTTCGATGTCGCCGATGGCGAGATCTGCGCGCTCATCGGACCGAATGGCGCGGGGAAGAGCTCGCTCCTCAATGTCATCAATGGTGTCTATCGCAGCGATCAGGGCGAGCTGGTGTTTGCCGGCGAGACTTTGCGCCGGCCGCGGCCGAGGCTCGCGGCGCACCTTGGCATCGGCCGCACCTTCCAGAACAATGCCTTGTTCAAGCGGCTGACGGTGCTCGACAATGTGCTCGCCGGCCTTACCCGCAAGGCACGCGCGAGCCTTCTCGAGCACACATTCCGGGTCGGCCGCTCGGCCTCCGAAAGCCGTCATTTCCGCGATCTCGCCGAAGACACGATCGCTTTTCTGGAGATCGAGGCCTATCGCGACTGGATCGTTGGTCAGTTGCCTTATGGCCTGCAGAAACGCGTCGAGCTGGCCCGCGCGCTCGTCTCACGGCCCCGGCTGCTGCTCCTCGATGAGCCGATGGCCGGCATGAATCACGACGAGAAGCAGGAGATCAGCCGCTTCATTCTCGATGTCAATCGCGACCTCAAGACCACCATCGTGCTGATCGAGCACGATATCGGCGTGGTGATGGGCCTGTCCGACCATGTCGTCGTGCTCGATTACGGCCGCAAGATCGGTGACGGCAGCCCGCAAGAGGTGCGCGACAACCCGGATGTCGTCGCAGCCTATCTCGGCGCCGTGCATTGAGGATCGCGCCATGAGCTTCTTCATCGAAACCCTGGTCGGCGGCCTTCTGGCCGGTGTCATGTATTCGCTGGTCGCGATCGGCTTCGTCCTCATCTACAAGGCCTCCGGCATCTTCAATTTCGCGCAAGGATCGATGGTCCTGTTCGCGGCCCTCGCTTTCGTCACCTTGCGCGAAGCGGGCTGGGGCTTCGTGCCGGCACTCCTAGTCACATTGGTCGTCATGGTGGCGGGCGCCATCGCCATCGAACGTTTCGTGCTGCGCGCTTTGATCGGCCAGTCAGACCTCACGCTGTTCATGGCGACGCTCGGGCTTTCCTTCGTGATCGAAGGCCTGGCGCAGCTGTTCATGGGCGCCAGCGTGCATGAGCTCAATCTCGGCATCGACGACATTCCGATCGAGGTGGGACCGATCCTGGTCAGCCAGTTCGATCTCCTCGCCGCAGCCACCGCCGGCGCGCTGGTCATATCGCTTTCGCTGTTCTTCAATTTTACCCGCATCGGCATCTCCTTGCGGGCGATCGCGGATGATCCGCTCGCCGCGCAGTCGATCGGCATCAGATTGCCCACACTGTGGCGGATCGTGTGGGGGGTGGCCGGGCTCGTCGCGCTGGTGGCGGGCCTGTTGTGGGGAGCGCGGCAGGGCGTTCAGTTCTCATTGACCCTGGTGGTGCTGAAAGCTCTGCCCGTCCTCATCATCGGCGGCTTCACCTCGATCGGCGGCGCCATTGTCGGCGGATTGCTGATTGGCGCCAGCGAGAGCCTGGCCGAGATCTACCTCGGCGATCTTCTCGGCGGCTCGGTGTCGACATGGTTCGCCTATGTCGTGGCGCTCGCCTTCCTGCTGATCCGGCCGGCCGGCCTGTTCGGCGATCGCGCCATCGAAAGGGTATGACGCCATGACCGCGCTCGCTGCTCCCGCCCCGACCGAAACCGTCGAGCCCACCGAAACGCTGCGCCGCTGGCGGGCAGGGCCGTTGGCCATCGCCGGCCTCGTCCTCGCCTTTTACGCGCTGGGCTTCGTGGTCCATGATTATTGGTTCAACGCCATCCTGATCCCGTTTCTGATCATGGCGCTGGCCGGTCTCGGGCTCAATCTCCTGACCGGCTATGCCGGGCAGGCCTCGCTCGGCACCGGCGCCTTCATGTCGGTCGGCGCATTCGCCACTTATAACGTGCTGCTGCGCCTGCCGGATCTGCCGCTGCCCGTAAGCCTCGTCATCGGCGGCCTGTTCGGCGCGCTGGCGGGCATCGTCTTCGGTCTGCCGAGCCTCAGGATCAAAGGCTTCTATCTGACCGCCTCGACGCTCGCCGCGCAGTTCTTCCTGCCCTGGCTCTTCAACCAATATGGCTGGTTCTCGAACTATACGACCTCGGGCTCGATCTCGGCGCCGAAGCTCGTGTTTCTGGGGGCCGATCTCTCGACGCCGCTCGGACGTTATCTCCTCACCTTGACCAGCGTCGTCATCCTGACCTGGCTCGCCTGGAACCTGGTCACGAGCCAGGTCGGGCGCAACTGGATGGCGATCCGCGACATGGACACCGCCGCGGCGGTCGCCGGCATTCCCATCGCCTTCAACAAGCTCGCCTCCTTCGCGATCTCCTCCTTCATCATCGGTATCGCCGGTGCGCTCTGGGCCTTCGCCTATCTCGGCACCGTCGATGCCCGCTCGTTCGACCTCGACCGCTCCTTCACGGTGCTGTTCATCATCATCATCGGCGGCATGGGATCGATCGCCGGCGCCTTCATCGGCTCGGCCTTCGTCATCCTCGTCCCGATCCTGATCAGCAATGTCTCAGCGGGCCTGTTCGCCGGCGCCATCGATGCCGGCCAGTCGGAGAATCTGCAGAAGATCCTGTTCGGCGCCCTGATTGTCTATTTCCTGATCAAGGAACCGAACGGGCTTAACGCGCTCCTGCTGCGGTTACGCGCGCGCCTCGCTCTGTGGCCGCTCAAATCCTGAACCCCTTTCATCATGGAGAACCCGAATGCCCAGTAGATTGAAGAACGCCTTGCGTGGCCTCGCTTTCGCGGCCCTCGCACTGGCCGCCATCCCGGCGGCCGGCGAGGAAGCCAAGCAGCAATATTTCCCGCTCGCCACTTTCCGGGTCGGCGCCTATGCGTCGAGCGGCATTCCGGTGTGGGCCGGCGAGATCGACTACTTCCGCTATATCAACGAGGTGGAAGGCGGCATCAACGGCGTCAAATTATTCTGGGACGAATGCGAGACCGAATGGGAAGTCGAGAAGGGGGTGGAATGCTATGAGCGGGTGAAGGCCGGCAAGGACGGCTCGCCGGTGCCGATCTTCCTGCCGCATGGCGACCCGATCTCCAAGGCGCTCACCGAAAAGACGGTGGCGGACAAGATCCCGCAGATCACCATCGCCTATGGCCGCACCGAATCGATCGACGGACGTGTCTTCCCTTATTCCTTCCCGGTGCTGTTCAGCTTCTGGTCGGAAGCCTCCTCGGTGATCAATCACATCGCCGAGATCGAAGGCGGCAAGGAGAAGCTGAAAGGTCTCAAGATCGCCACCGTCTATCACGACAGCCCCTATGGCAAGGAGACCCAGGTGCCGCTGGACTTCCTCGCCAAGACCTATGGCTTCGAGAATACCCAGATCCCGGTGCCGCATCCGGGCAATGAGCAGTCGGCGCAATGGGCGAAAATCCGTCAGCTCAAGCCTGATTATGTCTTCCTGCGCGGCTGGGGCGTGATGACGCCGGTCGCCATCAAGACGGCGGCCAAGACCGGCTTCCCGGTCGATCACATCATCGGCGGCATCTGGTCGGGCTCCGAAGAGGATGTCCGTCCGGCGGGTGCGGTCGGCAAAGGCTACAAGGCGGTGACGCCGTTCCCGGCCGGCGCCGATTTCGAGATCCTCAAGAAGCTGAAAGCGCATATCGTCGACAAGGGCCTGAGTGACCTCAAGGACCCGAAGAGCTTCGGCTCGGTCTACTATAATTCGGGTGTCATCGAGGCGATCATCTCGGTCGAGGCGATCCGCAAGGCGCAGTCGAAATTCGGCAATCGTCCGGTCACCGGCGAGGAAGCGCAGTGGGGCCTCGAGAATCTGAAACTCGACGAAGCGCGATTGAAGGAGATCGGCGCCGACGGGCTGGTGCAGCCGCTCGAGCTGTCGATCAAGGATCATGAAGGCGGTGGCGCCGGCAAGATCCTGCAGTGGGATGGCGAGAAGTGGAACATCGTCAGCAATGGCTGGGTGAGATCCGACCGCGAGCTGCTGCTGCCGCTCATCTATGAGCGCGCCGCCGCCTATGCCAAGGAAAAGGGCATCACGCCGCGCCCGGATGTCAGCAACTGAACGATCGAGCCGGCCGTCCTTACGGGGCGGCCGGCTTCAATTCGATTATCGGAGCAAGCCCGTGAGATTCGGATATTGGATGCCGCTCGGCAGCGGCGGTTTCGTCATCAGCAACCTACCGCAGCGCACCGACTGGAGCCTCGACTACAATAGCAGGCTGGCGCAGCAAGCGGAGGAGCTCGGCTTCGAATATGGCCTTGCGCCGGCGAGATTCATTGCGAGTCATGGCTGGGAGCTGCAGCAGGAGGCGATCACCTGCACCGCCATACTTGCCGCCCACACGAAGAAGCTCAAGCTGATCTCGGCCATTCATACCGGCTTCTGGCATCCGGCCATGGTCGCCAAGATGGGCGCCACGATCGATGTCTATTCGAAGGGCCGCTTCGCCATCAACATATTGAGCGGCTGGTTCCGCGACGAATTCCGCATCTTCGGCGAACCCTGGCTCGAGCATGACGAGCGCTATCGCCGCTCGGAAGAGTTCATCCAGGTGCTGAAAGGCTTGTGGACGCAGGACCCCTTCACCTTCGGCGGCGACTTCTACCGCATCAATGGCGGCTGGCTCAGGCCGCCGCCAGTGTCGGCGCCTTACCCGGAGATCTTCCAGGGCGGCAACTCGAAAGCGGCGCGGCGTATGGCGGCGCATCATTCCGACTGGTACTTCCTCAATGGCAACAGCGTCGAAAATGTCCGGGCGCAGATCGAGGAAGTGCGCGCGCTGGCGGCGAAGGCCGGGCGCACGGTGAAATTCGGCCTCAATGGTTTCGTCATCCAGCGCGACACGGAGACGGAGGCGCTCGAGCAGCTCGAGGCGATCGTCGCCAATGCCGATCCGGAGATCGTCAAGGCTTTCGGCGATCAGGTCAAGGAGGCGGGTATGTCGACGCGCGACCGGATCGGCATGTGGGTCGATTCCGACTATGCCAATCTCGTCCAGCCCAATGATGGCTTCAAGACGCGTCTCTTCGGGCCGCCCGAGCAGATCGCCCGGCGCATCCGCGAATATGAGGCGGTGGGCGTCGACATGATCCTGACCGCCTTTCTGCATTTCACCGACGAGCTGCCGGCCTTCGGGCGCGAGGTCATTCCGCTTCTGAGCGATCCTGTCGCCGCGGAGCAGGCAGCATGAGCACGCCCGAACCGTTCCTCGTCGTCGAAAATGTCGAAGCCGTCTACGGTCAGGCGATCCTTGCTCTGCGCGGTGTTTCGCTGACGCTCGGCGAAGGCAAGGTCGTCGCTCTTCTCGGCGCCAATGGCGCCGGCAAGTCGACGACGCTCAAGGCGATTTCCAATCTGATCCGCGCCGAGCGCGGTCAGGTGAGCCTGGGCACGATACGCTGGCGCGGTCGCGACATTCTCGGTCGCGATCCCTCTGCGCTCGTCTCCGACGGGCTGGTGCAGGTGCTGGAAGGCCGGCATGTGTTTCCGCAATTGACGGTCGAGCAGAATCTGGTCACCGGCGCTTATGTGCGCCACTCGTCGAAGCTGCGCATCGCCGATGACCTCGAGCGCATCTATACGTGGTTTCCGCGGCTCAAGACCCGCCGGCAATCGCGCGCCGGACTCACTTCCGGCGGCGAGCAGCAGATGGTGGCGATCGGCCGGGCTCTGATGACGCGCCCGACATTGGTGCTGCTTGACGAGCCGTCGATGGGACTGGCGCCGCTCATCGTTGAGGAGATCTTCGAGATCGTCCGCCAGCTCAACCGCGACAGCGGCGTCAGCTTCCTGCTCGCCGAGCAGAACGCCAATCTGGCGCTGCGTTACGCCGATCACGCTTATGTGCTGGAGACCGGGCGCGTCGTGGCCTCCGGTGCTGCCGCCGAACTCGCCCGGCGCGACGAGATCAAGAACATCTATCTGGGCGGGGGACGTGCCGCGGCTCCTAAGCCGACGCGCCACTGAGTCCTGCCTTCCATCGGAGTGAATACGATTATGACGACCGTCAATGCCTGGGGCAGGGGCCCTTCCAGACGTTATGAAGAGCTCGCCCGGAAATTCCGTCCTCTTTTCGCACGGATCACAGAGGGCGCCGTTGCGCGTGAGATCGAGCGCAGGCTGCCTTTCGAGGAGATCGGCTGGCTGAAGGAGGCACGTTTCGGCGCTTTGCGCGTGCCGGAGGCCGATGGCGGTTATGGCGCGACCCTGCCGGAATTGTTCGAGCTGCTGACCGAGCTCGCCAGCGCCGATTCCAACTTCACACAGATTCTCCGGGCGCATTATGGCGCCGTCGAGGATGTGCTGGCGTCACGTGATACAGAGCGTCGTAAAGTCTGGTTCGTCCGCTTCGCCGCGGGTGACATCTTCGGCGGCGGTTTCACCGAGCGCGGCGGCGCCAAGGCCGGCACCTTCGCCACGACCATCAAGCGGCGCAATGGCGGCTGGGTCGTCAATGGCGAGAAATATTACAGCACCGGCTCGCTGTTCGCCGACTGGATCGAGCTGGTCGGCACGGGACCTGAGGACAAGGTCATCGTCGCGGCGGTGCCGACCTCGGCGCCGGGTCTCACCCAGCGCGACGATTGGAACGGCTTCGGCCAGAAGCTCACGGGCAGCGGCACCTCGATCTATGAAAATATCGAATTGCCCTTCGATCATGTGCAGACGGGCGATGACCGCTTCAAATACCAGGCCGCCTTCTACCAGACCGTCCATCTCGCCACTTTGACCGGCATTGCGCGGGCGGCGGCGGATGAGGTGTCGGGGCAGGTGGCGCGCCGCACGCGCACCTTCACCCATGCGACGGCGCGGGTGCCGCGCCAGGACCCGCAAGTGCTGCAGGTCGTCGGCCAGGCGCATGCGAACGCCTATGCGTCGGGCGCCATCACGCAACGTGTCGCCGCGGCGCTCCAGCATGCCTATGAGACGGCGGTCGGCGGCAGCGAGGAAGAGGTGGCAGCGGCCAATCTCGCCGCCGAGATCGAGGCGGCGGAAGGGCAGATCGTCGTCTCGAAGCTTGTCCTCGACGCGACCGCCAATATCTTCAACGCGTTGGCGGCGTCGGCGACAAGCACCTCGGTGAGCCTCGACCGTCATTGGCGCAATGCCCGCACCATCTCCTCGCACAATCCGGCGATCTACAAGGAGCGCGTGGTCGGCGACTATGCCGTCAATCAGACGGCGCCGCCCTATCTCTGGCTGCCGGGCGCCAGCTGATCCCTCATTTGCTTCCCAAATAGCGCATCACATTAGATTTCAGCCAAATTTCAGGCTGCTATCATGGCTTCGGGCCAGGCCTATCCGTAGACAATCCAATCATCTCGAGGCGTTCGATGCTTCGGATGCGAGGATTGTAGATGGACTCGGAGGGGGCAAATCCGGTGATGCAATGGGCGGGGCCGCGCGAGCCGGCCTCGTTCGGCCTCGCATCGTCTGACGGTCCGGAGGCCGGGTCGGCGGCGCTCCTGATTGATCTGCTCTCCGAGGCAGCCTTCGCGCCGGACGGGTGGAGAGACATCCTTGATAGTCTGGCAAAGCAGACCGGTTCGGCAGCGGCGGTGCTGCTTGTCTTTCACGAGGGGGCATCTCTTGCCGGCCAGGCGAACCGGGATTTCGAGGGCCCGGCACGCGAGATCCTTGCCGGCACATCGTGGACATCGTCCTCCTGGCTCCGGCACATGCTCGGACCACCGTCTGGGCGCTTCATCGATTGCGCGGATTTCCTCGGCATGGGGGAACAGGCCGGCGATTCCCTGCTCGAGCTTCTGCGAGCGCAGGGGATCACCACCTCCCGATGGGCGGGCTTCGCGGTACCCGAAGGCGGGCGAATCGTCATCATGCTGGGGCGGCGGCGCGCGGATGGTCCCTATGGGCCGGTCCCGCAGGAGTCCCTGGACACGCTCTATCCGCATATCGCGCGTGCGGGGTCTGCCCTGGCGCGATGGCGCATGAGCGTCGCCGAAAGTGCCCTGGACATGTTGGCCTGCCTCGAGCTTCCGGCAGCCATAATGGGACCATCGGGACGTCTACTGCTGACCAACACATTGTTCGATGGTCTGCCGCAAAAGGTGAGGTCGCTCGACAAAGACGGCCTCCGGCAGGAGGATGATTGGCGGGCGCCATCGGTGCGCCATATCCCGGTCGATGTGGGCGGTTCCGCCTTCGTGCTTCATGTGGCGTCCTTGCCGCGCCTGGAGGATGATCTCTTCTCGGGGGAGGACACGCTCATCCTCGTCACGACGGTCGGCGCCCATGCATCCGCGCCTTCAGCGACCTTGCTGAAGCGGCTTTTCGGCCTGACCACCGGCGAGGCGGCGATTGCCGTGGCGCTTGCCTCCGGCGACAGTATCACGGAAGCGGCGGAGGTCGGCGGCGTCAGGGTCAATCCCGCCCGTACCTACCTCTGTCCCTTGTACCCACCCTCCGGCC
>NNBT01002713.1_pt1 | contig 13535 bp, 10 predicted proteins | sample 1173831 | NCBI WGS metagenome assembly NNBT01 (sample SAMN07173936, study PRJNA388173) | plant metagenome | isolation source: symbiotic tissue sample KVJ10 | place: Norway: Troms, Kvaloya island | reverse complement strand
CAACTATGCCGTCAGGGTTTAAGGGATATTCTTTATGGTGTACAAGTGTGTCTTTTCGAAGGTTATCCATTCCCAGCCGGCTTTCTTTACGGTATATTTTTACGGAGATGTTCTTTGCGCTCAGGTTCCGGGTGCGGATACGGCATTTCATCTTACTGCCGTACAAGGCCTGTATAACCGCTTTACCATCGGTTAAAAATTCAATGCTTACAATTTCTTCATGGGTAACCAGTTTTAGTTTTTGAAGGGGCTGGGGGATATTCCCGTTTAAAATTTCATATTTTTTATCGGCAGCATGGATCTTGAAATAAAATTCTGTTCCTTCTTTTAACAGTTTCGAATATTGGGCGGCATGTGGTACAAAAGCATATTTTCCGGTATCCAGTATCTGGTTTTGGGGCACCTTGAAACCATTAATGATATGTATGGCTCTGGCATTGCCATCACGATCGATATAGCCGTATTCCAGGTTAACGGTTATGCCCTCTGCTGCTTTAAATTTAAGGTAAGCGTGGTTTTTTTCTCCCCAGCCTGTTTTTGTCTTTTTGCCTCCTTCGGGGTATTCCCATTGTGCAAGTATAAGCTCGGGCTGAGCAACGGTTATTTTAACCGATACCTTTGCGCTTGGTTGTACCAGATAGGCCTGTACCGTATATTCGCCTGGTTCTTCGAAATGATGGCTTACCGTTTCACCTGTTTTGGTTTTAAATGCTTCAACAGGTTTGCCTTCATTGTCTTTACAAATCCATTTTACAGCAGCACTTTCTTCGGGAAGGGCAGGCAAAACCTTAAACTGGTCTTTTACGCTAAATGTGACCGATTCTTTTATCCTTGTGCTTTCAACAGAAGCGATGACCGATGTAAGCCCGTTCTTGATGGCCTTTATTTGCTCTGATTGTTTTGGAACACCATTAAAACAGGCTGATACTATATAGGAACATTCATCATTACAGATTATCTGTGTAATGTTCCCGGTAAGGGTTAACAGGGTAGGTATGCCCGGACCACCTGTTTTGGTTACTTCCCAGGTAATGGTGCTGATATCGCCAGGTACAGGCAGGGCTGGAAAAAGGCTTTTAAGCCTGAATTCTATAGGTACCTGTATCCTCACTTTAGTTTTTCCATCAACTGTGCTTACCGTTTCGATCCCGTTTTCTTTAACTGTATAAGTTTTAGTTACTTTTTTATCGCCATTGGTTTTACCATAAGCCTCTATGAGGTATGTCCCCGCTTTTTTGAAGGTAATGGTGATGGTTTCTCCTACATCACTCCTCAATTGCATGGGCTCGCCGTTTACGTCGTAAATAACCCAGTTTATACCTTGTTTTTCTGCATCGCTGGGCTGTCCGTTAAACGTTGCCTTGAAGGTAACAGGGCTATTGATCGGTTGCAGTTTACTATAGGTTAATGGGGCAATTGATTTTACTGTTGCACCGTCTTCGTCCTCGTTTTTTGCCACAGCACTGGTGTAAATTAACTCCTCTGTAATCAAAGGACCATCAGCTGCCCAGTTGCCTGCATTGGCATTTTCGAGTTCACGGGAAGTAATATTAACCTGTTGACCATGCTGTACAATTTTTATATTTCCGCCTTTGGCCGTGCATGTTGCCGTACTTTTGTCGGTTAACACATAAGCGCCATTTGGAAGTTCTACTTTTTCATAATAATCTTTCCATTCCAATTTTGCCGTGCATGGCACGGGTTTGCTTGGATCTGGTACTTTACACTGACCAAAGTTCAGGTTGAGCAATTTATTTTCTAAAGTGGTTGCAATCAGTTTGGTTTCACCGTTATCGTTGATCACGTATTTATTATGGCTAAGTACTTTCAATGGTTTGGGAGATGGATCGACCGCTTTATCGCAGGTACATTTTGCGCCATGACATACTAAAAGTTCGGTGATTCCTGTGTTTGTTTTGGCATTGTCTGTGCCTGGCATAACGGGCTGCCCTGATACCTTTGGGATATCGGAAACTTCAATATCAATGATATGATCTTTATCATTAATTGGTTCAGGATCTGTGCTCCAATTCATTTTGGTTATATTTAATTGGTTGTTATTTGATCTTAAAAATTTAAATCAATTAATTACTTAAGATCATTAGGCAAAAGTTAAACCACAGATTTTGTATTGGCATTAATGGTTCGGTGTATTGTTTTTTATATAAGCTACTATGCAGCAAAGCCTTTAATTAATAACCATTAACCTATATTTTTTGAATGTTAATTTTTTGAAGAATAATGATGTTATTGGGGACAGCAAAGATGAAGTGTGGGCATTTTTCCCCATATAATTTTTAATGGGAAATTATTTCCACAGTTTTTTGTTTTAAAATCAATTAACAAGCCCGATAACTTAACTTAATCTTAATATTGGAAAGCTAAATTTGCGCTCAATTGTTATGAGAAAAAAACTACTTTACCTGCTTTTATTGCTTCCTTATTTTGGTTTTGCGCAAGCACCATCAACCGCATTACTGGGAACAAAAACACTATACTTACCAAAACAAACGAAATTTACACCTGTACCTGGCGGTTACAAGGCTGTATACATCAACTTTGTGGGCAGGCATGGTGCCAGGCATTTAACCAAGGATATTAAACTTTCTTATGCCTACGCTATCGTGTCAAAAGCCGATAGTTTAAATGTGTTAACCGCCGCAGGGAAAACTTTAAAACAGTTTATCTTAAACCTGGGCAAAGAAGAAGAAAACCATGTGGCTTCTATTTCCGAAAGCGGTGCAAACGAGTTAAAGGGTATTGCTGAAAGGATGTTTACCAACCAGAAAAATGTTTTCACTTCAGGCGAGAAGGTTTTGGTTTCGACCACTAAAAAAGGACGTACAAAAGAAAGCGCAGAGGCTTTTCTGGCCGGACTTAAAACCAAAACGGCTCCTTTAATCCAGAACATCACTTTTAATTATGCAGATGATGACCACCTGCGTTTTTACGATTTTTCTAAAACCTACGATGAATTTAAAGAAAACGGAAACTGGACAATTGCTTATCAAAAACTTGCGAAGGCAAAAAAACTAAATGATATTGCCAACCGTTTTGCCCAAAAATTCTTTAAACCCAATTACCTGGCGAAGTTAAGCCAAACCGATAAAATCAATTTTGTAGAAGATGTTTATGGTTTCTATACCATCCTGAATGCAGTAAGTACCGAAATTAAAGCAGTTGGTTTAAGCCCGAAAGACCTCAATTTTAAAACTTATTTTACCCCGGCCGATTTAGCGGCACTAAATACTTTGGGCAATGCCGAAGACTTTTTAAAGAAAGCCCCGGGTTTAAACAATAACGGTATCCAGGTGCGGGTAGCTGCCCCCTTACTGGCTGATTTTATCAATACGACTGATGCTTATCTAAAAAACAAACCTGTTATAGCCGATTTGCGTTTTGCGCATGCCGAAACCATTGCGCCTTTCGCCGCATTAATGGGCATACATGGTGCAGCAGAGGCTACCAACAATATTTTAACCTTTGAGCAGGTTTGGAAAGCCGAAAATGTAATCCCTTTTAGTGCCAACATCCAGTGGATTGTTTATCAAAACCCAACGAATGGAACACATTTAGTGAAGTTTTTATTGAATGAAAAAGAAGTTGCCATTAACGGTTTAAGCACCAAAACTTTTCCATATTATAACTGGATAGCTGTAAGGGAACATTACCTCAAAAAACTGAAAACGCTTAACTTAGGTCTTCAGGATAACATGCACGAATATTTACTGAAGTTAAAATAATCGTAACCAGGTTATAGATTCCTTAATAAAATCACCATAAAAAATTAACATAAACTTAATCTGTTTAGGTGTTAGTGTTAAAGTTCGAAGAGTTCCTTTGCGGGTAAATAAAACCCTGTATGAAGAAACTCTTACTCACACTTTTTAATGTGATTTTATGCCTCGTTGCACTTGCCCAAAACAATGGTACAGTAAGGGGCATTGTAACTGATAAAGATTCAAAAGAAACCTTAATAGGCGCTACCGTAACGCTTAAAAACGAAAAGAAAACCTATAAATTAGCCGTAAGCACTGGTTTAGATGGTAGTTATGTTTTCAAAAACGTGCCTGCCGGAAAATATGAGGTGGAAGCTAAGTATATTGCTTATAAGGATGAAGACAAAGATTTTGACCTTAAAGCCGGAGAGGTGAAAATTATTTCACTCCAGATTGAAAGCAAATCGAGCAGTTTGGACGAAGTTAAAGTATCTGGCAAATCTGATGAGGGTAGTGATTATAAATCGCGCTCCATCGAACGTAAATCCGATCAGGTATTAAATGCAGTTTCGGCCAGGGCCATCGAAATTTCTCCCGATTTAACCATTGCCAATGTTACCCAAAGGGTTTCGGGTGTATCTATCGAAAGAAGCAATAATGGCGAAGGCCAGTATGCCATTATCCGCGGTATGGATAAACGTTATAACTATACCCTGGTTAACGGCGTAAAAATCCCAAGTCCGGATAATAAAAACCGTTATGTACCATTGGATATTTTTCCTGCCGATATTGTAGATAGGATGGAGGTTTATAAATCATTAACTCCCAATTTGGAAGGCGATGCCATTGGTGGTGGAATTAACCTGGTTTTAAAGGATGCTCCCGATCGTTTAACCATCCGTGCCAATGCAGCTATAGGTTTGGCTGGTACTTTTGCTATCAAGAACAATTTTACTGCTTTCGATCATTCAGGAAGTGCCAGTTCGTCTCCCCGTATTGCCAACGGAAACAATTACTCGGCAAATATTTCAGATTTCACTAACGGAGGTTTTAATTACGAAACCAAACATACCCCTGTTTCGACCGTTTTTGGTTTCAGCATTGGCGGTCGTTCAGCCAATAAGAAATTTGGTGCATTGGCAGCCGCAAGTTACCAGAATACTTTCCGTGGAACGAATACCATTTTTTACGATACCGATGTAGACCGTGCCACTAATGAACCTGCTTTAAAAAGTGTGCAGAGCAGAAGTTACAGTATCCAGCAAGAGCGTACCGGTTTGCATGCTAAATTGGATTATAAATTTAATAAAGATCACAAAATAGATCTTTACGCCTCTTATATGAACCTGGCTCAAAACCAGTTCCGTTTTCAAAGCGATACTACTTTAAATTTAGGTAGGGTTGGTGCAGGTACAGGTCGTGTAAGCAATACTTACAGAAGCAGCCGTGTGGTGCAACAGATTTTTAGCACCAATTTACATGGTGAGCACGAACTGGCTGATCATTTAGATATGAACTGGTCGTTGGTTTATGCAAAAGCTGATGCAAATGAGCCAGATCGTGCTACTTTGAACATTGTTACCGGTAGAACAGCAATATTAGATGCAGCTGGCAATAAAATCGGTGCTACGCAAAACCCGGCTTTGTTTAACTCAACCGGTGCAGCACAATCGCATGTTTGGGCAAAAAATGCTGACGAAGATAAAACCGCCTATCTGAATTTTATCTATAAACCAAAAATCGGTGATACCAAAGTAGAATTTAGCGTGGGTGGTATGTACCGCGATAAAACCAGGACCAGCAGTTATGATGATTATTCGTTAAAACTGGCTGGCAGCACTACACAGGTTTACGATGGAAACATCAACAACAATTCCTTTATGGTCCAAACTGTTGGGGGTTCGCCAAACGATCCATTGAACTATAATTTTAAAGAAAAAATTGCTGCAGGTTATGCACAGTTCAAATTTACGATCGGCAAATTACAGACTTTAGGTGGTGTGCGTTACGAAAATACACAACAAAATTGGGTAACTGCTGCCAATGTTAACCAGATTGTTGGTGCCGTTGGGTCGAAAGAATATGCGGATCTATTGCCAAGTTTAAACTTTAAATATGCATTGGGAGATAAACAGAATTTACGTTTATCTTATTACTCGGCCATCAGTCGTCCTGGATTTTACGAATTAATCCCGCATACAGGCGGCGACCCAGATGCAGATTACCAGGAACTGGGAAACCCGAACTTAAAACGCATCACTTCTGATAACTACGATTTAAGATATGAGTTTTTTCCAAAACAGTTAGATCAGTTATTGGTGGGTGTTTTCTATAAAAACATCAAAAACCCGATCGAATTTGCCCTGGTAAACCAGGCTACTAGTGTGTTTTATACTGCGGCAAACTTTGGTAACGCCTCTAATTATGGTTTTGAAATGGATTTTACCAAATACATCAGTAAATTTGGTTTCCGTGCAAACTATACTTTTACCGATTCTAAAATTACCACTACCAAAACGGTTTTGTATAGAGATGCTTCAACTACTTCTTTAACACAACGTACCGAAGAGCAAACCCGTCCTTTACAGGGCCAGTCTAAACACATCGGTAACTTATCATTGTTGTTTAAAGATGCCGTTTCAGGTTTAGATGCGCAATTAGCCGCCGTTTATACTGGTCCGAGGATTTATACCGTATCACCTTATCTTGATAACGATATCTGGCAAAAAGGGACGGTTACCTTAGATCTGTCAGCAGAACAGAAAATATCGAAAAGCTTTTCGGTTTACGTAAAAGTAAACAACCTTTTAAATACCCCATCAGAACTCGAAATCAGAAGACCTTATCAGGTAACTACTGCTACTGTTAATCAGGATGTGGCTAATCAAACCATTGGAGAGAACGTTTTCATCCGTAAAGATGAGTACAAACAATTTTATTTATTGGGCTTACGCTATAAATTATAAGATCATGAAAAATATTCTAAAATCAGTATCCATTTTCGGATTGGTTATTTTACTCGCTTCATGTCATAAAGATGAACTATTGACCCTTTCAATCCCTGTAATTCAATCAGGATCTTTAATTACTTCCGAAAATCTTCCGGGGGGAAGTATCAAAGGAACCATGCAGGCCGGAAAAACCTATTATTTTGATAAAGATATCACCGTAAATGATGGCGATACCTTATTGATGCAAAGTGGCGTTACTTTAATCGCTGTAGGTGATGGGACGAAAGATAAAGCACCTCAAATCACGGTTCATGGTACTTTTATTAGTTTGGGTACCAAAGAAAAACCAAATTACATCACGGTACAGAATGCTGCAACCTACCATACAGAAGCCAATGCAGCAAAGTATGACAATGTGTTCAAAGGCTCATGGGGTGGTATTTTAGCCAGCCCGGCACCTGTTACAACAGCTAAACCCAATCCAAAAGGAGGCGATGTAATTATCAAATGGACGCATATTGAATTTGCAGGTGCGGCATCTTATGGTAACGACGCATCAATATATAAAGACGGCGATGCCCGTTATACCATTTATTTCGCCAACATTGAAAAGGATTTCATTTTGGAAGATAGCTGGGTTTTTGGCAGTGCAGATGACGGAATCAGAACGGTTGGTGGTAAAATATCAATCATGCGGAATACTTTCGAGCTTTGTGGTAAAGCAGGTGGGGAGTGTTTTAACATGAAAAGCGGAACGGTTGGCGATTTAGCTTACAATATGCTCATCGGTTCGGCAACCAACGCACTTAAAGCCTCAAACTCCGGAGCAACCACCATTCAGTGTAATGTAAATATGTACAACAATACCATGACCAATTGTGGTTTTCGTCAAACTAAAACCGGCCGTGGCGGATCAATTAATTACGAACAGGGCGCAAGAGGTTTAATTTATAACAACCTGATCTCGAACTGCCGTTTTGGATTAAGGGTTACCACTGATGCCGATCAGGTAAACATTAAATACAATAACCAATATTACTATGGAAGCACTTCGGGTATATTGGCGCAGTTTTTAGCGAGTGACGGGGTAGCGAAAGCACAATCAGCAGATATCAAAAGCGCTACAGCAAAAGATAAAAATCCATTGTTTTATAGCTACAATGCCGATCAATACGATTTTACCGCAAACCCTGGTCCGATAACAGCATCGCTTATGCCAGCTTACATTACTACAGTTGGAACATCTAATTTTGGTTTACAGACCGGTTCGCCAGGGCGTAACAAAGCCAAAACAGATTTTACGCCAATGGCTGCTGTTAAAACTACCGGTAACTTTGGTGCAATTATTACCCCTCCGGGAAGTGATATTGGCGCTTACCAAACCGACGGAAGCGGAAACCAGCATTAATGCTTAGATTAACTAAACTACTTACTGGCCTTAGCATCCCGCTAAGGCCTTTTTTGTTTGTTTTTGCCACGGAGGCACGGAAAACATGGAAGGCTTTTTGAATATAGATTTTGCTAAAGTGAAATCTTCGAACATTCAAAAGCATTGAGCTCCGTTACTATTAGGTATTTTAATAAAAAGGGTCGTCATTGCGAGGAGGAACGACAGCCTGCCCCGATTTCTCGGGGAAGCAATCTTTTATACTTGATGACCTTGCTATCAAGATTGCTTCATCCAATGAAGAATTGGCTTCGCAATGACGATCTCTCTAGATGTATCATTTCCTAAAAATTTTCTGCGTTTATATTGATTTTATGCAATAGATTAAAGTTAATAATGAAAATCTTTTCGACTTGTTATTCCCATTTTAACCCCATCCCTTAATATTCAATTAAAATTACAGGCCTTATTTAACTATTTCATAACCCTATCTCCTCATCTAGTTAATAGCTTCATTTCATCTTTGTAAACAGAATATCAGGATCAAGCTCCTGATAGATAATCCTGAGGTGAATAATTAAGCTAAATGATATGAGATTGGTTTCATGTGTAGGTCTTTTAATGATAATACCGGCAATTGCACTGTTAACCCACAGCAATGAGCCTCAGGTTAATAAATTAGGTACTGTTGAAACGCATCAGCAAAGTAATGTTGGAGCTATAACACCTAAAAAGACATCACTCACTGATTCTGCTCAGCTTTCTAAAACTGATCAATTGCCTGCTCAAAACCAACTTAATTTTACGGCGAAAAGTGCTGTTAAATCCACGCCCTTAATTACCCTAAGTAAATAAGCATTATTGCTTTATTAAAATATGAATAGAAGATCGTTATTAAAAGGTGGCTTATTGGCCGGCTTAAGTGTACCGCTTATTGGGTTAAAAGAGGTAATGGCCGCTCCGGTTGGCGGTACAAAGAAAGCAAAAAACATCATTATGATGGTGAGCGATGGAATGAGTACAGGTACTTTAAATATGGCCGATCTTTATGCCAACCGTGCTTATGGACGGAGCAGCAAATGGTTGGGTTTATACCGCGATAACAAAGCTGTTCGCGCTTTGATGGATACCGCTTCGGCAAGTTCGATGGTTACCGATTCTGCCGCGGCAAGTTCATCATGGGGTGGAGGCATGCGTGTTAAAAATGGTTCGTTAAATGTTGGGATGAATGGAGAAAAGCCTCAGCCGATCCTTCAGAAATTTAAAGAAAAAGGCAAAAAGGTAGGTTGTGTAACTACTGTTCCGATTACACATGCTACGCCGGCAGGATTTTGTGTGAATATTGATAACCGTGGTGGACAGGACATTATAGCCGAAATTTACCTTGGCCTAAAATTCGACGTGATGATGGGTGGTGGAAGTAAATATTTCGGAGAACACCGAGCAGAAGGGAACCTGATTCCAAAATTTCTTACCCAGGGATATAAAGTGGCCGAAAACAGGAACGAAATGCTGGCTTTAGATAAATCGAAGCCTGTTTTAGGTTTATTTGCTGAAGATGGATTGCCTTATGAAGTAGACCGTATGCACGATACAGAATTGCAGAAAACAGTTCCTACACTTGCTGAAATGACCATGAAAGCCATTGAGTTAATGAAAGACCATAAAGATGGTTTTGCCTTACAGGTTGAAGGTGGAAAAGTAGATTGGGCAGCCCACTCAAACGATTTGGGCGGATTGATTTTCGACCAGCTGGCCTTTGATGAAGCAGTGGGTAAAGTAATCGAATTTGCTGAAAAAGATGGTGATACCTTAGTGATCATCACCACCGACCATGGCAACTCAAATCCGGGTTTGTTTTACGCTGATGAAGCCAATAAAAAATTCGATAGTCTTCAGCGTTTTAAGCATAGCAATACCTGGTTACTTGCACAATTGAATCAATCGTTCAGCGAGCAGAAGATCATGGATATGATTAAAGAAAATCAGGGCATTGAAATGAAAAGCGAAGATGTAAAATCGTTGCTAAGCCATTTTAAAGATATTGTTCCGGGTCAATTGTATAACGAAGCCAATCTTCCTTTTTACGAATATGGCAAGATTTTAGGCAAATATACTGATGTACAATGGGCAGGGATGAACCACACCGGCGATTATGTAGAACTGACCATGTTCGGCCCTGGATCAGAACAGTTAAAGCCCTTCGTTAAAAACTACGAACTGCATAACTTCATGTTAAAAGCCGCCGAAATGCCAGAACATTTTTTGGTATCAGTAGGGAAGTAGTTCATTGGTTCATTAGTCTTTTGTTCATTTGTTCATACGATATTCTCGCGTGGTGTCAGATGTTACCATCTGACACTTTACTGAATTCATAATATTTCTAACTGTCAGATGGTAACATCTGACAGCACATTTTATCGATTCTGATTTTTAGACTCTGGACTCACGACTTAAGACTCTGGACTCAAAACTCCCGGCTCCAAACTACTTCTCCTCCCACCAGGTTAATGGAAACTTAATCTCATCAACAGAACTGGCAATCATATCAGGTTTAAAAGCATAATGACCCAAAGTATCTTTGCTCGATATGCCTGAAAGTACCAAGATTGTTTTATAGCCCATTTGCACACCGCCCTGAATGTCGGTTTCCATTGTATCACCAATTACAGTTGTTTCACTGGTTTCCAAACCTAAAAATTTACGTGCCGAGCGCATCATCACCGGACTCGGTTTACCCGTTACAAATGCTTTTCTGCCAGTTGCTTCTTCAATCATGGCGGTGGTTGCAGCGATACCTAAATTATTCCATCCGGGTTTTTTAGGCGAGGGATCCCTGTTGGTGGTAATAAATTTTGCTCCTGCCAGGATCATATCTACAGCCCTTTGAACCATTTCAAGGGTGAAATTTCTGCCTTCTCCCAGTACCACAAATTCAGGGTCGGTATTTACCAATGTGATGCCATGATCATGTAAACTGCTCAATAAACCACCTTCTCCCAATACATAAGCCGTTCCTTTCGGACTTTGGTCGGAAAGAAATTTAGCGGTAGCCATGGCACTGGTGTATACGTGGCTTTCTTCAACTTTTATTCCCAGTCCTTTTAATTTGCGTACCACTTCTAATGGAGTTCTCTGGCTGTTATTGGTCATAAATGCGAAAGGGATTGCCTCATCGATCAGGTTTTTAATGAATTTGTCTGCTCCGGATATGAGTGCCTCTCCGCTATAAATCACCCCATCCATATCTATTAATAATCCTTGTTTCATGTTTTTTGTAGATTTAATCTGCTTGTATGCAAACTTAATGTTTTCTTGTTCAATCAACATTAAATTATAGGTTTTCAACTTTCAAAATCAGGTAATTTTATTGCTTTCAATAGCCTTGTTTTATTTAACATAAACTTAATATACAGGCTGTAGCGTTACCCTGTTTTTCACCGTATCCTTTACAAAAACTAAATGATGAAAAATGCTTTCAAAACAACCGCTATTCTTTTAATTGCATTGACAATGCTGTTCGCCTGTAAAAAGAAAACTGAAGATCCGATGGATTTTACGATTGATGATCAAAACTTAACCGCTTGTCCGCTGGGTACATCCTGTCATTTTCAGTATGCAAATAATGCTTCGATGGATGGTAACTGGTTAAATACAACAGTTGGGCAGCACCGGATTTTTTGGGCCAGGAATGCAGGGAAGTATACCACAAGCTGGATGTATTTTCAAGCTCCTATGGCAGGAGATAAATTTTTATTGAACGATGCAGATGTGCAGGCCGGTAAGGTAAAATTCGTCTCTGGCTGTCCTACATGTTTTGGTATCGAACTTAAAGCATTAAGAGGAACGGTTAAAGGAATAAAGGTGGCTAAAAATAATGCAGAACCTGAAAAATGGTTGTTAGAATCTAAGATTGTATTATCTGCAATAGGATCATCTGATGTACCTTTTGATACCATTTACGTTAAACAGTATTATTATCCTTCAATACAATAGTTAACAGTTTTTTAAATGTACATCGGTGCCATTTTTCGCCAGTAATGGGGGCGGTGTGCATTGCTTTCCCAGGTGTGGAACTGGTTGGGTACACCTTTCTCCCATAAAAGGCTGCTGAGGTGTTGGTTTCCGCTTAAAAATGGATCTGTTTCGCCCACGGCCAGAATAATTTCTATATTTCTCACTTCCGAAAGCAATTTATCATCATGAAGGTTGGCCAGGTATTGCGCCGGCATGTTAAAATATACTTTTTCATCACGGAATCCGTTCAGCAGGTCCCTGAAATCGCCTATATTATCCGTAAGATCGTACCTTCCGCTAATGCCCACCGCCTTTTTAAATAACCAGGGATATTTCATCGCCAGATTGATGGCATGATAAGCACCCATGCTACAACCAGCTGTTTCTATATAATTACCATCATTCTTCTGGTAGATCAGCGACATTACTTCTTCTAAAAGATATTTTTCGTACTGTAAATGGCGCTCAATCCTAACGGAAGGAAATACATCGTCATTATAAAAACTTTCGCCATCAATACTATCCACACAGAAAACCTGAAGCTCGCCATTTTCGATTTGTTGACTCAGCGAAGCGATAATCCCCCAGTTTTCATAATCGTAAAACCTGGCCATACGCGTGGGAAAAAAGATAACTGCCCTTCCGCTTTGCCCGAAAACCAGCAGCTCCATATCCCGTTGCAGATTATGGCTGAACCATTTGTGGTATTCCCTGTTCATCTGTTAAAAACTTTATGGAAAAATAGGGCTCCGATGTTATCAGGATATTAATTAACAGTAATGATTAACCTATTTTTTCCTTAACCGATTCTGTCCACAGGCGGTAGCCTTCCTCGCTTAGATGCAGCCCATCGTGATCGTAAAGTGAGGCATTCGGATAACCCGATTTATCCAGCATTTTCTTAAATACATCGATAAATTTCCAGTTACCATTAAGTTTGATAATCTCGCTCTCGATAAGGTTATTGGTGTACCTAAACTGATCGGCAATATGCCAGCGGTGGATACTTGGTTTTAATGAAATAAAATAACAGGGCAGGTTTCCAAACCTGAGGTTAACTTTTACCATCAGTTGCTGGAAAAATATAAAGATTTCTTCAGGATTTCTGCCATCGCCCAAATCGTTATCACCGGCATAAACCACAAGGGCTTTTGGCTTGTAATCGGTCATAATCCTCTCGAAAAACCATACACAGGCAGCTAAAGTAGATCCTCCAAAACCCAGATTGGTTACTTTGGTGAAGTCGAAATCATCTTCCAGGCTGTTCCATAAACGGATAGATGAACTTCCATAGAAAATAATCCCGGCATGCTCACGGTCTAAGCGATGCTTTCGTTCTAATTGCTTAACCTCTTCTTCGTACCAATACATATTGCTAAAGATAAAAAGATCTGTCTTTTGTAAGAATGGGGGATGTGTTAAGTTTGTGTAAAGATGGTAGGTTGGTTAATCGGTTAATTG
>NNBT01003201.1_pt1 | contig 13545 bp, 13 predicted proteins | sample 1173831 | NCBI WGS metagenome assembly NNBT01 (sample SAMN07173936, study PRJNA388173) | plant metagenome | isolation source: symbiotic tissue sample KVJ10 | place: Norway: Troms, Kvaloya island | reverse complement strand
ATGATCCAAGGCTATGGTACTACAAGTCTGTTGTCCGGCCGGATTATTGGGGGCGCGGCGCGATCACTTTTGGCTGGTGCAGTTGACTGTGCGATACGGGTGTGTTAAAGCTGCCTGTCAGGCTCAGTGTGTATATGTGAGATCTGAGGCGCGGTCGCCTCGAGAGTGTCCGCGGAGGCAGGATTCCGTGCTTTAGCCAGATCACCGGCTTCTCTTGCGAGATTTGCCTTCGAGCCGACAGCAAGTCCACCGCGGACCAAGCCAGCGGCGCCGGTGGCTAGTCCGACCACATCCAGAGCGCTGCCAACGGGATCGGTAATCATCGTGTKCCTGATGTTKCGCCACGTCCCATAGCGATCGTAGAGTGCCTCCCCCACCGCACCCGAAACTTGGCGTTGCCGTTCCTTTGTTTCCCGGCTGCGCGGTGAAACATACGTATCCATGAAATTTGTGAATCCTTCCGGGGCAATCCGGTCAACGCCGCCTTGTGCTGTATCGATGAGGGTTTCGGCTGTTCGTCGTGGATGGGTAATCATCTCCCAAAGTCCGGTGGCAGCATTGATGGCCGACGGTCTGATATTCTGCGGTACCTCGGACCACGAAGGTTCCGGCTTTGGCAATATATCGTTGGGCATGGAGGGGTGGTTGAAGTTCATCCGGCGCGTGCCAGTAATAGCTTCGAACGCTATCTGACCCGCAATTCTCCGGACCGTGGCTTCCTGCTCTTCCAGCGGCAGATTGAAGAAGTCGTCGCTGACCGGGACTTGCTTGCCTTTAACGAAGATCGTCGGCATTGCCGGAAACTCCATTCGTCATTTTCGTTGCACAAGCGCTATGTTTCTTGTGCGCAAAATGTCAATGGAGGTTTGCCGCCGCGGACTTCAGCTTTCTGTCGCGGGCCCCTTCGCCGCCCTCGCATCCGACCAGGCATAGAAGCCGACGCCCAGAATGATGAGCGCGGTGCCGATGGCGTCGGTGACGGTGAATTCCTCGCCGAGGAAGATCACCGCCAGGAAGATGGTGATGAGCGGCGAGATGGTCGAGATCATCGAGGTCGCCTGCGGCGAGGTGCGTGCGAGGCCGGCATTGATGAGGAAGGAGGGCAGCACCGTGGCGAAGAAGGCGCAGCCGGCGACGAGACCGATATAGTGCCAGGAGACGCTGGGACCGGTGCCATGCGAGACCAGCAGGTAATGGATCACGCAGGCAATCGAGGCGGCGGACATGGCGATGGCGGTGAAAAGCGTGCTGCCCATGGCCGAGATCAGGTTCTTGGCGAGAAGCTGATAGAGCGCGAAGGTCAGAGCGGCGCCCAGCACGAGCACGGTGCCGATGAGGGTGGTCCAGCCATCGGCCGAGAGGCCGCGCGAGAAGATCACGGCGAGGCCCGTATAGGTGATGGCGGCGCCGATCAGGCCGTACATCGTGATGCGGCCTCTGAAGAACAACCAGCCCAGGAGCATCACGAAGACCGGATAGGTGAACAGCACCAACCGCTCGAGCTGGGCGGTGATATAGATGAGGCCGGCGAAATCGAGATAGGCGGCGATGTAATAGCCGATAAAGCCGTTGAGTGCGGCCAGGCCTACGAAACGGGGGCTCGGATAGGGCCGGCCGGCGCGGCGGTGCAGATAGAGCGCATAGAGGCCGATGGCGAGAAAGAAGGGCAGCGACATCACCATGCGCAGCGCGAGCATCATGGCGGCATCGGCGCGCTCCAGATAAGCGAGCTTGATGAAGATGGCCTTGGAGGAGAAAAGCGCTGCGCCCAATGCCGCGAAGACATAACCGAGCCAGGGCACGGTCGTTGTGGCTGGCGCGCTTTCGGCGGTCGTCTCGCTGCTCATCGGATCTCGCTTACACGGAAAGCGCGATTTGGGCCTCAGGCGGAGGGGCATGCCAGCCGCGCCAATCCCGCAGGTCTTCGGGAGGCGGATACAGGAGCGTTACAGGGGTTTGCAGGGAATTACAGGGTAATTTCGCAAAAATCTGATCTCACCTCAGTCATTTCAATGGGTTGGCGCTGCGGATTTCCGGGGGCAGGGAAATATCCCGACTCCGCGCGCACCAGCCCCGGTGCCAGGCGATAGCTCCTTCGCCCAGGCCGGCCCAAAGTTACAAGCGGCGACTCAATGTCCTTCGAAGGACACGAGCGTGTGGATCTTGACGCCCTTGTCGCGCAGGAGCTGGCTGCCGCCGATATCGGGAAGGTCGATGACGAAGGCGGCGGCGACGACCTCGCCGCCCGATTTGCGGATCAGGTCGATGGCGGCATTGGCGGTGCCGCCGGTGGCGATCAGGTCGTCGATGAGCAGGATGCGGTCGCCGGCGCTGATCGCATCGGCATGGATCTCGATCGTGTCGACGCCATATTCGAGCGCGTAATCCTGGCCGATCACCTTATGCGGCAGCTTGCCCTTCTTGCGGATCGGCACGAAACCGCGACCCAGCACATGGGCGACGGCGCCGCCCAAGATGAAGCCACGCGCTTCGATGCCGGCGACATAGTCGATGCCGCCCTTGAGGAACGGCCAGGCGAGCTCATCCACCGCGGCGCGGAAGGCATGCAGATTGGCGAGGAGCGTGGTGATGTCGCGGAACAGGATGCCCTTCTTCGGGTAATCCGGAATGGTCCGGATATACCGCTTGATGTCGAAGCCGTGCCGCAGATCCATCAATCCTCTCCTTAGCGATTATTCAGCCGGCAATCTTAAGGCCACTTCACTTCCGGGGGTAGCGAGGAAAGAATCGATTCCACATTGCCACCGGTCTTGAGGCCGAAGATCGTGCCGCGGTCGTAAAGCAGGTTGAACTCGACATAACGCCCGCGGCGGACGAGTTGCTCCTCGCGCTCGGCGGTCGTCCAGCTCTCCTTCATATTGGCGCGCACGATCGGCGGGTAGGCGTCGCGAAAAGCGCGGCCGACCTCCTGTACGAAGGCGAAGTCAGCGTCCCAGTCGCCCGAATCCACATAGTCGAAAAAGATGCCGCCAATGCCGCGCGGCTCGCCGCGATGCGGCAGGAAGAAATAGTCGTCGCACCATTTCTTGAACTTGGCATGATCGGCGACGTGATGGGCGTCGCAGGCTGCTTTCATCGCGGCGTGGAAGGCGACGCTGTCGCGATGCTCCTGGGTGCGCCTGGCGTCCAGGACCGGGGTCAGGTCGGCGCCGCCGCCAAACCAGGACTTCGACGTCACCACGAAGCGGGTGTTCATGTGCACTGCGGGCACATGCGGATTGCGCGGGTGGACGATGAGCGAAATCCCGGAGGCCCAGAAGCGGGGATCGTCCTCGGCGCCCGGTATCTGCTTGCGGAATTCGGGCGAGAACTCGCCATGGACGGTCGAGCAGTGGACGCCCGCCTTCTCGAACAGGCGGCCCTGGATCATCGCCATGACACCGCCGCCACCCGCGATGCCGGTGTGGTCCTTGCGGCTCCACTCTTTCCGGGTGAAGCGGCCGGCCTGCCCGGCGCCGCCCACTTCGTCTTCCAGCCGCTCGAATTCGGCGCAGATCTGATCGCGCAAGGTCTCGAACCAGGCACGGGCTTCGACTTGCTTTTGTTCCAATGTCTTCGTCATGGGCGGACTCTGGCGAAAGTTGCCGGGCAAGACAAAGCGGCGGGGCGTCACGCTCTCCCCAGGCGCCTGGCGTCAAGGAAAGCCACCCGTCTGGCGCAGGGCTTCGCCGGTGATCATGGCGCAGGCGAGCGCGACGTTGAGCGAGCGCAGGCCAGGGCGCATGGGAATCAGGAGCCTGGCGTCGGCCGCGTCATGGACTTCCGCCGGGACGCCCGAGCTTTCCCGGCCCATCAGCAGGATGTCGCCCTCACGGAAGCCAAATTCCGTATAGGGAACGGCCGCCTTGGTCGAGGCGAGAATCAGCCTCTGGCCTCTTGTGGCTTCCCGGAAGGCGGTCCAGGACGGGGCGCGGACGACCAAAGCGTGGTCCAGATAGTCCATGCCGGCGCGTTTCAACGAAGAATCGGACCAGGTGAAGCCGGCCGGCTCGATGATCCTCACCCGCAAGCCAAAGCAGGCGGCCATGCGCATGACGGTTGCCGCATTGGGTGGGATATCGGGCTGGTAGAGGGCGATTTCGATCATGGATTTCAGCTTCTTAGGCCGGAGCAAGGAGGTAAGCCAAGTATCGTCTCACTGCGACACTTGATGGCTAGACATTCCGGAAACCCGATGCCAAAAACACACCAATTCGTGTGCCGGCCGGTTTCGCGGGCTTTCCGGTATGCCTTTTGCGAGAGGAAACTCAAGTGTCCACAGCCGAACATGCCGATCCGAACCGGCGCGACTTTCTCTATATAGCCACCGGTGCGGCCGGTGCGGTGGGCGCGGCCATGGTGGCCTGGCCGTTCATCGATCAGATGAATCCCGACGCGTCGGTGCGCGCCTTGGCCTCGATCGAGCTCGATATCGCTCCGATCGCCGAGGGCCAGAGCATCACCATCAAGTGGCGCGGCAACCCGGTCTTCGTGCGGCATCGCACCCAGAAGGAAATCGATGAGGCCAAGGCGGTGCCGGTTACCGACCTCCCGGATCCCGATGCCCGCAATGCCAATGTGAAAGAGGGCGATCCCGCCACCGACGTCAATCGTGTGGTCGACGGCAAGGAAAAGCTCCTCGTCATGATGGGCGTCTGCACCCATCTCGGCTGCGTGCCGCTCGGCCAGCAGGGTGATTTCGGCGGGTGGTTCTGCCCCTGCCACGGCTCGCACTACGATACGGCCGGACGCATCCGCAAAGGCCCGGCGCCGCAGAATCTGCCGGTGCCGAAATACGCATATATCTCCGATACCAAGATCCGTATCGGCTAACAGAGGGCACGCGATGGGCGGACATTCGACTTACCAACCCAAGAGCGCCGCGGAGAAATGGCTCCATGAGCGCCTGCCGATCGTCGAGCTGGTCAAGAGCTCGGCTCTCGATTTCCCGACACCGAAGAACCTGAACTACTGGTGGACCTTCGGCGGCATCCTCGCTCTCATGCTGGTGGTGCAGATCATCACCGGCATCGTGCTCGTCATGCACTATACCCCGCATGTCGACATGGCCTTCAACTCCGTCGAGCACATCATGCGCGACGTGAACTACGGCTGGCTCATCCGCTATATGCACGCCAATGGCGCGTCGATGTTCTTCATCGCCGTCTATATCCACATCTTCCGCGGCATGTATTACGGTTCCTACAAGGCGCCGCGCGAAGTGCTGTGGATCATCGGCGTCCTCATCTATCTCGTGATGATGGCGACCGCCTTCATGGGCTATGTGCTGCCCTGGGGCCAGATGAGCTTCTGGGGCGCCAAGGTCATCACCAACCTGTTCTCGGCCATTCCGTTCTTCGGCGAGCCCATCACCACCTGGCTGTGGGGCGGCTATGCGGTCGACAATCCGACGCTCAACCGCTTCTTCTCGCTGCACTATCTGTTGCCCTTCGTGCTCGCCGGCCTGGTCGGCCTGCATATCTGGGCGCTGCATGTGCCGGGCAACAACAACCCGACCGGCGTCAGCGTGAAGTCGGGCCAGGACACGGTGCCCTTCCATCCGTACTATACGATGAAGGATGCCTTCGCGATCGTCGTGTTCCTCATGCTCTTCGCCGCGTTCCTGTTCTTCGCGCCGAACTATCTCGGTCACGCGATCAACTACGAGCCGGCCAACCCGCTGTCGACGCCTGCGCATATCGTGCCGGAATGGTACTACCTGCCGTTCTACGCGATCCTGCGCGCCATCCCCGACAAGCTCGGCGGCGTCATCGCGATGTTCGGCTCGATCGCCATCCTCTTCGTGCTGCCCTGGCTCGACACGTCGAAGGTGCGCTCGGGGACCTACCGGCCGCTGTTCAAGGGCTTCTTCTGGATCTTCGTCGCCGTCTGCATCGGCCTCGGCTATCTGGGCTCGAAGCCGCCGGAGGGTGGTTACGTCATCGCCTCGCAGATCCTGACTTTCTACTACTTCTTCCACTTCCTGGTGATCCTGCCGCTGCTCGGCCTCCTCGAGACGCCGAAGCCGCTGCCGTCATCGATCTCCGATGACGTGCTCGCCAAGAAGAAACCAGCCTTGCCGCAAGGCCAGGCCGTGCCCGCCGAGTGATTGGAGAAAGACACATGAAACTCTTCAAGACACTCGTCGCCGCCTCGCTCGTCCTTCTCGCCATCCCGGCTTTCGCCGCCGAGGGCCAGAAGGAAGCGAAGGACGTCTCCTTCTCCTTCGAGGGGCCGTTCGGCACGTTCGACCGGGGCGAGCTGCAGCGCGGCTACAAGGTCTATAAGGAAGTCTGCTCGGCCTGCCATTCGATGCAGCTCCTGTCCTTCCGCAACCTCTCGCAGCCGGGTGGGCCCGGCTTCTCCGAGGAGCAGGTCAAGGCACTGGCCGCGACCTTCACGGTCAAGGACGGTCCGGGCGAGGACGGCGAAATGTTCGACCGGCCGGGTATTCCGGCCGACCGCTTCCCGTCGCCTTTCGCCAATGAACAGGCGGCCCGCAACGCCAATGGCGGCGCGCTTCCGCCCGACCTGTCGCTGATCACCAAGGCCCGGGCCGGCTGGCATGGCACGTTCAACCAGCTCATCAACGGCATCGGCGGGCCGCAATATGTCTATTCGGTGCTGACCGGCTATGAGCAGCCGCCGGCGGAAGCCGCCAAGGACGCGCCGGAAGGCAAGCACTACAATCCCTATTTCGCCAGCGGTCATTGGATCACCATGGCGCAGCCGCTCGCCGATGGTCAGGTGACCTTCGATGACGGCGCGCCGAACACGGTCGATGCGATGGCGCGCGACGTCTCGGCCTTCCTGGCCTGGGCCGCCGAGCCCAAGATGGAGGAGCGCAAGTCCTTGGGTTTCGCCACCCTCATCTATCTGGCGATCTTCGCCGTGCTGCTCTACTTCGTGAAGCAGCGCGTCTGGGCCAAAGTCGATCACTGAGTTCAATTCGACACTGAGTCGGAAGGGCCGGGAATTTCCCGGCCCTTTCCTTTTGGGGGCAACATTGCCAAGGTTTAAGCAAAACGCCCTTGCACCGCCCGGATCGTAAGCCACCTGATAGACAGGAGGCTTACAGGCCATGGACCGAAAGCGCTCGTTCCGCCGCGAATTCCTGAGCACCCTGATCGAGACGTCGCGGCATCTGCGCCATTTCGTCGATCAGCGGGCCCAAGCCATGGGCCTCACCGGCGCGCAATTGCGTGTGCTCGCCAGGCTCAGCCGGCGCGAAGGCGCCACGCAGGCCGAATTGGCGGCCGACATGGAAGTCCGGCCCATGTCGCTGTCCAGCCTCATCGACAAACTGACCCGCCAGGGACTGGTCGAACGGCGGGGCGATTCCCGCGACCGCCGGATCAACCGCATCCACCTGACGGCCGCCGGGCGGGCCATGGCGCTCAACATCGATGGATTCCGCGAGGCGATCGCCGGCGAGGTGCTGGCCAGGGTGGACGATGCCGCGCTCAGGCAGGCTCACAGTGTTCTGGGCCAGCTCAGGCAGCGTTTGAAGGAGCCCTTAAGCGGCAACAGGGACGCAGCGGAATAAAGACCATGAGAAGTATGCTCCTGCTGCTTTGCTTCCTCGCTGCGATCGGCGCCGGCTGGGCCGGCTATTGGTATCTGGACGGCCCGCCGGAGCGGGCGGCCGATGCGCAGACAGCGCCGGCGCATCGGACGGAAGCCGCCATCCCCGTCGTTCTCGCCGAAGCCAAGCGCATGACCTTGCCGGTCAGCTTCGCCACCATCGGCACGGTTCAGCCCATCGCGTCGATCGCCGTCACGTCGCAGGTCTCCGGCATCGTCGCCAAGGTCGCCGTTACGGACGGCGCCGAGGTGAAGGAAGGCGATCTCCTGATCGAGGTCGATGCCAGGCTGATCGATACCCAGATCGAGGAGGCACAGGCGGCGCTCGCCAAGGACCAGGCCAATATCGACAAAGCGGAACGCGACCTGGCGCGAATCGACAAGCTGCTCGCTGGCAAGTTCGAAACCCCGGAAAACGCCGCCGATGCGCAAACAGCGCTCGATCTTGCCCGGGCGACGCTGGAGTCCGATCAGGCGGAGCTGCACAGTCTTCAGGTGCAGCGCGAATATTACACGATCCATGCACCAGTCAGCGGTCGCATCGGCACCGTGCCCGTCAAACCCGGCTCCACCATCGTTGCGGGCCAGCAGGCGAGCCCGATCGTGACCATCAATATGTTCGATCCGGTCTATGTGGCGGTGGGCATTCCGCAGAAACTGGTCGCCGATCTTGCCGAAGACAAGGCACAAGGGGTGGCCAAGATCAGCCTCACTGTGCCGGGGCGGGACGAAACGCGTGAAGGCGCCGTCACGGCGATCGACAATACGGCCAATGCCGCGACCGGCCTCGTCACCGCCTATGCCACCATCGCCAATACGCCGGCTCTCCTGTGGCCGGGGGAGATCGTCAATGTCGAGGTGATCTTCCGCGACGCGCCGGACCAGCTGACCGTGCCGGACGAGGCGGTGAGGTCGAACCAGCAAGGCTCTTATGTCTATGCGGTCGACGCCCAGCTGCGCGCCCATATGAAGCCGGTGACGGTGGCGCGCAATGTGCGCGGCATGACGGTCATTGCGGGCGGCCTGAAGGAAGGCGAGCAAGTGGTGACCGACGGGCAACTGCTGCTGTCGGATGGCGCCCAGGTGTCGGTCAAGCAGGCGATGGGGTCGGGAGGTTAGCCATGCGGCTCTCCGAACTCTGCATCAGACGGCCGGTGATGACGGTGCTGCTCATGCTGTCGCTGGTCGTGCTCGGTATTGCGGGCTTCCGCCAGCTGCCGGTAGCGGCCTTGCCGCGCATCGACTTTCCGACCATCCAGGTCAGCGCCACGCTGCCGGGCGCCAGCCCGGAATCGATGGCGTCCTCGGTCGCGGAGCCGCTCGAGCAGCAGTTCTCGACCATTCCGGGTGTCACCTCGATGACCTCAACCTCGATGCAGGGCTCGGCCACCATCGTGCTGCAGTTCGATCTCGACCGGAATATCGACGCGGCGTCCCTCGACGTGCAGTCGGCGCTCAGTATCGCCGAGCGGCGGCTGCCGCCGCAGATGACGACGCCGCCCAGCTTCAGGAAGGTCAATCCGGCCGATCAGCCAGTGCTGCTCCTGGCGCTCGCCTCGAGCACCATGCCGCTCACCGATGTCGATGAATATGCCGAGGACGTGCTGGTACCGCAGCTCTCGCAGATCCTCGGCGTCGCTCAGGTCTCGGTCTTCGGCCAGCAGAAGCGGGCGGTCCGGATCGAGGCCGATCCGCGGCTCGCGGCAAGCCGCGACCTGAGCATGGCGGATATCGCTTCGGCAGTCGGCGCCGCGGATTCCTATGTGCCGGTCGGCGGCCTCTCCGGCCAGAACCGCAACCTGACCATCAATGCGCCGTCGCAGCTGGTCAAGGCCTCGGATTACCAGCCGCTGGTGGTCGCCTGGCGGGATGGCAAGCCGGTGCGGCTCGGCGATGTGGCGGTGGTGCGCGACGGCGCTCAGAACGAGCAGACGGCGAGCTGGTACGATGACGAGCGTGCGGTCGTGCTGGCGATCTTCCGCCAGCCTGACGCCAATACGATCGATGTGGTCGACCAGGTGAAGGCGCATCTCGCGTCCTATCGCAGCCAGATGCCGGCGGCGATCAAGCTCGACGTCACCAATGACCGATCGATCTCGATCCGCAATGCGGTATCCGACGTCGAATTCACCTTGATGCTGGCGGCGGCACTGGTGATCCTGGTGATCTTCGCCTTTCTCAAGTCTCTGCGCGCCACGCTCATTCCGGTCCTGGCATTACCGGTGTCGCTGATCGCCACCTGCGCGGTGATGGCGGTCCTCGGCTTCTCGATCGACAACATGTCGCTCCTCGCCATCACGCTCTCGACCGGTTTCGTGGTCGACGACGCCATCGTGATGCTGGAGAATATCGTGCGCCATATCGAGGCGGGTCAAATGCCTTTTGCCGCCGCGCTCGAAGGCGCCGGCGAGATCGGCTTCACCATCCTGTCGATGACCGTGTCGCTGGTGGCGGTGTTCATCCCGGTCCTGTTCATGGGCGGCGTGGTCGGACGCCTGTTCAACGAATTCGCGGTGACCATCTCGGTGGCGATCCTGGTCTCGGGGTTCGTTTCCCTGACGCTGACGCCGATGCTGTGCGCCAGGCTTCTCAAGGCTGAGGAAGCGGATAGACGCAAGGGCCTGGTGGCGATTGCCTCCGATACGGTGTTCGGATGGATGGAGCGGTCCTACCGCTCCACGCTCGATCTCGCTTTGCGCTTCCAAGGCGTGATGCTGCTCGTCACCCTGGCGACGCTCGGTCTTTCGGTGTGGCTCTATGTCGTGATGCCCAAGGGCTTCTTTCCGACCGAGGATACCGGCTATCTGAATGCGACGATCCAAGCCTTGCCCGATATCGGTTTCGAGGCGCTCGCCGCGAAGACTCAGCAGGTGAGCGCCATCGTGCGCCAGGACAAGGCGGTCGCCTATGTGCTGTCGACGATGGGCGGTGGCGGCAATGGGGCGAACACGGCGCGTCTCTTCATCGCGCTCAAGCCGCAGGACCAGCGCGATGCGGCACAGGACGTGGCTCGCAGGCTCCGGCGTGAGACGGCGGTCGTTCCCGGCATCGACGCGTATTACCAGGCGGTGCAAAATATCCAGATCGGCGGACGCTCGGCCAAGGCCGATCTCCAATACACATTGCAGAGCGCCGATCTCAACACCCTGATCGAGCAGGTGCCGGGTCTCGTCGAGCGGTTGAAGAAACGTCCCGAGCTACGCGATGTGACGACCGATCTCGAGCTCAGCAATCCCGAGCTCATCGTCGATATCGACCGCGACCGCGCGGCAGCGCTGGGTGTGAATGTCGACGACATCCGCTCGACACTCTACAATTCCTTCGGCGTGGCTCAGGTGGCCACGCTCTATATGCCGTCCAACGACTATCCGGTGATCCTCGAAGTGGCGCCGGAACTGCAGAGCGATCCCAATGTGCTGTCGCTGATCTCGGTGAAGTCGGCCAACGGCGCCGCCATTCCGCTCGACCAGGTGACGGTAACGCGGCGGGAAGCGGGGCCTTTGTCGATCAACCACCAGGCCCAGCAGCCGGCGGTCACCATCTCCTTCAACCTGGCGCCCAATGTGTCGCTCGGCGCCGCCGTCGAAGCGGTGAACCAGGAGACCGCGGCGGCGCATCTGCCGAGCTCCGTCTCGGCCAATTTCGCCGGCACGGCACAGGTCTTCGTCGATGGGCTGGCGGGGCAGGGTTTCCTGCTGCTGATCGCGGCCTTGGTGATCTATATCATCCTCGGCATTCTCTATGAGAGCTACATCCATCCGCTCACCATCCTGTCCGGACTGCCGTCCGCCGGCATCGGCGCCCTGGTGGCCCTGTGGCTCGCCGGCATGGATCTGTCGGTGATCGCCGTCATCGGGATCGTGATGCTGATCGGCATCGTCAAGAAGAACGGCATCATGATGATCGACTATGCGTTGAAGCGGCAGCAGACGGGCGCGCCGGCCCATGAAGCGATCCGCGAGGCCTGTCTGCGGCGCTTCCGGCCGATCATGATGACGACTTTCGCCGCCATTCTCGGTGCGCTGCCCATCGCGCTCGGTTTCGGCGCCGGGTCTGAGCTGCGCCGGCCGCTCGGCGTGGCGATCGCCGGCGGCCTCGTCCTGTCGCAGTTGTTGACGCTTTACATCACGCCGGTGGTGTTTCTCGCGCTCGAGCGGCTCAAGACCAGACTAACTTGCCTAGCCCCATGGCGGTCTGCTAGTGCCCCTTGAAGTCGGAGAAGAGGGGACTTGCATGGCCAAATCGGTGCTCGGCATTATCGGCGGATCGGGTGTCTACGATATCGAGATGGACAATGCCCGCTGGGAGACGATCGCTTCGCCCTGGGGCGAGCCCTCCGACCAGGTGAGGCGCGGTGAGATCGGCGGCTTGCCGGTCGTCTTCCTGCCGCGTCATGGCCGCGGCCACCGCTTCTCGCCGACCACCATCAATTACCGCGCCAATATCGACGTGTTGAAGCGCGCCGGGGTCACCGACGTCGTATCGTTGTCGGCCTGCGGGTCGTTCCGCGAGGAGCTCGCGCCGGGACATTTCGTGTTGATCGATCAGTTCATCGACCGCACCTTCGCGCGCGAGAAGAGCTTCTTCGGCACCGGCTGCGTGGCGCATGTGTCGCTCGCCTATCCGATCTCGCCGACCTTGCAGGATCTGGCCGAGGCCGCGCTCAAGGCGGAGGAAATTCCGCATGCGCGGGGCGGTACATATCTGGTGATGGAGGGGCCGCAATTCTCGACGCTGGCGGAATCGCAACTCTACCGGTCCTGGGGCTGCAGCGTCATCGGCATGACCAACATGCCGGAAGCCAAGCTCGCGCGCGAGGCGGAGCTCAGCTACTGCACGGTGGCGATGGTGACGGATTATGATTCCTGGCATCCGCATCATGGCGAGGTCGACATCACCTCGATCATCAAAGTGCTGAAGGGCAATAGCGCGAATGCCCGCAAATTCGTGACGCGGCTGGCGCGCGATTTCCCGCGCGAGCATCCGCCGTGCCGGGCGGGTTCCGACACGGCGCTCGACTTCGCCATCATGACGCAGCCGGAACAGCGCGATCCGGCCTTGCTCGAGAAGCTCGATGCGGTGGCCGGACGGGTGCTGAATCGGCCCCAATAAAGCCATCGGACAGCCCAACTCAGGGTGATTTGCCGGCCTAAATGAACTTCCGGGACGCCCGCGCGTTAACGGCGCGATAGGCAACGCGGACGGAGGGTCAATTTGGTCCAGCACCTTACACGACGTTCATTTCTTGGGCACGCCACGCTCGCTGGCGCCGGTCTGATGATCGGCACCCGCACCGGCTTGGCGCAGGAGACCATGGACACCACCGACGGAACCGTCGATCCGTTCCCGATCCCCGAAGTCGATCTGCGCAAGATCCCGGAACAGTTCCGTCGCCAGACGGTGGAGTATCTCGGCCATGAATGGCCCGGCACCATCGTCGTCGACACGAAGACGAAGCATCTGTTCAAGATTCTGCCCGGGCAGCAGGCGATCCGCTATGGCGTCGGCGTCGGGCGCGACGGTTTCTCCTGGTCGGGCGAGGCCGAGGTCGGCGCCAAGCAGATGTGGCCGAAATGGAATCCACCGGCCGAGATGGTGGCGCGCGATCCCAATGCGGCGAAATGGGCGAATGGGCAGCCGGGCGGCCCCGACAATCCGCTGGGCGCCCGGGCGCTCTATCTCTATCAGGGCGGCAAGGACACGCTGTTCCGCATCCACGGCACCAATGCGCCGAAATCGATCGGCAAAGCCATGTCGTCGGGCTGCATCCGCATGCTCAACCAGGATGTCGTCGAGCTCTATCGCATGACGCCAATCGGTACGCGCGTCACGGTACTGCCGTCCGATCCGCAGCAGATGTTCGAGGAAGACGAAGTCGCGGCGCAGTGATCGCCGCGTTAGAGCCCTTCCTGTCTTCAACGCTTCGTCCCGACTCGTACAAAACAGGAAAAAGGGATCGCA
>NNBT01002418.1_pt1 | contig 13545 bp, 14 predicted proteins | sample 1173831 | NCBI WGS metagenome assembly NNBT01 (sample SAMN07173936, study PRJNA388173) | plant metagenome | isolation source: symbiotic tissue sample KVJ10 | place: Norway: Troms, Kvaloya island | reverse complement strand
CCCTTTTAAATATCATTTTGTCGGTTTATTGTAAGGATTTTTTCGATTCGATCAACTGACAATTTGTTGCTTTTTGTAAAGGCAATTTACAAGTTTTGACAGAAAAACAAAAAGAACGTGACATCATTTAACAATTTAACCAGACAATTATCAATAATAATGAATATCTATTACTGAATACCATATTATCAGTACGAAAATAACTGTTGATAGGTTGTTTTTGTTTTATAAAAACGATGGTAATTGCTTCAATATGATGGAGGAAGAAAAAGATGGAAGATGTAAAATGGATGATGGAATCGGATTCGCGATAAGACTTAATTTTTTTAACTGCTTAACGTTAGAATAAAAATGAATAATTGGCTAAAGATTTATCACCATTAAGAAGTTAAGGACATTAAGAGAAAGATGAAAAAAGATGGAAGATGTAAAATGGATGATGGAATCGGATTCGCGATGAGCCTTAATTTTCTTAACTGCTTAACGTTAGAATAAAAATAAATAATTGGCTAAAGATTTATCACCATTAAGACGTTAAGGACATTAAGAGAAAGATGTAAAAAAATGGATGATGGAATCGGATTCGCGATGAGAATTAATTTTTTTAACTGCTTAACGTTAGAATAAAAATAAATAATTGGCTAAAGATTTATCACCATTAAGAAGTTAAGGACATTAAGAAAAAGATGGAAAATGTAAAATGGATGATGGACTCGGATTCGCGATGAGCCTTAATTTTTTAACGGCTTAATGTTAGAATAAAAATAAATAATTGGCTAAAGATTTATCACCATTAAGAAGTTAAGGACATTAAGAGAAAGATGGAAAAAAATGGAAGATGGAAAATGGATGATGGAATTGGATTCGCGATGAAAACCTTAACTTTATTAACTTCTTAATGTTGAAATGAGATCAATTGCGCTTAACGTTTTGCGCCACACCCTAAGCGCCATTATAAAAACTGCTCAAAAACTGTAATGGTATATCAGACGGGGCTGTTTGATTACAATACTCCATGATTTGGTTTAAATTAAAGTGGCCCGATACGGATTGAAAAGTTTCATTGTCCGAATCTTCAAAACCCATGCTCCAACCGCTAAAAATGCATTGATCATACTTTCCGATCTGTAGCAAAACAACCGACTCATGCCGGCTATCAGTCATTATTTTTTTATACAGCTTACGCACAGTCCTTTCATCACCTTCTAACAACTGCATAAATCTGCCTTTACTTTTGGTAATGGGCTGACCTTTCACATGTAATAAGATCCCGCTAATACCATTTTGTTGGTTAAAATCCCTGCTTTGATTAAGCAAAACCTTGATCATTTCTGCATCAAAGGCCTTACTTTCTACGCTACTGTAAATTAAATAGAAAATTGGTGTTATATTTTTATTGTCTGGTTCCATACGGCTATTAATATAATAATTATCAATTAATGTTTTTGATAAAAAAGCTGACTAATATGCTATTATTTTATTGGAAGCGACACATTAACAGCCAATTAAAATTAACATCTGATTACGCAAAATATTGATACACTGCAGCAAAATTTAATAATCATACTAAACATATTTTAAACTGTCAATGATCATAACCAAATAAAAACACCGTAAATTATTCGGTATAAAAATCTGAATGTGCTTTCTTGCCGTATATGTAATCAAATCCATAAAACCGGATCAGGCAGATGGCGTCTCTTACTCAAAGACTTTTAATCATATTCATTCTCATCATCGCTTTTGCGGGAAGAATTGCGGTATCAGCCATTGCCAGCCAGAAATCTTCTCAGGGCATAGTAAAAGAAAACATGAGCAAATCAGAAAAACCAGATAGTGGTGAGAATGATGAGCAGATGGAAGAAAAAATGAAATTGGAAGACCTCATTGTGCATGGTTTAACAAACATTGATTTTATGAGCATAGCCAGCACTAAGACTAAATTGTTTGCTGGTAATTATCAACTCCTTAATTGCACCCTACAAACCTTAGAGTACCCTCCTAAATAAGGCTATCGAAGCCTAAAATTCACAATTTTCTTAATTAAACATTAAACTACATGATTAAAACTAAACATTTAATCATAGTAGCCCTATTGGCTATTATGACCCCTATTCTATTTTCTGCATGTAAGAAAGACAGAAATAACGATCCGGAACAAGAAACCCTTACTCCTGGCCCTGATGTTAATTTTTATGCGCTTACAGCGGATAGCAAATTATTATTGATCAATGCAAAAAATCCAAATTCAATCACCTCACAGGTAACAATTTCGGGTCTGCAGACCGGAGAAACCATTTTAGGAATAGATTTTCGTCCTGCTACTGGTCAACTTTATGGCATAGGCAGCACCAGCCGTTTATATGTAATTGATCCAAAAACCGGAACTGCGAGGTCTATCTCGGCGGCTCCATTTACGCCTGCCCTTAGCGGAACTTCGGTAGGTTTTGATTTTAATCCTACAGTAGATCGCATCCGCCTGGTTACTTCATCGGGCCAAAACCTGCGTTTAAATCCTGAAACAGGAACTGTAGCTGCTACCGATGGCACCATAAATGGCGTAACCAACGCTAAAGTAGCATCGGTTGCTTATACTCAAAATAAAGCCGGGGCAAGTACCACCGTCCTTTTTGATATCGATATTGCAAATGATAAACTGCATAAACAAGATCCGCCAAATGACGGAAAGCTGGTTGAGGTTGGAAATCTTGGTTTTGATGCGGAAGAGATTGGCGGCTTCGATATTAACCCTGATGGCACCGCAGCATTAGCGGCATTAACTGTTGGTGGTAAATCTGGTTTATATGCCATTGATTTAAATTCGGGAAAAGCAGCTAAAATCAGTAATGTAGACCAACAGATTACCGGGCTTGCTATCCCGACCGAACCTGTTGCTTATGCCGTATCGAATAATAATGAATTGGTGATCTTCAATCCAGTGGCTGCATCACCTGCATTGGTTCTTAAAGCCATTACAGGTATACAGGCAGGAGAAAGCATTTTAGGTATCGATTTCCGCCCGGTAAACGGACAACTTTATGCCGTTGGAAGCACCAGTAGAGTTTATACCATTAACGCTTCTTCCGGTGCTGCCGTAATGGTTGGAACCGGACCTTTAGCTACTTTATTAACAGCCACACAAATCGGATTTGATTTTAATCCAGTGGCAGACAGGATTAGAATAGTAGGTAACAACGGGCAAAATTTCAGGATAGTACCAACAGATGCTACCCTGGTTGTAGACACCCCTATTTCGCTGGGTACAGCAACAATTTCCGGTGCTGCATATACAAACAATTTTACTGGTGCAACTTCAACCGTATTATTCGACGTAGATTCTACAACAGACCGTTTATATAAACAAGATCCACCAAATGCAGGAACATTGGTTGACGTAGGTGCGTTAGGGGTTAATATTGAAGCGAACAGTGGTTTTGATATTGGCGGTACCAGTGGCCTGGCTTATGGTATATTTACAGTAGGTGGTGTGCAAAAATTATATAGTGTAAATTTAACTACAGGCGCAGCCACCGCAGGCGCTACCATTAGTACAGCTGTACGTGGTTTTACACTGGGCTTAGGTTTTTAAGCTACCCAGCTCCCATTCATTTATAAAAAGCAAAAGCCTTTCAATCCTGAAAGGCTTTTGCTTTAACTAATGTTTACGGTTTCTACTAAGAATTAATCCGCTTTGGTAAAAGTAAAACTTTAGTAAATAGCGCTATGTTCTGATTCACTTTATGAGCAAATGATGATAATTACATTAAAACAGGATTAGAATGGTTTAATTATTTATCCAAACCGGTTAACTGACGATCAAAATTGATGTATTTATCTTCTAATTTGAGGAAATCAATGGCACCGCTTACCAGACAGCTCTTTAATTGTCCTGTTTTTAATACTTATTTCACCCTCGTTAGTACTTAATAAGTCCGGTTTCGAACTTATTTCACCCTCGTTGGTACTTAATAAGCTCGGTTTCGAACTTATTTCACCCTCGTTAGTACTTAATAAGTCCGGTTTCGAACTTATTTCACCCTCGTTGGTACTTATTAAGCTCGGTTTCGAACTTATTTCACCCTCGTTGGTACTTAATAAGCTCGATTTCGAACTTATTTCACCCTCGTTGGTACTTAATAAGCTCGATTTCGAACTTATCTTATCTTCTTTAGTATTAATTCCCCATAAAATCATACCATTCTACTTAGTTCATAATTAGTTAGCACTATAGCCCGGCTTAAAGTATCAAACCGCTTATTAAACAAAGTTATTTAATGCTTCTTCAGCTTAATTAAAAAAGAATTGATCAATCTCTTAATTATTTCATTTCTCATGTAAAATTTCAATCGTTAGAACTGCTCTACAATCAAGATAAACGACTATAACGTAATATTAAAACCACACAAGCCGTATAATAATTTTACATTAGTATAGATAAGGCTTCAGAATTAAGCTATTGAGCACCAACACTTTATATACTGAAACGTAAAACTATGCGCTTTGGCCATATTCTAAACAAGGCTTATCAAAAGAATGATCAGATAAATAACCTGAATATATCACTAACCAATTAATTAAAAAACTTATGAGAAATGCAACAAAAACATGGCTTGGCACATTGCTGGCGCTTACTGTTCTTTATTCCTGTAAAAAACCGGAAATAAATCCTGAACAGGAAACCGATTTATTTGAAGGCAAGAAAAAGGAAATGGCCGTTAGCCCGCTTATTGCGGGAACCTCCTTCAGGGTGGTAGGTTATATGCCTTCATGGGCCGGAGCAGTTAACCAAATTCAGTTTAGCAAACTTACTCACATAAACTATGCTTTTGTACTGCCAAATTCAACCGGTGGATTGCAACCCGTAGAAAACCCTTCCAAATTGCAAAGCCTGGTTAGCTCCGGGCATGCCGCAGGTGTAAAAGTGCTTATAGCTGTTGGCGGATGGAATAACGGGAATGATAGTGCCTTCGAAAGCCTGGCTGCAAATTCAACCTACCGAACCAATTTCACCAATAATATGATCAGTTTTGTTAACCAGTATAACCTCGATGGGGTGGATATTGACTGGGAGTATCCGGATAACGGAAGCTCGGCCAATAACTACACACTCCTGATGCAACAGTTAAGCACAGCGATGCATAACAACGGAAAGCTGCTTACCGCAGCGGTAGTTTCTGAGAATGGCGGAAGTATCCAGAATGCTGTTTTTACCGCAGTTGATTTCCTTAACCTGATGGCTTATGATGGCGGCGGTGCTAACCACTCTACCTATAATTATGCGGTAAACTCCATCAATTATTGGCAAGGTAGAGGGCTTTCAGCAGCTAAAACCACTTTAGGAGTACCTTTTTATGGCCGCTCATCTTCTTCATACCTTGATTATAAAGACATTCTTGCCCAGAGTGGAAATCCAAATTCAGATACCTTTGGCAACATTGGTTACAACGGCATTCCTACTATCAAAAATAAAACAAACCTGGCTTATGACCGTACTGGTGGAATCATGATCTGGGACCTGAACGCGGATGCTACAGGGGGAAATTCGTTACTTAGTGCCATTAATGATGCCATAATTGCCCGTGTAAACAATGGTGGATCGAGTATCCCGTATGGAACGGTAATTACCCTTAAAGGATTCAATAATAAATACGTCAACAGTCAGAACGGCACGCAGGCCATCACCTGTACAAGCACAACGGCACAGGCCTGGGAACAATTTACCGTAGTAGACGCCGGCGGCGGTAAAGTGGCTTTAAGAAGTATGGGTAAATACGTATCATCAGAAAATGGCACACAGGCCGTTACGTGTAACCGTGCCACCATCAGCGATTGGGAAAAATTTGACTGGGTGGTTGCAGCAGATGGCAAAATTGCTTTCAGGGGCAACAATGGAAAATATCTTTCAAGCGAAAATGGTACACAAGCTATGACTTGTACCCGTGCTACTGCTTCTGGCTGGGAGTATTTTTCTAAAAACTAATGACAGAGCAGGCTAAAATTAACGGCCTTCTATCTAATCGTAAATTCATGCGGAATCATTCGGTTCCGCATGAATAATTTCGAAAGACCCACATTTTTATTATTATCCGTTTATTGATCTGGCTCAGAACGCCCTATAATTGGCTCTTTTATACCTCATAAATACAGATTCGGTTCTATAGCTTTGATAAGAAAATAACACAAAGCCATGAAAACAATATTTGATGAAACCGTTCGGGCACAATTGATTGACCGGATTGATGCCCTTAACGAAAAAAGTGTTGCTTTATGGGGAAAGATGAACGTTTACCAGATGTTGAAACACTGTAGGATATACGAAGAAATGATGTTGGGCAAAAATAAATATCAACGCGTATTTTTAGGCAGGCTGTTCGGAAAAATGGCACTCAAAGAATTTACACAGGATGATAGTCCGATCAAACAGAAAACGCCCACCCTTAGCCAGCTTAAGATCAAAGAAAAAAGCGGTGATATAGAAAGCGAAAGAAAAAAATGGATTGCCTTGCTGAATGAATATACAAATCCTCAGGAGCATAAAATTGTACATTCTTTTTTTGGCAAACTAAGCCAAGAGCAGGTTGGTCAACTGGTTTATAAACATACGGACCATCATCTCCGCCAGTTTAATGCTTAGAAAAAAAATGTTAGGAATACTTTTATTTTCTGAAAGCCAGATTCCTTTTAATACGGCTCAGTGTTTCGGGTGCAATGCCGAGATAAGATGCAATGAGGTTCTGTGGGATGCGTTCGATAATCTGCGGATTGGATTCAACAAGTAAAAGGTACTTTTCTTCGGCGGTATGCGTAATAGAACTCATCAATCTCCGCTCTTTGGTAACTAAACTATTTTGGTAAAGTATGCGGAAATAGCGGTCCATAATGGGCACAGCAAGGGTTAACGCATCATAATCTGCCCGCGAAATTATCAACAGTTCCGAATCTTCTATGGCATCAATATTAAATAGTGCCGCTTCCCCTGATAAAAAGCTGTTGAAATCAGATAACCACCAGCCTTCCCATCCAAAAATACTCATGTGTTCATCGCCTTTTTCATCTACATTATAAGTGCGGAGCAGCCCTTTGCACACAAACGTAAGGTGTTGGCAAACATCACCTGCCTGCAATAAATATTGTCGCTTCCTCAACTTTTTAGACGAAAAAAAGGTTGATATGGTCTCCCGATCCTCATCTTTAAGAATAACTTTTTCCTCAATATGGCTGAAGAGTACATCAATCATGGGCAAACTAATCATTAGAGAAAGCAAAGATAATTTTTTCAATGAAAGAATGTCTATCGTTAGGCGCTTGATCCAGATCAAGTGTATTATTTGATCGAAGTCAAGCAGGTGCTGCCTTGGCAGATGTAATTTTGTAAAAAAAATAGTATATCATGAATAAAATAGCATTAGTTGTTGGCGCAAGCGGTATTACTGGAAGTAATCTGGCCGAAAGCCTGATTGCAAAAGGCTGGGAAACCTATGGTCTGGCCCGCACACCAAATATAGAAATTGAGAAACTTAAACCTGTTGCAGCAGATCTTTTAGATATCACCAGTCTTAAATCAGCCTTAGCAGATATCTCCCCAACCCATGTTTACATCACCACCTGGATGCGCAACGACACCGAAGCCGAAAATATCAGGGTTAACAGTTTGATGGTGCGTAACCTCCTTGATGTGCTGTCAGAAAAGGGTTCAGTTGAGCATGTGGCATTGGTAACCGGATTAAAACATTACCTCGGTCCATTTGACGCTTACGCTAAAGAAGGTTTTTTGCCCGAAACTCCCTTAAGAGAAGAACATCCCAGGCTAGATATTGAGAATTTTTATTATGCACAGGAAGACGAAGTATATGCCGCAGCAACACGCGACGGTTTTACCTGGAGCATCCACAGGCCACATACGGTTATTGGTAAGGCAGTTGGCAATGCCATGAATTTAGGAACTACTTTAGCCACCTATGCTACCATCTGTAAGGAAACAGGCCGTCCGTTTAAATGGCCGGGTTCAGCTGCACAATGGAACGGCCTATCTGATGTTACCGATGCAAGGATATTGGCCGAACACCTGATTTGGGCATCTACTACCGATCTTGCCCGTAACGAGGCTTTCAATGTGGTTAACGGAGATGTATTCCGCTGGAGCCGGTTATGGAAACGTATAGCAGCCTATTTCGATATAGAAGCTGAAGGATATAATAATAAAATACAACCTTTGGAGCTAGAAATGGCTAACGATTCTGATATCTGGAAACAGATTGCGGAGAAACATCACTTAAAAGAAACAGACTTGAGCCGTTTGGCATCAGCCTGGCATACCGACCTCGACCTGGGCAGACCAATTGAAGTGATGACCGATATGTCGAAAAGCAGGAAACTAGGCTTCACTATTTTTCAAGATACTGAGGAATCATTTTTTGACCTATTTAAAAAACTAAGTGCAGTGAAATTAATTCCATAAATACTATCATTAAGGCGTAAGTGAAAAATGCATAAATCGATCATATTGATTGATTTATGCATCACCATCATATACAGAATTATTGAATAGAATGCGAAAAACAGCAATAAAAACCAAAGAAGACTAATTAAAGCTACAAAAATTAGGGTGGTTTCACGCTATATAACGAATGTTAAGATGGTTAACTTTAGTGTAACCAATCTAAAAAACCAAACATCGTTATGAATTATTTTTATCTAAACCCCAGAAAAGAGCAAACGCTTTTTATTGAGGACAAAGCAGACCGCGATTCGGTAATTAAAAATATTGTCGACCTAAGAAAGTCGCTCTCTTCCAAAGATGGAATCCCTGAAAAAAAATTGACTGGAAACCTCATATTAGGAACCTGGAATATCAGAGAGTTTGGCAATACCAAGTATAATGGCAGAATGCGTGAGTCGCTATACTATATTGCAGAGGTTATTTCCCGGTTCGATTTGATCGCCATTCAGGAAGTGCGTGATGATTTGACAGATTTTAACAACATCTGCAAAATACTGGGCAACGACTGGGGAAGCTTTATCAGTCTGGTAACCGATGGCGTTTCGGGTAACCGCGAAAGAATGGCCTTCCTTTATGATAAACGCACCGTTTCGTTTAAGAACGTAGCCGGACAGATTATTCTTCCGGGCGAAAGCTATAAAAATGCATTTGCAAGGGCACCTTATATGATACGTTTTCAGTCAGGATGGCTAAAATTCGATATCTGTACGGTTCATATCTATTACGGAAAAGCTTCAAAAACTTCAGATGAATACAAAAGAAGGGTAACAGAAATCGAAAACTTAACCGGGTTTCTGAAAAAAAATTATGTAGAGAAAGAACGTTCAAATAACCTGTTCGTACTTGGCGATTTCAATATTGAGGATACACTGAGTGATACCTACAAGGCAGCAACTTCCTCCTCATTTAAGATTCCTGATGCGATACTCAAGAATAAACTTGCCGGCAGTAATGTAAAGCAGGATAAAATTTACGATCAGATCTTATACTATAATAAATTCAACGACATCACCTTTAAGAATGCAGGAATTTTTGACTTCTACAAAACGGTTTTCAATAATTTTGATGCTTACAAAGATCGGATCGCAAAACATATCAGCGCTCCGGTTATAACCGATAAAGAATTTAATGATTTCAAAACATATCAAATGAGCGATCACCTGCCATTGTGGGTCGAAATGAATACCGATCATGCAGAAGATTACCTGGGCATGATCATCAATAAACAGGCAGATAAATAATATAATTGTCTGTCATGATGCATTATACTGATATGAATTTGGTCTTAGCTTAAAGCTAAGACCAGTTTAGTTTAAGCAGGAGAATGTTGGCAGTAGGAATAAATAAGCTAAACAAACCATTTTGTTATGGCCCCGTTGTTCTTATCTTTGTAAACAATTAGGTATATCCTACCTTATCCATCTTATAGAAAAACATTAAACTAATTAAATCACATATCTTATAATGTCTGACGAAAAAATAATCTTTTCAATGGCTGGTGTAAATAAAATTTACCCGCCACAAAAACAGGTTTTAAAAAATATTTACCTTTCTTTCTTTTACGGAGCCAAAATCGGGGTAATCGGTTTAAACGGTTCTGGTAAGTCGTCCCTTTTAAAAATTATTGCCGGTTTAGATAAATCTTATCAAGGCGAGGTGGTTTTTTCACCGGGTTACTCTGTTGGTTATCTGGCACAGGAGCCGATCCTGGATCCTGAAAAAACCGTACGCGAAGTTGTGGAAGAAGGTGTTGCCGAAGTAACCGCCATTTTAAAAGAGTACGAAGAAGTGAATGAAGCTTTTGGCTTAGAAGAAAACTATTCTGATGCTGATAAGATGGATAAGTTAATGGCGAGGCAGGGCGAACTTCAGGATAAAATTGATGCTTTAGGTGCCTGGGAAATCGATTCGAAATTAGAAAGAGCAATGGATGCCTTGCGTTGTCCTGATCCTGAAACTAAAATCGGAGTATTATCAGGTGGTGAGCGCCGCCGTGTGGCCATGTGCCGTTTATTGCTTCAACACCCTGATGTATTGTTACTGGATGAGCCTACCAACCACCTGGATGCCGAAAGTATCGATTGGTTAGAGCAGTTCTTACAAAATTATGAAGGTACTGTTATCGCTGTTACCCACGATAGGTACTTCCTGGATAACGTTGCGGGATGGATTTTAGAATTAGACCGTGGTGAAGGTATTCCATGGAAAGGAAATTACAGCAGCTGGTTAGATCAAAAAGCAAAACGTTTATCTCAGGAAGAGAAAACAGAAAGCAAACGCCAGAAAACTTTAGAGCGTGAGTTAGAATGGGTACGCATGGCCCCAAAAGCACGTCACGCAAAATCTAAAGCACGTTTAGCCAACTATGATAAATTAGCCTCAGAAGATGGCAGAGAAAGGGAAGATAAATTAGAACTTTTCATTCCTGCCGGACCACGTTTGGGTAATGTTGTCATCGAAGCAACGAATGTAACCAAAGCTTATGGCGACAAAATATTATTCGATAATTTAAACTTTTCATTACCTCCGGCAGGTATTGTGGGTATCATCGGACCAAATGGTGCGGGTAAAACCACTTTATTCCGTTTAATTACCGGACAGGAAGAGGCAGATGCAGGTACTTTCCGCGTTGGTGAAACCGTAGAACTGGGTTATGTGGATCAGATGCACAATGACCTGGATGCCGATAAAACGGTGTACGAAAATATTACCGATGGTTTAGACAATATACAATTGGGTACTAAAGCGGTTAACGGACGTGCTTATGTATCGAAATTCAACTTCAATGGCGGCGATCAGCAGAAAAAAGTAGGTATTTTATCTGGTGGTGAGCGTAACCGTGTACACCTGGCCATCACGTTGAAAAAAGGTGCAAACGTATTATTACTGGATGAGCCTACCAACGATATCGATGTAAATACATTACGTGCATTGGAAGAGGCTTTAGAAAACTTTGGCGGTTGCGCGGTGGTAATCAGTCACGACAGGTGGTTCTTAGATAGGATCTGTACGCACATCCTTGCTTTCGAAGGCAACTCTGAAGTTTATTTCTTTGAAGGTAACTACTCAGATTATGAGGAAAACCGTAAAAAACGTTTGGGTGATGTTACGCCGAAACGCATCCGGTATAAAAAACTAGATTAATACAAAGTCCCGATAAAAATCGGGACTTTTTTGTTTGAGATGATTGCGTTAATAAAAAATCAGTTATTGTTTTTGACTGGAAATATTCTTAGAGATTGAAAATAAAACAGCATAGATACAATATAAGCTATTACAAAATTTGTTACGAACTCATAATCATTTACTATTTTATTTTTAAAAATGGAGCTAATAAGTACAAAAGCTAAAAGAGTTAAAAAAAAGCCAGAATTTGTTTTTAAGAATCTAATAATTACCTCATTTTGCCTTATGAGATGAATCAGAAAAATAGAGACTACGATTAATATATACATTCCAGGTAAATAGTAAAATATGGCCATTAAAAATAAGTCGACAGTATTAAAATTGGGTTGTTTAATACTACAAAGTAGCGTAAGTATAAAAATCCCAACTACTGCGGCCAAAAAAGAATAAATAAATCGAATAATCATTTTAACAAATTTTAATTTATAATCCAGTATTTTATACTTTAACTCTAACCACACTTAAATCTTCGATTATTAGAAATGTGTTACTTTTTCTCAAAGAAGTCAAGTTTTAAAAACTTGACTTCTTTTATGCATACCATTATATAGATGGTTGAAATGGCACAGGTCTTTGGTTTTCTTTCGCTTTGCGTTTTCCCCTGAAAAAGAAATACAGGTTGATGAACAGCATAATCCCTAAATAAATGGCAAAACCACCTATTTTAGAACTTAGTGCCTCAACTAAACTGCGGTAATCGTTTGCGCCGATCGTAATCTTCATAATCAACAGTGCGAAACCGATATTGAGCAGGTAAAAGCCCGTTTCGAAAAGTTTGTTAGTCGCATTCGCGATTTCTTCCCTCCCTTTAAAAATATCAAGCATATATATCTTACTGTTTTTGAACAGCGTTTTTGAAACATAAAAAGTCAGAAAAAGTGCAATTGGTAAATAAACTGCATAGCCGATTAAAATTTTTGTCGTTTCCATAATGAAAAGTTTAAGGTGTTATTTTATTAATTTATGTATGGTATTGGTAAGCAAATAGATATTTAAATAATGAAGAACAGACAGGATACACACAATGGTGGCCACTTTTACCGCCATTACTTCTATAAGCTGCTGCGATGAAAGGATCGTTTCCCAGCCTACCAACGTCATGGCGCAATAGCCAATATTAACCAGGTAATAAGAAACCAAAAGCGATTTATTAATCTGCTGACAGAGATCCAGGTGATCTGGAATGAGTTCGGCAACAAAAATATTTCCGTTCCGGTAACATATCTTCCCTACCACAACGATGATGAAAACGATAACTGTTATAAAGATGGCATATCCGAGTATATTGTAATCCATAACCAAATATTTTAATTATACAACTTTCAGGAAAAAATGAAAATATAGATTAAAAAAATAAGCCTCTTTTAAGGCATTTGTAAATCTTTCTATCTCAATTTCCCTTTCACGATGTAAAACTAAATAAAACTTATTAAACTTTCAAATATTATTGAAAATTCATAAAAATAAAAATAGTCCGCTATTTTGAGCGTTGTCTGGAACCACGATTGATCAGCGAAGTTAAATTTATCGATGCAGATCTCTCCACTCCGCGTTGCTTCGGTTAAAATGACGACGACGTTTCTATTCATAGAAAACACAAAATCTTTTTGCAGCATTCTAACCAATGAACTATTGGCTAATGAACCAATGAAATTTCAGCCACAGATTCTCAGAAAACACGGAATACCTCATGCGTTTGTCACCCTGAGCGGAGTCGAAGGGCCGTAGAATGATTTTAATTCACTGAGTCAATTTCCACCACGCCAACCAATCAACCCATTGCTAATTAACCAATGAACTTCCAGCCACAGATTCCCAAAAATCACGGATTCCTTCATGTGTTTGTCACCCTGAGGGAT
>NNBT01000113.1_pt1 | contig 13556 bp, 13 predicted proteins | sample 1173831 | NCBI WGS metagenome assembly NNBT01 (sample SAMN07173936, study PRJNA388173) | plant metagenome | isolation source: symbiotic tissue sample KVJ10 | place: Norway: Troms, Kvaloya island | reverse complement strand
GTTGCCAACAACACCATAGATGCATCCCAATCTTTGCCTGGGGTATTTATTACCGCTAACCTGCAAACCCAAAGTTTAGTTGCCAATAAGGTTCCTGGTTTGGGAACATTGTCATTTACCGCAGTCAACTTTGATAATGTCATCGGCACAAATGGAAATGACAGCATTACTGGCGACAACCAAAATAACCGATTATCCGGTAATAATGGCAATGACACACTTGACGGCGGTTTAGGTATTGACACTTTGAATGGGGGAGCCGGTGACGATACTTACATTGTTGACACTACTCTTGATACCATTACAGAGGCTGCTAATTCAGGTATAGATAACATCCGATCTTCTGTAAACTACACATTAGGAGCCAATCTGGAGAACCTGAGGCTGAGGGAAGGTGGCAACATTACCGGGATAGGTAACAGTTTTAACAACTTTCTTTTTGGTAATACTTCTAATAACACTCTAAATGCAAGAGCAGGCGATGATACCCTAGACGGTAATAATGGCGATGATATCCTCAATGGTGAGGACGGCAATGATAGCCTACAAGGCGGGCCCGGCAATGAAATACTCAATGGGGGATCTGGAAATGATATCCTCATCGGTACTTTTCCTGGTAGTCCGTTTCCACCGGGATTAGGGGAAACTGATACCTTAACTGGTGGGGCTGGGCTAGATAGATTTATCCTGGGGGACGCTGAAAATGTTTTCTACGACGATAACAACACTACGAATCCTGGTTTTGGAGACTTGGCTACTATTACTGACTTCGACTCTAGCCAAGACCGAATTGAACTCAACGGATTTTCACAGGATTACCGCTTGCAAGTTGTTGGAAGTAACACACGAATATTCTTAGACAAACCGGGAGCAGAGCAAGATGAGATCATCGGTATTGTGCAGGGGGTAGTAGGTCTCACACTTGATAGTGACAATTTCACTTTTCTATGAGCGGAAAATTTTTTGCCAGACTCAAGCAGTATCGAGCGATGCCTACGGCGGGCTACGCCTACGTAACTCGCTATGATAAACGGGCAACCAACTTTCTAGGTGCAATTTATCTAGCTGCTTCTGTGATTTGGCTCAATTGATGACACGCCCTAGACAAAGGAGTGGGGAGTGGAGAAAAAGTATTTTCCCCACTCCCCAGTACAGACACGATTAATCACGCCTCTCCCACTCCCCATTTTCATAACAATTTATCCAAGGGGTTGATTCTCATCACATTGACGTGAATACTGTAATTCCAACTCGTTTTGCCGTTCTCTACCTCCCCTATACACAACCGGACAAAACTTAGTGTTAGCGCTCATACAATCCATGTGTGGTGTCTTAGCGCATACCACGAGTAGTCCACCCAAAACAAATAACAAACCACAAATTGCAAGCGTATTAACCCAAGAAATTTCCAGCGCTCCGTGAACTACTACCTCTCGCAGCAAAGATACTATTGTTACCTCAACTGCCACTCCTACAGAGATACTATGTTCTTGCAAATAGACCATTAATAGTCGAAATAACTCGACTAAAATCAACACAAATAGTATTTTTGCAGTCACATGTTTATAGTCTAGTGGCTGCGTGAGGGCAATAGCTATCCCCCACAATTGGATTAGCATGACGGCGAACAAACCCAAACATAAAACAATCACAATTAAGTCTTGAAAGGCTTCCATGTTGCGAACAATTGATTGCCGATCAAGCCAGCGATCGCTAAATAAAAATCGACTTTTCTGGCGCTTTTGCATGTACATTTTTCCAATCGGGACGAGTTCAGACAACACCAGCGAGTCAACCCAATAGTTTTATGTTATGCAATATTAAGTTTTTGTGCCTCAGCGAGGTTGGTAATTTAAATTTTGTGCTTGTTGTAACAATTGCTCGGCATTTTTCGCCCACTGGGGATTTTTTTGAGAATTGTATAAATCTCTAGCAAATTGCAATACTTGTACTGCATCACTATATTGCTGTAACTGCATAAAAACTAACCCAGCACCATAATAAGCGTTGGGATAGTTAGAGTTAGCTTCGGCTGATTTTCTAAAAGCCTCTAATGCTTCTTGTAATTTACTTTGTTGAAAAAAAATTGAGCCGAGATTGTAGTAAGCTTCTGGATACTTGGGATTAATTTTTAATGCCTGATAAAATGCACTTCTTGCCTGATCGAGTTTACCTTTTTGAAGATAGCACATCCCTATATGGTAAGGAGGTTCTGGTGCATTTTTGCTATATTCTACGGCTTTTTTAAAAGATGCGATCGCTTGTTCGCAATCTTGTTGCTGTTCTCGTACTAATCCCAAGTTATAGTGCGCAAATCCGAGTTTAGGATCGAGTTCTAAGGCGCGTTGCAAATAATCGTTAGCTAACTTTAAATTATTCCCTTCTAACAACGCTCCGCCTAAATTAGCAAAAGCTGGAGCAAATTTCGGATCGGCTTGCGTTGCTCGATAAAATGCATCCGCAGAGGGTTGTAATTGTCCCGTTTGTCGGTATGCTAGCCCCAGATTATAGTAGGCTGGTGCCAATGCCGAATCTAATTTAGCTGCTTGTTTAAAGGCGGCGATCGCATTTTGTACCCTTCCCGCCTGAATTGCTTGTAAGCCTTGGTTTAACCAGTCTACAGCAGTTTTAGGATTAGACTGTGCTAGCTTTGAGGCGACAGGAGGAGATAGAGCAAGAGAGGGAGAGGAAATACTCATAATCAGCATCAAACTTACTAACCCTGCTATGCGATATTTAAAGAATGATAATCTCATTGATTTTCTGACTCGCAACACTTCAGTTAAATTTACTTGATAAAAAGTTTTTTACAAAAGTTTTTGATTCGGGATAAAAATTTGCGATCCTTAACTTTTCTTAAGCTAAATCTTACGACAGGCTACAATTTTTTTAACTTTCGATTAAAGGGAGGATAATAACGAATTAAAGAAGGGGTAATTTTGACTCCAGAGAACCATTTTTTTATCCCTTGATATATACAGAATCATGCGGTTATGAATGAATTACCGCAAGGGAGGTTTTTATGAACGAAAAAGTAAAATCGGGTTCGCGGAACGTTGCAATTGTCGGGCCTTATTTAAGTGGAAAAACCACTTTACTAGAAAGCTTGTTATTTGTCACAGGGGCAATTTCCCGCAAAGGCAATATTAAGGACAGCAATACAGTGGGAGATAGTGCAGCCGAGTCGCGCGATCGCCACATGAGTGTAGAAGTCAGCGCCGCTAGCACTGAGTATAACGGCATTCGCTTCACATTTATTGACTGTCCGGGAAGCGTAGAATTTGCCCAAGAAACGTACAATGCTTTAATCGGAGTCGATGCAGCAATTGTAGTTTGCGAACCCATCCGCGAACGAGTCCTCACTCTAGCCCCTCTATTTAAATTCCTAGACGATTGGGAAATTCCCCACCTCGTTTTCGTCAACAAAATGGATCGGGCAAATATTCACGTACTAGAAACGTTACACGCCCTGAAAGCAGTATCTAGCCGTCCCCTGGTAGCGCATCAATATCCCATTATGAACGGGGAACAACTCACCGGCTTTATTGATATGGTGAGCGAACAGGCATATCAATATCATCCAGGCGCACCTGCTGACCCCATTCCTTTCCCCGAAAGTTTAAAAGAAGAAGAACATACAGCACGGGCAGAAATGCTCGAAGCCTTAGCAAATTTTGATGACCATTTACTCGAAGAACTTTTAGAAGACATCGAACCATCCCAAGAAGAAATCCTCAAAGATTTAAAAATGGAATTAGGGGCAGATTTGGTAGTGCCCGTTTTCTTTGGTGTGGCAGAACAAGATTATGGTGTTAGACCTTTATTAGAAGCCTTGTTACGAGAAGCCCCCGAACCAGAAACCACAGCAGAACATCGTTTAAAAAATATCAAAGGTGATAAACCTCTAGCACAGGTATTAAAAACTTTTTACACTCCCCAAGGTGGCAAACTTTCTCTGGTACGTGTTTGGCGGGGCAAATTAACTGATGGCATTGTCCTCAATGGCATCCGCACTGGTGGAATTTACCGTCTCATGGGGCAACAACAGCAGTTCGTTAATGAAGTTGGTGCTGGTGAAATTGTCGCATTGAGCCGTTTAGAAGGCATTAAGACAGGCGATACACTCTCCACAGAACAGCAATCGGCGATGGAATTACCCAAAGCTGTACAGTTGGAACCTGTGTATGCCCTCGCCATCACACCAGAAAAGCGCAACGATGAAGTTAAACTCAGCAGTGCCATTACCAAGTTGTTAGAAGAAGACTCTTCACTGGCTTGGGAACAACACGGCGACACCCACGAAGTTATCTTGTGGGGTCAAGGCGAGATTCATTTGCAAGTCACCCTAGATAGACTGCGCCGCAAATATAACTTGCCAATGACAACCCACTTGCCGCAAGTGCCTTACAAAGAAACCATCCGTAAAACGGTGGCTTCAGTTCATGGGCGCTACAAACATCAAAGCGGTGGTCACGGACAGTTTGGTGATGTTTTTCTCGAAATCAAGCCTTTACCACGCGGTACAGGTTTCAACTTTAATGAAACTATTGTCGGCGGCGTGGTTCCGAAACAGTACATTCCCGGCGTAGAAATGGGCGTGCGGGAATTTTTGACACACGGGCCTTTGGGCTTCCCAATAGTGGATTTAGCGGTAACTCTGACTAATGGTTCGTATCACAACGTTGACAGTTCCGAACAAGCCTTTAAACAAGCTGCCCGATTGGCAATGCAAACAGGGATATCCCAAGCGGAACCTACCTTGTTAGAACCAATTCTGCGGGTAGATGTTACCACACCGAGCGAATTTACCTCCAAAGTGCTGCAACTGTTGAGTGGTAGACGGGGGCAAATTTTAGGCTATGAGGGGAAAAACGATTGGCAAGGCTGGGATAATGTTTCTGCATACTTGCCACAAGCAGAGATGCAGAATTTTATTGTAGAGCTGCGATCGCTCACCTTGGGCGTTGGTTCCTTCCACTGGGAATATGACCATCTCCAGGAAGTGCCGGAAAAACTCGCCGAACGTGTCATTCATAGCAATGGCAATAGCGGTAACGGCAACGGCAAGTAATTTTGGATTTCTTTAAAATCAAAGCCCTGTATTTAAAAGTGCAGGGCTTTTTGTTAATGAATATTTAATACACTCTGAACATGGTGTTGAAATGCTAATTCTTTTTTGCTCCAATGTTCTTGGAATATATGTATATTTTCCAATTTTATTGCCTTTCCATTTCGAGGGAACTTAATAACACAATCAAATACTTTATTAGTATCTGGGGGAGTAGCCCAATTATCAGCTATCCAAGCTACTTGTACAAGACGATAAATATTAAATTCATCTCCAGCATTTTTGTCAAAAGAAAATTGCTTATCCAGTACTTTTACAATATGTGTTACTTTGCTACGTTGTCTTAAAATTATCAGTTCATCTTGTTGTGGAGTATTGGCATTTATTTCGTCTCCACCTTGAAAATTTCTCCAATGTAAAGCAAAAATCTTTAATTCTGGATGTATAGTAAATATGCTTTGATAAGCCCAATCTTCACCATTTAAAGGTTTTACGTTTTTAGTCCAAATTAATCCATTTAAATCCATAAATATTTTACAATCTTGTTTTAAAAGAGAAGCTACAGTAATAGTTTTCCCGAAAATATTGCTAAAATAACAAAATTTTTTTTTGTAAATATCACCAAGGCTGAGATTCCCGACTTCTTTTACAAGTCGGGAATCTTTTTCAATCTATAAAAGGATTCGTAAACCGCACGCCCTCAACCATTGCACCTGATGCAAAATCCTCAGTGTAAACTTCTTCAATTTGGTTAAGTCGCGCCGTTGCCCAAATTTGCGCATCCCAAAACCCGAAGTGATGAGTTTCCACACCGCGAATTGCTTCTAAGGAAATGAGCCGTGTAATATCAACGACATGGCAAGCAGCTAAATAGTTACGCATTCGCACCAGCGCTTCAGCCGGAGTTAACAACAATCGCCGAGTCCGGGTTGTGGCCATAAAAAACTCTCCCAACACCTGGGTACTAATTACCGCCTTGCCAGAACGAATCAATTGGTCAGTAAGTGCGATTGCGCGTTCCTGTTTTGCGGTATCTAATGGATCGTAGATGTAAACGAGAATGTTGGTATCAAGTAGAATCCTACCGTTCATAGAGGTCTTCACGCTGCCAGTCCCGACTTCCCAGTTGAGCAGGTCGAGTTTTAATTTGGTCGATAAATTCTCTTTCGGCTTCCCACATTGCAAGATTGGTTTGGGGTGCAGTTATTTCACCAAGATGAAGGTCAATAGCTTGGCGAATAATCTCTGCTTCACTTACACCCGCTTGTTGAGCGATCGCTTTTAGCAGATGTTCTTGATGTGGTTCAATATAAATCTGCTTACGAATTTTACTCGACACAATTTAAATTGTATATAATCTATACATTACATTATACATTACTTCGTAGTAAGGTGCGTAGGCAATGCCTGTCGTGGGCATCGCTCCAAGGCTGAGATTCCTGACTTCTAATAAAAGTTGGGAATCTTTTTTAATCTGTAAAAGGATTTGTAAATCTCTAACTTGTGTGAAATGGTATTAGTTTCATAAAAGCATTTGGGAATTATGTGATTAAGTACATTCGTCTTAACTACACAAAAAACTCATGGGCTTTCTAGTCTCTCTTATAACTAGCCTAATTGCAATTCTCGTTTATCTCAATACAGATAGGATATCTAGTGAAAGGTCAAGTTTAGCAATACGTGGAATTATGATATTAATTGGCAGTATTGCAGTACTAAATTCTTTTTCTAGACTTTTGGTGATTGTCCCGCCTGGTAATGTCGGTGTCGTCAATTTATTTGGTGAGGTTTCCGAAACTACTCTTAATCCTGGCGCCCACTTGCTTAACCCCTTTAGCAAGGTGCTGAATTTTTCTACTCGCATTAAGGATATAAAGGAAAATGTAGATGCAACATCCCAAGAAGGTTTGAGCCTAAATCTTGATGTCAGTCTTCAGTACAAGCTCGATCCGCAAAAAGCAGCTACAGTCTATAAAACAATTGGAACTGATGAAACACAACTGGTAATTTCCAGATTTCGCTCTACTGTCCGCGCCATCACGGCAAATTACCCAGCCAATGCTATTTACTCTACCAAACGCCAAGAAATCGCCCAAAAAATTGACCAACAACTCACCCAAGAGATACCGACTTTGGGTTTCATCGTTGAGGAAGCTCTTTTAAGAAACATCAAAATGCCTGATACTCTACAAGCTGCAATTCAAAACAAACTCAAGACAGAGCAAGAAAATCAGCAGATGAAATTTGTTTTAGAGAAAGAGCGTCAAGAGGCAGAACGAAAGCTGATTGAAGCGCGAGGTATAGCTGATTCCCAAAAAATTATCTCAGGTGGGCTTAGTAACCAAGTGCTACAATTACGAGCGATTGAAGCCACAGAAAAGCTAGCTCAATCTAATAATTCTAAGCTGATAATTATTGGCTCTGAAAAAGGCGCAGTACCTATTATGATCCAGCCATAAACAGTAACCTCAAAGCCCTAAAATTTTCTAATCAAGTCAATGGCTTGAGAGAATTTAAATTGTATGGAGTATACATTATTTGCTACGTTCACTCTTGGCGTTGGTTCTTTCCACTGAGAATATGACAATCTCCAGGAAGTGCCGGAAAAGCTGGATGAACGTGTCATTCAAAATAATAATACCAATTTAGTAAGATCCTTCTTCTAAAATTATTAAAGTTAGTTAAGCTTACGAACTACGAATTAATAATGCAATTTGATACCCAACTGCTACCACGCATTAATGCCACAGCCAAAAGAGAAAATGGTAAACAATATTATGTAGATGCCAAGGGAAATCGCTTTCCCAGTGTTACTACAATACTTAATGCCACTAAATCACAAGCAGACAGAGACAGATTATTAAACTGGAAAGCGCGTGTTGGTACAGAAGAAGCTACCCGCATTACTACATCTGCTAGTCGTCGGGGAACCCAAACACACAAACAAATTGAGCGCTACCTCCTTGGTCAAAACCCTGTTTGTCCCGAAGCAAGTCGCCCTTATTGGGAGAGTATCAGGCCAGTTTTAGAACAAATCGACACAGTTAGACTGGTGGAAGGCTCTGTTTTTCATCATAATTTGAGTTATTCTGGCAAAGTTGATTGTATTGCCAGCTATCAAGGTATTCCCTGTATTTGCGAGTGGAAAACAGCAGACAAACCCAAAGGTTCAATTGAGCATTTATATGAACATCCACTACAACTTACGGCATACATAGGAGCAGCTAACGAATATTATCAAGATTATGGCATTCAGCTAAAGCACGCTCTGTTAGTAATAGCGATTCCAGAAATGCCAGCTGAGGTATTTTGGTTTGAATCAGCAGTCATTAAAGATTATTGGGAACAATGGGAAAACAGAGTCGCTAAATATTGGGAACGCAGAAGCGTTTGGGGTTAATCAGCCCCTTTGGGGAAGTAAAAAATCAAAAGTCAAACATTTAAAATATTCGTATCGATGAAGACAGAGTTATTAGTTGTTTGCATCAAGGTCTTCTCTGCGGAAAGTTAAACTCTGGAATATCCAATGGTAATTGCGCTGTAATCTTACTATCTTTAGTAACTGTGGCAATTGTTTCTATAGATTTTATCTCATTTATCCTTGTTCAATCCATTACAGCTAACACAGCTTTCGGCAATAACTTATCTTTAAACCACACCATTCTGGCGGGAACATCATTTAATTTTACTCCTGCCTTTTCTAAATTAAGGCGCTCGGAAATAGCCAAAATTAAGTCGTCACGTCCAGCCCGTCGCACCTGAGAAAACTTCTTTTGTAAATATTCTGGTCGCCAATAACCAACAATTTCTAATAAGAATGTGCGTCCATCAGCATGAACCAAGCGAAAATCGGGAATCATCACACTACCAGGAATCGGTATCAAATCAACTTCTCGCTCTAACGCCCAACCACTTTTCAACGCATCCCATTTATCAGCAAAGGAGGCTTCTAGCATACTATCGTAGGGCTTACCTGGTGGATAGTGGGATACTAAACCACATTCAGAATTGAGAGTGAAACGTCCAGTTTTCCAACTATTTGTATAAGCATCGCGGGTTTGGAGAATCGACGAAAGACTCCATTTGGTAACGTGAAGTAAAGCCGGAATAAGTTTCGCGATCGCTAACCCATATCGCGTACTAGGATTAAACAAACTTGTCGGCCCGTCAATGGTAATTGTAAACCCGTGGTCAGCATCACCTTCAATATAAGCCATCAATTGAAACAACTTTAAATAGCGAAATAACAGCTTATATTCACCCGGAACATTGCGATGAGCATTTAACACCAGTTTACTGGCCTTATAAAACACACCCTGCACCTGAGATAAGTTATATCGATTTAATACATCTGGCGCTGTTGGTGCATCAAAAACAGTCAAAATCTTATTTTCAGATAAATCAGCATATAATCCATTCCGAACCTGTTCTAATAAAACTTCCCGTTCAAGTTCTTGAGTTAACTCATCAGCAATTTTACTCAGAGTAACTTGGGTTGATTCCCGACTAGAAACCGACTTTGCAGCCAACGAAAACACCCGTTCTCTTAACATTTGTGGTTCCAAAGGACTAACCACCTCAAAAGTGCAAAAACTACTTTTGAGAATATAAGCTAATCCTCGCTTCACCCGATAATCTGTAGAATCTCCTTCAAAATCAGTCAGTTGTCGCTCAAGCACACCTTGAGTCTTCCCCACTGCTGATTGAAAATAATTAATTAACTCAATCGCCAATTCCGAAGTTGCTCGATCAATCTTCAGTCTCTTCGGGATGATCTCCTCCCCGTTTTGGCGATGCATCAGTAAGTCTGTCGGTAACATCTGCTGAATTTTGGATTTTAGATACTTCGACTTCGCTCAGTACAAGTTTTGGATTTTGGACTGAATAATTAATTTTTAACTGTTCCGCCGCCTTCAAACTCCTTTCCTTCCCACTCCCATACACAACCTGTAACTTCCCTTTACTCTCCTCCTCCTCTCTGCGTTCTCCGCGCCTCTGCGGTTCGTTTCTCCTCTCCCCTCTCCGCCTAGCCGAAGTCCCCTCCTCACTCGTATCCTCCGCCACCACCTCATACAAAATCGCCTGTTTATTCTCAATATTCCCCTTCCGTAAAATCCTCCCCAAGCGCTGAGTATACTCCCTAGCCGAACCCGTACCCGATAAAATAATCGCCACAGAAGCCGCCGGCACATCAACCCCTTCATTCAACACATGAGAAGCAACCAAAGTATTATATTTACCCTCTCGAAACTTTGTTAATATCTCATGCCGTTCCTTCACAGGAGTTTGATGAGTAATTGCCGGAATGAGCAACTCTTGAGAAATGCGGTAAACCGTCGCATTATCCGCAGTAAAAATTAAAATTCGTGCTGGATAATGTTCTGCTAATAAATTAATCAGAATTCGCAACTTCCCATCAGTACCCAAAGCGATATCTTTTGCTTCCCGATGCGCTAACATCGCCCTACGTCCAGATTGCGATCGCGCGCTCATTTGGACGAACATTTGCCAACCTTGCAAACTCCCCAAAGAAATCTTTGATTGCTTTAAAAAGTCATTGCGAGTTTGAATTAACTGGTTATATCTTTCCCGCTCAAGTTGCGATAACTTTACCTTAATTTGGACAATTTCATGCTCTGCTAACGCCTTACCTGCCAAATCTTCAGCGCGTTTGCGATATACTTCTTGGCCAATGAGGATATTTAAGTCAGCGTGTTTCCCATCGGTACGTTCCGGTGTCGCGGAGAGTCCCAGGCGATAAGGTGCGATCGCATATTCGGCAATTACCCGATTAAAATCTGTCGGTAAATGATGACATTCATCAAAAACAATCAACGCATATTGATTTCCCAACGTCTCAGCATGAATTGCGGCACTATCGTAAGTTGCAACGAGAATTGCCGTTCTATCCCGCGAACCACCCCCCAACAATCCCACCTCAGCATCGGGGAAAGCGGCGACTAAATGTGCATACCACTGATGCATTAAATCCAAAGTTGGCACTACAATCAGCGTCGTGCGTGGCGTTGACTGCATCGCCATTTGCGCCAAATAAGTCTTTCCCGCCGCCGTGGGAAGCACAACGACTCCTTGTCTACCCGCCAGTTTCCAAGCCGCTAGCGCCTCAGTTTGGTGGGGATAGGGTTCCATTTCCAGAGTAGGAACCAAATCTACAGGATAAAATTGCTTGGCCTCATCGATAAAATTCACATCTTCCGCTTGTAGTGCTTCCACTAGCGATCGGTATCTAATTGCTGGGATGCGGAATTTTTCAACTCTATCATCCCACGTAGCATAATCCATCCAACCTTTGCCGCGTGGTGGTGGATGCAAAATTAATGTGCCACGATCAAAATTTAATGTAGGGGTACGAGCCATGAGTATTGGGCATTGGGCATTGGGCATCGGGATTAGGTTACAGGTAACAGGTGACAGGTGATAGGGAATAATCTGTACCCTGTACCCTATTCCCTTCTTTACTCCCTAGTCCCTTGATTACTAATAACGCAAAAAGTGCATGATTCATCCAACTAACTCCGACAAAACCCAACTAGATGCGCTCATTAGTCACGGAATGTCCTATCGGCAAACCAACAATAACCTGTCCGAATCTTACAAAGAACAGCGACAGACCTTTTTGCTGAAACGGCTGCAATTGCAGGCGCAGATTATATTAATAGCTGGCTTGACTTTAATTGCTTTTTTTCTTTGGGTAAATTCACAATTAGAAGGCAAAATATACGCTTTTAAAATTGGGCTTATAGTAGAACTATTCATTCTTATTTGTTGGGGTTTATGCAAAACTCCTATCGGTCGCCGCTATCCTGATTTAATTTTTTTGAGTTTATGCTGGTCTGTAACTTGTTCTGTTCAAATTGATATAGCTTTGCTGTTCAATAATCTAGAACCGAGAAGCAATATTTGGACTTTGATGTTTCTCACTCAAGCTACAATAATTCCAGTTCAATGGTGGATGCATTTAATATCTCAAATCGGAACAATACTTTGCTATTTAACTTTATATATTTTATATAGCCCCATCTTGAAAAATCCGTCAGCTTTTTATATTGAGCAAGGATTATATTTCTTTTGGACTTGCATAATTTGTGTTTTTTCTGTCTATTTATACGAACGCTTACGCCAAAAAGAATTTTACGCTCGTAAGGCAATGGAACTAGCGCAGCACAAATCAGAACGGCTGCTACTAAATATTTTGCCAGAGATGATTGCAGAACAATTAAAACAACAGCCGGCAACTATTGCCGATAACTTTCTGGAAGTTACGGTGCTATTTGCTGATATTGTTGGCTTTACAGAGCTTTCATCTCACACCTCACCTGCAGAATTAGTCGAGTTATTAAATACAATATTCTGTCTGTTTGACCAATTAGCAGAACGTCATGGGGTAGAGAAAATTAAGACCATTGGCGATGCATATATGGCTGTAGCTGGGTTGCCAAATCAATCTAACAATCATGCTCCAGCAATAGCTAACATGGCTTTGGATATGCAAAATGCTGTAGCTACTTTTAACAAAGAAAACAACCAATCCTTTAGCATTCGTATTGGCATTAGTACAGGGCCAGTAGTAGCAGGGGTGATTGGGCTGAAAAAGTTTGCCTACGACCTCTGGGGAGATACAGTCAATATAGCTAGTAGAATGGAATCACATGGTATTGCAGGTAGTATCCAGGTTTGTGAAGCAAGTTATCAGCTTTTAAAGGATAAATACTTATTGGAGAAACGAGGTTTAATTCAAGTGAAAGGTAAAGGTGAAATGATGACTTATATACTAAAGGGAATTAATTTAAAAACTTAATAAATAGGAGTCACGTCGCTTCTCTTTGAATTCAAAATTCAAAATTCAAAATTCAAAATTAATGATCCCCATAAATAATTTTAGTTGCTCTGTATCCTTTTTGTTTTCGGTTAGTATGTATTTTTCCGATGCATTATTTGGTGTTGAGCGATGTTTATGACGGGTGGTTCCTGAGCGCAGCCGTATTCCTTCAAAGAAACAAGCTACGCGCAGCGTCTCTGACAGGAGAAGGGCTACGCCTACGCATTTTATAGCTGATTTTGGGAATAATCCTTTAGCTAGCTGCATAAAGGAGAAGCCACATTGAAAGGAACACGTTCCCTTCTAGCGCCTTATGCTGTGGCACTATTGGCTGTTGGTAGCGTATTGCTACTAACACTATTGCTACAGCCACTACTGAAACAAACGATTTTCTTGCTGTTTTTTGCTGCCGTGGCGGTTAGTGCCTGGTATGGGGGCATGGAAGCAGGATTACTGGCTACTGCTTTGTCTACTTTAGCCGTCAGCTACTTTTTCTTAGAACCAGTATTTTCGCTCTTGGTTGCAAGTCTAGACAACATACTGCGCTTAGGCTTGTTTGTGCTAGTGACAACAATTATTAACTTGCTGAACTCAGAATTACGCACTGCCAAACAACATCTTCAAACGAGTTTGCAGAAACTACAGGTG
>NNBT01003665.1_pt1 | contig 13566 bp, 13 predicted proteins | sample 1173831 | NCBI WGS metagenome assembly NNBT01 (sample SAMN07173936, study PRJNA388173) | plant metagenome | isolation source: symbiotic tissue sample KVJ10 | place: Norway: Troms, Kvaloya island | reverse complement strand
GCGTTCGAGCGCCTGAKCTTCGAGCCCGGCGACGATCTTCAAGGCCTCGGTGCGAATCTGCTGGTCGACATTGGCGAGCTCGTTGCGCACCGCGACCATCTTCGGATGGCTGGGCAGATAGGTGACCGAGAGTTCCGCCATGCTCCGCTGCAAGGTGATCTGTTGCTCGCGCAGCCGTTGAATGAAGGCGGAGTTCAGCACGTCCGAGGAAACATCGACCGAACCGCTGCTGTCGAGCAGCTCGCGGATGGCCTTGGCCCTGGCCTGGGCTTCGGTCCGAGCCGCCTCGGCAAGGGTGATCTGGGTATTGAGCTCTGACAATTCCTGAGTGCCGAGCGTCGACTGAGTTCCCTTCAGCAATCCGGCCTGGGCTCGGAACTCTTCGGCCGCGGCCTCCGAGTCGACGACCTTTTTCTGCAAGATCTCGATCTGCTGGGCCAGCCAGTCGCGGGCGCGCTCGGTCGGCTCCGACTGCATCTCGCGGGTCGAGACGACATAGGTCTCCGCCAGCTTGTTGGCGACGTCCGCGGCGATCTTGGGATCAAGCGCGGAATATTTGATGACGATGACCTTGGATTCTTTGATCTGATAGATGTTGAGCTGCGAATTGTAGCGGTCATAGGCGCGCTCCTCGAGCGACTTCAATCGCGGATCGGGCTTGAATCCGAGATCGATCAGGAACTGGCTGATCTTGCCGATGCCGTTGCGCGCCGGATCGAACTCGCCCTTGCCGGCGAGGCCCAGATCCTTGACCACGCGGTCGCCCAGATCGCGTGAGCTCAGCACTGAAACCTGGCTCAATATATCGCGGTCATCAAAGGCCGGACGCGAGTCGGACCCTTCACCCGGCTGGGCGCGGCTGAAGGGAGTTTCGAGACTGTCGACCAGGACCTGAGCTTCCACCGTATAGCTCGGCTTGTCGCGCAGCACGACGAAGGCGGCCGCCGAGGCGAAGAGCACTGCGATGAGAAGGATCATCCATTTGCGCCGCCACAATCCGCGCAGCAGATCCATCATGTCGACCGATGATGCGTTCATTCCGGCTTGCTCGAGATCTTTCATCCGCGGATTTATGCTTAATAAAGGGTTTCCAGGCCGTCACCATGCCCTGTCTGTGGTAAGGATTTTCTTAACGGCCGCCAAAGGTTACCCGCTGTTCCGGCGGCTTAAGCGATTGCTAACCATAAATCCCTATCGTCGCTCGCAACGCCGCTCCGCCACGGCCCCTGCGAGGCGGATCGGCGCTGTTATGGAGTGTTGCCCCAGTGCGTATGCGTCTTCTGATCCTCATGGTCGTGCCGTTCCTCCTCTCCGCTTGCGCGGAAACCTGGGACGCCAATCCGCCGACCGCGGCTACCGGCGGCATGGGCGTGATGGCGGACGGCAATATCGCGCAAGGCCCCGGGGCCGTCGCCAGTGTCACCGAACTCGCGTCCTCAACACCGGAAGGCATTCAGCCGCCTTATGGCGCGCAGGGCTCGGCAGCCGCCTATGAATATGATTCCGGCTATCGCATCGGCGCCGGCGACAGGCTGACCATCCGCGTCGCGGGTGAGGCCGATCTCACCAATGACTATCTCGTCGATGGCTCCGGCAACATCTCGATGCCTTACATCAAGACGACCTATGTCGGCGGCATGTCGGCGCAAGACGTCGAGAAACTTGTCGCCAAGCGGCTGCGCAACGGCTTCCTGCGCAATCCGAATGTGTCCGTCCAGGTCACGACGCTCAGGCCCTTCTTCATCATGGGCGAAGTTTCATCCGCCGGCAGCTTCCCTTATCAGCCGGGCATGACGGTGCAGAACGCGGTGGCGATCGCTGGCGGCTACACGCCGCGCGCCCATCAAGGGCCGGTCATGCTCACTCGCAAAAATGTGAACGGCACGCAGACCTACAAGGTCCCGGTCACCACCCAGATCTATCCGGGCGACATCGTCTATGTCCGCGAGCGCTGGTTCTGACCGGATCCGGACCGAACCGATGCGCATCCTGCAGCTTTTCCGCACACCCGTCGGCGGGCTCTTCCGTCATGTCCGCGATCTCGTCCGTGGACTGACCGCACTTGGCCATGAGGTCGGGATCGTTTGCGATTCGACGACCGGCGGCGGCGCGGCGGAAAAGATGCTGGCCGATCTCGCAGCCTCATGCCGTCTTGGCGTCCACCGCACGCCGATCGGCCGCATGCCGGGCCTCGCGGACGTAAAAGCAGCAGCCGCCATCGCGCGGATCGCGGCGACGGCTAAACCGGATATCCTGCACGGCCATGGCGCCAAGGGCGGCGTCTATGCACGGCTCGCCGGTTCCCGCCTGAAACTCCCTTCCCTCTATACGCCGCATGGCGGCAGCCTTCACTACGCGTGGACATCCCCGCGCGGCGCGCTTTTTCTCACCGCCGAGCGGCTCATGCTGCGGCGCGGGTCCGGACTCGTCTTCGTCTGCGACTATGAACGCCGCATCTTCGAAGAGAAGGTCGGACTGGCGGGCCTGCCGCATCGGGTCGTCCATAACGGGCTGTGGCCGGAAGAGTTCGCCGCCGTGCCGCTCAGCCCCGATGCGCGCGATCTGGTCTTTCTCGGCGAGATGCGCCATCTCAAAGGGGTAAGCGACCTTCTCGACGCGCTGAGCCTGCTTGGGCCGGTGAGCGCCACGCTTGTCGGCGAAGGGCCGGATCGGCAAGACTTCGAGGCCCAGGCCCAACGTCTAGGGCTCAAGGAGCGCGTGCGTTTCACCGGCGCTCTCCCCGCCCACCAGGCCTTTGGTCTCGGACGCGTGATGGTGATGCCGTCCAGGGCGGAATCCCTGCCTTATGTCATTCTCGAAACGGTGGCGGCCGGCAAACCGCTCATCGCCACGCATGTCGGCGGCATTCCCGAAATTCTGCCGCGCCAAAGCCTGGTGCCGCCTAACGATCCGAAAGTCCTGGCCGAGGCCATCAGAGCGGCCCTTGCCAGGCCGGAACAAAGTTTGGCACAGGCCTACTCGCTCGCCGAGGACGCCCGCACCCGCTTTTCAGCTGCCGCCATGTGCGGAAAAATCGCCGATTTCTACGCTGAGATGCAGAAACTGGCCCATTAAGCGCGCGTTAAGTACGTTCCTTCACTTTGGTTAACGATGGGGTCCCGCTGGGCCCCAAAGTTGCTCCCCATGCAGTTCGGGAAAAAATTCTGTGTCAATTTGAAACGAAACTGCCATGCGCGACGAACAGCTTTACCGGCATAAACTCGCGGCGAGCGGACTTCTCGCCAAACTCGGCATCGAAGACGATGCGGCGCTTCATACCGAGGTCCTCAAGGCTCCCCTCATCTCGGCACGGGTCGTCGCGATGATCGTCCGCACCGGCGAATTCGCCCTCATCGGCACGCTCGGCGCCCTGCTCCTCGCCGCCTATGTCTCGCCGCGGCACGCGATATCGCTCACCGTCTATGCGCCCCTCATCGTGACGGCGGCGCTCGCATTGGTCACTCTCCTGCAGATCGGCGGCCTTTACAGCATCCATGCGCTGCTGCGGCCGGCCGATTACATCGCCCGCCTGGCCGGCGCCTGGCTCGTCATCGCCGGGCTGGTGATCAGCTACTTCTTCTTCAGCAAGACCGGCGGCGACTATTCGCGCGTCTGGGCGGCGCTCTGGTTCGTGGGTGGGCTCGGTCTCCTGGTCCCCTTTCGTATTTTCGTCGCCCGTCGCACGCGCGCCTGGAATGCCAAGGGCCAGCTCGACCGGCGCTGCGTCCTGGTCGGCGGCGGCGAACCCGCCGCCCGCCTCATCGAAGCCTTCGAGTCGTCCAAGGACGACGTATCGGTGATCGGCGTCTTCGATGACCGCGACGATGATCGCTCACCCGCCTCCATCGCCGGTTACCCCAAGCTCGGCAATGTCAACGAACTCATCGATTTCGTACGGCGCAACCGTGTCGACCTGCTCATCGTCACCTTGCCGCTCACCGCGGAAGCACGCATTCTCCAGATGCTGAAACGGCTGTGGGTGCTCCCCGTCGATATCAGGCTTAGCGCCTATGCCCAGAAGGTGCGCTACCGGCCGCGCGCCTATTCCTATATCGGCAATGTTCCCTGCCTCGACGTCTTCGACAAGCCGCTGACCGACTGGGGTATCTTCGCCAAATCGATCATGGATAAGCTCGTTGCCGGCTTGGCGCTGCTTCTGCTGTCGCCGGTCATGCTGCTGGTGGCGCTCGCCATCAAGCTCGAAAGCCGCGGACCAGTATTCTTCCGCCAGCACCGTTATGGCTTCAACAACGAGCTCATCGACGTCTACAAATTCCGCTCTATGTATCACGAGATGAGCGATCGCACGGCGACGAACCTGGTGACGCGCCACGACCCGCGCGTGACCCGGGTGGGCCGCTTCATCCGCAAGACCAGCCTTGATGAGCTGCCGCAGCTATTCAATGTGCTGAAAGGCGAATTGTCGCTCGTCGGCCCCCGGCCGCATGCCACCCACGCCAAGGCACAAGAGCATCTCTATCCGGATGCGGTCGAAGGCTACTTCGCGCGCCACAAGGTCAAACCGGGGATCACCGGCTGGGCCCAGATCAATGGCTGGCGCGGCGAGACCGACACGCTCGACAAGATTCACCGGCGCGTCGAGCACGATCTCTATTACATCGAGAACTGGTCGATCGCCTTCGATCTCTATATTCTGTTCTATACGCCGATCTCGCTGTTTTCGACGGAGAATGCCTATTGACCGCCAGCGCTGCCCAATCCTCTTTTGCCGGTCCGCGAAGGACATTGGGCAGCCTCGATACCTGGCGCAATGTGGTGCTGTGGCTGCTGGTCGCGTCGGCATGGTTCGTGGTCGTCGAGCCGTCGCCCTATGAGCTGATCTTCATCCTGGCCTTTCTGCTGTTCCTGCCCGGCGGCGGCCTGAAAGTTCCGCTGGTATGCCTGCCATTCTTCTTCTTTCTCGTCCTCTACAATCTGGGTGGCGCTGTCGGGCTCGAAGGCGCGCTCGATGACAAGATATCCGTCTGGTTCACCATCATCTCCTATTACATGGCCGTCACGGGCCTGTTCTTCTGCTTCCTTCTGACGAGCGATACCAACAAGCGGATGGAGATCATCCGCAGCGGTTACATCGCAGCGGGCGTCATCGCCTCGATCATCGGCATCCTGACCTATTTCGACGTCGCCGGGACGGCGGGCGCCTGGGCCCCCATGGGCCGCGCGCAAGGCACATTCAAGGACCCCAACGTCTTTGCGCCTTTTCTCGTGCCGCCCTTCGTCTTCCTGGCCCAGGACATTCTGCTCCGCCGAAGCCGCTGGCCGGTTCTGACCATCGTCAATATTCTCATCATCTCGCTGGCGATGCTCCTCGCCTTCTCGCGCGGCGCCTGGGTCAATATGATGGGCTCGGGAATCCTGCTCGTCGTCTTCACGCTCCTGCTCGCGCCGAGTCCGGCCTTGCGCAACCGCGTCATCTTCCTGTCGGTGAGCGGCGCCGTTCTGCTGAGCGTTGCCGGCGTGGTAGCAGTCCAGGTGCCCCAAATTCAGAAACTCTTCGAAGTCCGCGCCAGTCTCAGCCAATCCTATGACGTCGGCGAGAAAGGGCGTTTCGGACGCCAGATCGCCAGCATTCCCCGGGTGCTGACCCAGCCTGGCGGCATGAACCCCCGCCATTTCCGCTACATTTACGGACAGGATCCGCACAATGTCTACCTCAACGCCTTCGCCTCCTATGGCTGGCTCGGTGGCTTCACCTTCTTCGCGCTGGTGATCATGACATTCTGGGCAGGCTGGCGCGCCATGCGGACCAAGACGCCCTGGCAGCATCATGCTATCGCCATCTACTGCCCGCTCGTCGCCGTCATGCTGCAGGGTGTGCAGATCGACATCGACCATTGGCGGCATTTCTATCTGCTGCTCGGCTGCATGTGGGGATTGCTGGGCGCTACCCTCGCCTACGAACGACAGCAGGCGACCTCGCCAAAACCTGCGACATCGTAGCTCCCAAGATACATACGTGCTTGGCAGGCGCCGGGATCAGCGCCTATTCTCCTTCGAATGGATGCGGACAGTCTGACTTTCGATACGGTCTGGGCAGCGCGATTCGACGCCCAGGCTGCCCCCCTCAAAGCCTCGCTCGCCATACTCAGCACGCCACGTACCGGCAGCCAGAGCCTGTGCCGGCTGCTCTATGCCATGGGCCTCGGCGTGCCGGCGGAGTATTTCCTTCAACGCGTGACGGAGCGCTACGGCGAGCGGTTTCACGACGGCGTTGCGTCGGTCGACGGCGCCTTCATGAAGGACTATGTGCGGGCCATAGAGACCTATCGATGCCGCAACGGCTTTCTCGCCTATAAGATCCACGCCGACCAGCACCGACAGCTCACCGCCGATCTCGGCAAGGCCTGGGAGGATACTCTTCCGAATCTGACGATCATCCGGCTGCGCCGGCGCGACATTGTCGGCCAGGTAACCAGCCTTGGGGCCGCGCTCCAGACCGGCATATGGGACGATGCGTCGGCGGAACTCCTGAAGAGACCTAGCGCCTTGAATGCGGCGGTCGCCGAAAAGTGGGTGGAGTACATCTTCCGCTCGGAGCGATACTGGGACCGCTATCTGAAGGACAGGAAGCAGCGGATCCTGTCTCTAGACTGCGAAGACCTCATGGATGCGGATAAGCTCCATGCGACACTGAGTGTGCTCGGAACGGGACATTCGAGCGAAGCGATCGGCAGCATCCTCAAGCAGCTGCCGCGCTCTTCCCACAACATTGACCTCTCGCGCGAGCTGGCGCAACGATTCGGTGCGCATATATTACGGCACTGGCAACACCTGTTGGCCAAGGCCGAAGACTGATCACGGCGGGGGTGGCGGAGGCGGCAGGTTAATGCCGCTCAACACGTCAAGCGCCGCGGCAATCTCGGAGGAGAACCAGTTCGGCAACTTCTCATTGAAGGTGCTGGTATTGTCGATCAGGCCGGCGCGCTGGCGATCCATCAGCGAACCGTCCTGCCCGAAATAGAATTTCAGCCCGGCATAGACCTGGGTGTCGTTGAAATCGACGTCCCCTTCTCCACCTGTATCGAGAGTCCGCTCGGCGTAACGGGCCCCACCGAAAATCGAAAGCCCCTTATCCCATACGAGATACTCGGCTTCGCCCGTCACCGCCCAGCCGTCGAAGTCGGCATCATTCCCGCCTGTCCCCGGTTCGATCGTCGACAGCAGCGCATCGCCGCGCAGCATGAGCGACAGATCCGGCATCGCATAGAAACGGCCATAGGCGGCGAGCTCGAAGCCGTCATGCTCGGAGTCCTGAATGAAGTCGCCGTTGAAATAATGCGCCGATGCGCCAAGTGTGATGGCGTCGGCATAGAATTCGCCGAACACGCCGAAACGGAAAATGTCGACGTCCTTGGAGAATACATCCTGGCTTATCCAGGAGCCCGAGACACCGAGGGCCGCAAAGGCGGGATCGCGCCAGAACAGCGCGCCGCCGAAATGCGAATTTGCGGCATCCAGATCCCCGAAATCCACCTTGCCAAGGTCGGCGAGGTCGGTCGAGTGATCGTAGTAGGCAAAATCCGCCTGGAAATTGAACGCGCCGCAGGTGACGAGACCACCGGCCTCCCCAAAGGGCGTATCCCAATCTACGTCGCCCGAGAAATTCTCGAACAGGCTGCCGACGCCGTCGAACTCCACTTCCTGCCAATCGAACATGTAGCCGATGGCGGCAGCGCCGGAGATGGTGCAGCCCGGCTCTTCATAGTCAGCCGCCTGAACCGAAGAAGTCCCCACAACCCAAAGGAGCGCCAAAACAGAAGCACCCGCGGAAAGCTTCGACCTGTCGACCATGCCCGTCCCCTCCAAAGCCTCGACGCAAATTGTTGCACCGACGAACCCGTCGATCAATCCGTCGTGAGGTTTAACGATCAGGAATCTTGGGGAGTGTGGCAGCGAAGACACACTTCTTGTGTTGGAACCGCGCCGGACTACGCCTTGGCGAAATGAGCCGCCAGCTGGTTTACGGTCGGATTTTCGATGAGTTCCTCGACCTCGATTTCGCGGCCCACTTCTTCCTCGAGCCCGACGCACAGATCGACGACCTTCATGCTGTCGATCCCCAGCCCCGCAAGCTCGATATCCGCAGCCAATCCCGAAAGCACGTCGTTCTTCTGCTTTTCGTCGATAAGCTCAAGATTCTGCAAGATATTCAGGATTGCGATTTTGGCTTCATCGGCGGTCATCGAACGTCTACCTCAACCAATTTGTGCAAGATGATGAAGTGGGAGGGCATGAGCTGATAGCCGGCGATGCCGCCCTTCAGATCGAGCCGGTCGAATTCACGTTTGAAACTGTCCCAGATCCGCAACGACAGCTGCTTGCCGACGCAGGAATGCATGCCGGCGCCAAAGATGAAATTCCGTTGCTCGGCCAGCTCGGAATAGCCAAAGGCCTGCAGTTGCAGGCGAATCAGGTCGCCGGCCTTGAACGAGCAGCCATCCATCTCGAAATCGGTCTTGGCGCGCCGGAAAGTCACCGGAACCCCCGTCTCAACCGGAAATTGCGGCAGCCTGGTGCCCGCCGACTGGACCGCATCTCCTCTTATGGCGGTCACGATGCTCTCGGTCAGCATCATCGCCAGCGAGTCGAGGCCGAAGACCAGGCAGGTGAACTTCCACGCAATGTCCGTTTCGTTCGGCGTCGTCGCCCGCAGGAACTCCAATGTCTTGGCGATGCGCGCCTCGAGGCTCTTCAGCCGCGCGAGATTGGTGTTGAAGGACAAGATGTCGCCGACATGCATCGCCAGGAATTCCGCCGGCAGATCGCATTGCAGGAAGACGGAAAACACCCGATGGATGAAAGGGTCGACAACCTCGGACACGATGTCGACACGTCCCGGCCGGCTCAACGGCGAGAGGCAGGCCTTCGAGAGCTCGGGCAGTTCGCCTTCGAGCTCCGCCAATCTTGCGGCGAGAAAAGTCGCGAAGCCCTTGCGTGCCGCGGGATGCGCCTCGTCTGCCACCAGCAGCGGAAGAACGCTGCAGGCATAGGCCACATTGGGGAGCTCCGTCCCATAGTTCTGCTTTATCGCCTTCATGACGTCGGTCAGGCTCGACACGATCGCCAGCGGGCTGCGCAGCACGCGCAGAATCACGGCCGGGTCGGTGATGACCCAGGCGCGCAAAAGATCGTTCTCCAGCCAGACGCGCGGAGACAATTGCGCAAACAGGGCCTGCCGGTCATCGGCCGAATGGAGTTGATAGGATTTCATGACTTTGCGGGGGGCTTTCGCCTGGCTCGCCATTCATCCGCCAGCATGCCAAGCACCAGAATATCGCGGCGCTCGCCGGATTCCGCGTCCCGCAAATGTCCGACGAGACGCGCCTCCTTCCGCCAGGTCTTGCCGCCGAGCATCAGCCAGAGCATCGGCCGGTTCTGTGGGCGGACATTGGCCTTGGCCTTGGCATAGCCGAGCTTGTCGAACAGATAGCCGTAGATGATGTCCGACGTTTCGGAGGTAAGCCCCTTGCCGCGCCACGCCGCATCGCCGATCAGATGCGAGATGGTGAACACGTCAATGCGCGGCTGCAGATGAAGCGTGTAGAAGCCGATGGGATGAGCTGCCCCACGCGGAACAATGGCCAGCGCAAACTTGCCGGGTCTGGCGGTGAACTTGGCAAAGAAAGCCGTCTGCTCCGGAACGGTCCATTGCCGCCGCCTGGTGTTGAGCATTTCCGCCGCCAACTCGTCGTCGGCCCACGACGAAAGGCGTTCGCCCACATCGGCGCCCGTCATCGGACGGAGAATGAAGTTCTCCGACTCAAGCTTGAACGACGGCGGCGGCAGGCTGGCCATGGATCAGAATTCGTATCCCGGGAATGCCCCGTCATAACGCAATTTCAGCGGTCACGCCAAAAAAAGAGGAAGGAAACCTAAGTTTCCTTCCCCGTCATTTCCTTGCTCAAGCCCTATTAGGGGGCGCCGCCACCGGCGGCGTTCGCCAGGCCGAGAATGCCCGAGGTCAGAGCATTCGGCAGCTTCTCGAGGAACACGCTGGTGTTGTCGATGGTGCCGGTGCGCTGACGATCCTGCAGCGTGCCGTCCTGGCCGAAGTAGAATTTCAGACCGGCATAGACCTGGGTGTCGTCGATATCCACGTCGAAGTCGACATCCTCGATGTCAAGCGAGCGCTGCGCGTAACGCAGGCCGCCGAAGACCGACAGGCCCTGGTCCCAAGCGAGATACTCGGCTTCACCGGAGATCGCCCAGCCATTCAGGTCGACATCCGTGTCGATGCCGCTCGGGAGATCGATATTGGAGAACAGCGCGTCGCCGCGGATCATGAGCGACAGATCGGGAGTGGCGTAGAAGCGACCCCAGGCCGCGAGCTCGAAGCCGTCCTGGTCGATGTCGAGCGGTCCGATATTGATCACTTCACCATTGAAGTAGTGCGCGGACGCGCCGAGCGTGAAGCTTTCGCCATAGAACTCGCCGAACAGACCGGCGCGGAACGTGTCCGAATCCTTCGTCAGTACATCCTGGTTGACCCAGGAGGCGCTCACACCCAGAGCGGCAAAGGACGGGTCACGCCAGAACAGCGCGCCGCCGAAATGACCATTGTCGGCATCGATGTCGTCGATGTCGAACTTGCCGATGCTGCCGGCGTCACCCTGGTGATTGTAGTAGGCGAAGTCGGCCTGGACGTTGAAACCGCCGCAGGTGACGAGACCACCGCCCTCACCGAAAGGCGTGCTCCAGTCCACATCGCCGTCGACGCTATCCTCGCCGTCATCGAATTCGGTGTTCTGCCAGTTGAACATATAGCCGATGCCAACCGCACCGGAGAGCGTGCAGCCCTCATCCACCGCGACGTCCGCCGCTTGCGCCGAAGTGACGGCGCCCGCCACGAGCAGAGCCAATGCAGCAGCGCTCGCAGAGAGTTTCAACTTACCGATCATGTTTGATGTCCCCAAACCTTTAATTCGCTTCAAGTGCCCCTACGCGATCGCCATTACATCACTCTCGGATCGACGTTCAATGACTGAAGAGGACTTTTCGGGACATTGCCGAGAGTAATTTCTTAGTGTTGCTTCAAGGCCACACTTAATCCACAATCGCAATACGTTTAGGTAGAGGTCCCAAGTCGATACGCAACCGGAACTTGTATTTTACGTTACGTCAAATCAAAAGATCAGAGGAGTTTGCCGAACTGAATCACATCCAGCCGACCGAATCCGGTCGCAGAGGGATTTTCCTGGCGTAGCAGGCCCTCCCGGAGCCAATTGCTCTGTTCGAAATGAAGAAGAAGAGGCTTATAAGTCTCAACCACCTTCGCCACAGCCTTTTCCAGGCCGAATCGCCCTGCCAGATAGTTCAGCAGCACCGGATCGGTTTCACGAAGGACGTTGGCCAGATCGTATTTGTGCTGGTCGACCAGAATATCGATGGTAACGAGCCGGTTTTCCTCATTGATCTCGGTTTCATAAAGACCGACATGTCTCTGATCCTTGCGCCCGTAAATGCCCACGACCGCCCGCTTTTGCCGCTGTGCATCCACGAGATAACGCTGCAGATCCGTCCGCGTCAGCTTGGCGACGCGGGCATTCATCTGTCCCATCAAGACGGGGTCGCCTGTCCACCGCAGCCAATCGTCGCTCACCATCTCGGGGGTGATCGGCGTCAGGCGGAATCGCTTGGTCAGGATTTCCGGCGCGTTCGACATCGTACGGATTTTCGCGATGGGCGGCCAAACAGGCCGCTTGGGGAAGTAGACTGGTCGGAGCGGCGGGATTCGAACCCGCGACCCCTACCCCCCCAGAGTAGTGCGCTACCGGGCTGCGCTACGCTCCGACGGGCGCGGATATAACACCGGCCTCCCTCGAGTGAAAGCCTTATTCTGCGGCCTGGATATCTAGTCGTCGGCCCCCAGCAGCTTGCGGGCGGCCCCCAATTCGGAAAGCGCCAGTCGCAGCGACTGCACTTGGGATTCGCTCATTCGGGGTGCGGCGGGCGACGCTGCCGGAGTCTGGACCTGCGGTTCGCCACCGCGGGCAAAAGGTGCCGATCCCAAAGCCGGGGCCGGACGTTTGATGCGCGGCGCCTGCAAGGCGCGGCCAGGTGCCGGGACACCATCGAGCTCGAGATCCCGGGCGTCGCGCTTGCGGGCCGCCGTCTCGCCACGGCCGATGCTCGACACATGCTGAAGGCCTTCCTCGCGCAGGATGCGCTGCACGCCGCGGATGGTATAGCCTTCGCCATATAAAAGTGCGCGAATACCCTTGAGAAGGTCGACATCGTTGGGACGATAGAAGCGACGCCCGCCGCCGCGCTTCATCGGCTTGATCTGGCCGAATCGGGTTTCCCAGAAACGCAAGACGTGCTGCGGAACATCGAGTTCCTCAGCCACCTCGCTGATCGTTCGAAATGCCTCTGGCGCCTTATCCAACATCATCGTCCTTAGAGCATTTCAGCCCGGCCGGTGATTCGTCCAGCCAGGACAAAAAACTCGTTAGCCCCTAACCGGAACGCTTTCCTCGCCAGAATCCGCCAATCCTGACGGGGAGCACGCTATCCGTGCGGTCGGGCGCCCGACTCGCTAGTCGTCCGAACCACCTTCTACACCGTTAATCTGATTCTTCATAACCTGACTTGGACGGAAGACCAGTACGCGCCGCGGTGTGATCGGCACTTCCTCTCCCGTCTTCGGATTCCGGCCGATGCGGCCCGTCTTGCTGCGGACCATGAATGTCCCGAAGGACGAAAGCTTCACGGTCTCCCCCGTAATCAGCGTATCGGTGATGATGTCTAGAACCGATTTGACGAGATCGGCAGACTCAGTTCTCGACAGGCCAACATTGCGATGCACGGCTTCGCTCAGGTCAGCGCGCGTGAGTGTCTTACCAGCCATCTGTTTCCCCTGCTTGCCCAAGGGCTAGGGTAAGATGGATGGTTAGCGCGGTCAATAAAAAACTACGTGTGAACTCAATAGCTTAGGGTTTTAACCGAAAGTATTACCAGCGGACGAGGACGGCGCCCCAGGTAAAGCCCCCGCCCATCGCCTCCATCAGGACCAGGTCGCCACGCTTGACGCGCCCGTCCTTCACCGCCGCATCGAGTGCCAGCGGTATGGAAGCGGCGGAGGTATTGCCGTGCTTGTCGAGAGTCATGACAACGCGATCCTCGGTGACGCCGAGCTTCTTCGCCGTGCCCTCGAGAATGCGCCGGTTGGCCTGATGCGGCACGAACCAGTCGATGTCCTTGGGCTCGAGACCGGCATCCTTGATGGTGTCAGCCATCACCGTCGCGATATTGACGACGGCGTGCTTGAACACCTCGCGGCCTTCCATGCGCAGATGACCGACCGTCATGGTCGAGGACACGCCGCCATCGACATAGAGCTTGTCGCGATAGCGGCCGTCGGACCGCAGGCGGGCGGCGAGAATGCCGCGATCCTCGATCGTTCCTTTCCCGTCAACGGCGCGCATCACGACGGCGGCGGCGCCATCGCCGAACAACACGCAGGTGCCGCGATCGGTCCAGTCCAGGATACGTGAATAGGTCTCCGCGCCGATAACGAGCGCGCAGGTTCCCTGCCCGGCCTTGAGC
>NNBT01002716.1_pt1 | contig 13576 bp, 9 predicted proteins | sample 1173831 | NCBI WGS metagenome assembly NNBT01 (sample SAMN07173936, study PRJNA388173) | plant metagenome | isolation source: symbiotic tissue sample KVJ10 | place: Norway: Troms, Kvaloya island | reverse complement strand
TAATCGCTGATCCGGATACTGTGATCTGGTCAATAGGTACTGTTCTGACTTTAAGAAGTAAAAAAAGGGAGGATAATCCTATCACGTCGACATCTTTAATATTTCGTGTCTAGCAGGACCTCAACTTGCCTCCCTTTTTCTGATTGTTATATTATAAATATAAAGATATGAGCAGGACCGAACCCAACCCATGAGCACAGAAACCTGCGCTCCAAAAATGAAAACATATTTAGATCTTGAGATATGAGATTAAGTCTATTCAAATATAATCAGAAGCCTTTGGTAAAAATATTGAAGGGCTAACGGTTAATAAAAAATCTGGCCCTGTTTGGCAAAGTTGAATCCATTTTTTAAAATCTGTTTTTGGGTACTTGGATCCCAAAGTAGGGGATTGGTATGGTTGAAGTGAATTAAGAAGATTTTATTTTTGATGTTACGATCCTCTTTGCTAAACAATTCTTCTGTTTCGGTGACTAATGGATGCGGAACTTCTGCAATTGGCCTGTTACCTAATTCAGTATTGCTATAAAAAGTGGCGTCTATCATGGCAACATCTACTTTTTTTACTTCATCGATGATATTTTTATTCCATTTGCTCCATTTGTCGACATCGGGGATAAAAAGGTATTTTTTAGCTGGTGTTTCGATCTTAAAACCGGCGGTTTCCGAAAATTCGTCTCTGTGTGGAACAGTAAAGGCCGTTATTTTATTGTTGGAAATATCAACTGGCTGATCGGTACTTAATGTGATGAGATTAATATTGTTGAGTTTTACCAACTGGCTCCAGGGACCGTTTTGTTCGAGAAAGAATTTTAATTTAGGAAGTACATAAACCTTTAAACCATTTGTAGACATTACTTCTCTACCAAACTCCATTAAGCCCGTGTAGTGGCCAATGTGGGCATGGGTAATAAATATACCTTCTGGTAAGTATGGATATGCTTCATTTGTCCTTTTTCTGAAATCCTGAAGTTGTACCTTAATATCTGGCGTAGCCTCAAACAACCACCATTTTTTGGTTATAGGATCGACTAAAGCAAGTGAAACGACATTTCTTCTTAATTTTTCATCTTTCCAAGCCATTTTACAGCAGTTTTTCTGACAGCCCATGTGTGGGTAACCACCATCCTGGGCAACTCCCAATACTAAAATAAAAGATGACTGTGGCACTTCCTGTGCCCAGGTTTTAAAAGAAAAACCGAGTATAAAAAATAATACTATTGCCCTCATTTACATGTTTCTTCTATATTGTCCGCCTACTTCATAAAGTGCCTTGCTAATCTGACCTAATGAGCAAATTTTGCAGACTTCCATTAACTGTTCAAAAATGTTATCGCCTGCAATGGCTGATTTTTGTAGTTGTTTTAATAAATCTGCAGAACGATTTGCGTTGCGATCCTGAAATTTTTGTAAAGCCGAAATCTGATATTGTTTTTCATCTTCGGTGGCGCGGATTACTTCGCCGGGAACAATAGTAGGTGAACCATTTTTATTTAAAAATGTATTTACGCCCACAATAGGATATTCACCGGTATGTTTTAACGTTTCGTAATACAAACTTTCTTCCTGGATTTTTCCGCGCTGATACATCGTTTCCATCGCGCCTAAAACACCACCACGATCGTTTATGCGTTTAAATTCGGCAAGAACTGCATCTTCTACCAGATCAGTCAGCTCTTCGATGATGAAAGCGCCTTGTAAAGGATTTTCGTTCTTCGCGAGGCCTAATTCCCTGTTAATGATCAACTGGATGGCCATGGCCCTTCTTACCGATTCTTCAGTAGGTGTGGTAATGGCTTCATCGTAAGCGTTGGTGTGTAGCGAATTACAGTTATCGTATATGGCATACAAGGCCTGCAAAGTGGTACGGATATCGTTAAAATCGATTTCCTGCGCGTGTAAAGAGCGACCAGAAGTTTGAATATGGTATTTAAGCTTCTGTGAGCGATCGTTTCCTTTGTATTTATTCTTGATGGCTTTGGCCCAGATTCTTCTTGCTACGCGGCCAATAACCGCATATTCAGGATCAATGCCATTGGAGAAGAAGAAAGATAAGTTAGGTGCAAAATCATCAATATGCATACCCCTGCTTAAATAATATTCAACAAAGGTAAATCCATTGCTCAGGGTAAAGGCCAGTTGCGAAATCGGATTGGCACCTGCTTCGGCAATGTGATAACCCGAAATGGACACGGAATAGAAATTCCTTACTTTTTCGTCAATGAAATATTTCTGGATATCGCCCATCATCCGCAAGGCAAACTCTGTAGAAAATATGCAGGTATTCTGTGCCTGATCTTCTTTTAAAATATCGGCCTGAACAGTTCCCCTAACCGAGCTGATGGCTTTAGCCCTGATCTGCGCATAAATACCGGCAGGCAGAACCTGATCGCCGGTAAGGCCCAAAAGCATTAAACCTAAACCGCTGTTTCCTTCAGGCAAAGTACCATTGTATGTTGGTCTCGGTATCTTTTTAGCTTTGTAGATGGAATCAATTTTGGCCTGAACTTCTTCGGTTAAATCATTTTCGATGATGTATTTTTCACATTGCTGATCAATTGCTGCATTCATGAAAAAGCCCAATAACATTGGGGCTGGACCGTTAATGGTCATCGATACAGAGGTTGAAGGTGCACAAAGATCGAAACCGGAATACAGTTTTTTAGCATCATCCAAGGTGGCAATACTCACGCCTGAATTACCGATTTTTCCATAAATATCAGGACGGATGTGAGGATCTTCGCCATAAAGGGTAACGGAATCAAATGCTGTAGATAAACGGTGCGCCGGCTGACCTAAAGAAACATAGTGAAAACGTTTATTTGTTCTTTCAGGCCCCCCTTCTCCTGCAAACATCCGTGTTGGATCTTCGCCTTCTCTTTTTAGTGGAAAAACACCTGCCGCATACGGGAATTCGCCTGGAAGGTTTTCGGTTAGCAACCACCTTAAAATATCGCCCCAGTCTTCATATCTTGGTAAGGATACTTTAGGGATATTCAGTTTGGAAAGTGACTCGTAAAATAATGGCTGTTTAATTTCTTTATCGCGTACTTTATAAATGAAAAATTCCTCTTTATATGCTCTTTTGGTTTCTGGCCATTGGCGTAGTAAGCGTTTGCATTCGCCATCGAGTTGTTCTTCGAAAAAATCGTAGGTTGTATTTAAACTCTTTGACACCCCGTCCTGCGGACACCCCTCTGGAAGAGGGGAATTATTTTCGCTTAATAAATCAATTACACCTTTCAGCTGGTACATTTTCCGGGCAATGGTTGCCTGTTTATCTACCCATTCGTTATACATCTGGCTCGATTCGGCAATTTCTGCGAGATAACGGATGCGATCGGGTGGGATGATGTAGATTTTTTCGGATTGATCGGAAGTTAATTCCATTTTTGCCTTAAAATCAGTTCCTGTTTTTAATTTGATCTGCTCCATTAAAGCCACAAACAAGTTATTCATGCCCGGATCGTTAAACTGCGAAGCCATGGTGCCATAAACTGGAATTTCATCGTCTTTGGCATCGAAAATATTATGGTTACGCTTGTATTGCTTGCGTACATCACGCAGGGCATCTAAAGCACCGCGTTTATCGAATTTATTGATGGCTACGAGATCAGCAAAATCCAACATATCGATTTTCTCTAATTGTGTAGCTGCCCCAAACTCGGGAGTCATTACGTAAAGTGATACATCACAATGTTCGGTAATTTCGGTATCAGACTGGCCAATACCCGAAGTTTCTACAATAATTAAATCATAACCTGCAGCTTTGCAGATATCGATACTTTCCTGTACATTTTTCGATAGGGCAAGGTTTGCCTGACGGGTGGCTAAAGAACGCATGTAAACCCTGGGATTGTTAATGGCATTCATGCGAATACGGTCGCCCAATAAAGCTCCGCCAGTTTTTCTTTTCGAAGGATCAACAGAGATAATGGCAAGGGTTTTATCTTTTACTTCTACCAAAAAACGTCGTACCAGTTCATCCACCAGAGATGATTTTCCGGCACCACCCGTTCCGGTGATCCCTAAAATAGGTGAAGTATTATTTTTTGAGAGTTTTTTTAATTCATCAACAAATTTTTGAGCGCCTTCGGGATCATTTTCTGCAACGGTAATGGCTCCGGCGATGGCTTTAATATCTTTGGTTGGAATAGTTTCGAGCTCGTTGGTAATGTTGGCTTTGGTTATGAAATCGGTTTGTATGAGCATATCGTTAATCATACCCTGCAAGCCCATTTTACGGCCATCATCAGGAGAATAGATTTTAGAAATTCCGTAAGCCTGTAGTTCTTCAATTTCAGAAGGCAGGATTACGCCACCGCCACCTGCAAATATTTTAATATGGCCTGAACCTCTTTCCTGCAGGAGATCATACATGTATTTAAAATACTCAATATGTCCGCCCTGGTAAGAAGTCATGGCAATGCCCTGAACATCTTCCTGAATGGCGCAGTTTACCACTTCATCAACAGACCTGTTATGGCCAAGGTGAATCACTTCGGCACCTGAAGACTGGAGGATACGGCGCATAATGTTGATGGTGGCATCGTGTCCGTCGAAAAGGGAAGCAGCTGTTACAAAACGGATTTTATTTTTAGGCTTATAAATTTCTACTTGTTGCATACTATGGGATTTAAAGGATGGGTATGCTCTGGTAACCAATCCTTGTTTCCAAATATATTTGGTATGCAAATGTACTAAATTATGCTGCTTAAAGCACGAATACCCTATACCGTTATGGCTTTTGGTTCAGTTATAAATCCTGCCCGAATTGCAGTAAATAACCGTTATTATCGTAAATGGCAAACTCCCTCATGCCATAGTCGAAATCTTCAAGCGGGTAACAAATTTCGCATTGATCTTTTAAACTTTCCCAGAGCGATGAGACTTCATTTGTTTTGATATAAAGAGAACCGCTCATGATCGGTTTTGGGATGTTACGGTGTTCATTAGGGATACAGAACATGATTTCTACAGCATCTTTGCTAAGACTTAACCAGCTAAGATCATCTAATTTTGCATCGCACGTGAAGTTTAATATTTCGGTATAAAAGGTTAGGGTTGCCTGCATATTATGCGATTCGAGCATGGGTGTAAGTTTGATGGCGGTATATGTTGACATGATCTAAAAAAAAAATATAGTTTAAATTTTTTACCATATCAGACATTTGAGACCATGTAAGCCGCAATACGAAATTGCTGTATAGAATCTTAGGTGCGCTAAGGTGACTGAGGTGGTTCAATATTTATAAAACGGTTTACCGTATTTTGTTACCACCTTAGTCACCTGAGATCATCTTAGCGGTAAGTCATTATTATAAAATCTATAAAACAAAAAAAACTATGCTGTTAGGCATAGTTTTTAAAGATTATTTATTTGTGATTTCTGTGATTGGTTCTCCAACATTACCATTTGGCATTTGAATATGGAGCAGCGCAGCCAGCGTAGGCGCAATGTCGGTCATATAATGTGTTTTATTGGATGCTCCAGCTTTAATTCCCCAGCCCATAAAAACCAATGGGATGTGTGAATCGTAAGGATTCCAGTTTCCGTGCGTGGTACCAGTACTGCTACCATTGAACCAGTTGGGTTGTAAAACATAATAGATATCGCCGCTTCTACGGGCATTGTAGCCATTGGTAATCATTTTTTTCTGGATTTCCTGAAGAGTTGACTGCGATATTTTAGCAATATCAACTGCATTTTGGAAACCATCTAATCTTTTTAAGAATTCAACAGAGGCTGATTTAATAACATCGAAACTTACATCACCTTTATCTGTTTTATCATGATCAAAAATGATCTGGTTGTTCTGCGATTTTAAAACCACATTATTCACCTTAAATTTATCATTTAAATAAGTGTTTAATTTGTTTGCAATATCACGGTCGCTTACCACACCTGAAGGTAATTTATTCTCCTGCATAAAGCCCGGTACATGGGCAGCACCATGATCGGCGGTTAAAAATACCGTGTAGTTTCCTTTACCTACCTTTTTATCCAGGTAGTTAAAAAACTCTTCGAAATCTTTATCCAAACGTAAATAGGTATCTTCTGCTTCTACTGAATTCGGACCATAAGCATGCCCCACATAATCGGTAGATGAGCAGCTTACTGCTAAGAAATCTGTTATGTTATCCTGACCTAAATCTTCTGAAAGGATGGCCAATTTAGCAAGGTCTAAAGTGATGGTATTGCCATAAGGCGTACTTCTGATGGCATCGAAATTTTTATCAACGTTTTGGGTCAATTGGTGTGGAAATGTACTCAATTTGCCTTCGTAAGCTTTCTCATCAGCGGTACTGTTTACATAGGTATTGATTGGATATAGGGTTTCCCAGTTTTTTGCATAGAACTTGTTTGCCAGTTTCAGTTTGTTGTAATCAGCAATCCAGGTGGGTACTTCTTTCATGTAATAAGTACTGGTAATCCAGTTTCCGGTGCTACCCTGATACCAATATGCCGCATTTGCCGCGTGGCCGGCAGGAAGGATTGATCCTCTATCTTTTAAAGAAATACCGATTACTTTACCCCTGAAATTCGTTGCCAACCTTAATTCATCGGTGATGGTAGTGGTTAGCATGTTTTTTGGCGACATATTGCCTTCTGATGAGGGTGTACTGCCTACTGTTGATACCGAAGAATCTTCTGTACAATAAACATTCTTTTTAGTTTCAGGATCATACCAATCGTTACCGATGATGCCATGAACCGCTGGAACCGAACCTGTATAAATGCAGGTATGGCCGCAAGCAGTATAAGTAGGTGTATATGGAATAAATGTATTTTCTACTGAAAAACCTTCATTGATCAATCTTTTGAAACCACCATTGGTGTAGCGGTTATAATAACGGTATAAATAATCCCAACGCATCTGATCAACTACCAGGCCAACCACTAGTTTAGGGCGTGCAACTTCTGCAGGAAATGCTTTAGGCTGTGCTGGTATTGTTTTTTTTGTCTGGGCTGAGGAGATGGAAAGCGAAAAAATAGAAATGGAAAAGATTAGAAAGGAGATTTTCTTCATTGTGTTTTAGTTAAAGGGCTAAATTAATAACTTTTAAGTGAAGATATTTTGAAGTTTATGTAAAGATTTTATATCGCTTCGGCGACAACAAATGTGCTTCCACCGATAAAAATCAGGTCATTAACACTAGCAGATTGAATAGCATTTGCTTTTGCTTCGGTAACAGATGCATAACTTTTTCCTTGTAAATTAAATTTTGTAGCCTGTTGTCTCAGTTCATCGGCTGCTAAACCCCTTTCTAAATCAGGTTTACAGAAATAATAAGTAGCATTTTTTGGCATTAGGGATAAAACTTTCGAAATATCCTTATCGTTTACCATACCGAAAACAATATGTAAATGCTGATAAGGGGTTTGTGCAATGTTTTTGATTACTTCGGTAATCCCAGCTTCATTATGGCCGGTATCACATATCACCAAAGGATTCCGGCTCAAAGTTTGCCAACGTCCTTGTAAACCCGTTTGCTTTTTAACCTGACTGATGCCTTTATAGATACTTTCCTGATCAGTTTTAGTTTCAGTTTTCTCGTTCAGTACAGCCAGGGTTTGGAGAACGGTTAATATGTTTTTATGTTGATAAACTCCGCTAAGGTCACTTTGAAGATCTTTGTATTTGATTTTATTCTCCTGATAAACGGAAAGGGAAAGTTTACTGTTTTTGATTTTAAAATCCTGGGCAGTTAATACTTGGTCAGCAAAAACAAGAGGAGCGTCTTCAGCTTTGGCTTTTTTAATAAAAACCGGAGCCGATTCTTCCTGCGTTTCACCAATAACCACCGGTATATTCTTTTTGATGATGCCTGCTTTTTCGCCAGCAATTTCGGCAAGTGTGTTGCCTAGCATATTAGTATGATCGAGACTGATGTTGGTGATGACCGAAATCTGTGGTGTGATGATATTTGTAGAATCCAATCTTCCACCCAAGCCCACCTCAATTACGGCTACATCTACCTGGTGTTTTGCAAAATGATCGAATGCAAGGGCAACGGTTACTTCGAAAAATGAAGGCTCAGTTTTTTCGATGAGTTTTTGCTGTTCTTTTACAAATGATACTACTTCCGTTTTGCTGATCATTTTTCCGTTGATCCGGATGCGCTCACGAAAATCTTTTAAGTGTGGAGAGGTGTATAAGCCTGTTTTATAACCCTGCGACTGTAATACAGAAGCCAACATGTGCGAGGTAGACCCTTTCCCATTTGTACCAGCTACATGAATGCTTTTAAATTTATCCTGTGGATTATCCAAAGCCTCACAAAGAATGATGGTATTGGTTAAATCTTTTTTGAAAGCAGATGCGCCAACGCGGGTAAACATGGGGAGTTTACTATATAAAAAATCAAGCGTTTGTTGGTAGTTCATAATAGGTGTCAAATATAAGGGATTGGCTTATGAAGTTCAAATGAGCCAGGAGATTGACTTGGCAATTTTGAGATTTAATCTGTTAGTAGTTAATCACAGGTCTTTACAATGGATGTAAGAAAGCCTTTAGTATAAATTATTTTGTGCTGATTTATTCTATCTTGCTATATTTGGCGATTATTTAACGGTCTCAATTATAGTGATTAATAAAATTAGTCTATTTCTTTTACTGCTCCTGGCTTGTTGTTTTAATCTTGCTGCACAAACTTTTTATGTTAGTTCTTATAACTATAATAAAGGTGGAAGTGATATTTATAAAGTAGATATGACATCCGAAGGGGTAAAATCTACTAAAATTGCTGATTGTTCAGCTCGGGATCAGTATTTTTCAATAGCCATGAATAAAAACAATTTATTTTGGTTAAATGGTTCTCAAATCTATGTTGCCGATGTAAGAGGAAATAGTGTTGAAAATTGCAGGCTCCTATTTTCAGGTATGTCTGGTTCAAATTCGCTAACACTCGGGGCTGATAATAAGTTATATTATTGCTCTGGTTACTTATTTAGTACCGATATTAATACAGGGAAATCAGAAGCATTAGGTTTACTCAATTTTTCACCGACAGGAGATGTCTGTTTTTATAAAAAAGAGCTTTACATGGCGGCATATCAGGGCATAGTAAAGATCAATATTAAAGAACCAAACAAAAGTATTCTTCATATTCCACTGCCTTCAAATATATCTCTTTTCGGGATTGTTAGCGTTTCGACTGGAGTCAGAAAAAATACTGTTTATGGGTTGGCAAATTTGGGTGCTCAAACTAATATTATCGAGTTTGATATTGAAAACCAAAAAATGGTTGGAGTGGTTGGAACGCTACCTTATAATATTTATGATGCTGCCAGTATGGTAGAAGATGGGAGTATTATCGGAATAGAATTCGATAGGTTAGATATAAATCAAGATTGTGCTTCAGGAAATACAGCAAATGTGGATGTAATAACAGCACCGCATATTGAAGATTTTACCTATACCTTAAATGGAGTTATCAATTCAACGGGTAAGTTTGTTGGCTTATCTAAAGGACAGTATACACTTTCAATCAGTTCTGCATCTGATTCGTATACCACAACTGTTGATATTCCAGAGGTTAATCTGATAAAACCTATATATAATTGGCAGATCAAGAATCAGCTTTGTGAAACTTTGGGTGAGATTATTTTTAGCACTCCCGAACAGAACAGTAACTATCAGATCAAGTATGAAGGGAAGTTGTATCCGCTAAACAGTGCCTTCTCTAATTTGTTAAGTGGAAAGTCCAATCACTTCGAAATCATGAATAAGTATGGTTGTAAAGTTGATGAAAAGGATATTGTTGTTGGACGGGATAAATGTAAAATCCAATTTGATAAGGTTGATGTGGTGCAACAGTGTGATGCTTTTCATCAGGGCGTTATCAATGTTTTAACAAAACCACACACAGCAGCTTACACCTATACGCTAAATAATACGACTATCAATTCGACCGGGCTATTTAAAAATTTAATTGCCGGCTCTTATACAGTCAAAATTAATTCAGATGAAGATGTGTTTGAAACTACTGTAATTGTACCAGATTATAAACAGTTACAACCAAACTTCTCTTTTGCCAAAATTAATCCAGCCTGCGCCAATAAGGGTACTATTCAATTTAGTTCTTTCACTGGTAGTACTAATTATAAAATCAAACTCAGAAATGATATTTTGCCCTACGATTATAAATTCACGAATCTGGAAGTAGGTAATTATCATTTCGTTGTGTTGAGTAAAGAGGGATGCCTGATTGATGAGTTTGATGTAAAATTAATTTATGAACCCTGCCCGATTGTGATAGATAATATTGAAATCATGGCCGAATGTAATGTTTTGGGAAAAGGTTTTATCAAGATTAATTGTCCGCCTATTCCAGAAACCTATACTTTTACCCTTAATAATTCAACCTCAAATAGCACAGGTGTGTTTAATATGCTAGTCCCCGGTACTTATACTGTTGAGGTTAAAGCATCCGGCGGTGCTCCTGCAGCATACAGAACTATTGTAGTTCCAGATTATTCTTTAACAAAACCAAATACTATTATTAATGCAAAAAATCCTGTTTGTGATTTAACCGGTGAGATCTCATTTTCGATTGGTACCCATTCGGCTGATTATAACATCAGGTATAATGGAATCGTTTATCCGGGTAATTACATTTTTTCAGGTTTATACGAAGGAAATTACACCTTTTCGATCCTAAAACTAAATGGCTGTATAGTAGATGAGTTGAATGTTTCGTTAGAGACAGAAGCCTGTAACGATATTTCATTCCCAACGGCTTTCAGTCCTAACTCTGATAATGTAAATGATAGCTTCAAAGCAAAAGAAGGAAGCAGGGCTTTTAATTTCCAGATGCAGATTTTCGACAGGAGAGGAATACTTATCTTTTCTTCAAATAAACTCTACGATGCATGGAATGGTGATTATAATGGACAGCCTCTTCCGGTTGGAGTTTATTTCTGGATCGCATCATTTACTACACAAGAAAACAAGAAAATAATTAAAAAGGGATCGGTTACACTAATCCGGTAATATTTAAATTTATCGGTATTTGAGCCACAGACCATGGAGTAGAAGTTAGGTGGTTTTCTGTGAGAACACAGACCACGGCAAGGGAAGTTTAGTTGGTTTTCTGTGAGGATACAGACCACGGCAAGGGAAATATTTATATTTACAAAAAAAGGTCTGTGATGATACAGACCCTGGGTTTTTATATAATATCTTAAAATTTTATTTCACTTTAAAGTTGAACATCACGATCCCGGTTTGTACATCGGGGGCTGATTCGAGTTTATTTAAACTTGAGCCTAACACGGCCTGTTCGCATTTTCTCCAGAGGGCTAAATCAGATAAAGTGGTACCTTTTGCACCTGCACGGGCCTGAACAACTTTTCCATTTTTATCTACACGGATCTGAACGGCAATTTTACCTGCGCTTTGTCCATCGTCCTGAATTCTTGGAATATCTATAAATTTTCTGCTGGCCAATGATAATTGTACATTACCATTTCCCGATCCACCTTCTCCATAATTGGAAGCTAATGGATCACCATCTTTATCGCCCTGGTTTCCCGGTTTATTTCCTGTTCCATCACCCTGGCCCTGGCCGGTATTTTTTTTGCCTTTGTAAAGTGCATTTTGGTTGATCACCGGTTTGGCAGGCTTATCTTCCGTTACCGGAGTTGGCGCTGTTTTGGTCGGCTTTGTAGGTTTGGTATTTACCGCAATGGCATCCTCCGTATTTTGTGTCTGCACTTCCTTGTCGCTACTTTCGGTAGAGGTAGTTGGGGTAACCTTTTCTTCAGGTGTTACTTTTTCAGGTGGTTTGCCGTTAGCATTCGGATCTGCTGAAGGTTCTTCAATACTGGTATAATCATCGCCCATTCCTTCTGCTGAAGTTCCATAATTTACAACCATACCACCCATACCCACTTCTTCAGGTGGCTGGAAAGAACCAATCACGATAAAAAAGCTGATCAACAATAAAAAGCCCATAATACCGCTTGCTATTGCAATGGCTTTAGGATAATTGTTTTCCTCGTTAGGTACGTTTTGTGCTTTGTAGTTCATTATTTTTTAGGCTCAACGGCTACAACAAGTTTTAATTTTAATTTATTGGCAATATCATTTACCACAAATCCATCCTGATAAGTTACGTTACGCGATACATATAAAAGAATCGTCATATCGGGTGCCAGTTTTTGGTAAGATGCCAATGTAGGCTCTAATTCTTCTATGCTAACCGGTTTCTTTTCAACGAAATATTTTAAGTTTTCGTCTATGGTAACGGTAACGGCTTTTTTGGCGGTCGATTGTTGTCCGCTTGATGATTGTGGCAACAGTAATTTAACTACCGTAGGATTTACCACAGCTGAGGCCAATAAGAAGAACAGCATCAGGAAGAACATAATATCGTTCAACGCTGAAGTATGTACTTCTACCGATCCTTTTGTTCTCTTGCGTAAATTCATTATTTGCCTGGTTCTTCTAGTAAATCAATAAAATCAATTGCATCAGTTTCCATTTTAAGGATGATTTTTTCAACCATGATGTTTAAAATGTGATATAGTACGTAAGCGATAATACCGATAATCAATCCGGTTGCTGAAGTAATCATTTTGGTATATAAACCGCCAGAAATGGTACCGATTTCAATAGCCCCTTTAATTGATACCTGGTGGAAGATGGTAATTACCCCCACAATTGTTCCTACGAAACCAAGCATTGGTGCAATACCGGCTACAATACCCAATATACTGATGTTCTTTTCTAATTTAGAAACTTCAAGTTTACCTACATTTTCGATCGCACCTTCAATATCTTTAATCGGGCGGCCAATGCGTTTTAAGCCTTTTTGCAACATGCGCGAAAGGGGAGAGTTGTTGTTTCGTAATAACGACATGGCACCGTCTAAATTTCCCGATTGGATATAAGACCTGATCTGCCCCATTAGGTTCGATTCGTCTTTAGTGGCTTTTTTGATGGTTAAATAGCGTTCAACAAAAATAAACAAGGCTAAAAAAGCAAGAAAAGCCAATGGAATCATTACCCAACCGCCTTTAAAAAGAAGGTCGATAAAGCGTAGTTGTGGCTGTGGTTGTGTTAGTGCTTGGTTAACCGCATTTGCGGTGTCTTGTAATGCTTGTGTGGTGTCCTGAATTAATAAAGTTATCATTATGGTTGTGTGTTGTGTTTTTGTTGTACGAAATACCCTTTTCCTTTAAGTTTTTTCTCTAAAATATCTTTTTGTTCTTTAGCTTCTTTTTCAGTGCTGAAGCTTGCTATACTCACTTTTTTTAATCGGCCGGGTACTGATGCAATTTCGGCCTTTAAACCAATTTTTTCCATTTGCTTGATAAAAACAAGCGCCTTTTTTTCTGATTGGAAAGATGCTGCAATAACATAAAACGTAGAAGGACCTGTGTTTGGTACAATTTTATTTTCTTTTGCTTTTTCAACTGGTGTTGCAACTACCGCTTTCTCGGCTGTTTTCACAACAGCTTTTTTAACCGTGTCTGCTTTTTTCTGAACCTGATTGGCTTTTAAAATACTATCGGTTTTGGCGATTGAATCCTGTTTTATTTTGGCCGAATCAATGGTAACCTTTGGAG
>NNBT01000258.1_pt1 | contig 13579 bp, 8 predicted proteins | sample 1173831 | NCBI WGS metagenome assembly NNBT01 (sample SAMN07173936, study PRJNA388173) | plant metagenome | isolation source: symbiotic tissue sample KVJ10 | place: Norway: Troms, Kvaloya island | reverse complement strand
TACCGCTTTCTACGGCTGCTGCTAGCTGTATTAGGGAGTAGTCAACCCTACTCCCTATTCCCCACTCGTTATTCCCCATTTCCTCAATTAACAGACAATCTGTGACGATGGGATTACCTGTAGTCAGAGTGCCAGTTTTATCAAATACTACGGTGTTTAACTGGTGTACTTTTTCTAAAACATCGCCACCTTTGATTAACAGACCTCGTTCTGCACCCATAGCAGTTCCCACCAGAATGGCTGTTGGTGTGGCAAGTCCCAAAGCACAGGGACAGGCGACTACCATAACTGCGATCGCTAGTTTTAAGCTGACTAGGAGTGCTGAGTACTGAGTGCTGAGTGCTGTTAGCGGTAGCGGGGCGTTTAGCCCGTGGTGGGCTTCATGTGTAGCATGGCTCATCATTTCCATACCACCAGACATGGTGATATCAGTCCAAATGTGAGTACCGAAAAAGTACCAAAATCCAAATGTTAATGCAGATGCTGTCAGCACACCGTAGGTAAAGTAACCAGCTACTGTATCTGCTAATTTTTGTACTGGTGCTTTCCGAGTTTGTGCAGCTTCTACTAGGGCGACAATTTGAGCTAGAGTTGTATCACTTCCAATCCGGGTTGCCTGAATTGCGATCGCTCCTGACTGGTTTAGTGTCCCCCCTGTCACCATATCTCCTGGTTTCTTGATTACTGGCACTGCTTCCCCGGTTAGCATTGATTCATCGACCGTTGTTTGACCAACTACCACTTCACCATCAACGGGGATTTTATCGCCTGGTAGCACTTGTAAGCATTCACCGACACGCACCTGTTCAGCAGGAATCTCAACACTAGAAGAACCCATTCCGGCTTTCTCTGGGTTGGCAATTAATCGCGCTAGGAGTGGCTGGAGTGCTAGTAATTTCCTAAATGCAGCAGCCGCGCGACCTCTAGCTTGTTGCTCTAATGTCCTTCCTAAGAGAATAAAGCCCAGCATCATTACTGGCTCGTCAAAAAAGCACTCCCAACCCAATTGGGGAAAAAGCAACGCTACTAAACTAGCAATGTAGGCTGTCAGCGTTCCCAATCCCACTAGAGTGTTCATATTAGGCGCATTTCGTCGCCAGCCCAGCCAGCCATCTACTAAAATCGGGCGACCGGGAATTAACAGCGCTACTGTCGCCAGTCCACAGTGAAACCAGATGTTATTTAGCACAGGCAGCACTGAGCTACCAAGATTACCAAAATGTCCACTTCCCGACAATATCAGCAACACCGCAGCGATCGCTAACTGCCATAGAGAAGAACGCATTTCTCGGCGTTGTCGTTCTGCTGGATCTGGTAAGGTCGATATTTCGCCCGCTATGCCATTAGCTTTTCGGGGTTGAGTGGGGAATCCAACGGCTGTTAATCGCTGTGCCAGTGCATCTGCATCTATTGCACCAACTTCTGACTCTACAACTGCTACTTCTGTGGCCAGGTTCACACAGGCACTCTTGACTCCTGGATGTTGGGTCAGCTGTCGCTCTACTGCGTTCACACACCCAGCACACTTCATACCCCCAACATCTAAAATAATCTTCTCTAGGATTGGGTCAGGTTCTAGGGCTGGCTTAGTTTTTGGGACAAGTTGCATGGCTTGTGTTTAGATTCGCTACAGAAATTCAACGCCTGACTAAAAGCGTCTCTAATTCGAGCGTAGGCTAAATATGGAACTATGACTCAATGTCAACCATATTAAAATTATTAATTTATCGTACTTTGTTGAGCATCAAGACTATCACTGTACTTAATTCAAGGTTCCAAGTTCCCAGATTTATCTGTAAAGTTTTTAATTTTTAATTTTTAATTCCCCTACAGGAGGTTGACATTTCCAACGTCGATAAGTCACATAAATAATCGCTGCCATCTGTATTGGCGCGATCGCAATCAGGTTTTTGAAGAAATAGTTGATTTCTAAATGAGACATAACACTGAAATATCCTAAGCCTAACAAGAAGAACATTGCCCAGTTAAGCTGTTTGGGTTTGAAAATGAGCATATTAATAAAAATAAATATAGAAGGTAAAAGTGCTGTATAACTTTTGCTAAAGGTAAAGGGTGAAGCGGAAGGGAAAAAGGATATTTCTTTAGTTTCTGCCCTTTATCCCTGCGCTTTTGCTGCAATCCTAAATTTGGCAGCAGGTATCATTCTCTGCTTCCAGTAAGAAAGCTATTCTTGCACTAGAACCAGCCTTGCTTATTCACAAAATAGGTATTTACAAATCCTTCAGGGGATTTATTTAAGTAGATCATGCCTTCAATTAGACCTACAAGTTGCATAACTAACAAAGCAACGCCGTAGGTAAAAGAACCCCCAACGACAGAAATCACTAACATGATAAAGCCTTCCGAAGCGTATCCTAGAATAAACTTATGAACCCCGAATGCTCCCAGGATAATGCCACAGTAACCAGCTAGAAGTTGTTTGGTAGGATGACTGGGGTTAAGATTTGCCATATAAGTGCTGCTCCTGGATCAGTGAGTATAAAAATAAAGTCTTTATTTTAATGGAAGCAAATACATTTACTTGCTTAATAAATAGATTTTTAATTTTTTCAGTCTGAGTAAGTCTCAAGATGAATAATTAAAATCAGCGTGCTTTTATTCCAGAGGAGACGCCAAGATGTCTTGCAGTTTAGGCCGAACTGGCGCTCCTTGATGACTTTTGCTGGATTTGACGATCGCAAACCCTGGTGCAGCAGTTTTGCAGATTTTTAGCTCAGAAATTTATCTTGAGCAGAATAAATCTTAAATAATTAGCAAAAGCTGCTACATACACCACTTTTTACAAGTCCATCAGTATTATTTCCGGATGTTTTTGCGTAGGCGTAGCCCTCGTAGACATCGCACCAATGGCAAGACAACTGCGTGGCTAGTGGGAATCTAGAAGCGCAAAAGGCATCTTCCATATCTTTCTAACCGCTTTTTAGTTACCGATCCCCACTTCCATGAGCGCAAACCGGAATTACATTCCAATTTATGACAGCTAAAAATGGTTCAAGAAGACAATTAACATCTCGAAAAATGGCTAAAATCTACCAGAATGTGAATAAATGCTTAACTAGATAGTTTGTTGTCTATGTTAATAGCATTCTTTAATTTGCTTTTGCCATTATCGTAATTGGGTTTTCAGCTAGTATTTATGCTTATAACCAATTATTACTAGTAAATTGTCTCTACCTATGGTGATAAAATCAGATATTTTTGTTTTTGACAACAGTACTGTACTAGTATTAACTGCCACCTAAAATAAATAAACTTAATAGCGTACCACTATTCCAAAGGCTGTGGAGGAGCATAGGAGCGAGGAGATTGCGCGATCGCGTGTAGACTACTCCCAACACAATGCCCAATGCGGTCAGGGGGAGAATTTCCGATAAGCTGAGGTGAGCGATCGCAAACAACAAACTACTGATCAGAATCGATCCCCACACGGGTAAGTAACGAGTTAGAGAGGGTAGCAAAAAACCGCGAAATAGGATTTCTTCAAAAAATGGAGCGGCGATCGCAGCCGTGGAGAAAAATATACCAAGTGCGATACTATCTTGGCTTTCCAAGGCTAGTTGCAACAGAGGATTACTCCCACCCTGTCCTTGCCATAGCTGCTGATTAATCAAAGATACCACCACAACTACAGGTAAAGCCGTGCAATAGCCTCCCAGTCCCCACAAAAACCAGTTATCTTGAAAACGGAAGCGAAACCAGAATTCTGGTAGTGGAAAAAAGCGCTTGAGAGAGAAATACAGTACTAACAGCGCACCTAATGCTACTAAGAAGTAACTAACCAACACAGAAAATGCCTGAAGTCGCACATCCACAATGGGACGCGGGATGGGTAGCAATGATATCACCAAAGGTACAAAAATTTGCCCCATGAAGAAAAAGCCGATGATAAAAACCTGCAAAACCGTTTCACCACCCCAAGGCGTTGACCAAGGGATATCAGCATTTTGAGCTAATAAAGAGGCTTTTCCTTTCAACAAGCGTTGAGCAAATAATAAAATCAGCAGTATTAAACCAATTAAAGCTGCCAAAGTGGGAATAGTGCCAATAACTGCCAATTTCACCACTGCTTGAGCAGAAGATTCTTGTTGTGCAGCTTTTACTGCTGATAACGCATCTTGTCGTTGCTGGAGTTGGTATAACTTAACCAAAGCAGTAGAGCGAAACCAACCTTCTAAATTTTTTTGAATTGGTTCTTGAGCATTTGGGAGGATACGGGGAGGATTGCTCCACAGTCCAGTCAATACAGCGGCGGTTTCCCAAACCCCTGAATTAATATCTGAGCTTTGTTGTAATTCGCTCCAAGTCTTGAAAGCTGTATCAGTCTGTCCTTGCTGTGCTTGTAAGATTCCCAAGCGCAGGTCTAATTCAGCCAGTAATTTTTGTAATTGCTTAAAAGACTGTTGTAACTGTTGCTGTCCCTGTTTAGAAGTTTTAATAGTGGGAGGAGCGTCTGGTAGAGGTTTCGGAGGTGTGGGAGTTATTTCAGCTTGAGAGCGTAATTGTGCAAGTTTGTTGTTAACTTTGTCTAAATTCGCTTGAACTGATTGACGCGCCTCCTGATACTGCTTTGTAGCGCTTTCTAGCGGTTGCTCACCAAGTATTGCTTCCCGAATCGTCTGGAGTTTGTCATCACCGCTATCTTCTGATTGCCAAGCTTGAGCTTGTAAAGCAATATTTGTTTGGTATAGTTCCAAACGACTTTGAAATTGAGGTTCTTGCCAACTGCCGAATAAAGCCGAAACTGCTAACAGAACTGCTATCGGCGTCATCACAAAAAATAAAACCAACCGCTTGAGTGTCATCTATCCCCCTTTAACTGACCAGTGGAGAGCGCGTCCCCCTTGGGAATTATCGCAATAAAAAGTCAGAGGTGGATAGATATCATCAATATTATAAGTTTGCGATGCCTGTGGTTTTTGCTAGCCTATGCACCCACCAGTTAAATTACAGTAGCGTTTCCCCACCTTGAGGAAGCTGATAATCTTTGTTTTGAGCGATGAATCACTCACTACGAACTAGGAAGTCCTGATTGTAGAGTGTCGTTTTACTCATCAACAGTTACCCCTTTGTTTTCAGCAACATTTTGCTTATTTTTGCTCAATGCAGTGTTTTACTAGACATTTTACAAACAGAGTAGGGCGAAAGCGCTGACTACAAACCTTTAATTATTGCTGCTGTCCTATTTAATCCTCCAAAAGGAATCTAGCAATTACTCCTTTGATTAATTTCAAGTTGTGTATTTTTTACTACTCAAAATTTATTAGGACTTACGCAAGAGCTTTCTGAAACTCTTATTTCTCCGTGTCCTCTGCGCCCTCTGTGGTTCGTTTTTTCATGATTTTGCGTAAGTCCTGTTTATAAATAATGAAGAGTGAAGAATCAAAATTTTAATCCTTGACTCTTCACTCTTCATTCTATATTTTTACGATTCTCTTCCCGATGCCCAGGTGTCACGCCATTTGACAGTACCTTCTTTTGCAATCACCCAGCGGCGATTTACGAGATTTTCGCGCAGAGGCGATCGCCCTTCCCGCCACATGGCATATTTATAAGCAATTAGCTTACCAGCACTTTCATCAAAGGGAATCTCGGCAAACCAAGTATTGGTGTTGATATACTCTAAGGGATAGGCTTTGCTGATATCCCAGTTACCTAACTCTGGGCAATCTCCTGTCACCACAATGGTTTCACCAGGTTGGGTTTCAACGCCATTGAGTTGGACGCGGACAATTGTTTGTGCTTTTATCCGTTCGCCAACGTGGCTGAAAACAATCACTCCCCTTTCTTCTAGTACTAGATCGTAAATCTTGCCATCTTTCACCTCATACTTGTTGCGAGTCACCACGCAGGTATGTTCGCCATCGGGTAATTCTGTTTCTACTTCTGGGAGTGTAACTTCTCCTCCTCGGTTTAAAGCTACAAAACACGCAGAGTCACGATAGCGGCGTACATAGCAATAAACATCCGGTGTTAAGTATTTTTGCCAGTGGCTACCCATTGACACGGCTGGATTCAGTCGTCGTAAGCCAGACAGCAGCCTAATGCAACGATAAATCTCACTCTCAGTATCCCAATTTTCCATCATTGGGCGGTTGTACGGGTCGTTGCCGCCATCAGTGTCGTTATGCAGATACTGTTCTGTGCCGTAATATATGCAGGGAATGCCGCGACAGGTCATAATTAAGGCGATCGCAACCTTCAACATCGCTGGATCGGGATTCAGCGATTGGAAACGGCACATATCATGGTTATCAATGAAGGTAACTAGCTCTGTTGCTCCGTTGTAGCGATGATCTTGGTCAAAAATGTATTGAATTGTTTGGAATCCCATTTCTGAACCTTGCCCTAATGCGGCTCGAATTGCCACGCACAAGCCAAAGTCTAGAAGTGTCATGCCTGAGTGATTGGCAAATTCCACTGAGCGATCGTCACTCGGATTACTATAAATCCATTCACCAAAAATGAATACATCTGGTTTGTGATTGGTCATCTCGCCAGTGAATTCTTGCCAAAACCAGATCGGCATGTGCTTGACAGTATCCACCCGCAGTGCATCCACACCCCGGTCTAACCATTGTTTAATTGCTGACTTAATATACTCCCGATATTCAGTATTGTTTTCATTAAAGGTTGCCAGACCAGCTAGTTCACAGTTTTGTACTTGCCAATCATCTTCCCAATTTTGCACTTCGCCATAGTGGTGATACCAATGATTGACATCATCATTGAAATCAGCAATTTTGATACCATCATCATACAATTCACCTTTACTACCGCTAGTATCAGGTGTGCTATGGTTGCAGACAATATCCAGCACTAGCTTCATATTGCGCTTGTGCATTTCTGTAATTAATCGATCGAAGGTTGTATTTTTTTCTTCTTGAGTAGCGTTTAAAGAAGGGTTCTCTCCCTCCGCAATGTATCGAGGATTAAGCCGTTTAAAGTCTTTTGTCCAATAGCCATGTATTGCTGCATTGCCAACAAATAACTCTTCAACCTGCTCGAACAGTGGAGTTAGCCAAAGAGCGGTAACTCCCATATTTTTGAGATAATCTAATTTATCGATGACACCTTGCAAGTCGCCACCCCAGTACTTACCCCAATCCTGTCTGGTTGGATCGTACAGTTCTGAGTTTGCACCTTCGCTGTTATCTGGATCGCCATCATAAAAGCGATCGACTACGAGAAAATAAATTGTTTCCTGACGAAATTCAATATCTCTGGTGTAAAGGAACTCTAGAGCAATCTCAATATCTAACTGCTGTTCTTGTATAAGAGCTTCTACATTTTCCTTTGCAGGATCTACTTTATATTGATCTGGTGAAAACTGGGATGGTGGGGTTTGTACCATAAAAAACTCAAAATTTCATCTAATTCACACTTGCAGAACCAACAGTACAATGTTTTGAGTATTGTGTGTCACTACAAACTTCGGTATTGTGACATCCTGCCCACGATATAGGTATCTATCGCTAGCTAGTTTATAATTCTATCGGTAGATATAATTCATCTGCTAGAGGATAAATATAGAAAGCTATAGCAGTTATTTACTATAATTGCTCGGTCACAAAAATTTACAATATTTAATTCAGTTTACTTGCGGTAAATATTGAGCCTAGCTCGTGTTTAAGTGTATATTTAACAACAAATTTTAAAACACCTCAACTCCGGTAAAATCTTTTGTAAATAAGGTTTTGTTACACCTGAGCAATACTGAGCAAACTATGTATAAGCCAACTTTTTCTCTAGAAGATTCGCTCCATTGGTAAACTGACCATTGTCACTTTCAATCTGTTATTACTATCAAGGAATTAATTTAGGTAGCAATTATGACCAAATATGACAAGGTTTTTAACTCACCAAAGACATCAGAGGAATCACTAAGTCCAGAGGAAGCAGTGGCGGCGATCGCAACTGTGACTGCGATCGCAGATTCATTTATTGAAGAGGTAGATGCCGAAAGTTTAGCGGGTATCCTTTGGGAATTCGAGGTTTTCGAGGAATACTCAGAAGATGAAATTGCAGAAATAGTTGATAGACTCATCTCCATTGCCGAAGAAGAGGGAATTGGCCCCCTGTTTAATGCCGCCAAAGTATCTCTCTCAGATGAATTAGTGCTAGATGGTTTTGCTGCTGGGGTAATAGTGCTTTTAGACGATGACCTCGCCATCCCCAAACCGAAACAAATCTACCTGAAAAAGCTACAAGCAGCTTTAGAACTTGAGGATGAAGAAGCAGAAGAAATTATCAAGGAGGTAATCGCAGCCTTTAAAGAAGCAGAAGATGAAGAATATGCAGACGACGATGATGATGAAACAGTGGTCATCGAAGATTTTAGCGAACAGACATATCAATCTCCTTTAGGTAATTTTACTGTACCGATTCCGGTTGAACCGCAGCAGGGTGGTAGAATTCAAAGCCAAGAAGGAGTAGTTGGCTTTTCTGATGACATCGGTACTTTACTGAGAATCGATTATTATCCTTTCCCCCTAGAACAGTTAGAGGAATTGGAGTCTGTTGGACAAGAAGAATATTTACAAACAATTTTAGTAGACAAGTATGTACCCCAAGCAATTTTTGCCAATGTACCAGATGCTTCTGTGGAATATACCGAATATCTGGAAAATACTTTGCGAGGTGCTTACTACGTGTTAATTGATATGCCCAAAGGTTCCACAATTTCTAAGCAAGAAAATAATGGAACTGCAATCAGATTAGATGCATACCGAGGATTGCTCACCTTTATAAGTGGGGAATTTTTGTATATAGTTAGTAGTCAGCACAGCTTTGTTAACGGCGAAACTCCCGATTCTGTTGAAGAAGAGGCTGAAGACATCAAAGAAAGTATTTTAGAGTTTGTTGAGACTATAGAGTTCGCTTAGTACAGTATTTCATTCATTCATAGCGAAGTAAATTTGGCAGGATTCTGCGATTACCAATGCATCGGCTTGCATTAGATACAGCAGAATTCAGAATTCAGGAGTCAGAATGGGCTACGCCCCGCTGCGCTAACAGAAGTAAAACAGGCTTTGTACCTGGCTTTAAGACTTAGTTTGTGTACTTCACTAACTTGAAATCCACTGTATGTGCTGAAAAAGAATGAGGAGACGTAGCACTACTACGTCTCTACAATGATTCTGGATAACGCATATTTAATTTCGCCAGAGTATATTCGCCCTGGCTTCGCTTATGTGATGTACATTTGGAAAGGGCGATGTCTGACGACAAGTTCGGAGAAGACAAGAAATCTCCGGCTCCGCACTGGGTGTCTACGCTTATAATTTTTCATGACAATAACCCTGCTGAACAATCGCTATCAAGTTATCCAGGTAATCGGCGCTGGTGGGTTTGGCGAAACCTTTCTAGCAGAAGATGTCCATATGCCTTCTCGCCGTCGCTGTGTAATCAAGCAACTAAAACCAATAACCAATAATGACCCGCAAACCTACCAACTTATCCAACAAAGGTTTGAACGGGAAGCCGCAACCTTGGAGTATTTAGGTGAAAGTAGTCACCAAATTCCCAAACTCTACGCCTACTTTTCTGAGAATGGACAATTTTACCTCGTCCAAGAATGGATTCACGGTCAAACACTGACAAAAATTGTCGAAGCTAAAGGATTTGAGAGTGAAACTGCTGTTCGACAAATTCTCTTGAGTCTGCTTTCAGTTTTAAATTATGTTCATAGCAAAGGCATTATTCACCGAGATATCAAGCCAGATAACATTATTCTGCGTTCTGTTGATAACGAGCCAGTTGTAATTGATTTTGGTGCAGTCAAAGAAACAATCCGTTCAGTGGTGAATTCTCCAGGATACCCCACGCGATCGCTTGTTATTGGTACGCCTGGATATATGCCTAGCGAACAAGCCGTTGGCCGCCCAGTTTACGCCACTGATATTTACAGTTTAGGTTTAACGGCAATTTATCTGCTGACTGGCAAACACCCGCAAGAACTAGTAACCGATCTAAAAACTGGGGAAATACTTTGGCAGCAACACGCCCCTAACGTTTCTTCGCAATTGGCGGCGGTACTTAATCAGGCAATTAAGCCTCATGCTGGCGATCGCTACAGTACTGCCAGTAAGATGCTATATGCCTTGCAGTCTGCTACTAATATACCTACTGAGTTAACTACAAATACTCCTACAGTTAGTTTTTCTCCCAATGCATCGACTCGACAAACTCAGCCATTACATTCTCCGCAAAACAATTCTGCGATTCCAGGATCTTCGACTCCTAGAAACTGGCAAAAATCTGCCGTGATTATTGGTAGTTTACTCATCGGTGGGTTGATTGGTGCAGTAGCAATTCCTAGCATCATTCGTCAGCAACAACCAGAAACAACCGTTGGCACAAGTCCCACGCCATCGCCAGAATCTTTTCCCACTCCTGCATCTACCGAACCGCCCGTTTCCTCCCAAACTTCTCCAGTTCCAGTTATCCCTAGCTCACCACCAAAACGGCGGCCAACCTCTAATTCCCCAGTTGTACCCATACCACAGCCAGAAAAAGAGCCTATAACTTCAGAGACTCCAGCGCCCGTAGTAACATCCACGCCACAGCCAGAACCAGAAAATGAGGCAAGTGCAGTTCCCACACCAGAAGCGCGTTCTACACCACAAAACAAGCCGCGCAGTAAATTAGCTGCCACTGCCAGCAGACAAAGCGTTCCCGCATTCCCTACAGGTACAACAAGAAACATTGTAGAAGCTACCCTCGGCAAACCAAATCAAGATTTAAGAGGCGCATGGGGCAAGACTCGTGCTGTCGTTTACAAACTAGTGCCAAACAAAATTGACCTTGGCTACTTATTCGATCGTAATTCTGAAACGCTGCGTCAAACTGAAGTATCTTTTGCCCAATCGGTAGACCCAGAAGTAATGGAGACTACCTTGAATGGAATGTTAGCAGGGCAAGCCACTGAAGAAATTAAGCAGGGACTCAAACAGGTACAACAGCGCCAATCGGATAATTTTAGTTTTAAAAATGGCTCAGTTAAAGGTCAGATTATCCGCCAACAATGTGATTTTATTTACATCAGCATTTGGGATGCAGATTTACATGATTTTGTAGATCCATCTACAGCTAAACAGTGTTAACTTTCTGGCAAACACCATTCTCAAAAGTTAAATTTTTGTATCCTACAAGACAGACTCAGTATTCAACATAGTGATTTAAAAACTGACTTTATTCGGCTACAATCAAGATAATTTCAGTCTTCCCAAACACAAAAACCCAATTTTTAGAATTAGTGCATTTGTTCGCTAGATTTTGCAACTAAATCCATAAAAATCTGTATTTCCCATTCCCCATCTTTATTTTCAATTCTTAATCTTCATAAAGTTATAAATACCATTATTAAGTTTTTAATAATACTTGTCTCAGCTTCTACATTCATGTCGTAAAGTTCGATTGGAATTGTGTAATCTGAAGACAGCAAAGCTAAATTATTCAATTGAGGTCTGATGACTCCTACAATCATGCGTCAGCTTTGGTCAGTGGTTGAAACCGCTCAAGCCAAGCTACTTTTACAACTGGATGATGCTACCTTGGTGCAGTGGTTAGTGAAACAAACCGAAACGCAAGTGTTGTTAGATTCTAACGAAACTGATTTTCTTAGCCACTACATTCAATCTCGACTAGCCCTTATACGCGATCTTGCCCATGAACGCCAGTGTTCATGATGCCTACGGCGGGCTACGCCAACGCCAAATCAAGATAAATAGATTGAACATCAAACGTTATTACTGTTGACTATTAGCTTTTTGGGACAAATAACCTTCCACTAAGCAGTCAGAGCCTACTACACGCCAACGAACACGTTCTAAAGACAACGCCTCAGTCATGGTAGTAAAACCTAAATCGCCCACTGGTGTGGGAGCAATACTACCACCAATGATTTTTGGGGCAATAAATGCTAAAACTTTTTGCACTGCTCCTTGAGCAATCGCACTAGCAGCTAAAGTACCACCACACTCCCACAGCACGCTACAAAAACCTCGTTCATATAAGTACGCCATTGCCTTATCCGGTGTCAGTGATGCTAATTCCACTACCTCCACACCCTGTTTGAGCAACAGTTCTTGAAAACCGGGGTTAGCACCCTTCTGTGTCAACACCAAAGTTGGAGCATCCGCAGTTTGCCACAGATGGGCACTTGTCGGTAAGTTGAGATGGCGACTCATCACCACCCGCAGGGGATTATGTGCGCCTACCTGATGGCTGGTTAAATAAGGATTATCTTGTCGGACTGTATTACCGCCGACAATTATGGCATCACAAGCCGCCCGCACTAGATGTACTTCACTGCGGGCTTCTTGACTTGTCACCCAAGCGCTATGACCAGAGGTAGTAGCAATTTTGCCATCTAAAGTCATGGCATATTTTAAAATTCCCAAAGGTCGCTTATAGAGAATGCGATGCACAAAAGCTTCATTTAGCTGACGGCAGGCTTCCTCTTCCACTCCTACCAACACTTCAATCCCCGCCGCTCGTAAACGGGCGATGCCACCTCCAGCTACCAGCGGATTGGGATCAACCATACCCACCACTACTTTTGCCACTCCTGCTTCGATCAATCCTTCCGAACAAGGGGGAGTACGCCCATAATGATTGCAAGGTTCGAGTGACACATAGATTGTTGCACCACGAGAGCGATCGCCTGCTGCTTTTAAGGCAAACACTTCTGCATGAGGCTCACCTGCGCGAGGATGAAATCCTTCGCCAACAATCTCGCCATCCTTGACAATCACCGCTCCCACTAACGGATTGGGCGAAGTCCGCCCTAAAGCGCGACGGGCAAGTTCCAAACATCGCAGCATCATGCGAGAGTCAAAGTCAGTTCCTACCTTTGGCTTCGGTGGTGAATTCGAGCCAGCTGCTGACTCCACTATTGGTGTATTTTTCTGAGTGTAATTTGGTAAGGATGCATCTGCTTGAGCGACCACTGGGGAATTATCCATAATTTTAGGCAACACTGTAAATATTCTGCACGCGATCGCGCAGCCTCTCCACAAGAGAATCGCGCTTTGCTCCTGATAATTAAACAGTAGACCTCTTGCAAAAGTCCCTAACACCCCACCCCCAACCCCTCCCCGCAAGCGGGGAGGGGAGACAAAGCGTAGCTTTGGCGGGGTGGGGTTCTTTCTTATTTTTGATTTATGCAAGAGGTCTAGTAATATCTAGGCGCTATTATTGGCTGTCTCAACTTACATGAGTCTGTAATATTCACACTTACAGTTCACTGTAGCTTGAATCCATATTGCCAGAGGTTGCCCAAATTCCATAAAGATTTAGGTTACAGGGTACAAAAGATAATTTTCTTTACTGTCACCTGTAACCTATTCCCGTCTCTACTCCTAAATTCTTGTACAGGCGCGATTAATCCTGTCTCTACTCCTAATTCTTGTACAGACGCAATTAATCGCGTCTCTAACTCCCTTTACTATTGCTCCAACAATTTCATCCGCTGCCACCAAAGATTCAATGGATAATAGACGACAGGTGCCCACAGACTACTCAGAATGGCAGAGGCAAGAGCGACGCGCTGATAATA
>NNBT01002347.1_pt1 | contig 13591 bp, 13 predicted proteins | sample 1173831 | NCBI WGS metagenome assembly NNBT01 (sample SAMN07173936, study PRJNA388173) | plant metagenome | isolation source: symbiotic tissue sample KVJ10 | place: Norway: Troms, Kvaloya island | reverse complement strand
TTCTTTTATTTATCAATTATTTTTTAACATATTAACCTATATTTGAAATGATCCCTGATTTAATGATAGCATCCTATTAAAAAAAGAATTATGCTAAAAGAGGATTATCCGGAAGGTTATCAAAGTTTATTTGCAGTTTTTAATGCCATTCATCCGCTTAGCGATGAACTAAAATCTGCCATCGTTAACCATAGCCATGTTGTTAACTTTAAAAGAAAAACCACACTTTTAAATGCGGGCGAAAGCAGCAATACGATATATTTTATTGCATCAGGTGGCGCGAGAGTGTACTACCTCGATAAAGACGGCAAACAAACTAATACCTGGTTTTTATTCGAACATGAACTCCTGATTTCTGTTTATGGTTTTTTCACAGGTCAGCCCAGTTTCGAATATATCGAAACACTTGAGGATTCAGTCTTGATTGCTGTAAAGCGCGAAAAACTTGATGAAATGTATCTGCAGTTTATGGAGTTTAATTTTATTGGCCGCAAGCTTACAGAGTATTATTATATCCGCAATGAGATACAGGCCAATGAATTACGAATGCTAAGCGCCAAGGAGCGCTATGAGACTTTATTAAAACGAAGCCCGCAGCTTTTTCAACGTGTTTCTTTAGGTCATATTGCTTCGTATCTGGGTATTTCGCAGGAAACGTTAAGCAGAATTAGAAAGTAATTTATTTTTTTGACTTTTATCAAAAGTTTGGAGGTGATGTAGATGTAGATTTGGTTAAACTAAAAAAGAAAGTCTATGTTAAAAAAATCTAAACTCAGCTTTCATCCCAAATTTACTATCCCATTTTTATTTGTTTTTGCTTTAATAGCATTCTGGTCTTGTAAGAAGAATAATTTTCTTCAACAAGATCATGAAGTCATTACGAAAAAGGTACTCTCAAAAGATTCACCTGATTTTTCTTCCAGACTCGCTACAATAAAGGAAAAATTCTATGCTAATAAACTAGATCAAAAATTAATTCCTAATGTTAAACAATCCATTTTATGGACACCCGATTGGGAGCACCCCAGCTCACAGGTTGTAAACGATAGTGTATCCTATATTTTTTACCGCTTAAAGGCCTATCTTAAACAAGATGGTAAATTGCTGGAAGCAAAAGAGGTTGACATGGCAACTTATCTAATGGTGAAAAATGAAAAAGAATTCTTTAAAGCTTTTTATTACCATCCTGTAAATGCAACGGACAAGTCTCAAAAAGCAAAGACATTCTCGATTAATAACTTTACAGGGAACCTCCTGTTAAAAAACCTGGTGAGTGGAAAAAGTTTTCTATTAGATTATGTTAATGGAACTGTTAGCCAGTCTTATAATAAAAGGAGGTTACTGGCAGTAAATAGGCAGACGATTAATCATCCGGAAACCACCTCTTACATCGAAACTCAGTGCCACACTGAATTGAGGAGTTGCCTATTTGCTTCTGACAGCCCTGGGTATTGCAGCGGAATACAGATTGTTTCCAGTCCAACTTGTTCATGGCCACCAAATGCATGTGGAGTAACTTACTCTCTTATCGACTCAAGTGAAGAAACTGTTTGCCAGGATATTTGGTTTCCAGATCCACCGGCTGATCCGGGAGAGGGTGGTGGTAGTGGGGGAAGCGGTGATGGTGGGGAAAATTCTTCTGAATCAAACACTATCCCTGAAGATCCATATATGCCAGGTCAGGATCATGAGGCAATAAACCCAAAAGATTATGCTAAGTGCTTCGAAAATATACCAGATGCTGGTGCTAGCTATAAAATTTCTGTACAAGTACAGGAACCATTAGAAAATTCTGACTGGAACTATGGGAAGAATGGTGTTGGCCACACAGCAATTACCTTGACAAAGATAGGTAGTAATGGAGAAAGCATAACACAAACAATTGGATTTTATCCCGCGGGCAATAAATTTGAGGGGCCTTCAAAAATAGTTGATAATGCAAGTAATGATCCTATAAGTTTTACTATTCAAATGAATTTTGAACTAGGCTCAAATGGAGATAAATTTGATTCAATATTAGATTATATTTCAAATCCACCAAAAGAATATAAATTATTAGGAATGAATTGCACTGCATTTGTATTCGACGCATGCAATAGTGGGGGGATAATTCTTCCTAGCCCATGGTCAAACATTGCTGGATTTATGGACCCGTTAAATGTAGCTCGTGCTATGACTCCAGCTGGCTTAGGTCAATCAATGCGTTCTTTAAAAAATAATGGAGATAACAGGATTAAGACAAATCCTGGAAAAGCTCCTTTGGGAAAAGGATCTTGTAAATAAAACTTGAAATAATGAAAAAGACACTAATAATTTGCCTTTGTATTTTGATACTGATTAATATTCCTCCAATATCCTGGTTTTGCAAGATCATTACTGAAGACTATACTTATTCATCCTATAACGGAGTAATTCAATATCAAGAAAACTTAATGAAAGGAACAAATTTTAACACCTACGCTGAAAGCTTTGATGAAAGAATTAAAAGCGATCCAAATATTAAGGACAAACAACTATATAGAACTTTCACATTAAAACCCTGGCGATTTTGGGAATGGCATGAATGGGTTGTGCACTATAAAAGATTTATGCTTCCCTATATTTCTGAAGAACAAATTTTAGAGAATAGAAAAAAAGAGGGATTACCTGAAAAATATTAAATTCAGTGAATTTAATATTTATAACCCAACAGCTGATGATCGCTCATCAGCTGTTTCTTTTTGACATTTATCAAAAGCCAGTAACTAATCGATCTCTAGATTTGATAAATAAATCTCAAATCTATGTTAGTTATAATCTTTATTGTATTCGGATGCTGTTTTCTGATTGAAAGAATTAAACCAGGCTGGAAATTACCAAATGTATCTACATGGACCATCAGGGTTTTAGGCGTTAATTTCATACAACTTAGCATTGTTGTATTGGCAGGCTTTACCTGGGAAAAATGGCTCTCTTCAATTTCGGTATTCCATCTTTCACATCATGTACCCAACTGGCTTGGTGGAATTATTGCATACTTCATTGCAACCTTTATTTTTTACTGGTGGCATCGCTGGAGGCATACTGTAGACTTTTTATGGTTAGGTTTTCATCAGATCCATCATAGCCCTCAACGATTAGAAGTGATTACTTCTTTTTATAAACACCCTTTGGAGATGACTGTAAATTCGATTATCGGAAGCCTGTTGGTTTATACTTTATTAGGCTTAAACCCTGAAGCTGGAGCCATTTACACCCTATGCACCGCGTTAGGCGAATTTTTCTACCACACCAATGTGAAAACCCCGCAATGGATCGGCTACATTTTTCAAAGGCCAGAGATGCACCGCATTCATCACGAGTACGAAAAACATAGTAACAATTATGGAGACATTGTTTGGTGGGATATGTTATTCGGAACCTATGAAAACCCAAAAGAATTTAAAAGTTCGTGTGGATTCGACAATGAAAAGGAACAACGATTATTTGATATGATAAAGTTTAAAGATGTACATAAACACTAACGGTTATTTTAATTGATAACTATCGTCAACATAATCAAAATTAAACCAACATGAAAAACTTAATCAGCATTTTCCTTCTAGCAGCAGCATTATTGCCTTCTAAAATTTCATTTGCACAAAATACAGATAGAGATTTTAAGCAGATATCGCAGACTTATTATTTGCATAAAGATAAAGATGTTGTTGATAAAGCCATCGATTTCATAAACAATACCCCAATGGATTATATTAAATTAAGCCCTATAATAACAGGTTTCTTTGGTGCCGCATTTCTTAACGATGAGGTGTTAAAAAAAGATTTTGTTTTAAACATTAACCGGATACAAAAAACTGAATTCAAACAATTATTTGTTTTTCTTTTCTCCTCAAACATTGACACACTTTATTCGCAGACTAAAATATCAGTATCATTAAATGATATGAATTGGTCTTCATTTTTTGCAACAGGTAATACCAAATATCTTAATAATATTATATCGCACATACCATATATGGAAAACCGGATTGATTTAAATCTATTTTTGGCTGGTGCGACGGCAAAATGGTCGTTATGTGGTAATTCAAGACAGCACGATGCCGTTAGCAGATACCTTAACTCATTAAAAGATAAAAACCCTTTGCTTAAAGAAATCTTAGAAAATGAACCTCAATATTTTAGAGAGGTGATAATTGCCATTTTGAAGAAACAAAGAGAAAGTGGCATTTGGAATTAATCGTTCGAGGCAAGCCCACCTTAATGTCCTTAATTTCTTAATGGTCAATAATTAAACCATAACACCATTATTTGACCACCTAAGCCACCTGAGAACATCTAAGTTTGACCATTTATGATATATATTTTTACAAAGCCCACCTAAAAAATTAATTTCATCTATCTTCGAAAAAAAATAAATAACCTATGTACAAACGCTTATTAACACTCTTATTTGCATTAGCAGTTACACAAATCAGCTTCGCGCAAAACAAAAGCATTAAAGATTTATATTGGGATTATTCTCAAATTAGAATGATTGATACTGAAAAACCAAAAGCTATTCAGCTGGCAGAAGAACTGATCAAAAGAACTCCGGAACTTAGTAAAACCCAGTTAGGCAATGTAAGTTATCATTTAGGAAGGCTTTATGAAGAAACAGGGCAAACAGAAAAGGCTATTCCGCAGTATGAAGAAGCTATAAAAATCACTCCAGCTTATTATGTTCCATACCGTGCTTTAGGTTTTATATTCGTTAAAAAATGTAATGCGATTGGAGCAAAAATGAATGAGGCAGGAAAAGCAAAAGATTTAAAGGCACAGGCCGAACTTTATGCCCAATATAAAGTAGCTGCACTTAAAGCATTGCCATATCTGGAAAAATCGCAAGCCTGCGATCCGGACGATGAAACTAAAACCATTATCACAAATTTATACCGTAGTCTTAAAGATAATGGCGCTATTACTTCACTTGATGAAAGATTAAAGAAGAATGCAGAAAATTGTGTGAGTTTATTGGAAGATGAGTATTAAATTGCAATAAGGTAAACCATTTGAAATCATCAAAGGTTCAAACCGATGCTTAAATCAAAGTCTCAATTTTCACCTTAATGTCCTTCACTTCTTAATGGTCAAACATTAAAACTAAACTTTATTGTTTGACCACCTAAGCCACCTGAGAACACCTAAGCTCTGGGCATTAGTCATCGGTCTCCCGTCCCCGGACTTTTGGAGTATTTAATTTTTCAATAAACTTCTCACCGTCACCTGTGGCACTTCTCCAGCAGGTACGATAAAAATCGCATCGTTTTCGATTACCTGTCCTTCATCAAAATAGTACCCGGCGGTAACTGGCAGAATTGCGGTAATTGATTTCCCGTCTTTATCTTTTGTAGGATAGGTAACATTAATTAAATGGCTTTTCATGCTCACCTGAACCTTTTTTGAGGTTAATCTTGCACCTGTGGCATTGATACAATCTAACTCTATAATTTTTGAATTAGAAATCCCGGTAAGATCCAATGAATTGGCCAAACGGATGTTAAAAGATTTACCGGTATTGTTTTTTATAGAGGCTAAAACTTTATAGCGATCGAAATCCTGGTCTTTTATAGTCAACTTTTCTTTATTGGTAACAGAATAGGTTACGGCAATTCCGTTTACATTTACAGTTTCTCCATCTTTGATCTGCTGTGCATAAGAGGCCGAAACCGCCATCAAAAAAGGTAATAAAAAAGTTAAGGTTTTAATTAATTTCATAGTATTCTGTTTTTAGGTTTGTGTACTGAAATTACGAATAAAAATAAACTTGATCAATGATTATAGATCATTCTATTTCTTTGATTCGTCGATTGCTTTGTTTACCACATCCTGTATCCTACCCCTGATTTTAAGATTAGAAAGTTTATCGGTAACCGTAGGGTTAACCCGGTTCGACAGAAACACATAAACCAAACCGCGTGACGGATCTACCCAAACACAGGTTCCGGTATAACCAGTATGGCCATAAGTTTGTGGTGAAGCCAGCTCTGATGGGTAATGTTTGGTACTGTCCGGATCCCAGCGATCGAAACCCAAACCCCTGCGGCTTACATTCGATTGTTTTGAAGTAAACATATCAACCGTTGAGTTTTTGAAATATTCCACTCCACCATAAGTACCGCGGTTTAACAACATCTGATATATAATGGCCAGGTCGTTGGCACTGGCGAATAAACCAGCATGACCTGAAACTCCGCCTGCTAATGCTGCGCCCTGATCGTGCACATAACCTACAAGTAAGGTTTTTCTGAAATACTTATCATCTTCCGTTGGGATAATCTGCTCTGGTTTAAAACGATTACGCGGCAAGAAACCTGCAGTTTGCATGCCCAATGGTTTATAAAAATTTTCGTAGGTATATTGATTGAGCGGTTCTTCGCTGATGTGCTCTACAATATCTTTCATCACATACATGCTGATATCGCTGTAAACGTATTTTCCACGTGTTTTAATGGGCGAATTGAGCATTTTTGGCCACATAAAATCTTTAAAAAAGCCTTTTTTGATGTAATAGTTATCGGCCACTTTGGTTGGGAAGGCAGCAGATGAATCCCTGCTATAATCGCCGGTTTTCACATAATCATGAAAAGGGATATAAGGAATAAAACCGGCCTGGTGCAACATCACCTCGCGCACCTGGATATTGTTCATCGGGGTGGTACGAGCCTTCGGAATATAAGCGCCAATATTGGTATCCAGTTTTAATTTCCCTTCTTCAAACAAACGCATTACAGCCGGTGTGGTTGCCGTTACTTTGGTTACGGAGGCCAGATCGAAAATATCGGTTACTTTATCAGGCACATTGGTATCGTAAGTATGAGTACCATAAGCTTTATTAAAGATTACTTTACCATCTTTAGCTACCAGCACCACAAGGCCCGGGGTGGCTTTCTGATTGATTGCTTCTGCAGCAATGGCATCAATTTCTTTTAAGTTGTTGGAGTTCAAACCCGCATCTTCGGGTACGGTATATTTTAAGCGGGTAGCGGTTGTTGTAAAGCCTGAACCCATGGTATAACGGGCAGAATAAGCAGTAGTTAACTTATTGGAAGCAGCAATACCCCCAAAAATATACTGTGGAACAATCGCAGCGGCATCGGCATTGTTCTGTGCTGTCCAGATAATCGGCGATTGCAACTGATCGAAAGATTTTAAACCCGGTCCGTTACCAAAAAAGGAAATGATTACCTGTTTATTCTTACTGATGCTGTTGATAAAATTGATGTATTTGGCTTTGCTTACATTCTGATCGTCAATACTGATTAAAACGGTGTTAAAATATTTAAGGTCGTCTTCCAGATCGTTCAGGTTTACACTGTCTTTATAAGAATCGGCAGAAAACGAAGTGATTTTATCGTACTTATTTGCCAAACTATCGAACACATTGCTGTAGGCAAAACTCAGGCTAACAGAAGCGATATTTTTCTTTTCAAGCGATTTTAGCGGAATAATAGCATCCTGGTTATTTAATAATACGGTTGTGTTTAAAATGGCATTGGCAATGGAAAGTTTTTTCTCATTTGTGGTATGCTCCTGCGCGCAGGCCATTAAGCATAAAACATTAAAAAAACTCGCCGCAGCCAGGATATACAATCTATTTCGCTTCATATACTTTTTCTCCGTTCAAATAGGTTTTTAAGACTTTGGTTTTTAATATGTTCTGTGGTTTTGATTTTAAAATATCGTGATCGAGGATAACGAAATCGGCTAATTTGCCTTTCTCCAAACTTCCTTTCTCCTCTTCTTCGAAATTGGCTTTGGCGGCCCAAATGGTCATTCCGCGCAAGGCCTCTTCGGGTGTTAAGGCATTTTCCATCTGAAAGCCCCCTTTTGGAAAACCTTTTGCATCTTCTCTCACTGTTGCTGCATAAAACGTTAGTAATGGATTAATGTTTTCTACGGGGAAATCGGTCCCTAAAGGAATCCAACCATTTTGTTTTAACAATTGTTTGTAGGCATAAGCACTTTTTAACCTTTCGGCACCTAAACGCTGACCGGCCCAATACATATCGGAAGTTGCATGTGTAGGCTGAACGGAAGGGATAATACTGGCTTTGCCGAACAGGTCAAAATCTTTAGCGTTAACTACCTGTGCGTGTTCGATACGCCAGCGCTGATCGTTTTTACCTTTTAAAATTTTGTTGTAGATATTCAGGATTACCCGGTTGGCCGAATCGCCAATGGCATGGGTACACATCTGAAAATGGTTGGCTGCTATTTTTTTGGCCACTTCTTCAAAATGTTTTTGATCGCTCAGCAGAAAACCGGTTTTATTGGGCATATCGCTGTAAGGATGGATCAGGCAGGCACCACGTGATCCTAAAGCACCATCGGCATACACTTTAAACGCCCTTACATTTAAGCGGTCGGTTTTAATCGGGCCACGACTAAAAAGATATTTATAATTATCAGGCTCGTCAGAAAGCATGACGTATAGCCTCATTTTAAGTTTTTTCTCTTTCTGCAGTTTTTCAATAAAATCAACAGCTAAATAACTTAAACCACAATCGTCGATGGTGGTCAACCCAGCGGCGAAACAGTTTTTCTGCGCATCTGTAAATATTTTTTCGGCGAGTTTAGCATCTGGAGAAGGGATTTTACGTTCAACCAGGGCTACCGCATTGTCGATTAAAACCCCGGTAAGTTTTCTATTTTGACTCAGCATATCCCCCCCTACCAGTTTTTGTTCACCTTTAATGCCAGCATCATCTAACGCTTTTTGGTTGGCAATGGCAGCGTGACCGTCAATACGGTTCAGAAATACCGGGCGATTGGGAAAAAGTGCCGTCAGTTTTTCGTTGGTGGGAAAAGCTTTATCGGCCCAATCGTTTTGGTCCCAGCCATTACCAATCAGCCAGCCATCGGGATGGGTTTTGGCAAAAGCAGTTAAACGGGCGAGCACTTCATCCCAGGATTTTGTTTCTCTTAAATCAGCTGTTTGCAAACTTTGTCCGTAACCGTAAAAATGGGCATGTGCATCTATAAAACCTGGATAAACGGCTTTGCCCTCTGCATTAATTTCTTCTTTAGAAGTATATTTTCCTTTTATCTCGTCACTTTTACCCAGCGCCAGGATTTTCCCATTCTTTACCGCAAAAGCTTCAACCGTATCAAACTTACTATTAACAGTATATACTTTGGCGTTATAAACAATTACATCAACTGCTTCTTTTTTGGAGCAGGAAGTAAACAGCAAAGCCAGAAAAAGGGTGTAGAGGATGGATTTCATATCGATAAAGATAGAAAATTGAAAGCATTTGCTTTTGTAAATTCAGCTTTACAGAAAGGATTTGTGCCATTGGTTTTAGCGTTGCCGCTCCGGCTAGCGACAATTAGTTTTTTTGCCACAGATGTACACGGAAAATACATTCTTTTTACACTGTGGCCTGTGTTCCCACAGACTGCTTTGCTTTCTTTTAGCATTTTGATAAAATCATTGCATTATTGGTAATAGTTTTTTTGGCCACGGAGATACAGAAGCACGGAGAATAGATTTTTTTTACGCTGTGGCTTGTGTTCCCAAAAACGGCTTTACTTTCTTTTAGCATTTTGATAAAATCATTGCATTATTGGTAATAGTTTTTTTTTGGCCACGGAGACACAGAAGCACGGAGAATAGATTCTTTTTACACTGTGGCCCGTGGTCCCAAAGACTGGATGCTTTCTTTTAGCATTTTGATAAAATCATTGCATTATTAGTAATGGTTTTTTGGCCACGGAGACACAGAAGCATGGAGAATATATTCTTTTTACGCTGTGGCCTGTGTTCCCAAAAACTGCTTTACTTTCTTTTAGCATTTCGATAAAATCATTGCATTATTGGTAATAGTTTTTTTTGACACGGAGACATAGAAGCACGGAATATATTCTTTTTACGCTGTGGCTTGTGTTTTCATATATCGCTTAAACTTTATTCTTTTAAAAAAATGGAATGGCTGGCTTATAAATTACGTCTTTCAAATTCTTGCTCCTAAAGGTATTAAGTAATATAAGCACAAAATTTAAGGCGTAAAAACCATAAATGATGATTAGAAAAGTGTAAATCCTAAAAATTCCACCAACATGCATTACTTTAATGAACATGGATAAGGCATACAAAAAAGAGATCAACAGCGTCCATGTAGCTTGAAAATTAAGCAACTTTTTACCGGTTTCATTTAGCTTTTCATCTTCATTTCGTTTAAAATACCATAAAATTAAGGGCACGATAAAACCCAATATGGGATAAATGAGAAAACTTAAAGCCGAGAAATTTAAAATTGGAACGAGGTAAGTCTGTGCTTTCTCATTTGTTCCGGTTAAATCTATCGGTTTTAAACCAAAAACCTGCGCCAGCCTGATCAGCGTATCTCCCCTTGCTTCTGTTTCATTTTGTTCGATACGCTGAATGGTCCGTAAACTTAATTGTGTTTGTTTTGCAAGTTCTTCCTGACTAAAACCATGCTGATTTCTAAGTTTTTTTACCCTATCTGATAATTTCATAATTTTTACGGTTGAGTTAAACAAATGTAAAGCATCATATTTAAATTTAAGGCCGACTTATTTGCGTCATTTATATGCCAGATGTATTTAATGACACGGTTTATTGAACAGACCCGCAGGAAATAGACTCAATTGTACTTCAGAACACCAATGTTGCACTTCCGAACTACCTTTTTCTACTCCGGAAGTACATTTTAATACTTCAGAACACCAATGTTGTATCTCCGAACCACGTTTTTCTACTCCGGAAGTACATTTTAATACTTCAGAACACCAATGTTGCACTTCCGAACTACCTTTTTCTACTTCGGAAGTACATTTTAACACTTCAAAACACCAATGTTGCACTTCCGAACTACCTTTTTCTACTTCAGAACACCAATTTGGTCTTCGGAAGTACTTTTAAATAGACGTAGGGCCCCTTTTAATACTTCTGACAATATTGATTAAAATTTTGGATGCGAACGATCCTTAACTGCGTTCAGCATGAAAAGCTTTTGTAAAATAAACCTGATGGGAACGGCATCCCGATTTTTTCAATCGGGATACAGTGTACAGCAGGACTACCGGAACCGATTGACACCAGGCCCTGCTTTTCAAAAAAAGAAAACAAAAAATCTAAGCATACTAACTAAATCTGCCAAGCAATATCCTTTAACTCCGTTCAGGATGACAACCCATGTAAATAAAACCATTTGAAGCAATTAATTCTATTTACCTACAGTCATTTACGTGTTGAGTTTTAAACAAATCGGGTTCATTAAGCTTATTTTGCATAATTTAGCGAATTCACTTTGCCTTAATACATGACTGATATTATTCACTTATTGCCTGATGCTGTAGCCAATCAGATTGCTGCCGGAGAAGTTGTACAACGACCTGCTTCTGCGGTAAAAGAATTGCTCGAAAATTCGATAGATGCCGGCGCAGATAAAATTCAACTGGTGGTAAAAGATGCCGGTAAGGCGCTGATTCAGATCATTGATAATGGCTGTGGGATGAGTGTTACGGATGCGAGAATGTGTTTTGAGCGCCATGCCACTTCGAAAGTGAAAAAAGCCGAAGATTTATTTGCCATCCGCACCATGGGTTTCCGCGGCGAGGCCATGGCTTCTATCGCAGCAATTGCACAGGTAGAAATGAAAACGCGCAGGCATGAGGATGAAATTGGCACCTGTATTTCTATCGAAGGAGCACAGGTAACCAACCAGGAACCTGTAGCCACATCGCCAGGAACGCAGATTTCGATTAAAAATCTATTTTTCAATACTCCGGCCAGAAGAAATTTCCTGAAAAGTAATCCGGTAGAAATGCGCCACATTCTGGACGAATTTCAACGGGTAGCCCTGGCGCATCCGGGTGTATTTTTTAGTCTGCACCACGATGGTGTGGAGATTTTCAACCTGCCGAAAGGTAATTTAAAACAGCGTATTGTACACCTTTTTGGCAACAACTACAACGAACGTTTGGTTCCGGTTGAAGAGGAAACTACCATCATTAATCTTAAAGGTTATATCGGCAAGCCTGCTTTCGCCAAGAAAACCAGGGGCGAACAATTCTTTTTTGTAAACAACCGTTTCATTAAAGATCCATATTTAAATCATGCGGTAAGTTCGGCTTTTGAGGAGTTATTACCTGATGATAGTTATCCGCTGTACGTGCTGTTTATTGAAATTGATCCTTCAAAAATTGATGTAAACGTTCACCCAACAAAAACAGAGATCAAGTACCTGGATGAAAAATCCATTTATGCGATCATGAAATCGGCGGTAAAACGCTCCATCGGCCGTTATAACATTGCGCCAACATTAGATTTTGATCAGGAAACTGGCTTTAGCAATATGATTACGCAAAAAGCAGTTGAAGATATTGTGCCACCGAGCATTAATTTCAATCCTGATTTCAACCCTTTTGTCAGCGATAAAAGCTCGGTATCGGGTTATGCCTCATCTCCAAGAAATTATGATGCAAAACCTAGCGCAAAAAACTGGGGTTCGCTTTACGATATCACCGAACAGCCTGTTGTAGAACAAACTTCGATTTATGAGGATGAAACGATTTTAGAAACAAAGCAAAAGCAGTACATGCAATTGCACAACCGCTATATTGTTTCGCAGATTAAGTCGGGCTTAATGGTTATCGACCAACAAATGGCACATGAGCGGATCCTTTACGAGCGTTTTCTCGTACATCTGGATGACCGCAAAGGTGCATCGCAGCAGAGTTTATTTCCACAAACCATTACACTAAATGCCAACGATTTCGAACTGGCCAAAAGTTTACTGGATGATATAAAAAGTTTGGGCTTTGATGTACGTGAATTTGGAAAAAATACGTTGGTAGTAGAAGGTGTTCCTGTTGATTTAGGGAGCAGTAATATTAACGAAACACAGTTATTTGAACAATTGATTGAGGGCTTTAAGAACTCGCAGCAGGAATTAAAACTGAGCAAACGCGACAGCTTAGCCAGAAGTTTGGCAAAAAACAGTGCCATTAAAGCAGGCACAAGCCTTGGTCAGGAAGAAATGAATACGTTGATTGATGAGCTTTTTGCATGTAAAACCCCTAACTTTAGCGTGAGCGGGAAACCTGTTATCCAAACCATTACTTTAGCGGAACTGGATAAGAAGTTTGAAAAGAGTTAGCAGTTTGGAGTCAGGAGTCAGGAGTCTTTAGTCGGAGGCCCGAAAGTCCGAAGACGGAGGTTAGAAGGCCCAGGTTTGGAGCTGGGAGTTTGGAGACGATTAACCGATTTAAACAGTTAACCAATTAACCAAGTTTGGAGTTCGGAGATGGGAGTTATGTACAATTAACCGATTTAAACAATTAACCAGTTAACCCAATGAACAATTTGCAATTAACCGATTTTAAAAATAAATGAATAACATACATATTCCACCAGTAGTAAAAAACCTACTGATTATTAACGTCTTATTTTTTATCGGTACTTTAGTATTCAGACCTAATGATGGATATCCTTTTGTAGAGTGGTTTGCGGTTTATTATTTTAACTCGCCTAGTTTTAAAATTTGGCAGCCCATTACTTATATGTTTATGCATAGTCCTGTTGATTATTTCCATATCATATTCAACA
>NNBT01003497.1_pt1 | contig 13639 bp, 10 predicted proteins | sample 1173831 | NCBI WGS metagenome assembly NNBT01 (sample SAMN07173936, study PRJNA388173) | plant metagenome | isolation source: symbiotic tissue sample KVJ10 | place: Norway: Troms, Kvaloya island | reverse complement strand
GGACCAGGCGCTGGAGTCGATGATCGACGGCTTCATCCTGCTGGACGCCGAGAACCGCGTGCTCAGCTGGAACCGCAGCTTCATCGCGATGTTTCCCTGGACCGCGCCGATGATCGCGCCGCAGCTGCCCTTTCGCCGCATCATGGACGAGACCGCCAGGCACGTGGTGCACGACCGCGGCGCGGCCGACTGGACGGCCCTGAACATGCCGCAGATGAACCAGGTGCACTCCGAGCAGGAGGCACTGCTGCAGAGCGGCCAGGTGATCCGCGCCACGCGCAGCCGCACGCCCGACGGGGGCACCGTCTGCGTGTACCAGGACATCACCGAGAAGCGCCGCCATACGGCCGCCATCATCGAGAGCAAGGCGCAGTTGCAGGCCACGCTCGACGCGCTGCCCGACCTGCTGCTGGAAGTGGGCCTGGACGGGCGCTGCCACGGCTACCACGCGCCGCGCGGTCCGCTGCCGGTCACCGACGTCGAAGACCCGGTCGGGCGCAGGCTGCAGGAGCTGCTGCCCGCCGAGGCGGTGGCGGAGGTCATGAGCTCCCTGCGCGAGGCCGATGCCACGGGCTATTCCGCAGGCCGCCAATTCGAGCGGCGCGGTGCGCGCGACAGCGCCTGGTTCGAGATTTCGGTCTCGCGCAAATCGGTGGGCGATGAGGTCGACACCCGCTTCATCGTGATCCTGCGCAACATCACCGAGAGCAAGCTCGCGGCGCACGAGATCGAGCACCTCGCCTTCTACGACACGCTGACCGGCCTGCCCAACCGGCGGCTGCTGCTCGACCGCCTGAAGCAGGCCATCGGCGCGACCGGATCGCCCGCGCGCAGCTCGCGCCTGTGCGCACTGCTGTTCCTCGACCTCGACAATTTCAAGACCTTGAACGACGCGCTCGGACACGACATCGGCGACGTGATGCTCAAGCAGGTGGCGCAGCGGCTCAAGGACTGCCTGCGCGAGGGAGACATGGTGGCGCGCCTGGGCGGCGACGAGTTCGTCGTGATGCTGGAAGACCTGAGCGCGCAGGCCGTGATCGCCACCTCGCAGACCGAGACGATGGGCGCGGCCATCCTGGCGCGGCTCAACCAGCCCTACCAGCTCGGCTCGCAGCAGCATCACAGCACCTGCAGCATAGGCGCGGTGCTGTTCGAAGCGAAGCACGCGTCGATGGAAGAGGTACTCAAGCAGGCCGACATCGCGATGTACTACGCCAAGACCGGCGGCGGCAACGCGCTGCGCTTCTTCGAGGCAGGCATGCAGACCAGCATCACCGCGCGCGCCGCGCTGGAAAACGAGCTGCACACGGCCATCGCGTCGCGGCAGTTCGTGCTGCACTACCAGAGCCAGGTCACGAGCGACAACCATGTGACCGGCGCGGAGGTGCTGGTGCGCTGGCAGCATCCTTTGCGCGGCCTGCTGATGCCGCGGGAATTCATCGACGTGGCGGAAGACACCGGCCTCATCATTCCGCTGGGCCTCTGGGTGCTGGAGACGGCCTGCAGGCAGCTGACGGCCTGGGCCGCCGACCCCGGCCGGGCCCACCTGCAGCTGTCGGTGAACGTGAGCGCGCGGCAGTTCCGCGAAGACGACTTCGTCGACCAGGTCCGCGCGGTGCTGCAACGCACCGGCGCCGACCCGGCCAGGCTCAAGCTGGAACTCACCGAGAGCCTGCTGCACGACAAGGTGATCGACACCATCGAGAAGATGAACAAGCTGGCCGCGCTGGGCCTGCAGTTCTCGATGGACGACTTCGGCACCGGCTACTCGTCGCTGTCGTACATGACCCAGTTGCCGCTCAGCCAGGTCAAGGTCGACAAGTTCTTCGTGCACAGCATCGGGTTGAATCCGAAGGTCGAGCTGATCATCCAGACCATCATCGGCATGGCGCGCAACCTGGAGCTGGAGATCGTGGCCGAGGGCGTGGAAACGCAGGCGCAGCGCGACTTCCTGGAGCGCCACGGCTGCCTGCTGTGCCAGGGCTACCTGTTCGGCATGCCCCAGGCGCTGGAGGCCTACGAGCACGCGCTCGACAGCGGCACGGCCACCGCCTGACCTGCGGCGCGGGCACGCCCTCGATCATCACGTTCAGGCAGGCCGGCATCCCGCTGGCGAGCGCACGATCTGCCACCAGCAGCGACGCCGGCCGCACCGGTGCCTCATGCGCGTCGCCGCGCCCGCTTGCGGTGCAGTCGCGCCACCCAGGCGCTCGCCACGCTGACGGCCGCCAGGCCGATCACCTGCCGCGTGAGCGTGGCCGTGGCCTTGCGCGTGCGTTGCGCCACCAGCTGCTGCGCGGCTTCGATGCGCGCGATGTCCTGCGCGTCGGGAGGCTGCACGGCGCCGTCGGTCCCCGCCTCGGCCTGCCGGGCCGCGTCGTGCGTGGCGGCCTGGGCCTTGGCCGCGGCGACGGAGCCGTGCGCGGTGGCATACACCTTGGTGAACTCGGCACCGAGCAGGAAGATCTGCGCCGCGTAGTACACCCAGGCCAGCAGCACCACCAGCGAGCCGGCCGCGGCGAAGGATTCGTTCACGCCGCTCTTGCCGAGGTACAGGCCGATCAGCACCTTGCCGACCTCGAAGAGAACGGCCGTGACGGCCGCGCCGATCCAGACGTCGCGCCATGCGATGGGCGCGCTCGGCATGAACTTGAAGATCATCGCGAACAGCAGGGTGAGGATGCCCAGCGACACCAGTACGTTCAGCGATTGCAGCAGCAGCTCCCACCCCGGGAACAGGCCCGTGCTCCAGGCCCCGAGCGCCGCCAGGCCGGCGCTGACGATGAGCGAGACCATCAGCAGGAACGCCAGACCCAGGATCAGGCCGAACGACAGCACCCGCGCGCGCAGGATGCCCCACAGGCCCTTGGGCTTGACCCGCTCGGGCACGTGCCAGATGCGGTCGAGCGCGCTTTGCAGTTCGGCAAAGACGGTGGTTGCGCCCACGATCAGCACGACGATGCTGATGCCGCCTGCGATGAGCCCGCGCGAGGGTTCGCTCGCGCTCTTGATCAGGCCCTGGACCGCCAGGGCGCCCTCCTGCCCGATCAGGCCCGACAGCTGCCCGGCGATCTGCCCGCGCACGGCTTCCGCGCCGAACAACGCGCCCGCCACCGCGATGACGATCACGAGCAACGGCGCCAGAGAGAACATGGTGTAGTACGAGATCGCCGCGCCCATGCTGGGGGCGAAGTCGTCGATCCAGGCCATGGCCGCATCCCGGCACAGGCGGTAGAGCTGCATGAACTTGGGCTTGAGGACGGCGGTGGTCAAGGTGTGCTCCGTAAGCGTCTGCCGGACTCGGCAACACGTTGCACAAAGACTCGCCGCTTCCACGGCAACGCGAAGTAGGAAATTCGCGCATCCGTGGGGCAGGCTCAGGACGGGTTGCCCGAGCGCGCGAGCGCTCGGCGCGCGCCGTCCTTGCCGGCGGTGACGATGCGCGCGCTCTCGACGAAACCCTGGATCAAGCGCAGCCGCGCCGACGCGCGCAGCCACAGGATGCCGAAGCGCCGCGACTCCGACGGCATCGGCAACCGGATCTTCACGATCTTCTGGCCGTCCAGCAGCGGCGACGCGATGTCGGGCACCAGCGAGACGCCCAGGCCGCGGTCGACCATCATCGCGATGGCCAGCAGCGAGCTCAGTTCGAAGCGCTCCTGCGGCACGATGCCTGCGGCGCGCAGGTAGCGGTCGGCCTGCTTGCCGCCGCCCAGGCTGCGGTCGTAGCGGATCAGCGGCGAGGTGCGCAGCAGTTCATGCGGATCGCGCCGCGCGAGGCGGCTGGGCGCGAGCAGCACCAGCGGCTCTTCGCGCAGCAGCGACCAGTCGAAGGTCTTGGCGAGCGCGAACGACGGATACAGGCACACGGCGGCGTCGAACTCGCCTTGCTGCACGCCCTTGTAGAGCGTGGCGGTGGTGCCCGACTGCAGGAACACCTTGGCGCCCGGATGCGTCTTGACGAAGCGCGCGAGGATGTCGGGCAGCAGGCTGTGAATGGCCGTGTTGATGGTGCCGATGACCAGTTCGCCGCCGGCCGCCCCGCTGCCCAGCAGCGCCTTGATGTCGCTCACCTCGCGCAGCAGCGCACGGGCGCGGTGCACCAGCTGGTGGCCCGCCTCGGTGGGCTGCACCGTGCGGCCGGCACGCGCGAGCAGCGGCGCGTTGAGTTCGCGCTCGAGCGCGCGGATCTGCTGGGCGACGGCACCGGGTGTCAGGTCGAGCCGGCGCGCGGCCTCGGACATCGAGCCCGACTCCACCACCAAGAGAAAGCTGTGCAGGTAGGCGGTTTCCATGAAGATAGATTTTCTGCGATCTGATCGCAGGGAGCACCTGTTTTTCTCATCTCATGAACTGCGGACACTGCGGCCATGAGAAGCAAACTCTTCGTACCCGGCACCCGCCCCGAGCTGTTCGCCAAGGCACTCTCCAGTGCGGCGGACGCCATCTGCCTCGACCTGGAAGACGCGGTGTCCGAACCGCGCAAGGACGAGGCGCGCGAGACCGTGCGCCAGTTGCTGGCCCGCGGCGACGTCGCCTCGTCGCGAAAGACATTGATCGTTCGCGTCAACGCCATGGACACGCCGCACTTCGAGCGCGACGTGGCGGCGGCGGCGCAGCCCGGCGTGCACCTGATCAACCTGCCCAAGCCGCAAAGCCCGGCGCATGTGCGCACGGCCGTCGAAGCCATCGAGCGCGCGGAGCGCGCCAACGGCGTGCAGGCGCCCATGGGGCTGCTGCTGAACATCGAGACGCCCTCTGCGCTGCGCACGGCCTCGGCGCTGGCGCTGGCGCACCCGCGCGTGGCGGGGCTGCAGTTGGGGCTGGGCGACCTGTTCGAGCCGCTGGGCATCGCGCGGCGCGAACCGTCCGCGATCCGCCAGGCGATGTTCGCGGTGCGCATCGCAGCCGGCGAAGCGGGGGTGTATGCCTATGACGGCGCGTTCGCGAACATCGGCGATGCCGAGGGATACCGTGCGGAGGCGATGCTGGCACGCGACCTCGGCTTCCTGGGCAAGACCTGCATCCACCCGAGCCAGGTCGCGATCTCGAACGACGTGTTCCGCCCCACCGACGAGGAGATCGCCCACGCCTGCAAGGTGGTCGAGGCGGCGCGCGAGGCCGATGCCCGCGGTGTCGGTGCCTATGTGGTGGACGGGCAAATGATCGACATCCCGTTCGTGATCCGCGCCCGCGCGATCGTCGAGCGTGCACGCACCCTGGGGTTGCTTGCGGGCTGAGCCTGCGGCTGCCGCCGATACGAATTCATAAAAACCCGGAGACAAGAAAATGAAGATTCACTCGCCCTTTGGTCCGCTTGCAGCGGCCGTGCTGGCCGCCGGCGGCCTCCTGTCGGCCGGCGCCTTCGCGCAGGCAACGTACCCGACCAAGAGCATCACGATCGTGGTCCCCTACCCGGCCGGCGGCTCGAACGACACCTTCGCGCGCCAGGTCGCCAAGGAACTCGGCGACGAACTCAAGCAGCCCGTGATCATCGACAACCGCCCCGGCGCGAGCGGCAACACCGGCACCGGGCAGGTGGCGCGGGCCGCGCCCGACGGCTACACGCTGGTGGCGGTGTCCTCCAGCATGACGACCAACGCGGCCGTGCAGTCGAAGCTGCCCTTCGACCCGGTGAAGGGCCTCGCGCCCGTGGCCATGTTCGCCAAGGGGCCGTTCATCGTCGCGGTGAACAATGACTTCCCAGCCAAGACACCGGCCGAGCTCATCGCCGCCATCAAGGCGAAGCCGGGCCAGTACAACTACGCGTCGTCGGGCTCGGGCAGCGTGAACCAGTTCGGTACCGAACTGCTCAAGGCCAAGGTGGGCGACCTGCAGATCGCGCACATCCCGTACAAGGGCATGGGCCCGGCCGTGACCGACCTGATCGGCAACCAGACGCAGCTGCTGATTTCCAGCGGGCCGTCGCTGCTGCCGATGGTGCGCGCGGGCAAGCTGCGCGCCGTGGGCATCACGAGCCTGAAGCCGAGCCCGATCGCACCCGAGCTCACGCCGATGTCCGTGGCGGTGCCCGGCTACGAATTCGAACTCTGGTGGGGCCTGCTGGCGCCGGCGGGCACGCCGCCCGAGGTGGTGAGCACGCTCAACCGCGCCGTCAACCAGATCCTGGCCAGGCCGGCCATCGCGGCCAACTTCCTGCGCGAAGGCGCGATCGCCACGCCGCTTTCACCGGCGCAGTTCGGCGCCGTCATCGCCGAGGACGTGGAGCGCTGGAAGAAGCTGGCCAGGCAGCAAAACATTACCGCCGATTGAGGAAAGACCCATGAGCATCCCCGCGTCCGAGCACAGCGCAGACACCGCACGCCTTCCCGAGCGCAAGGGCCCGAGCGGGCCGTTGAGCGGCCTGCGCGTGCTCGACCTGAGCGCCTACATCGCGGGCCCGTACGGTTGCTCGCTGCTGGCCGACCAGGGCGCGGAAGTCATCAAGATCGAGCCGCCCACCGGCGACAACCTGCGCAAGTACCCGTCGACGCTGGAGGCCGAGAGCCGCGCGTTCATCGGCGTGAACCGCAGCAAGCTCGGCGTGGTGCTCGACCTGAAAGATGCGAACGACCTGTCCGCGCTCATGGCGCTGGTGCGCACGGCCGACGTGCTGGTGCACAACTTCCGCCCCAGCGTGCCGCCGCGGCTGGGCATTGCGTACGAGCAGCTGAAGACGCTGAACCCGCGCCTGATCTACTGCGCCGTGACCGGCTACGGGGAGACCGGCCCGCTGCGCGAGAAGGCGGGCTACGACCAGGTGCTGCAGAGCATGACCGGCATGTGCACGCTGCAGGGCAAGCGCGGCGGGCCGCCCGAGATCATCTACGGCTCGGTGGTCGACTACTACGCGGCCGCGCTGGTGGCCGCGGGCGTGGCCTCGGCGCTGTACGAGCGCGAGAAGAGCGGCGAGGGCCAGTACGTGGGCGTGTCGCTGCTGCGCTCCGCGCTCGCCATGCAGTCGGCCCGCATGGTGTGGGCCGAGGGCGAGCCGAAGGACGTGGGGCGCGACATGCGCTCGGGCGGCATCACCGGCCTTCACCCGACCCGCGAGGGCCACCTCTACATCTCGGCCAACACGCCGCATTTCTGGCAGGCGCTGTGCGCCAAGGTCGGGCTGCCGGAGCTGGCCCGCGACGAGCGCTACGACTCGGTGCGCAAGCGTGCGCAGCACTTCGCGCAGATCGTGCCCGTGCTGCGCGAAGCGCTGGCGCAACGCACGGCGCTCGAATGGGAGGAACTGTTCGGCGAAGAGGTCCCCTGTGCGGCGGCCCGCACCGTGGAGGACATGTTCGACAACCCGCAAGTGCTGGCCGAGGACATGGTGGCGAACTTCGCGCACCCCACGCTGGGCGCCTACCGCGGCTTCACCCGGCCGGTGCAGTTCGGGCGCACGCCGGGGCCCGAGCCCTTCGCCGCGCCCACGCTGGGCCAGCACACGCGCGGTGTGCTGGCGTCGCGAGGCAGCGCGGACCGCTCGGACGACTGAGCGATGCGCAACGACCTCGCCGTGCCGCACAGCAGCGGCACGCAGGGCCCCGTCTGTACCGCGCCCGACGGCGCGTGCGACGCGCACATGCATGTGTACGACCGCCGCTTCGCGCTGCACGGGCCGCCCGACGCCATGCTCGACCACGCCACCGCCGACGACTACCGCCTGCTGCAGCGGCGCATCGGCACGCAGCGCACGGTGGTCGTGCAGCCGCGCGTGCACGGCACCGACAACGCCGCGACGCTGGCGGCGATCCAGGCGCTCGGCGCCGCGCGCACGCGCGGCGTGGCGGTGGTGCGGCCCGACGTGGCTGACGCCGAACTCGAAGAGCTGCATGCCGGCGGCATCCGCGGCATTCGCTTCACGCTGTACACGCCGGCGAATGCGGCGACGGATTTCGCCATGGTCGAGCCGCTGGCGCAGCGCGTGCACGCGCTCGGCTGGCATGTGCAGCTGCACTGGAGCGCCGACCAGATCGCGCAGCATGCGGCGCTGCTCGCGCGGCTGCCCTGCCCTGTGGTCTTCGACCATCTCGCGCGCATGCCGCTGCCCGATGCCGCGTCGCATCCCGCGTTCGAGGTGGTGCGCCGGCTGCGCGACAACGGCCGCACCTGGATCAAGCTGTCAGGCGCCTACCTCGACTCCCGGCTCGGCGCCGCGGGCAGCTATGCCGACACGATCGCCCTCGCGCAAGCCTGGGTGCGACAGGCGCCCGATCGCGTGGTGTGGGGCAGCGACTGGCCGCACCCCACCGAGCGGCACGCCAAGCCCGACGACGCGCAGTTGTTCGACCTGCTGGGCCACTGGGTGCCCGACAAGGCCACGCGCCGCCGCGTGCTCGTGGACAACCCCGCGCAGCTCTACGACTTTCCCTGACCCCACCACCTCGAGACATCGGCATGAACCCACGCCTTCTGAAATCCGTCGCGGCACTGGCAGCCTGCGTTCCCCTGCTCGGCTGGGCGGCATGGCCGGACAAGCCGATCCGCATGGTCGTGCCGTATGCGGCGGGCGGCGGCGCGGACAACACCGCGCGCATCGTCGCGCAGCAGATGAGCACCGCGCTGGGCCAGCAGATCGTCATCGACAACCGGCCGGGCGCGGGCGGCGTCATCGGCGCCGACAACGTGGCCAAGGCGGCCGGCGACGGCTACACGGTGCTCTACGACGCGTCGGCGTTTTCGGTGAACCCGTCGCTGCGCAAGCTGCCGTTCGACGCGTCGAAGGACTTCATTCCCGTGTCGCTGGTGGCTACCGCACCGCAGATCCTGGTGGTGCCGCCCACAGCGCCTTACAGGACGGTGGCGGAATTCATCGACTTTGCGCGCAGGAACCCCGGCAAGCTGAGCTTCGCCTCGGCGGGCGGCGGCACCGGCTCGCACCTGGCGGGCGAGGCGTTGAACGAGCAGGCAAAGATCAACCTGATGCACGTGCCGTACAAGGGCGGGGCGCCGGCGCTGACCGACGTGCTGGGCGAGCAGGTGTCGGCCTATTTCGGCAACGTGGCGTCGACGCTGGGTTACGTCAAGGGCGGCAAGCTGCGCGCGCTGGGTGTGAGCTCCGCCCGACGCGTGCCGGGGCTGCCCGACACGCCGACGCTCGCGGAGTCGGGCCTTCCGGGCTACGACGTGGTCGAGTGGAACGGCGTGTTCCTGCCCAAGGGCACGCCACCGGAGATCGTGCAGAAGTTGGGCAAGGCGGTGCAGGCGGCGGTGAGCGACCCGCCCGTCAGGCAGAAGCTGCTGCAGCTCGGGCTGGAGCCGGCCGGCACGACGCCCGAGGCGTTCGCGAAATTCGTGCAGGACGAGAGCCGCCGCGTGAGCGCGCTGGTGAAGGCGCGCAACATCCGCGTCGACTGAGCTACGGCGCGGGTCGCGCCTGCGCCTGGAGCAGGGCGCCCATCTTCTCGTGGATCAGGTTCACGGCCTTCAGCGGCCGCAGCATGACCTTGAACTCCGTGATCCTGCCGGCATCGTTCCAGTGGATCATGTCGACGCCGTTGACGGTGATGCCGTCGAGTTCGACCACGAACTCGAGCACGGCGTCGCGCTCTGCCTTGAGTTCTCGCACGTAGCGAAAGCTCTCGTTGAAGAACACCTGGAACGCCGCGGCCAGGTACTTCTGCGTGATGGCCTTGCCTACCTGCGGCTTGTGCACCACCGGTGAATGGAAGACCGCCTCGTCGTCGAGCAAGGCATCGAGCCCTGCCGCGTCGTGGCTCTCGACGAGCCGGTGCCAGGTTGCAAGCGTGTCGATGGGCATGGGTGGGTGTCCTTGTGAGGTGAAGCGAGGGAACCGGCGCGCAGTCTATCGAAGGCCGCCGCAGCGGCTGTCGCCTGTGCGCGGGCCGAACCCACAAGCGTGGACAGAAACAAGCTCGAAAGAAATGTGCGGACTCCACATCGACAAAAGCCACTAACGGCGTGAGCCGAAGAACGCATCACGCGAAGCTGCTCGCCACTGTGAACAGCCATCGCACCCTAGCCCTGGGCGCTGGACCTGCTGCGCATCCACAACGCAACCGCCTCCAGTTCCTCGGCCGTGAACCTGCCGAGCAGCTCGTTCGCGCTCTGCTCGATCATCGGCGAGGCTACGAGATCGGCGTACATCGCCAACCTGCGCGCTTCGAAATCGGGGGCAGCCAGGGTCAGCGGCGCTTCGGAGGTGAAGCGCCCGCCGGCCCTGAGTCGCACGCGCACCTGCTCATGGATGGTTTGCGTGTTGGCCACGTAGATGCTGACGAGGCTTTCGCCGGCGGCCGAGTGAAAGCAGGTTTCCAGCGCGGTTCGGCTGATCCTGACGGGTGTGCGCCTGCGGCCTTCCTTGTGAAAGAAATGCAACCAGTCTTCGGCGTCTTCCGGGTTCGTCCATTCTTCTTGCATGCGTTCGGCGTGCGGGTGCACGCAACAAGTGAGTCCAGCTGCATGGTTGAACAGACAGTGCGAGGCCGGCAGGAGGCCATTGACGCCGCGGTCATGTAGGCCGACACCAAAACCGCGAAAAAAGTCACGCGCTCAAGCGTGTGGCGTTGTCAGATGCCGGCCACACCGCGCTGAAGCGCGAAGTCGAGCAGCACGCGATCGGAAGGCTCCTCCGGCCAGGTGGTCTGGGCTACCCACTTGTAGAACGTGCTGGCCGCGACCCGGCTGGCGGGACCGTCGCGCCGCCAGGCGCGGGCGATGGGCAGGGCCAGCTGTTCCAGCCGCTGCGCTTCGAACTGGCCGCGCAGCTCGGCTTGCGAGGGCGGCTGCATTTCCGCAAACATCGCGCGGGCCTGCGCCATGCGGTCGTTTTCCCAGAGTTCGCGGATGCGCTGCATGCGATCGGACGGCGAAAGCGAAATCACCGGATGCGCAACGGAGTTAGTGCCAGCTGACGCCGCTTGTGGCGCGGTATCGGCAATCGGCAGCGGCTTGACGGCCGCATAGCCCTTCTTGAGCGCGTCCTTGAAATACGCTGCGGGCGATTTCAGCTCGGGCATGGTCGGGCTGAGCAAGCGCTGATCGACGTGGTCGAGCGTGGCGCGCAACTGGTTCTCGTCGGTGGTGGCGTAGAGATCCTGTGCCTCTTCCTGCTTGATGCCCAACGCGATGAGCCGGCCCACGAGCGCCAGGTCGAAGACGTTGCGCTCGGCGTTGGGAATGTCGCCCAGGCGTTGCTGCAGCTTGGGGATCACGCGGAACTGGATCTCCTCGATCTTGCGGCCGCGCTTGTGCTCGATGAGTTCGATGCTGAAGTCTTCGCAGAGTGCGTCGATTTCGGCCAGCGCCTTGGAGATCACGTCGCGCTTGAGGAAGCGGTAGTCGACCTCTTTGATGTCGCTGCGCCCGGTCAGCACGGCCGCCCACCAGACCACGTCCTCGCGCATCGAGAGGCGTCCGGGCGACGTGAGGTAGCGCGCACCGATTTCGTACAGCACGGCGGCGGAGTAGCTGCGCATCTGGCCGCTGATCTCCAGCAGCACCCGGGTGTACTGGTGGGGGCGCACCAGGCGCTCTTTGATCTCTTCCGGATAGCGCCAGGTGACCATGCAGGGGCGTCCCCTGCCCTGCTCCTCGATGGTGACCGTGCCGAGCAGCTGGGACGACACCCAGCGCTTCAACGCGGGGCCGCTGGTCGACCACTCGATGGTGGTCGCCTGCATGTCGCGCAGGTGCGCCTTGAGCAATTCGGTGTTGTTGGAGTTGAACCGGGCGTCGCCGATGAGTTCGCTCAGCGCGAGCTTGTACACGGGTTCGTCGACCCCCTGGCGCTGGGAGTGGTACAGCAGGGCGTTGTAGATGCGGCGCGACAGCAGCGTGAGGCGCCCGCGCTTGGGCCGGATGGCAATGGCTTCATTGGCCTTGGCAACGCTTTGTTCTTCCGCTGTCGGAGGTTGGCGCGGGGCGCTGGGGGGAGCTTCTTCCTCGGCCATGTCTGATGTATCGCAATTGCTTGGGTTCACATCATGCCTTCGTATTGTGAATGGGTCAATTCACAAAGAATCTGCCCGTCTTGTTCTATTTGAAAAGTAACACTTGGAACTTTGAAGAGTTTGGCAAGTGACTTTCTCGTTCAGTGACAAGGACTTGGCGCGGTTTTTGTGAGTGATTCTGGGATTCAACGTGAGATCGGATGGGATTTGATGTGAGAACCGTTGGGGTTCTTCTGCCGTTGTTGTGTGTATCTATGGGGTTTGGTGTGAGTGGATATGGGGTTCTTGCCACHCCGAGGGGCCCTTTTCCCCGGTTCCGCACCGTTATCTGCCCTGAATGGGCCTCGGCGGCGCTTGCAGGCGCCCCAGGGTGGGCGTGACACCGCAAAATCCACCTGCACGGGTAGGCGCCAAGACGGGGTTCCCTATCGGTTCTCACATTAGGCAGGTGGGCGAACACCGGGGAATCGGTATAACTTGTTCATTCGATGGATTCTCGTAGAATTGTCGGATTCTGTCGAATAGGGTCTACCCAATGTCCGTCCCCGTGCCTCCCGTCAGTGGAAACCAGGTTTCCACCGACTCCCAGACGCCTCCGAGGCAAGTCATCAACATGGAGCGCATCGCAGGCCTTGCCACGCGTGCTGGCTCCATGGTCGAGCAGATCCGCGGCATGCTGCTGGCCCCTGAGGCCCGCAAGATTCCGCCGGTCTATTCCACCGCGCAGCTCGCTGCGCTTTGCGGCGTCGACAAGGCACATGTCGCCTACCGCATCACGAAGGACGATCTTCCGGCCGGCCGCCTGACGCCCTCCGGCGGCAAGCGCACCTTCGAGCTCGAGGAACTCCGCCGGTGGACGCGCACCTACCGCGCCGACAAGATGCGTCCGACTGGGCGCAAGGCGATCACCATTGCGGTCGGTAACTTCAAGGGCGGTGTTGCAAAGACCACCACCGCGATGGTGCTGGCGCAGGGCTTGAGTCTGCGCGGCCACCGGGTGCTGGCGATCGACACCGATCCGCAGGGATCTCTCACCACGCTGCACGGCTTGTTGCCTGAGGCCGAGGTCACGGAAGACATGACGATCGGCCCGTTGTGCGACGGGACCGAGAGCGACATCCGCTATGCGATTCGATCCACGTACTGGGACGGACTCGACCTGGTGGCTGCGGCCCCTTTCCTGTTCTCGGCCGAATTCGCGCTGCCCGCGCGCCAGATGCAGGAGCCGGGTGCAAAGTTCTGGGATGTGCTCAACGTCGGTCTGGAAAGCGTGCGTGATCTGTATGACGTGATCGTCATCGACACGCCGCCGTCCCTTTCTTATGTGACGATCAATGCGCTCTGGGCTGCGAACGGCATCGTGGTGCCTGTTCCTCCCTCGGGGCTGGACTTCGCTTCGTCGGCGCAGTTCTGGTCGCTGCTGGCCGACCTGGGTTCCAACCTGGACGGGCAGAGCAAGGATCGCGAGGGCAAGGCCTTCGAGTTCCTGCATGTGCTGCTGAGCCGCGTCGACGCGGCCGATCCGGCCATGCCGGCGGTGCGGCAGTGGATCCAGGCGACATACGGCGAGTACACCCTGCCGGTGGAGATTCCCAAGACCAGTGTGACGAGCAACAAGGCGGCCGAGTTCGCGACCGTCTATGACGTGCAACGGTACGAAGGCGCAGCGAAGACCTACAAACGTGCCGTGGATGCTTACGACGCGTTGGGGGAAAGGGTCGAGCAGTCGGTGG